>Ga0169931_10000252_pt1 | contig 86872 bp, 94 predicted proteins | sample Kivu_15m_20L_FD_129675 | JGI IMG/M metagenome (GOLD analysis project Ga0169931, IMG submission 129675) | Freshwater microbial communities from Lake Kivu, Western Province, Rwanda to study Microbial Dark Matter (Phase II) - Kivu_15m_20L... | ecosystem: Environmental > Aquatic > Freshwater > Lake... | reverse complement strand
GCCGCCCGTGGAGGAGGATCGTCCGGTACCGGTCGCCACGTGGTCGGGGCTCCTTCGGTGTCGTCGTGCTCGTCGGGAGACGAGAGCGTCAGCGGTTCGTGTGCTGGTTGCCCTTGGCGGGCGGGCGGCCGTTGCCGAAGGGCAACGGCAGGATCTCGACGCGACCGCCGCGGGCCTCGATGGCCTCTCGCGCCGAGCGCGAGAACGCGTGGGCGGAGACGTTGACCGTGCGGTTCAGCTCCCCACGACCGAGCACTTTGACGAGTGCACCCTTGCCGACGAGGCCCTTGGCGAGGAGCGCCTCGGGGGTCACGTCGGTGAGTTCGGCGTCGGAGAGGACGTCGAGGTTGATCGCCTGGTACTCGACCCGGAAGGGGTTCGTGAAGCCGCGCAGCTTTGGGATCCGCCGCTGCAACGGCATCTGGCCGCCTTCGAACCCGATCGGGATCTGACGGCGGGCCTTCTGGCCCTTGGTACCACGGCCGGCGGTCTTGCCGCCCTTGCCGGCGATACCGCGACCGACGCGCTTCCGACGACGGTTCGAGCCCTCGGGGGGCTGGAGATCGTGCAACTTCATGACTCAGGCCTCCTCGACCGCGACCAGGTGCGGGACCCGGGCGATCATGCCCCGGATCTCCGGCCGGTCGGGCAGGGTGTTGGACTTGCCGATACGGCCCAGGCCGAGCGCCCGCAGCGTCCCACGCTGCTTCGGCTTCGCCCCGATCGCCGACCGGACCTGGGTGACCTTGAGGTCCGCCATACCGATCCTCACTCCCCAGCGGACGCCGCGCGAGCGTGGCGTCCCTCGTTGTAGGCCTTGAGCAGTCCCGCCGGGACGAAGGTGTCGGCCGGCAGGCCGCGCAGGCGAGCGATCTCGTCGGGGCGCTTCAGCGCCCGGAGCGCAGCGATCGTCGCGCGGGCGACGTTGATGTGGTTCGAGGAACCGAGCGACTTGCAGAGCACGTCGTGGATCCCGGCCTCCTCGAGAATGATCCGGGCAGCGCCGCCGGCGATGACACCGGTACCGGGCGACGCCGGCTTGAGCAGCACCCGTCCGGCGCCGGTCTCCCCGATGACGGGGTGGATGACGGTCGAACCGGCGAGGGGGACCTCGAAGAGGTTCTTCCGCGCTTCCTCGGTGCCCTTCTGGATGGCGAGGGGGACTTCCTTCGCCTTCCCGTAGCCGAGACCGACGCGACCGTTCCCGTCACCGACGACGACGAGGGCGGTGAAGCTGAACCGCCGACCACCCTTGACGACCTTGGCGACCCGGTTGATGTTGATGACCCGGCTGTCCCGGAGCTGCATGTCTGCTGCGGCCATCGGATTCAGAACTCCAGTCCGCCCGCACGGGCGGCATCGGCGAGGGCAGCGGTCCGCCCGTGGTAGGAGAAACCGCCCCGGTCGAACACGACCGAGGTCACCCCGGCGGCACGCGCCCGCTCGGCGAGAAGGCTGCCGACCTTGGAGGCGGCGTCGACGTTGCCCGTCGAGCCGGCGCGGAGGCCGGTGTCGAGTGTCGACGCCGCTGCGACCGTCCTCCCTGCGACGTCGTCGATGAGCTGTGCATGGATGTGCTTGTTCGACCGGTACACGGCGAGGCGCGGGCGCGCCGCCGTTCCGGTGACCTTCTTGCGGATCCGGCGGTGCCGGCGCAGGCGCCCTTCGCGCTTCTTCTTCGCTGCGTCGCTCATCGTGGCTGCCCTTACTTCCCGGTCTTCCCGGCCTTGCGGATGACACGCTCGTCGACGTACCGGATGCCCTTGCCCTTGTACGGCTCGGGCTTGCGGATCGCCCGGATGTCGGCGGCGACCTGACCGACCTTCTGCTTGTCGATTCCGACGATGCCGATGCGCGTCGCGCTCGGCACCTCGAAGGTGATGCCCGCCGGAGCATCGACGTTCACGGGGTGGGAGAACCCGAGGGCGAGCTCGAGCTCCGCCGGACCCTTCGCCGTGGCGCGATAGCCGACGCCGATGATCTCGAGTTCCTTGCGGAACCCCTCCGACACGCCGACGACCATGTTGCCGACGAGGGTCCGGGTGAGTCCGTGCAGTGAGCGCGAGCGGCGTTCGTCGTCGACGCGCTCGACGAGCAACTGGTCGCCGTCCTGACGGACGGAGATCTTCTCGGGAAGCTCGTGGGAGAGCTCGCCCTTCGGACCCTTGACGGTGACCGTGCCTCCGTCGACCGCGACCTGCACGTTCGACGGCACGGGGATCGGTGCCTTACCGATGCGGGACATCGTCGCTCCTACCAGACGTAGCAGAGGATCTCGCCGCCCACGCGACGCTTGCGCGCCTCGCGGTCGGTCATGAGCCCCTGGTTGGTGGACAGGACGGCGACACCGAGGCCACCGAGTACACGGGGCACGTCCTCCGCCTTGGAGTAGACGCGCAGCCCGGGCTTGGAGACCCGGCGGATGCCGGAGATCGTGCGAGCACGCTCCGGCGAGTACTTGAGCCGAACGGTCAGGACGGTGCCCGGACCCTTCGACGCAGGGGCCACGGTGTGGCCGGCGATGTAGCCCTCGCGCTCGAGCAGCACTGCGAGCGACTCCTTCAGCTTCGACGACGGCATGGCTACCTCGTCGTGCATCGCCACGTTGGCGTTGCGCAGCCGGGTGAGCATGTCGGCGATGGGGTCGGTCATCATCTCGAACGAACCTCCTTCACCAACTGGCCTTGGTCACGCCGGGGATCTCGCCGGCATGGGCGAGCTCCCGCAGGCAGACACGGCAGAGCATGAAACGCCGGAACACCGCCCGGGGACGACCGCAGCGCTTGCAACGGGTGTACCCACGGACCTTGAACTTGGGCGTCCGCTGCTGCTTCTCGATGAGCGCCTTCTTGGCCACGCTCAGTCCCTCCTGAAGGGGAAGTTGAACGCATCGAGCAGGGCCTTGCCCTCGGCATCGGTGCGAGCGGTCGTCACGATGGTGATGTTCATGCCCCGGGGAACGTCGACCTTGTCGTAGTCGATCTCCGGGAAGATCAGCTGTTCGGTGACCCCGAACGTGTAGTTCCCGGTGCCGTCGAAGGCACGGGGGTTGAGGCCGCGAAAGTCGCGGATTCGGGGGATCGACAGGCTGATGAGCCGGTCGAGGAACTCCCACATCCGGTCACCCCGCAGCGTGACGCGAGCGCCGATGGCGTTGCCCTGACGCAGCTTGAAGCCGGCGATCGACTTCTTGGCCTTCGCGATGACCGGCTTCTGGCCGGTGATGGCCGTCAGATCGGCGACCGCGCCGTCGAGCAGCTTGGGCTGTGCGAGCGCCGCGCCGACACCGACGTTCACGACGATCTTCTCGAGACGAGGGACCATCATGATGTTCGGCAGGCCGAGCTCGGTCTGGAGCTTCGCCCGGATCTCGTCGTTGAACTGGCGCTTGAGCCGCGGTGCACTCTCGATCGTCGACATCAGATGTCGTCCCCCGTGCGCTTGCAGATGCGGACCTTGGTGCCGTCGGGCCCGACCCGGAAACCGACGCGGGTCGGCTTGCCGTCCTTCGGGCTGATCACGGCGACGTTCGAGACGTCCATCGGCATGTCCTTGTCGATGACCCCGCCCGGCTCGTTCTTCGAGGGGTTGGCGGCCACGTGCTTCCGTGCGACGTTGATCCCGTCGACGATGACCTTGCCCTCACGGGGCAGCACCCTCGACACGACGCCCTCACGGCCCCGGTCCTTGCCGGTCAGCACGCGGACCCGGTCACCCTTGCGGATGCGGAGACCAGCCATCACAGCACCTCCGGAGCGAGCGAGACGATGCGCATGAACTTCTTGTCGCGCAGTTCGCGACCGACCGGACCGAAGATGCGGGTGCCTCGCGGCTGCATCTGGTCGTTGATCAACACGGCGGCGTTCTCGTCGAAGCGGATGTAGCTGCCATCGGCGCGACGCCGTTCCTTCTTGGTACGGACGACGACACACTTCACGACGTCGCCCCGCTTGACCGCGGCGCCCGGGATCGCATCCTTGACGGTCGCGACGAACACGTCGCCGATCGACGCATAGCGACGCTTCGTACCGCCGAGGACGCGGATGCAGAGCACCTCACGGGCGCCGCTGTTGTCGGCGACCTTGAGACGGGATTCCTGCTGGATCATCGGGCACGCTCCAGGACCTCGACGACCCGCCAGCGCTTCAGCTTCGACAGCGGACGGGTCTCCTGGACCCGCACCCGGTCACCGATGTTCAGGTCGTTCGACGGATCGTCGACGAAGAGCTTCGCGGTGCGCTGGACGGTCTTGTTGTATCGGGGGTGTCGCACGCGGCTGACCACGGCGACGACAGCGGTCTGGTCCATCTTGTTGGACACGACGATCCCGTCCCGGATCTTCCGGTTGTTCGGCCGGGTCTCGGCCGTTGCGGTTGTCTCGGCCATCACTTGCCTCCGGCGGCGAGGGCCTCGGCGGCCTTGATCTCGAGGGCACGGTGTGCGGTCAACAGCCGCGCCACCTCCTTGCGCAGCCGACGGATGCGCTTGTAGTCGGTCAGCTGCCCGGTGGCGTGCTGGAAGCGGAGGTTGAACAGCTCCGCCTTGGTGTCGGCGAGCCGGCTGACGATCGTGCGGTCGTCGAGCTCGGCGAGGTTCTCCTTGCGAGCCATCAGAACTGCTCCTCCCGGGCGACGAACCGCGCCTTGATCGGCAGCTTCTGGATCGCCCGCTCCATCGCCTCGCGGGCGATCTTGGCGTCGGGGTAGCGGAGCTCGAACAGGATCCGTCCGGGCTTCACCACGGCCACCCACTTCTCCGGGTTGCCCTTGCCGGAACCCATGCGGGTCTCGGCGGGCTTCGCGGTGATCGGCTTGTCCGGGAACACGTTGATCCAGACCTTGCCGCCACGACGGATGTGTCGGGTCATCGCGATACGGGCGGCCTCGATCTGGCGGGCCGTCAGCCAACCCGGCTCGAGCGCCTGGATCCCGTAGTCACCGAAGGTCACCTCGGTGCCGCCCTTGGCGTCACCCTTGAGACGTCCCCGCTGGTGCTTGCGGTGCGCAACCTTCCTCGGCATCAACATGATCAGTCATCCCCCATTCGGAAGTGGGGCGTCTCGCTCGACGAACGCGTCGAGCGCTCGATCTCCTCCTCCTCGGCGAGGAGGCGTTCGAACTCGGGGTCCGCTTCCTTCACGAGCGGTGCCGCAGCGGTGGCGAGCTCCTCGTCGATCTGCTCCGGTGCGACCGGCGCAGCCTCGGGACGCTCGGGTCGGCGGCTGCGGCCGGCGCCCGAGGACACCACGCTCCGGGGACGCCCGGCTCCGGAGGTCTCGCCTGCGGCCATCGCCGCCTCGCGGCGGATCTTGTCCTCGACCGTCGTGCGGTAGGGGACGACGTCGCCCTTGTAGAGCCACACCTTCACGCCGATCCGCCCGGCGGTCGTCTTGGCCTCACGGAACCCGTAGTCGATGTCGGCTCGCAGCGTGTGCAGCGGGACCCGACCTTCGCGGTACCACTCGGTCCGGCTCATCTCGGCGCCGCCGAGGCGACCCGAGCACTGGACCCGGATGCCGAGTGCGCCGGCCTTCTGTGCGTTCTGCACGGCCCGCTTCATCGCACGACGGAAGGCGACGCGGCCGGCGAGCTGATCGGCGACGCCCTGGGCGATCAGCGCCGCGTCGAGCTCGGGCTGCTTGATCTCCTGGATGTTGAGCTGGACCTTGAGGTTGCCGGTGATCTTCGCGAGGCCGCCCCGGAGGCGATCGGCCTCGGCACCACGACGTCCGATGACGATCCCGGGACGTGCCGTGTGCACGTCGACGCGGAGCTTGTCGCGCGTCCGCTCGACCTCGACCCGGGCGATGGCCGCGTGCGGCATCTGGGTCATGAGGTAGTTGCGGATCTTCCAGTCCTCGATGAGGTAGTCGCTGTACTGCTTGCGATCGGCGAACCACCGGGACTTCCAGTCGGTGGTGATGCCGAGGCGGAAGCCGTACGGGTTGACCTTCTGGCCCATTACTTCGCCTCTTCCTCGGTCTCGGCGGCGTCGGTCTCGGTCTCCTCGACCACGACCTCTTCGACCGTGGTCTCCTCGACGGTGGTCTCCTCGACCGCCGCCTCCTCGATCGCCGTCTCCTCGATGACCTCCGCCTCGACGACGGGGGCCTCGCTCCGGCTCGCCTCGACGCGGCGGCGACGGGCCTCTGCCGCGGAACGGACCGGGCGGGCGGCGCCACGCGCTGCTGCGGACGCTCGGCGACGCGCCAGCTCCGCATCGTCGTACCGGCTCACGATCAGAGTGATGTGGCAGGTGCGCTTGCGGATACGGGTCGCACGACCACGCGCACGAGGCCGCCAGCGCTTCATCGTCGGGCCCTCGTCGGCGAAGCACGCCGACACGTAGAGCTCGTCGGCCTGCTGGCCGTCGTTCACGACCGCGTTCGCTACCGCCGAGGTCAGCGCCTTCGCCACGACGTCGGCGGCGCCACGTTCGGTGAAGGCGAGGATCTCCGCCGCCTCACGGACCGGCTTGTTGCGGACCAGGTCCAACACGACCCGGGCCTTCCACGCCGACATGCGCACGTTGCGCACGACACAGCGCGTTCCCGGACGCTCGTTGGTCTTGACTCCGAAGGCCATCAGCGTCGACCTGCCTTCTTCTCCTGGCCGGCGTGGAAACGGAAGGTCCGGGTCGGCGCGAACTCGCCGACCTTGTGACCGACCATGGCCTCGGTGACGTAGACCGGCACGTGCTTGCGGCCGTCGTGGACGGCAAGCGTGTGGCCGATCATCTCCGGGATAATCGTCGAGCGACGTGACCAGGTCTTGATCACTCGCTTCTCGTTGCGGGAGTTCAGGTCGTCCACCTTGCGGAGCAGGTGGTCGTCGATGAACGGACCCTTCTTCAGACTGCGCGGCATGACTCGCTACCTCTCACCGACGCCCGCCGCGTCCGCGGCGTCGACGGATGATCAGCTTCTGGCTGGGCTTGTTCGAATTACGGGTACGGGTTTCCGGCTTGCCCCAGGGGGACACCGGGTGGCGACCACCCGAGGTCTTGCCCTCTCCACCACCGAGCGGGTGGTCGACGGGGTTCATGGCGACACCACGGGTCTGGGGGCGGACGCCCTTCCACCGGTTGCGGCCCGCCTTGCCGATCTTGACCAGGTCGGCCTCGGCGTTGCCGACCTCACCGACGGTCGCCTTGCACTCGATGGAGACGCGGCGCATCTCGGAAGAGGGCAGGCGTAGCGCCGCGTAATCGCCTTCCTTGGCGATGAGCTGCACGCTCGTCCCGGCACCGCGGGCGAGCTTGCCACCCGCCCCGGGCCGGAACTCGACGTTGTGCACGACCGTACCGACGGGGATGTTCCGCAGCGGCAGGGCGTTGCCGGGACGGATCTCCGCCGCCGGCCCCGACGACACCAGGTCGCCGACGCGCAGACCGTTCGCCGCGAGGATGTATCGCTTCTCGCCGTCGAGGTAGTGCAGCAGGGCGATCCGGCAGTTGCGGTTCGGGTCGTACTCGATCGCTGCGACCTTCGCGGGAACGCCGTCCTTGTTCCGTCGGAAGTCGACGATGCGGTACCGACGCTTGTGACCGCCGCCACGGTGCCGGGCGGTCTTGCGGCCGTAGTTGTTCCGACCACCGGAGCCGGACTGCTTGGCGATGAGGGTCCGCTCGGGGCGGTCCTTCGTGATCTCGGAGAAGTCCGAGGACGTCTGGAACCGACGTCCGGGGCTCGTGGGCTTGCGCTTGCGGATGGCCATGATCGACCTACACCTCGAGGAATTCGATCGTCTGGCCCTCGGCCAGGCTGACGATGGCGCGCTTGGTGTCGGCGCGCTTGCCGAACACGCCGGTCCGGCGGTTCCGCTTGCGCTTGCCCGAACGGTTCAGCGTGTTCACCTTCCGGACCTTGACGTCGAAGATCGCCTCGATCGCGTCACGGATCTCCGGCTTCGACGCGTCGGGGTGAACGACGAACGTGTAGACGCCGGCATCGAAGAGGCCGTAGCTCTTCTCCGACACCACCGGCTTGATGATGATGTCCCGGGGGTCCTTCACGACTGGGCCTCCTGGTTCGTCGGCAGCGTCGCGGACGTGAACACGATCCAGTCGTTGACGAGCACGTCGTAGGTGTTCAGCTCACGGACGTCGATGACCTGCACGTCGCCGAGGTTGCGGAAGCTCTTCCAGATCGCCTCGTCCTCGCGCCGCAGCACGACGAGCGCACGTCCTTCGATCCCGAGCGAACCGAGCGCCGCACGTGCGGCCTTGGTCGACGGACCGTCCCAGCCCCACTGGTCCACGACCACGACCCGACCCTCGGTGGCCCGGTCGGAGAGCGCCGAACGGAGGGCGAGCCGGATCATCTTCTTCGGGGTCCGCTGCTCGTAGGAACGCGGCTTCGGGCCGAGCGCGACGCCGCCGCCACGCCAGTGCGGCGCACGGATCGAGCCCGCACGGGCACGGCCGGTGCCCTTCTGCTTCCACGGCTTCGCGCCGCCACCGGAGACCTCGCTCCGGGTCTTGGTCGACTGCGTGCCGGCTCGGCGTGCCGCGAGCTGCGCGGTCACCACCTGGTGCATCACCGGCACGTGGGGCTCGATCCCGAAGATCGTCGGGTCGAGCACGGTGTTCGCCTTGGTCGGTGCCATGTTCCCTACTTCGCCTTGACCGCGTTGCGTACGAGGACGAGACCGCCGTTCGGCCCGGGCACTGCGCCCTTCACGAGGAGGATTCCCTTCTCGGCATCCGCCCGGACCACCCGGAGGTTCAGGGTGGTGACCGTCGTGGCGCCCATGTGACCGGCCATCCGTGTCCCGCGGAACACCCGAGCCGGCGTGGCGCAGGCGCCGACCGAACCCGGGGCACGGTGCGAGCGGTGGTTACCGTGTGCAGCGCCCTGGCCCTTGAAGTTGTGCCGCTTCATGCCGCCCTGGAAGCCCTTGCCCTTCGACACGGCGGTCACGTCGACGGTCGCGATCTCGGCGAAGCTCTCGGCGTTCAGCTCGTCGCCGACGCTGTAGCCGTCGATGTCGTCGAGGCGGAGCTCGACGAGGCGGACGCCCGGCTCGACCCCGGCGTGCTCGAAGTGACCGGCCTCGGGCCGCGTGAGCTTCGAAGCGGCCCGGCGACCGAAGGTCACCTGCAGCGCCGAATAGCCGTCGCGCTCGGGCGTCTTGATCTGGACGATGCGGCACGGGTCGACCCGCACGACGGTCACCGGGACGACGCGGTTCTCCTCGTCCCAGATCTGGGTCATGCCGACCTTCTGGCCGACGATTGCCTTGCTTGCCATGACGGTGGTTGTCCGTTTCTCCCCAGAGGGACCCGAACCGGGTCCGTGGGCTCGTTTCGATGCGGTTCCCGTCCCGGAGGACGGGTCTCATGCGAACGCTCCGCCCGACATCGGGGGCGGAGCGCCTGCTCGGTTGTGCCGTACGGTTCCCGGAAGGGCCTGTTCGGACGTCAGTTGGACGATTTCGCAGCATCCACCCGTGAGGGCGGAGCGCAGCCCGGAAAGACTAGCGACCGGGAGCGGTGGTCACCAATCCGCGGGCTCGGGTATCACTGGATCTTGATCTCGATGTCGACGCCCGCCGGCAGCTCGAGCCGCTGGAGTGCGTCGACGGTCTTCGCCGAGGGATCGACGATGTCGAGGAGGCGCTTGTGGATGCGCATCTCGAAGTGCTCGCGAGAGTCCTTGTACTTGTGCGGCGACCGGATCACCGTGAACCGGTGTTTCTCGGTCGGCAGCGGCACGGGTCCCCGTACCGTCGCCTGGGTCCGCACGACCGTCTCGACGATCTTCCTCGTCGACTGGTCGATGATCTCGTGGTCGTAGGCCTTCAGCCTGATACGGATCTTCTGTCCGTCAGCCATAACTCGTCGCTCCCTTGTCAAAGAACCGGAGAGGCACCCTATGGGGGGCCTCGGGTGGTGGGCAAGCCCGGACGCGAGACCGGGCCGCCCCGGAGGGGCCGGCCCGGTCGACGCGACGCAGGTGTTACTTCATGATCTTCGTGACGCGCCCGGCACCGACGGTGCGGCCACCCTCACGGATGGCGAAGCGCAGGCCCTCGTCCATGGCGATGGGCTGGATGAGCCGAACGGTCATCTCGGTGTTGTCACCGGGCATGCACATCTCGGTGCCGGCGGGCAGCTCGATCGTTCCGGTCACGTCGGTGGTCCGGAAGTAGAACTGCGGGCGGTAGTTCGAGAAGAACGGCTTGTGGCGCCCGCCCTCACCGGTGGTGAGCACGTAGACCTGGGCCTCGAAGTCGGTGTGCGGGGTGATCGAACCCGGCTTGGCGAGCACCTGGCCGCGCTCCACCTCTTCCTTCTTCGTGCCACGGAGCAGTGCGCCGATGTTGTCGCCGGCCTGACCCTGGTCGAGCAGCTTGCGGAACATCTCGACACCGGTGCACACCGTCTTCTGGGTGTTGCGGATGCCGATGATCTCGACCTCGTCGCCGGTGTTGATGATGCCCTGCTCGACCTTGCCGGTCACCACGGTGCCGCGGCCGGTGATCGAGAACACGTCCTCGATCGGCATGAGGAACGGCTTGTCGAGGTCACGGGTGGGCTCAGGGACGTAGGAGTCGACCTGCGACATGAGCTCGAGGATCTTCGGGGTCCACTCCGGATCGCCCTCGAGCGCCTTCAGCGCCGAGACACGGACGACGGGGACGTCGTCACCGGGGAACTCGTAGCTCGACAGGAGCTCACGCACCTCGAGCTCCACGAGGTCGAGGAGTTCCTCGTCGTCGACCATGTCGACCTTGTTGAGCGCGACCACGATCGAGGGCACGCCCACCTGGCGGGCGAGCAGCACGTGCTCACGCGTCTGGGGCATGGGACCGTCGGTCGCGGCGACCACGAGGATCGCGCCGTCGACCTGGGCGGCACCCGTGATCATGTTCTTGATGTAGTCGGCGTGACCCGGCATGTCGACGTGCGCGTAGTGCCGGTTGCCCGTCTCGTACTCGACGTGCGCGATGTTGATGGTGATACCGCGCTGGCGCTCTTCCGGCGCCTTGTCGATGTCCTCGAACTTGGTGAACGCGGTCTTTCCATCGCCGGCCTCGGCGAGCACCTTGGTGATCGCGGCGGTCAGCGTCGTCTTCCCATGGTCGATGTGGCCCATCGTGCCGACGTTGAGGTGCGGCTTCGAACGCTCGAACTTCGCCTTCGCCATTGCTGTTTCCTTTTCTGCTTTCCCGGGTAGGAGGATTCGTGGTTCAGGCGCCTCGGACGCGGCGGACGATCTCGTCCTGCCGGTCACCTGGCATCTGCTGATAGGAGTCGAACTGCATCGTGTAGGTCGCCCGTCCCTGGGTCCGGGAGCGGAGGTCGGTGGCGTATCCGAACATCTCCGAGAGCGGCACGTGGGCACGGATGACCTGCGCGTTGCCGCGCTGCTCCATACCGCCCACGCGACCGCGCCGGGAGTTGAGGTCGCCCATCACATCACCCATGTAGTCGTCGGGCGTGACCACCTCGACGCTCATGATGGGCTCGAGGAGCACGGGCTTGCCCTGCTCCGCAGCCTTCTTGAACGCCAGCGAACCGGCGATCTTGAAGGCCATCTCCGAGGAGTCGACGTCGTGGTACTGACCGTCCGTGAGCGTCACCCGGACGTCGACGGTCGGGTAGCCGGCGAGCACACCCGAGGTGAGCGTGTCCTGGATACCTGCGTCGATGGAGGGGATGTACTCCTTCGGGATGCGACCGCCGCTGATCTTGTCGACGAACTCGTAGCCCCCACCGGGACCGGAGGGCTCGACATCGATCACGACGACGGCGAACTGGCCGGAACCACCCGTCTGCTTGATGTGGCGGTACTCGACCTTGGTCGCCGGCTTCGTGATCGTCTCGCGGTAGGCGACCTGCGGCTTGCCGACGGTTGCGTCGACCTTGAACTCCCGGAGCATCCGGTCGACGAGCACCTCGAGGTGCAGCTCGCCCATGCCGGAGATCACGGTCTGGGCCGTCTCGTGGTCGGTCCGGACCTGGAAGGTCGGGTCCTCCTCGGAGAGGGCGTAGAGCGCCTTGGACATCTTGTCCTGGTCGACCTTCGTCTTCGGCTCGACCGCGACGTGGATGACCGGCTCGGGGAACTCGAGCTGCTCGAGCACGATCGGACTCGACGGGTCGCAGATCGTGTCACCCGTCCGGACGTTCTTCAGGCCGATCGCAGCGACGATGTCACCGGCACGGGCGACCTCGATGTCCTCCTGGTTGTTCGCGTGCATCTCGAGGAGGCGGCCGATGCGCTCCTTCGACTCCGTCCGCGTGTTGAGGATCGTGCCGCCCTTCTCGATGGTTCCCGAGTAGACGCGGAAGTAGGTGAGCTTGCCGACGTGCGGGGCCGTCATGATCTTGAAGGCCAGTGCGGCGAAGGGCTCGGAGTCGGACGACTTCCGCTCGAGCTCCTCGGTGCCCTTGAGGTTCATGCCCGGCGTCGGCGGGATGTCGAGCGGCGAGGGCAGGTAGTAGGTGACCGCGTCGAGCAGCGGCTGGACGCCCTTGTTCTTGAAGGCCGACCCGTTCAGGACGGGGATGAGCTCACCGGCGATGGTCCCCTTGCGGATCGCCGCACGGAGCTCGCCCTCGGCGATCTCCTCCTCCATGAGGAACTTGTCGGCGATCACGTCGTCGACGAGGGAGACGGCGTCGATCAGCTTGCTCCGCCACTCCTCCGCCTGGGCCTGCAGCTCTGCGGGGATCTCGACGACGTCGAACGTCGCGCCGAGATCCTCGCCCTTGTCCCAGACGATGGCGTTCATCGCGACGAGGTCGACGACGCCCCGGTAGCCCGACTCCGCACCGATGGGGAGCTGCAGGACGGCGGTGGTCGCCTCGAGGCGGTCGTGGATCGAGTCGAGCGCACGGAAGAAGTCGGCGCCGAGTCGGTCCATCTTGTTCACGAAGCAGATGCGGGGCACGCCGTACTTGTTCGCCTGGCGCCACACGGTCTCGGTCTGGGGCTCGACGCCCGCCACACCGTCGAACACGGCGACCGCGCCGTCGAGCACGCGCAGCGAGCGCTCCACCTCGACCGTGAAGTCGACGTGGCCGGGCGTGTCGATGATGTTGATCCGGTAGTCGTTCCACGACGCCGTCGTGGCGGCGGAGGTGATGGTGATCCCCCGCTCCTGCTCCTGGACCATCCAGTCCATCGTGGCGGCGCCCTCGTGGACCTCACCGATCTTGTAGTTCCGGCCGGTGTAGAAGAGGATCCGCTCGGTCGTGGTCGTCTTGCCCGCGTCGATGTGGGCCATGATCCCGATGTTCCGGGTCTTCTCGAGCGGGTGACGTTGCGGGGCCATCGTTCTTCTACGTTCTCTCGTGTCGGTCAGCGAGGCGCCACGGGCGAGGGCATCGTGCCGGGCGGATCCGGAAGGTCGGCACGTCTGCGGGGGGTGCGGACGCGCTCGGGAAGTGTACCGGCCAGGACCGGGGAATCCGTCGGCCGGGGCCGACGGACGGTCACCAGCGGTAGTGGGCGAACGCCTTGTTCGACTCGGCCATCTTGTGCAGATCTTCGCGTCGCTTCACCGACGCACCGATGCCGTTGGCGGCATCGAGGATCTCGTTGGCCAACCGGAGCGCCATCGAGCGCTCACGCCGCGCCCGGGAGAACCCCACGAGCCAGCGGATGGCCAGGGTGTTCGCCCGACGGGGGCGCACCTCGACGGGGACCTGGTAGGTGGCGCCACCGACCCGGCGGCTGCGGACCTCGAGCTGGGGCTTGACGTTGTCGACCGCCCGCTTGAGGGTTGCGACCGGCTCGGAGCCCGTCTTCTGTTCGACCACGGCGAGCGCCTCGTACACGATGCGCTCCGCCACGGAGCGCTTGCCCCGGAGCAGGATCTTGTTGACGACCTGGGTCACGAGCACCGACCGGTAGATCGGGTCGGGCATGAGCTCGCGACGGGGTGCGGGACCCTTGCGGGGCACGTCTACTTCTCCTTCTTCGCGCCGTAACGGCTGCGGGCCTGCTTGCGGTTCTTCACACCGGAGGTGTCGAGCGTGCCGCGGATGATCTTGTAGCGGACACCGGGGAGGTCCTTCACACGGCCACCGCGGACGAGCACGATCGAGTGCTCCTGGAGGTTGTGGCCCTCACCGGGGATGTAGGCCGTCACCTCCATGCCGCTCGAGAGCCGCACACGGGCGACCTTGCGAAGCGCGGAGTTCGGCTTCTTCGGCGTCGTCGTGTACACGCGGGTGCACACGCCGCGCCGTTGCGGCGCGCCCTTGAGCGCCGGCGTCTTGCCCTTGGCGGGCTTCGACTCTCGGCCCTTGCGGACCAGCTGCTGGATGGTGGGCACGGATACCTCGGGAATTCGGTTCGACGACGTGGACGCGTCCGTCAGGCGCGTGTGCAGTCGCCAGCGAAGCGGCTGCTCACTCTACGACGGGCGGTGCGGGGGAGCAAAAGGGGCGGGTCAGCCGACGTTCTGATCGGGGACGAAGTCGACGACGTTGCCGGCGTCGACCTCCTCTCCTGCCTCGTACGTCGACGCCAGGAATTCGGAAGGGTCCTCGGAGGAGTAGTACTCGAGGTGCTGGTAGTCGGGCGCCGTGATGGCGACGTCCCGGTAGACCTCGAGTCCCGTCCCGGCGGGGATGAGCTTGCCGATGATGATGTTCTCCTTGAGGCCGAGCAGCGAGTCGGACCGCGACTCGATCGCCGCCTCGGTCAGCACGCGGGTCGTCTCCTGGAACGATGCCGCCGACAGCCAGCTGTCGGTGGCGAGGGACGCCTTGGTGATGCCCATGAGCTCGGGCCGACCCTCGGCGGGCCGCTTGCCCTCCTCGACCAACCGTCGGTTGGCCTCGGTGAACACCCGGGTGTCGACCCGCTCACCGGGCAGGAAGTCGGAGTCCCCCGGTTCCTGCACGGCGACGCGACGCGTCATCTGCCGGACGATGAGCTCGATGTGCTTGTCGTGGATCGACACACCCTGGTCGCGGTAGACGCGCTGCACCTCGTCGACGAGGTACTGCTGGGTGTCACGCACGCCCTTGATCTCGAGAAGTTCCTTCGGATCGCGGGGTCCGCCGACGAGCGCATCGCCGGCCGCCACCTGCTGGCCGTCCCGCACCTCGACGCGGCCGCCGATCGTGATGATGTACGCGTCCTCCTCGCCGTCGTCGCCGACGACGCGGATCACGCGTCCCTTCGGATCCTCCTCGTCGATCCGCACCACACCGGTGCGGCGGGCGAGGATCGCCTTGTTCTTCGGCGTGCGAGCCTCGAAGAGCTCGACCACACGAGGCAGACCGCCGGCGATGTCGCCCTGCGCACCGGCGACGCCACCGGTGTGGAAGGTCCGCATGGTGAGCTGGGTTCCCGGCTCGCCGATCGACTGGGCGGCGATCACGCCGACCGCCTCGCCGATCTCGATCTCCCGGCCGCTCGCGAGCGACAGGCCGTACGCCGCCGCCGAGACCCCGAGGCGGGAGTCGTCGGTGAGCGGCGACAGCACCCGCACCCGCGTGACGGTCTCGTCGTCGCGCAGGCGCTCCATCAGCTCCTGGTCGACCTGGGTCCCCCGTTCGATCACCGTGCCGTCACCGAGGGTGACGTCGTCGGCGAGCGTGCGGGAGAACAGCCGGGTCTCGAGATAGGTCCGCTTGCCGGCGGTGTCCGGGCCGATGTCCTCGAGCCAGATGCCGCGCACCGGACCGGGCCGGGTGAAGGGATCCTCGTCGTTGACGATGAGCTCCTGCGCCACGTCGACGAGTCGACGCGTCAGGTACCCGGAGTCGGCGGTCCGCAGCGCCGTGTCCACGAGCCCCTTGCGGGCGCCCGGCGTCGAGATGAAGTACTCGAGCATCGTCAGGCCCTCGCGGAACGAGGACTTGATGGGACGCGGGATCATGTCGCCACGGGGGTTGGCCATGAGGCCACGCATGCCGGCGATCTGGCGGATCTGAAGGCGGTTCCCTCGGGCACCCGAGCCGATCATCATCTCGACGGGGTTGAAGGCCTCCGCCCGCATGACCTTCTCCATCGCCTCCGTGATCTCCTCGGTGGCGTAGGTCCAGATCTCCACTTCCTTCTGGCGCCGCTCACCGTCGGTGATGATGCCCCGTCGGAACTGGGTCTCGACCTTCTCGGCCTCGGCCTCGAACTTGTCGAGGATCGCGTTCTTGTCCGGCGGCGTCTTGATGTCGTCGACGGAGATCGTGAGGCCCGAACGCGCCGCGAACCGGAAGCACAGGTCCTTCAGGGCGTCGAGGCTGCGAGCCACCTCGGCGTTGCCGTAGCGGCTGGCCAACTCGTCGACAACCGTGGTCATCTCCGCCTTGCGGATCGACCGGTTGCGGAACCCGAAGCCGTGCGGGAGCGTCTCGTTGAACAGCACCCGACCAGCCGTGGTCCGCTCGTAGGTCGGACGGCCACCCTCCTCGGTCGACACCGCGAGCTCCGGCGTCCGGAACTCGATCGGCGCATGGATGTCGAGCTCGCCGGCGTCGAGTGCCCGTTCGATCTCATCGATCCGACGGAACACCCGACCCTCGCCGGCGGCGCCGGGGCGCTCCTCAGTGAGGTAGTAGGCGCCGATGATCATGTCCTGGGTCGGCGTGACGAGCGGTCGGCCGTGGGCGGGCGACAGCAGGTTGTTCGACGACAGCATCAGGATCCGCGCCTCGGCCTGCGCCTCGGCCGACAGCGGCAGGTGCACGGCCATCTGGTCGCCGTCGAAGTCGGCGTTGAAGGCGGTGCAGACCAGCGGGTGGATCTGGATCGCCTTGCCCTCCACGAGGATGGGCTCGAACGCCTGGATCCCGAGGCGGTGCAGCGTCGGGGCCCGGTTCAGCATGACCGGGTGCTCCTTGATGACGTCCTCGAGGACGTCCCACACCTGCGGGCGACGACGCTCCACCATCCGCTTGGCGGACTTGATGTTCTGCGCGAGCTCCTCGTCGACGAGGCGCTTCATCACGAAGGGCTTGAAGAGCTCGAGCGCCATCAGCTTCGGCAGACCGCACTGGTGGAGCTTCAGGTACGGGCCGACGACGATGACCGAACGGCCCGAGTAGTCGACACGCTTGCCGAGCAGGTTCTGACGGAACCGGCCCTGCTTGCCCTTCAGCATGTCCGAGAGCGACTTGAGCGGGCGGTTGCCCGGCCCCGTCACCGGACGGCCGCGGCGGCCGTTGTCGAACAGCGCGTCGACGGCCTCCTGCAGCATCCGCTTCTCGTTGTTGACGATGATCTCCGGTGCGCCGAGCTCGAGCAGACGCTTGAGGCGGTTGTTCCGGTTGATCACCCGGCGGTAGAGATCGTTCAGGTCGGAGGTGGCGAAGCGGCCACCGTCGAGCTGCACCATCGGACGGAGCTCCGGCGGGATCACTGGGACCACGTCGAGGATCATCGCCCGCGGGTCGTTGATCCGGCGGCCGTGCTCGTCGCGGCGGTTGAACGCCGCCACGATCTTCAGCCGCTTGATCGCCTTCTGCCGCTTCTGGACGGAGACGCCCTCACGGTCGATGAGCTCGCGGAGCTTGACCTCTTCCTCGTCGAGGTCGAGCCGGGTGATGAGCCGCGCGATCGCGTCGGCGCCCATGCCGCCCTCGAAGTAGTCGCCGTAGCGGAACTGCAGTTCACGCCAGAGCTGCTCGTCGTCGAGGATCTTGCGGGAGTGGAGCTTCGCGAACTCCTCCCACGTGCGGTTCAGCGATTCGATCTCGGCGTCGTGCTCGTCGCGGATCGCGGCGATGTCCTTGTCGACGGCCTTCTGCCGGGCCCGGATGTCGGCGTCCTTCGCCCCCTCGGCCTCGAGCTGGGCGATCTGCTTCTCGAGCTCCTCGTACCGACGTGCGAGCGCCTTCTCGCGCTCACCCTCGAGCTCACGGCGCTCCTCGAGGAAGTCCTTCTCGAGCTCGGCGTGGTCCTTGTCGATCCGCTCCCGGTCGACCCACGTCACGAGGTTCGCCGCGAAGTAGATGACCTTCTCGAGCTGCTTCGCCTTCAGTTCCTCGTTGGTCTCGGTGCCAGACAGCAGGTAGGCGAGCCACGACCGGGTGCCACGGAGGTACCAGATGTGCACCGCCGGCGCGGCGAGCTCGATGTGGCCCATGCGCTCGCGGCGGACCTTCGACCGGGTCACCTCGACGCCGCAGCGCTCGCAGATGATGCCCTTGAAGCGCACACGCTTGTACTTGCCGCAGTAGCACTCCCAGTCCTTCGTCGGACCGAAAATCTTCTCGCAGAAGAGCCCGTCCTTCTCCGGCTTGAGCGTGCGGTAGTTGGTCGTCTCGGGCTTCTTGACCTCGCCGTTCGACCACGTCCGGATCTGGTCCGCGGTTGCGAGACCGATACGCAGCTGGTCGAAATCGTTCACGTCGAGCACTGGGTGCCTACTTCGCTTTCGTTCGCGGGAGCCTGGTGGTGGTCGGGTCAGCGGCCGAAACGCCGCATGTCCTCGTCGTCGGAGCCACGCTCCGGGCGGGACAGGTCGATGCCGAGTTCCTCGGCGGTACGGAAGATGTCCTCGTCGAGTTCACGCATCTCGATCTCGGCACCGTCGGCCGCACGGACCTCGACGTTGAGGCACAGGGCCTGCATCTCCTTGATGAGCACCTTGAAGGACTCGGGAATCCCGGGCTCGGGGATGTTCTCGCCCTTGACGATCGCCTCGTAGACCTTCACACGGCCCAGCACGTCGTCGGACTTGATGGTGAGGAGCTCCTGCAGGCAGTAGGCGGCGCCGTACGCCTCGAGCGCCCACACCTCCATCTCACCGAAGCGCTGGCCGCCGAACTGCGCCTTCCCACCGAGCGGCTGCTGGGTGATCATCGAGTACGGACCGGTGCTGCGGGCGTGGATCTTGTCGTCCACGAGGTGCGCGAGCTTCAGGATGTAGACGTAGCCGACCATCACCGGGTTGTCGTACGGCTCCCCGGTGCGGCCGTTGTAGAGCTGCGCCTTGCCGTCGGGCCCGATGAGGCGCCGACCGTCGACCGCCTCCGGGTAGAGGTTCTCGAGGAGACGCTTGATCGTCGGGTGCTTCCCGGCGAGCTCGACCTCGTCCCACTTCGCCCCGTCGAACACCGGCGTCGAGATGAACGTCGCCGGCGTCGTGTTCGGGCGGGTCTTGGTCTCGGTCCCACGGATCGGGGTCGACCCGACGTCGACCTTGCCGTCGCCGGCGAGGTCCCAGCCCCAGCGGGCGGCGTAGCCGAGGTGCGACTCGAGCACCTGACCCACGTTCATCCGGGACGGCACGCCGAGGGGGTTGAGGATGATGTCGACGGGCGTGCCATCGGCCATGTGCGGCATGTCCTCGAGGGGCAGGATCTTGGAGATCACGCCCTTGTTGCCGTGACGACCGGCGAGCTTGTCGCCGACGGAGATCTTGCGCTTCTGCCCGACGTACACCCGGACGATCTGGTTGACGCCCGGCGGGAGCTCGTGGCCGTCCTCACGGGTGAAGACCCGGACGTCGATGACCTTGCCGCTCTCGCCGTGGGGGACCTTCAGCGACGTGTCCCGCACCTCGCGGGCCTTCTCGCCGAAGATCGCCCGGAGCAGACGCTCCTCGGGAGTGAGCTCGGTCTCGCCCTTCGGGGTGACCTTGCCGACGAGCACGTCGCCCGGACCGACCTCGGCGCCGATGCGGATGATCCCGCGCTCGTCGAGGTCGGCGAGGATCTCCTCGGAGAGGTTCGGGATGTCCCGGGTGATCTCCTCGGGGCCGAGCTTGGTGTCACGGGCATCGATCTCGTGCTCGTGGATGTGGATCGAGGTGAGCACGTCGTCACGGACGATGCGCTCGGAGAGGATGATCGCGTCCTCGAAGTTGTAGCCCTCCCACGGCATGAACGCGACGAGCATGTTCTTGCCGAGCGCGAGCTCGCCGAGATCGGTCGAGGGACCGTCGGCGATGATGTCGCCCTTCTGGAGCTTCTGACCCTCGACCACCCGCGGCTTCTGGTTGATACAGGTGTCCTGGTTCGAGCGCTCGAACTTGAGGAGCCGGTGCGGGTGGCGCCCGAGACGGGCGTAGTCGACCGTCACGACCCGGCCCGTCACCTCGGCGACCACGCCGTCGTCGAGCGCGAGCACCATGTCGGCGGCGTCACGGGCCGCCCGCGCCTCGACCCCGGTGCCGATGTAGGGCGCTTCCGCCCGGACCAGCGGCACGGCCTGGCGCTGCATGTTCGCGCCCATGAGCGCACGGTTCGCGTCGTCGTGCTCGAGGAAGGGGATCAGCGCCGTGGCGATCGAGATGATCTGCTTCGGCGACACGTCCATCATCTGGACCTCGGCCGGGGTGACCGAGGAGATCTCGGTCGTCGCACCGAAGAACACGTCACGCTCGAGCTGGAGCTTCAGGTCCGACAGCGACGCCGCCTGCGGGGAGCGACGGGCGAGCACCCGGTCGTCGAGGAAGGTCCCGTCCGGGCCGAGGGGCACGTTCGCCTGGGCGACGACGTAGTCCTCCTCCTCGTCCGCTGCGAGGTAGACGATGTCGGAGGTGACCCGACCCTCGACGACCCGGCGGTAGGGCGACTCGATGAACCCGAAGTCGTTCACCCGGCCGAAGCTGGCGAGACCACCGATCAGACCGATGTTCGGTCCTTCCGGCGTCTCGATCGGGCACATCCGGCCGTAGTGGCTGAAGTGGACGTCGCGGACCTCGAAGCCCGCCCGCTCACGGCTGAGGCCGCCGGGGCCGAGCGCCGAGAGGCGACGGCGGTGGGTCAAACCCGACAGCGGGTTGACCTGGTCCATGAACTGGGAGAGCTGCGAGGTTCCGAAGAACTCCTTGATCGCCGCCACCACCGGGCGGATGTTGATCAGGGTCGTCGGGGTGATCGCCTCTTCGTCCTGGGTGGTCATGCGCTCGCGCACCACCCGCTCCATGCGGGACAGACCGATGCGGACCTGGTTCTGGATCAGCTCGCCCACCGACCGGATGCGGCGGTTCGCGAAGTGGTCCTGGTCGTCGAGGCGGTAGCCCGGCTCGGGCTTCACGAGGTGCAGCAGGTAGCTGATCGCCGCGAGCACCTCACAGTGGGACAGCACCGGCTGATCGGCCTCGGGACGGTCGAGCTCGAGACCGAAGACGCTCTCGAGCTTGTCGAGCTCGGCGCCGAGCTTCCGGTTGAGCTTGTAGCGACCGACCCGCGAGAGGTCGTACCGCCGCGACTCGAAGAAGGCGTTGCGGAAGTACGCCCGGGCGGACTCCACGGTCGGCGGTTCGCCCGGCCGTGCCCGCTTGTAGATCTCGACCAGCGACTCGTCCTGGGTCCGGGCGACGTCGCGGTCCTTCTCCCACTGGCCCTCGAGGAAGTCGAAGTACCGGACGAAGGCCTCGAGGAAACCCGGGGCGTTCTCCTCGTCGTAGCCGAGGGCGCGCAGCACGGTGAAGATCGAGAGCCGCCGCTTGCGGGCGACCCGGCAACCGGCCGTGACGTCCTTGCCGGGCTTCTGCTCGACGTCGAACTCGATCCACTCGCCGCGGTAGGGGTGGACCGTGCCCGTCACGAGCTGGTGCTTCTGCAGGTTCCGCAGGCGGAACCGCTCACCGGGCTGGAAGATCACGCCCGGGCTCCGCACGAGCTGGGACACGACGACCCGCTCAGTGCCGTTGATGATGAAGGTTCCCTTGTCCGTCATCATGGGGAAGTCCCCCATGAACACGGTCTGCTCCTTGATCTCGCCGGTCTTGGCGTTCATGAAGCGGGCCCGCACGAAGATCGGCGCGGAGAAGGTCATGTCCTTCTCCTTGCACTCCTCGACGGTGAACTTCGGCGGCGGCCTCAGGTCCTCGTCGTCGGGATCGAACTCCAGCTCGAGCTGCAGGTTCTCGGTGAAGTCCTTGATGGGGCTGATGTCGGCGAACGCCTCAGCGAGGCCGTGCCGGAGGAACCAGTCGAAACTTTCCCGTTGGATCGCGATGAGGTCCGGAAGATCGAGGACCTCGTCGAGATTGGCGAAGGAATACCGTTCCCGTTCGACGGAGCGAGAGGACAAGTGAGAGCTCCCCGGGTGCGCGTTGACCCACGATGAGGATGGCGACGATGACGGGCCGTCATCTGCACGCCGTTCCGAACCACGGGGACGCGCGACGACACGAGGAAGACGCAGCGGCAACGGGGCGCGGGGACGGCAACAGACCAGATTAGCCACGGTCTGCTCCCCCCGCAACCGGCCCTCCGGACCAGCGCTTCGACCGCGCGAACGGTACGAGCGACCACCCCGTCGGTCAAGCATCTCCGCTGGTGAGCGGGACGACACCCTGTCCTAGACTGTTGCGCCTTGATGGACGACCACGGGACGGCCGGTCCCCCGCCGAAGAGCCTCGATGACGAGCTCCGCGTCGAACAACAGGCCGTCGACCGCGCCTACGAGCGACTCGCCGCGATGCGCGAATCCGCGCTCGACGTCGTCCGTCACCACCGCGAGCTCAATTCGACCGCCACCGGACAGGCCCGGGTCGAGTGGGAGAGCCTGCTGGCGCTGACCGATCAGCGGCTCCATCACCTCGAACTCGGCGGGGCCGCGCTCTGCTTCGGTCGCATCGACACCACCGACGCCGAGAGCTACCAGATCGGTCGTCTCTCGATCCTCGACGAGACGGGCGACCCGCTCGTGATCGACTGGCGAGCACCGGCGGCCGAGCCCTTCTACCGGGCGACCGGTCGGGACCCGATGGGTCTGGTCCGCCGTCGACACCTCCTCACCCGTGGCCGACGCGTCGTCGACATCGACGACGAGATCTTCGACCTCGACCGCGCCGACGACGCCCGACTCGGCGTCGTCGGGGAAGGCGCGCTGCTCGCTGCGCTCGCCCGGTCACGGACGGGCCGAATGGGCGACATCGTCGCCACGATCCAGGCCGAGCAGGACCTGGTGATCCGGGCGCCGTTCCCGGGGATCCTCATGGTGCAGGGCGGGCCGGGTACCGGCAAGACCGCCGTCGCCCTCCACCGGGCCGCCTACCTCCTCTACGCGAACCGGCAGCGGCTCGAGGACGCCGGCGTGCTCGTCGTCGGCCCCAACCGGACCTTCCTCCGCTACATCGAGCACGTGCTGCCGTCCCTCGGCGAGAACGGCGTCGAGCTCATGACGGTCGACGGGCTCTACGGGCGCGCGCTGGTCGCCGGGACCGATACCCCCGACGCCGAGCGGGTCAAGGGCGATGTGCGCATGGTCGAGGTGATCCGCAACGCCGTGCGCGACCGGGAACGGGTGCCGCCCGACGATCTCCGCGTCCCCTACGGCACGCGGATCATCCGGGTGCGGCGGAACGAGCTGCAACGGATCGTCGACCAGGTCCGGCAACGGCCCGGCACCCACAACGAACGGCGTGCCGTGTTCGCCCGACGCCTGCGCCGGGCCCTGTGGCGGAACCACCGCCCCCATGTCCGGTCGGGACTCGACCGCCTCCCCGTCGAACTCCCCCTCGACACCGACGACGATCTCGACCCCCTCGACGTCGTCCGCGCCTCGGCGCTCGCCCTCGAACGGGAGGAGGAGAACTTCCTCGCGGCGATCGGCCGGGCTCCCGAGGTTCGCGTCGTGCTCGAACGCATGTGGCCGCTCCTCACCCCCGAGGACCTCCTCAACGACCTCTTCGGATCCCCCGGCCTGCTGCGGCTCGCAACCGCCGGGGTTCTGCGCGACGACGAGCGCGAGGCGTTGCGCCGCGCCCGGGTGACGGACAGCGGCCTCGTGGCGTGGACCACCGCCGATGTCGCCCTGCTCGACGAGGCGGCGACGCTCCTCGGACCGCTTCCGAGCCGCGTGCAGCGTCGACGGCGGGCCCAGCTGCGGGAGAACGCGCGCTGGCGCATCGAGGAGACCGTCGCCGACATCACGTTGCAGACGGGTGAGCTCGACGCGACCATGCGTCGGCAGCTCGTCGAACGGCTCAGCGACCGGGAGCAGGCAGCGCTCGCCGAGGACGAGGACGAGGCGTTCCCCCCGGTGTTCGGCCACGTGATCGTGGACGAGGCGCAGGACCTCTCGGCGATGCAGTGGCGCGCCGTCGCACGACGGTGCCCGAACGGTTCCATGACCATCGTCGGCGACCTCGGGCAGGCGAGTCGACCGGCCGCGCTCGCCACCTGGGACGACGCGCTCGCCCACCTGCCCGCCCGCCGTGAACCACGTCGGGCGGAGCTGACCGTCAACTACCGGACCCCGACGGAGATCATGGAGGTCGCCGCAGCGATCCTCGCCCATACCGACCCGGGTCTCACCCCGCCATCATCGGTGCGCAGCGCCGGTGTCAGCCCCCGGACCACCTGGGCACCCGCGGAGGATCTGCCCGGCGCAGTCGTCACCGCGGCGACGCGGGCCCTCGCCGAGGTCGGCGACGGGCGTCTGGCCGTCATCGTGCCGGACACCCTCCGGACGGCCGTCCGTGACGCACTCACCGCTGCCGGGCTCCCACTCGCCGGCGGCGGCGACACCCTCGAGACGCCGGTCGCGGTCTACTCGGCAACGGAGACGAAGGGCCTCGAGTTCGACGGCGTCGTCGTGGTCGAACCGGCCGCCGTCGCCGGTGACACGATCGCCGGCCTGCGATCGCTCTACGTGGCCCTCACCCGCGCGACCCGCGTGCTCGAGATCGTCCACCACGCTGCGCTGCCCGAGCCGATGCGATGACCGCTGCGCCGCCGGTCGTCCTCACCATCGGGGGCTCCGACTCCGGCGGCGCGCACGGCGTGCAGGCCGATCTGCGCGCCATCGCCGCGCTCGGGGCCTTCGGCACCTGTGCGATCACCGTCGTGACCGCACAGGACAGCGTCGCTATCCGTGGCGCCACGGTCGTACCCACCGAGGCCGTCGTCGCGCAGATCACGGCCGTGGTGGACGATCTGCCGGTCGCCGCGGTGAAGACCGGGATGCTCGGTCGGGTCGATCTCGTCGAGGCGGTCGCCGCGCTCGCTGCCGCCGGACGACTCCCGAACCTCGTCGTCGATCCCGTCCTCGTGGACCGGCACGGTCGACCCCCGTTCCCGTCGGCGGTGACCGACGCCTACCGGGAACGCCTGCTGCCGGTCGCGACCGTCGTCACGCCCAACCGCGACGAGATCGCCCTGCTCGCCGGCGTCCGGGCGGACGACATCGACGACCTCGAGGCGGCAGCCCGACGACTCGACGCCCGGGCCGTGTTCGCGAGTGGCGGGCGCCTCGTCGGCGACGAGGTGGTGGACGTGTTCGTCCGTTCCGGGGCGGCACGACGAATCGTCGGCGTCCGCACCCCGACGCCGAACAACGCCGGCACCGGCGACACCCTCAGCGCAGCGATCACCGTGGGCCTCGCACGAGGCCTCGACCTCGACGACGCCGTCGATCTCGCAGTCGACACGGTCCGCTCGGCGGTCGCCCGGTCGGCGACGTGGCGTCTCGGCGCCGGCCCCGGTCCGATCGACCCGACACCCCGAGTCTGACCCCGGACGCGCCGGAGCCGGGCCCGAAGGCCCGGCTCCGCACGACGGATCGTCAGATCACTTGACTTCGACGCTGGCGCCGGCGCCCTCGAGGGCTTCCTTCGCCTTCTGGGCGTCTTCCTTCGACACCTTCTCGAGCACCGGCTTGGGCGCACCGTCGACGAGGTCCTTGGCCTCCTTGAGGCCGAGGTTCGTTAGGGTCCGCACCTCCTTGATGACCTGGATCTTCTGGGCACCGGCGTCGGTCAGGATGACGTCGAACTCGGTCTGCTCGTCGCCTCCGGCGGCGTCGCCGCCGGCGGCGGCAGCACCCGGAGCGGCCACGGCGACCGCCATCGGGGCGGCAGCGGTGACGTCGAAGCGCTCTTCGAACGCCTTCTTCAGCTCGACCAGCTCGAGGACGGTCATGCCGCCGATCGCGTCGAGGATCTCATCGATGGAAACAGCCATGGTTCTTGCCTTCTTTCGGATTCGTGTCGGTTCGTACGTTCGTGCGGATTCGTCGCGTGCTCACGCCGCCTCGGCGGACCGCTTGTCCGCCAGGGCCTGCACGGCATAGGTGAACGACCGGGGGACGGCGTCGAGCAGCGCGGCGAACTGGGAAGCAGGCGCCTCCAGCAGACCGGCGATCTGGGCCAGCACCTGGTCGCGCGACGGCATGTCGGCGAGTGCCTTGGCATCCTCTGCGTCGATCACCGACGTGCCGAGCACGCCGCCCTTGACGACCAGCGTGGGCACGTCTCGGGAGAACGATCGAAGCACCTTCGCCACCCCGGCGATGTCACCAGCGGTGCCATCGGGCCGGTTCGCGACGATTGCGAGTGCAGTGGGGCCGTGCAACAGCTCGTCGATGTCGACGCCCAGGTTCCGGGCGGCGAATCGCACGAGCGTGTTCTTGTAGATCCGGTATTCGCCACCGACGTCACGCAGCTGCCTGCGCAACGACGAGATGTTGGCGACGGACATGCCGCGGTACTCGGTCAGGATGACCGCCTCTGCGGAGGACATCCGTTCCTGGACATCCGCCACGACGGCGACCTTCTCGGGTCTCGGGTTCTCCACCTGCACCTCCTTTCGGTTCTTGTTCGGTTCGGACATGGCTCCGGAACGCAACAGGACGTGGAGCCCGCAGGAGCGGACATCCACGTCCTGGATCCGACACGGTGGAGCCGTGTGACGATCCGGCCGAGGAGGGTCCGCCTGCTCCGGCGGGCCGAGGCCCATTGAGCGGTTGCACCGGAGGTCTTCGGCGAGCGGCGCCGGTTGTGTCTCGGGTTCGCCGACCGGTTGCCCGGCCGACACCTTGGCCCGCGCTACGCGGGCACGAATCAGCGTTCTGCGGCCACCTTGGCGGGGTCGACCTTGACGCCCGGACCGTGGGTGGTGGACATGACGACCTTGCGGATGTAGCGGCCCTTCGACGACGACGGCTTCGCCCGGTTCAGCTCGTCGACGACAGCCGTGAAGTTGGCGAGCAGGGCGTCGGCCTCGAAGCTCGCCTTGCCGATCGGCACGTGCACGTTCCCGTACCGGTCGGTCCGGTACTCGACGCGACCACCCTTGAACTCACCGACCGCCTTCGCAGGGTCGGGGGTGACCGTGCCGGTCTTCGGGTTCGGCATGAGCCCTCGGGGGCCGAGCACCCGACCGAGCTTGCCGACCATCGGCATGAGGTCGGGCGTCGCGATCGCAAGGTCGAAGTCGGTCATGCCGGCCTCGATCTGGGCGACGAGGTCGTCCGCACCGACGTGGTCGGCGCCCGCTTCACGGGCTGCGGCGGCGGCCTCACCGGCAGCGAACACGGCGATCCGGACGTCGCGACCGGTGCCGGAGGGCAACGCAACGGTGCCGCGCACCATCTGGTCGGCCTTGCGGGGGTCGACGCCGAGTCGGACGGCGAGCTCGACGGTCTCGTCGAAGTTCGCCTTCGCCAGGGTCTTCACGACGTCGACGCACTCGCCGGGGCCGTGCAGGTGATCGCGGTCGAACCGCTTCACCGAGTCGTCGTATCGCTTTCCTTGCGCCATGGTGGGCTCCCTCGTGGTGTCGGCGCCGGAAGCGAGGTCCTCCCCCGGTCGCTGTCGGATGTTCGGTCGTTCAGGACTCGACGCGCAGGCCCATGGACCGGGCCGTGCCGGCAACCTGCGCCTTGGCGGCGTCGAGGTCGTAGGCGTTCAGATCGTTCAGCTTCGTGCGGGCGATCTCGGTGATCTGCGCGTCGGTGACGACGCCCGCGCTCTCCTTGCCCGGCTTCGTCGAGCCCTTCTCGAGGCCCGCGGCCTGCCGCAGCAGCACCGGGGTCGGCGGGGTCTTCGTCACGAAGCTGAAGGTCCGATCGGCGTAGACCGTCACCTCGGCCGGGATGATCGTTCCCGCCTGGGACTCCGTCGCAGCGTTGTACTGCTTGCAGAAATCCATGATCGCGATGCCGTGCGGACCCAGCGCCGTACCGACCGGGGGGGCGGGGTTCGCCTTCCCAGCGGGGATCTGGATCTTCACGACGGCCACTACCTGCTTCTTGGCCACAGCACCTCAACCTCACTCGGCGGCCTACCAGCGTCGCGCACTCGCGACCCGGCGACCAAACGGAACTTCGTGGAACGACGACGTGCGCCGGGTCAGAGGCGGGCGATCTGCCCGAACTCCAGCTCGACCGGGGTCTCCCGGCCGAAGATGTTGACGAGGACCTTCACCTTGAGCTGGTCCTCGTTGATCTCGACGATCTCGCCCGAGAAGTCCGAGAACGGCCCTTCCTTCACGCGGACGGTGTCACCGAGCTCGTACTCGAGACGGGGCTTGCCCTTCTTGGTCGGCGCCTCGCCGGCCGGCTTGGTGTGCAGGAACTGCTCCACCTCGTGACGGCGCAGCGGCGACGGCTTGTTGCCGGCACCGACGAATCCCGTGACCCCGGGCGTGTTCCGGATCACGTACCAGGCCGGCTCGTCGAGCGTGCACCGGACGAGCAGGTACCCCGGGAAGACCTTGCGCTGGACGACGACCTTGCGGCCGCCCTTGAACTCGACGACGTCCTCGGTGGGGATCGCCACCTCGTGGATGCGCTCCTCCATGTTCATGGAGACGACGCGTGCCTCGAGGTTCTGCTTGACCTTGTTCTCGTACCCCGACTGCGAATGCACGACGTACCACTTGCCGGGCCGGTCGAAGGGGCTCTGCTCCTCGGCCGCAGCCTCCTCGACGAGGAGGTCCTCGGCGGCGATCACCTCGGTCGCGCCGAGCGCAACGTCGTCGTCGGCGTCGGTCTGCTCGCCGAGATCGGCGGCGAGGTCGTCGAGTTCCTGATCCACGTTGTCCACGTCCCTGTCGATGCGTTCAGTCGATGGCGAACAGCCAGAACACGGCCCGGGCGAAGCCCCAGTCCACGACGCCGATCACCGCGGTCACCACCACGAGGAAGACCAGCGTGATGATCGAGTAGTTCACGACCTCCGAGCGGGTCGGCCACGCCACCTTGCGGAGCTCGGCGACCATCTCCCGCACGAACCGGCGAGGTGAGGTGCGCTCGCGCTTCGGAGCGGTCTGCGCCGGGGTCGCCCGAGTGCGTTGGACCTCGCCGTCCTCGCCGAGGTACCCGGCGCGCTGGAGCATGCGCTTCTGCTCCCGGTTCATGTTGTTCGCCATGAGATCCTCGTCGGTCGGGTTCGGGGTGTCGGGTTCGGAACGGGACGGTCCCGCGCCTACGGGTCGGGTCCCCGAGGAGGCCCGACCCTTCGCCACGACTTGCAGGGCAGGAGGGACTCGAACCCCCAACCTACGGTTTTGGAGACCGTTGCGCTGCCAGTTGCGCCACTGCCCTAGGGGACCGCCAGCGTAGCCGACCGGCCCCGACCTGCCCAAGGGGGCGGTTCAGACCCGGGGTGACCGGCGACGGGCGAGCACCACGACGACCACCAGCAGGGACGCCACGACCGAGAAGGTCGCGGCGGCACCACCGGCGTAGACGGCACGGCGACCCGAGACCAGCCGGCGCAGCACGTGCCGCTCACCTGCCACGGACAACCCGGCGAGCACGTCGCTGACGAGACCGGGGCTGGGCTCGAGTACCTCGGTCCGCAGCAAGCGCAGTGCCCGGAGGAGCTTGCGGTACTGGGCGAGTTCCGCCTGGCAGCGGAGACACTCCGCCACGTGCGACCGCTCGTCCTCGTCGAGCGTCACCGTGCCGTCGGCCACCCCTGCGAGCCGACGGCGCAGGGTCTCACACCGCACGCCGACGACGCTCTTCGGTACCGAGCGGGTAGAGCTGCTCGCGCAGCTTTCGGCGGGCGCGGTGGAGGCGGACCTTCGCCGCCGACTCCGAGATGCCGAGCTGCGCGGCGATCGCCTCGTGCGGCAGGTCGTAGACATCACGGAGCACGACCACGGCTCGGAGCCGGTGCGGAAGGGCCGCCAACGCAGCCGTCAACTCGTCACGGTCGGCGCCACGGTCGACCTGCGCCTCGGGATCGCCGTCGGGCGAGGACTCGATCAGGTCGCCGTCCTCGTCGAGCTCCTCGTGACGGTGGCGGGCCCGCTTCCCGAGCGCGGTGGCGGCGCAGTTCGCCGTGATGCGGTAGAGCCAGGTCGTGAACTGCGCATCCCCTCGGAACCGACGCAGGCCCCGGTACGCACGCAGATAGGCCTCTTGGACGACGTCCCGAGCGTCCTCCTCGTCGCCGGTGATCCGGTGGGCGAGGGTGAACGCGTCGACGTGGGTCGCCCGGACGAGCTCCTCGAACGCCGCGTCGTCGCCTGCTCGGGCGCGATCGACGAGTGCGTCGAGCGGCCCCGGGACGACCGGGAGTTCGGTGGTGGTCGCAGGCTCGGCCATGGGAACCCGGTCATTCTGCCCCATCGGCGCCGTCCCGTCCTGCACCGGGACCGCAACGGACCGTCACCTCGTGCAGGTGACGGTCCTCCGCGTGGCGGCGGTCAGAATCGAACTGACGACCCCTCGATTATGAGCCGAGTGCTCTCACCAACTGAGCTACGCCGCCGAGTGGATCCTGCTGTGCTCCGAGCACGGCATCGATCCGGCGAGCCCCCTGTCAGAATCGAACTGACGACCTTTTCCTTACCATGGAAACGCTCTGCCGACTGAGCTAAGGGGGCAGGCGGACCGGCACCGGGCAGGTCCGTCGGAGCGTTGACGTTACACCCCTACCGACGGGAGTGCGAACGAGGCGGGCGGTGTCGGGGCCCGCCGCCGGTATCGTCAGGACGATGTTGGTGCGGCCTGCCGTCCTCGAGGACGCCGACGCGATCCGGACGATCTACAACCACGAGGTGGAGACGTCCACGGCGACGCTCGACCTGGTGCCGCGCACGCTCGAGGTGCAGCGCGACTACCTGCGCTCGCGCATGGGCACCTACGTGGTGCTCGTCGCGGTCGACCACGACGAGATCGTCGGGTTCGGTTCCCTCTCGCCGTACCGCGAGCGGGCCGGGTACAACGCCACGGCGGAGGACTCCGTCTACGTCCGGCGCGACCGACACGGTCATGGCGTGGGCCGGGCGTTGCTCACCGGGCTCCTCGACATCGCCACCGCGCACGGGTTCCACTCGGTGATGGCGAAGATCATCTCCGGCAACGACGCCTCACGTGCCCTGCACGAGGCGCTCGGCTTCACCCACATCGGCACCGAACGCGAGGTCGGGCGGAAGTTCGGCAGGTGGATCGACATGGAGCTCTTCCAGCGGATGCTGTGAGCGGCCCTCAGGCGACGGCGGCCTCGACCCGGGCCGCTGCCGTGAGCAGGACGTCCTCCGCACCGTCGTCGGCGAGGAACTGCAGCGATGCCGGGAACCCACCGCCACGGCGCGGGACCGGGAGCGAGATCGCCGGGGTGCCGGAAGCGTTCGCCGCGCGCGTCCAGCCGGTCAGCACCGGGGCCGCGACCTCCTCGTCGATGCGGGGCGGGACGACGGCGAGGGTCGGCATGGCCAGCAGGGGTGTGGTGCGGAACACGGCTCGGAGCTCGGCCCGCCATGCCACGAGGACCGCCCTCGCCCGCTCCACCTCGTCGGCGTCGATCGCGGCGCCGGCGGCGAGCCGGCCCCGGACGTCGGCGCCGATGAGGTCGCCGTGCGAATCGAGCAGCCAGGACCAGTGCCGGTACGCGGTCGCTGCGGAGACCACCGTCGCGGCGCGGTCCGCTGCATCCCACCCGGGGAGGTCGACGGGCTCCGTGCGCCACCCCGCGACACGGAGCGCGTCCTCTACGGCGGCCGTGATGTCCGGATCGGTGTCGGGCCCCTGCCGGGGGATGCCCACGACATCGGGCAACGCTGCTGCCGAGGACGGGACGAACCCGGGTTCGAGCAGTGCCATGCCGAGCGCGACCGCCGCGACGTCCCGACCGAGCGGGCCGATCGTGTCGAACACGGGGGCGAGCGGACGACACCCCTCGAGGGAGATGCGTCCGTGTGTCGTCTTGAGGCCCACCACGCCGCAGCACGCCGCCGGGATCCGCACCGATCCGCCGGTGTCGGATCCGAAGGCGACGTCGGCGTCGCCGTCGGCGACCGCGACCGCGGAACCGCTCGACGATCCCCCGGGGATCCGGGTCGGGTCGATCGGGTTCCGCGGCGTCCCGAAGTGCGGGTTCACCCCACGGCCACCGAAGGCGAGCTCGTGCAGGTTCGTCTTGCCGACGAGTCGGGCGCCGGCGGCACGCGCCCCGGCGAGACACGCTGCATCGACGTCGGCGACGGTCGCACCCGGCCCCGCCGCGACGAGCGCTCGGGACCCGTACGTCGTCGGCGTCCCGGCGACGTCGATGAGGTCCTTCACCGCGAGTCGGGGGCCGACTGCCGTCGGGTTCGGGTCGAGGCGCAGCAGGAACGTCGTCATCCCGGAAGGAAAGCACAACGGCCGCCCGTCTGGGCGGCCGTGCACACCTGATGTGGGCCGGGAAGGATTCGAACCTCCGTAGGCGTAAGCCGGCGGGTTTACAGCCCGCTCCCTTTGGCCACTCGGGCACCGACCCCGATCGGAAGCCCAGACTCTAGCGCCCGGCCCAGCCCGGCCGAAACCGCGACCGAGCGCCACCGGGTACAGCGGTAGCGTTGCGGCATGCCCACGTTCGATGTCGTCTCCCAGGTCGATCTGCAGGAAGTCCGCAACGCCGTCGATCAGGCCCGGCGGGAAATCGCGACTCGCTACGACTTCAAGGGCACCGATTCCGGCATCGACCTCGACGACACCGGGTTCACCCTGAACTCGGCGAGCGAGGACCGGCTCGCGGCACTCCGCCTCCTGCTCGAGGAGAAGCTCGTGAAGCGCAAGGTGTCCCTCAAGTCCCTCGATCCGGGCAAGATCGAGGAGGCCTCGGGTGGACGTGCCCGCCAACGGATCGCCCTCGTCGCCGGGATCTCCTCCGACAAGGCCAAGGCGATCAACACCCACATCAAGGGACTGAACCTCAAGGGTGTGCAGAGCCAGACCCAGGGCGAACAGCTCCGCGTCACAGGGAAGAAGCGCGACGACCTCCAGGCGGTGATCGCCGCGCTGCGCGAGCATGACTTCGGGATCCCGCTCCAGTTCGAGAACTTCCGCGACTGACCGCCCGTCGTCGGCGCGTCAGCGCCAGGCGAACGTCGGCTGCTCGAAGTGGTCGACCCGCTCGTCTCGACCTTCGACGGCGACGAGCCGGAACTGGTACAGCACCGCAGCCGTGGGGGCGTGCACGAGATCGCCGCCGAGTGGGAGCTGCAGCACCGGGCGGTCGCTCTCGGGGATCGTGACGAGACGGGGCGAATCCGGTCGGCAGAGCTCGCGCACCGACACCCGGTGCACGGAAGCGACCTCGCGGGGATCGGGTCGGAGCTCAGGGTCGGCCCCACCCCAGAACACGAAGGGGCGCATGAGGTAGCCCGATCTCGTCGGGTAATCGTCGAGTCGGCCGAGCAGCCGGTCGAGCCCGAGATCGAGGCCGAGCTCCTCTCGGCACTCTCGACGGGCGGCATCGAGGGGCGACTCCCCCGCATCGACCCTCCCGCCGGGGAGCGCCCACTGCCCTCCGTGGTCCCGGAGCTTCGGTGCCCGCCGCGTCAGCAGGACCGCCGGGCCGCCGGCGACACCGTCGAGCCGGCCCGAGAGCGTCGCCGGGTCGACACCGGGGATGTCGACGAGTCGGGAGGCGTCGACGGTTCCGGGGTCGGTGCCGTGCAGGTCCGGGTCACTGTCGACCACGACCACGGCCACGGCGGCGAGTCGCAGTCCGTCAGCCGCTCCGTCGAGCGCCGCCCGGCGACCGAGGTTCTCGAGCAGGCGTCGACGCAGCGCGTCGTCGTAGGTGAAGTGCACGGACGGCATCGTAGGGAGCGCCGTCGAGGGGACGGTGAAAAGAGCACCGGCCGGCTGCGACCCGGGGGGGGAGTGGTCGCAGCCGGCCGGTAAGTTCCGCCACGTCGGGTGAGGGGGGATCGACCCTCGAGCGGTTACGAGAGGTGTAACCGAGGCTCTCCCGAGATCATTCCCGACCCGGAGAGATTTTTCGCGGGACGGTCAGTCCTCCTGGGAGGCATCCGCGGCACGGGTGCGGATCGCCTCCACGACGTTGGCGTCGGCGAGGGTGGTGGTGTCTCCGAGGGACCGTCCCTCGACCACATCCCGGAGCAGGCGGCGCATGATCTTCCCCGACCTGGTCTTGGGGAGGTCGGGGACGATGATGACCGCCTTGGGACGGGCGATCGCCCCGAGCTTCTTCGCCACGTGCTGACGGATCTCCTCCCGCAGCCCGTCCGACGCCTCGTTCCCGCCACGGAGGATCACGTAGCCGTAGATCGCCTGACCGGTGACGTCGTCGTTCGCACCCACGACCGCTGCCTCGGCGACGGTCGGGTGATCGACGAGGGCCGACTCCACCTCGGTGGTGGAGATCCGGTGCCCCGAGACGTTCATGACGTCGTCGACGCGACCGAGCAGCCAGAGGTACCCGTCGTCGTCGAGCTTCGCACCGTCACCGGCGAAGTACCGGCCGGGGAAGCGGCTCCAGTAAGTCTCCGCATACCGCTCCGGCGCACCCCAGATGCCCCGCAGCATGCCCGGCCAGGGACGGGTGATCGTGAGGTAGCCGCCGCCGCGCTCCACCTGGGCACCGTCGTCGTCGACGAGCTCGATGAACACCCCGGGGATCGCATGGGTCGCCGAGCCCGGCTTGGTGGTGGTGACCCCCGGCCACGGGGTGATCATGTGCCCGCCGGTCTCGGTCTGCCACCACGTGTCCACGATCGGGCAGGAACTGCCGCCGATGTGTTCGTGGTACCACATCCAGGCCTCGGGGTTGATCGGCTCGCCGACCGTCCCGAGCACGCGCAGCGTGGACATGTCGTGTGCCGCCGGCCAGGTCGCGCCCCACTTCATGAAGGTGCGGATCGCCGTCGGTGCGGTGTAGAGCTGCGTGACCCCGTAGCGCTCGACGATGTCCCAGAGCCGATCCTTGCGCCACGCGCCGGGGTCGGCGCCCTCCCGGAGCTCGGGTCGCGGCGTGTCCGGTGTGCCTTCGTAGAGCACCGACGTCGCACCGTTCGCGAGCGGGCCGTAGACGATGTAGCTGTGCCCGGTCACCCAGCCGATGTCGGCGGCACACCAGTACACGTCGGTCTCGGGGTGCAGGTCGAAGGTGTACCGGTGGGTGAACACAACCTGGGTGAGGTAGCCCCCGGTCGTGTGCATGATGCCCTTCGGCTTGGCCGTGGTCCCCGAGGTGTAGAGCAGGTACATGAGGTGCTCGCTGTCGAGCGGCTCGGGGGGGCACGAGGGTGCCGCAGCGGCCATCACGTCGTCCCACCACACGTCCCGGCCCTCGACCATGTCGACGGCGACCCCGCAGCGGTTCACGACGACGACCTTCTCCACGGTCGTGCACGACGGCAACGCGAGGTCGACGTTCGCCTTGAGCGCAGAGGGAGCGCCGCGGCGGTACCCGGCGTCGGCGGTGATGATGAGCCGGGCCGCTGCGTCGTTGCAGCGGTCGACGATCGCGTCGGGGCTGAACCCCCCGAAGATCACCGAGTGCGCCACACCGATGCGCGTGCAGGCCAGCATCGCCACGGGGAGCTCGGGCACCATCGGCATGTAGATGGCGACCCGGTCGCCGGACCGAAGCCCGAGGTCCCGAAGTGCGTTCGCGAACCGCTCGACGTCGGCGAGGAGCTCGGCGTAGGTGATCGTCCGGGTGTCACCCGGTTCGCCCTCCCAGTGGAACGCGACCTTGCTGCCCTTGCCGGCCTCGACGTGCCGGTCGAGGCAGTTGTAGCTGACGTTCAGCTTCCCGCCGATGAACCACTTGGCGAAGGGGACCTCCCACTCGAGCGTCGTGTGGAAGTCCTCGAACCAGCTCACGTGCTCACGCGCCTGGCGCGCCCAGAACGCCTCGTAGTCCCGCTCGGCCTCCTCCCACATCGACCGGTCGGTCAGAAGAGCGCCGGAGCGGAATGCATCGGAGGGCGGGAAGGTCCGGTCCTCGCTGTAGTAGTTCTCGATCGTGGGCTCGGCCACCGTGCTCTCCCCCGTGCGCAGGTCGATCGTCGACGTGAACGGCAGGGCGAGCTTACGCGGCGCCCACGGCGCATCGCCCCTCACAAATCCGGACGCTGCCACTCCGCAACGACGAAGCCGCCCAGACCCGCCGGGTCGACCAACGCCTCCGCCTCACGGACTCGGCTGCGCGCCCGCAGCGCCCCGAGGTCGGCCACTGCGGCCCGTTCCGCCCAGATCCGCCGGCCCTCATCCACGAGAGCGTCGATCCCGTGGCGACGGAGCCAGACGGCCTGCGTCGTCCTCGTGCCACCGGGGAGCTGGTCGAAGGGGACGTCGTAGGTGACGTCCTGGGAACCGGGATCCTCCTCCGGCGGACCACCGCGCCCGTGGGAGCGATAGGTGCGCAGCCACCCGGCGGCGGGCCGTCGGGCGAGCTCGGCGGTGTCCGCGCCGTAGTCGATGACGACGAGGCGACCGCTGTCGATCCGATCGAGCGTGGTCCGGACCCACCCGACCGCCGCTTCGGCGATCGGGATGCGGGCGCCGACGGGCACCTCGTCGGGCCCCACCAGCTCGGTGGGTCGTAGCACCGCCCTCCCCTCCACGACGTGGAGCTCCCGCCATCCCTCCGACGTGCGCTCGAGGACGCGCACCGGGAGGTTGTCGAGCAGTTCGTTGGCGATCACGACACCGACCTCGACCCGCGGCACCTCGTCGCTGCTGCGGACCTGCGGGGGGAGACCGGGATGCTGGGTCCGTGCGATCTCGACGGCGACGAGGTCGAGCGCACCGGCGCACCGGGGTTCGGCGGCGAGGATGCTGCGCAGCAGCGTACCGACGCCGGCGCCCGCATCGACGACGGTGAACGTCGCCGGCCGGTCGTGAGTGTCCCACTCGGTGTCGAGCATGCGGGCCATCACGGCGCCGAACAGCGGACCCACCTCCACCGAGGTCAGGAAATCGCCGCGCCGACCGGCCGAGCCGCGCCCCGACGTGAAGAACCCCGTCTCCGGCGCATAGAGCGCCCGCTCCATGAACCGGTCGAACCGCTCACCCTCGGTGGTCACCGCGGGCGGACTCGGGTCAGCCGCCGGGGAGAACGGCGATGATCCCCTCGAGGCTGCCGGTGAAGTGACCGAGCAGCCCGGGGAAGACCCCGAACAGGATCGTCGCCCCAGCCGTCAGGCCGGTCGCCGAGATGAGCGACACGGGGACCCGTACCGGTGATGTGTCGCCGTAGGGCGCCTCGTCGAACCACATGGCCTTGAGGACGAGCGCGTAGTAATAGAACGCGACGACGGAGTTCACGGCCATCACCACGGCGAGCGAGTAGCCCCAGGGCGTGCCGGCCGTGGCGAGCGCCTTGAACACGACGAACTTCGCGAACCAACCACCGAGCGGTGGGATGCCGGCGAGCGAGGCGAGGAAGACGGTCATGGCCACCGTGAGCCCGGGGGCGTAGCCGAACAGCCCTCCGAACGACGAGATCTCACCGGACTGCGTCTTGCGGGCGACGGCGATGACGATGGCGAACGCCCCGAGGTTCATCGCCGCGTAGATCACGAGGTAGGTCACCACCGCCGTGAGGGACTCGGTGGCGCTGTCGCTCATGACAGCGAAGGGAGCGAGGATGAAGCCCGCCTGCGCGATACCGGAGTAGGCCAGCATCCGGACGATGTTCGTCTGGCGGAGGGCGATCAGGTTGCCCACCGTCATCGACGCTGCGGCGAGCACCCACATCAGCGGTTCGACGACGTCCGTTCGACCGGCGAACCCGACGAACGCGAGCTGGAGCAGCGCCACGAACCCGGCCGCCTTCGACGCGACCGCGAGGAAGGCCGTGACCGGGGTCGGTGCGCCCTCGTAGGTGTCCGGCGCCCACGAGTGGAACGGGACGGCGGAGACCTTGAACGCGAACCCGACGATCACGAGAACGATCGCAAGGGACACGATCGGCGTGGAGCTGTTGCCCTCGGCGATCCGTGCGCCGATGTCGGTGAGCAGCGTCGAACCGGAGATCCCGAACAACAGCGACATCCCGTACAGCATCAGCGCCGACGCGAACACGCCCATCAGGTAGTACTTCAGGCCCGCTTCGTTCGAACGCAGGCTCCGCTTCTCCCAGGTCGCCATGAGGTAGGCAGGGATCGACAGCAGCTCGAGCGCCACGAAGATCGTCACCAGGTCCCGTGCCGACGACATGACGACCATGCCGAGCAGAGACGACGTGAGCATCAGGTAGTACTCGCTCTCCCAGAAGTCACCTTCGGCAAGGTGGTTCGTGGAGAGGAGCACCACCACGTAGCCGGACAGGAAGAACGTCGCCTTGAGCAGCAGCGCCACGTTGTCGACCACGAACGCCCCACCGAACAGCGTTCGGTCCGCACCATCGAGCGCGAGGGTCATGATCGGGATGAGCGGTGCGAGCAGGGCGAGACCGGAGAGACCCGGCATCAGACGCCGCCCGTCCTCGAGCTTGATCATGTCGACGAGGTACAGCAACGCGACGCACGCGGCGAACGTGATCTCCGGCGCGAGCGCGTGGAAGTCGAGCGTCGGCGGCTCGAACGTCGACGAGACCTGGGCGAGGAGGGTGGCGATCACGGATCAGCCTCCGAACGCCGTGCGGACCATATTGGTCACCGCACCGTCCATCATCCCGAACAGCAGACCCGGCATGAGACCGAGGACCACGAACGCGATGACCATCGGGATCCACGCGATCCACTCGGTCACGTGCATGTCGTGGACGTGCTCGTGTGCGAACTCCTCCTTCGGCTCACCGAACGCCGTGCGCTGATAGAGCCACAGGAGGTAGGCCGCGGCGAGGACCGTTCCGAGCGCAGCGATGACCATGTACACACGGAACAGCGTGACGTTGAGACCCTCGGCGGGGTTGTACGCGGCCAGGATCGCCGGGAACTCACCCCAGAACCCGGCGAGGCCGGGGAGGCCGAGCGAGGCCATCGTCGTGAGACCGAGGATCCAGCCCACGCGCGGGGCCTGCTTCAGCAGTCCGCCGAGACGCTTGATCTCGAGGGTGTGGAACCGCTCCTTGATCGAGCCGGCGATGAAGAACAGCATGCCGGTGATGAGACCGTGGGCGACCATGCCAAAGATGGCGGCGTTGATGCCGAAGTCGGTGAGCGTGGCGATCCCGAGCATGACGTAGCCCATGTGCGCAACCGACGAGAACGCGATCAGTCGCTTCATGTCGGTCTGGGCGAGACAGCCGAGTGCGCCATAGATGATGCCGATCACGGCGAGCAGGCCGATCCACGGTGCCCACTCGATCGCCGCGTCGGGGAGGATGGGCAGTGCGATGCGCACGAAGCCGTAGGTGCCGAGCTTGAGCAGCACCGCCGCAAGGATCACCGATCCCTGGGTCGGGGCCTGCGTGTGCGCGTCGGGCAGCCAGGTGTGGAACGGGAACATCGGCACCTTGATGCCGAAGCCCATGAACATGCCGCCGAAGATGAGCACCTGGGTCGAGAGCGCGATCTCACGGGCGGCGACCTGCTCGGCGAGCTGGACCATGTTGAAGGTCTCGGCCCCCGTGAGCACGAACAGCGCCAGGAAGCTCACGATCATGAGCGCCGAACCGAACAGCGTGTAGAGGAAGAACTTGATCGATGCGTACTGTCGCTGCTCGCCGCCCCAGACGCCGATCATGAAGTACATCGGCAGGAGCACGACCTCGAAGAACACGAAGAACAGGATCAGGTCCTGGGCGACGAAGGATCCGAGCATGCCCGTGTGCAGGATCATGATCAGGATCAGAAACGCCTTGGGGTTGTGCGGCTCGGGGAAGTGGTTCCAGCTGTAGATGATCACCAGCGGAACCACGAACATCGTGAGCAGGATCAGCGGCAGGGCAATGCCGTCGACGCCGATCGTGAACCGGGACCGGATGATGTCGATCCAGCCGATGTCGACCGCGAACTGCAGGTCCTTCGTGCGGTCGAAATCGAAGTTCAGGAGCAGCAGCACGCCGAAGACGGCGACGACCAGCGATGTGGCCAGCGCGACGATCTTGTGCGTCTCCTCTTCGGCTTTGGGGATGAGCATCATCACGACGGCTGCCACGAGTGGCAGGAACGTCGGGATCGTGAGTCCCCAGTCGTTCAGGAAGTCCGTCATCTCGGTTGCTCTCGCCTCTCCTGTCGAACCTCGGGGCGGACCCTGCTGGTGCCGTCCTCCGGTGTCGAGTTCCTGCAGTTGCGCCCCGAAGGGCCTGTCGGTGTGTTCGTTCGCGTGGTCGTTGGAAGGTCAGATCACCAGGACGAAGATCCCGGCGAGGACGGCGGCTGCGGCGAACATGAGTCCGGCATACGCCTGGATGCGTCCGGTCTGCAGCTTGCGCAGCACACCGCCCGCCTCCGACGCTCCCGCACCCGATGCGTTCACCACGCCGTCGACGACCTGTTGGTCGACGTAGGTGTACAGACCGCCCGCAGCGACTCGCGACACGCTCGCTGCGCCGTTGACCACACCATCGAGCACCTGCTGGTTGAACCGGTCCGTGGCACGGGCGAGTGGGCCCTTCGTCGCGCCGGCGATGATCCCGGTGTACAGGTGGTCGAGGTAGAACTTGTTCTCGAGAACCCGGTACGCCGCACGGGCGAGCGGGATCCGGGTGGTCGGACCGTCGGCGATCTCGGTGGCGAGCGGATCGATCGACTGGACCTTGCGGTAGTAGGCGATGGCCGCGCCCGCGCAGACCGCCGCGATCACCATCGACAGCACCGCGAGCGCCGGGCTGAACTCGGCGTGGCTGATCTTCGGGAAGTAGTCCGCCCGCGGCTCGACGTAGTGCTCGAAGCGCAGGGTCCAGCTCTCGGGGATACCGAGGTAGGAGGAGAACTTGCCGGGGATGTTGGTGAAGGTGGCGAGGAACGCCATGACGGCGAGGATCAGCAGCGGGGTCGTGATGCGCGTGCCCGACTCGTGCGGCAGCCCGCCGTGTGCGTCGTGGGCGTCGTGCGCGTCGTGACCGTGGGAATCATGGCCGTGGTCGTCATGACCGTGCGCCGCGTGCGCGTCATGACCGTGGTCGTCATGACCTCCGTGACCGCCGTGGCCGTGATGGGCGTTCGGTGAGTTCGCACCGCGCCACTCACCCATGAAGGTCAGCCAGTAGCAGCGGGTCATGTACGCCGCCGTCATGCCACCGGTCGCGAGGCCCATGATCAGCATGACGTGGTAGGTCCCGTTGGCGCCGGTCGACAGTCCGAGACCGCCGGTCCCGGCGAGGATCTCGTCCTTCGACCAGAACCCGGAGAGCAACGGCAGACCGGCGAGTGCGAGCGTTCCGACGAGGAACGTCGCATGCGTCTTCGGCATGTACTTCCGCAGCCCGCCCATGTCGTACTTCATGTCGAAGCTGTGGTTGCAGGCGTGGCTGACCGATCCCGAACCGAGGAACAGGCAGGCCTTGAAGAAGGCGTGCGTGAAGAGGTGGAACATCGCAGCGGTCCAGGCACCGACGCCGAGCGCCATGACCATGTACCCGAGCTGTGAGACCGTCGAGTACGCGAGCACCTTCTTGATGTCCCGCTGCACGAAGGCGAGCGACCCGCCCACGAGCGTCGTGAGACCGCCGACCAGGGCCAGCACGTTGAACGAGCTGCCGGCGACGTCGAGCCCCTGGAAGAAGACGGGGTACAGCCGGCCGACCATGTAGACGCCGGCGACGACCATGGTGGCTGCGTGGATCAGCGCGGACACCGGCGTCGGGCCCGCCATGGCATCGGGCAGCCAGGTGTGCAGGAAGAACTGGCCGGACTTCGACATGACCGCGGCGATCAGACAGAGCGCCGCAACGGTCAGTGCGGTCTGGGACACCGTGCCGCCGACTACCGCCCGGTTGATGTCGAGGATGCCGAAGGTCTTGCCGCCACCTGCGGTGAAGAACAGGGCGATCATGCCGACGAGGAGCCCCATGTCGCCCACACGGTTGGTGAGGAACGCCTTCAGCGCGGCGTCGGAGTTCTTCTTCTCCTCCCACCAGTGGCCGATGAGCGCGAACGAACAGACACCGACGAGCTCCCAGGCCGTGATGAACATCACGAGGTTGTTCGCCAGCACGAGCAGGAGCATCGACGCGGTGAAGAGGCTCAGGAAGGCGAAGTAGTGCGTGTACCGCACATCACCGTGCACGTAGTCCGTCGAGAAGACGTGGACCAGGAGCGAGATGAGCCCCACGACGAACAGCATCATCACGGCCATGCCGTCGACGAGTGTGCCGACGCTGAACTCGATGCCGCCGATCGTCCACCAGTTCTCGCCCCAGATGGTCTCGACGGGTTCCGCACCGGCGTGCTTCGCGTCCTTGCCCTCTGCTGCCGCAGCCACACCGCGCCCGAGGGAGCCGAGGCTCTTCTCGCTCCCGTGGTGGCCGCCGTGCTCCTCGGTGGTCGTGCCGTGCGCGGCGTCCGCGGCGTTTACGTGGGAGATCCACTGGGCACCGGCGACGAGCGCACAGGCGAACACCACCGACAACGCGGTGATGCCGATCTCAGCACCCTTCTTCGGGAGGCGCTTGCCGAACAGGATGATCAGCAGGAAGGACAGTGCCGGGATGGCCGGGAAGATCCAGGCGTTCCGGAGGAACCACCCGACGTTCTCGGCCGTCACCTGCACGGCTTCCACGGCTTCAGCAGCGAGCATCGTGTTCCGTCACCCCTTCAGCAGGTCGGCGGCGTCGAGGTCGATGCTCGTCCGGTTCCGGTAGATCAGCAGGACGATCGCAAGGCCCACGCCGACCTCGGCGGCGGCAACGGCGATCACGAAGAGCGCGAAGACCTGGCCGACCGGGGTGCCGTTGAAGGCACCGAACGCGACCAGGTTGATGTTCACCGAGTTGAGGATCAGCTCGATGGACATCAGCACCATGACGCCGTTCCGTCGTGCGAGCACGCCGTAGACGCCGATGCAGAACAGCAGTGCACCGAGGATGAGGAACTGGTTCAGCCACATGGGCGACTACTCCCGCCGCGCCACGACGATGGCGCCGATCAATGCCGCAAGAAGGAGGAACGACGCCGCTTCGAAGGGAATCAGGTAGTCCTTGAAGATCGCGTCGCTCACCTCGGACGTGAGCTGGGGCGTGCCCCCGCTCACGGACTCTATGCGGGAGTCCTCGAAGGCGTCGACCAGCGCGAACGACATCACGGCGAACAGGACCAGCGCCACGAGACCTGCGAGCCATCGCTTCTCGTTGTCGACCTCGACCTCGCGGCCGATGCGAGCCCGGGTGAGCATGATGCCGAACAGGAACAGCACGACGACGGCGCCGATGTAGACGAGGATCTGCGTCACGCCGACGAACTCGGCGCCGGTGAGGATGAACTGAGCGGCGACTCCGGCCAACACGATCACCAGGTACAGCGCGGCGTGGACGATGTTCTTCGTGGTCACGACGCGGAGCGCCGCCACGACCATCACGAACGCGATGATGCCGAAGAAGATGTTCTGCGCAACCACGACTACCTCGGGACCTTCTTGACCTTGACCTCCGCGCCGGCCTCGTAGGGCTCGAAGTCGGGGACGGTCGTCATCCAGTCGGCCAGGCGGCCCTTGTCGTGCAGGAGATCGGCGATCCGCGGTTCGGAGTACTCGAACTCCGGCGACCAGAACAGCGCCTCGAAGGGGCACACCTCGACGCAGATCCCGCAGAACATACAGAGCGAGAAGTCGATGTCGAAGCGGTCGAGCTCGTTGCGCTGGCGGGGCTTGCCGCCCTCACGACGGGGCGGTGCGAGGTACTTGTGTGCCTCGATGTAGATGCACCAGTCCGGGCACTCGCGCGCGCAGAGCATGCACGCCGTGCAGTTCTCCTCGTGCAACGCGATCACGCCACGGGCGCGCGGCGTCGGGTCTTCCTTCTGGCGCGGGTACTGCACCGTCACGGCGCCCTTCGACGGCGCCGGCGGCTTCCGGAGACCGTCGGGGAACACCGTCTTGCGGGCCTCGCCGAGCGTGACCGCCAGACCCTTGATCACTCCGGGTACGAGGGACATCAGAAGACCACCTTCAGCACAGCGGTCGCCGTGATGTTCACGAGCGACAACGGGATGAGGTACTTCCAGGCGAAGATCTGCAGTTGATCCTCACGGAACCGCGGGTACGTCACCCGGAACCACATCACGAGGAACATGATGAGCAGGATCTTGACGAGCAGGACGACCGGTCCGAGCACGTTCATGAGGTTGTTGTCGAGGTCGAGGCCGGGGAGGGCCCAACCCCCCAGGAACAGCGTCGCCGCGATCGCCGAGAACGCACCCGCCGTCGCGTACTCACCGATGAAGAAGAGCAGGAACCGGAACCCGGAGTACTCCGTCATGTACCCGGCGACGAGTTCGGACTCCGCGACGGGCATGTCGAAGGGCGGCTGGGTCAGCTCGGCCTGCATGGCGATCAGGAAGATCATGAAACCGACGAACTGCGTGAGGATGAACGGGTTGCCGATCCCGCCGAAGCCGAAGATCTCACCGGTGCGCTGGGCGGCCACGATGCCCTGCATGTCCATCGTGCCCGCCTGGATCACCACGCCGAGCGCCGCGAGGACGAGCGGGAGTTCGTAGGCGATGAGCTGGCCGGCGGCCCGCAGACCGCCCATGAGGGAGTACTTGTTCGCCGACGACCAGCCGGCCATGAGCACACCGATGACCGACAGCGACGACACCGCCAGCGCGAAGTAGATGCCCGTCGGGATCTGGGCGAACCAGGCGTCCGGACCGAAGGGGACCACGACGTAGGTGACGAAGGTGGACGCCACGACGACGATCGGCGCCCAGGTGAAGACACGACGGTCGGCGCCGTCGGGGATGAGGTCCTCCTTCTGGAGGAACTTGCCCACCTCGGCGAGGAGCTGCATCGAGCCGTAGGGGCCGGCCTCGTTCGGGCCGAGACGGCTCTGCATGAAGCTCATCATCTTGAACAGGAACAGGTAGACGATCGTTCCTGCAGGCAGCAGGACGGCCGCGATCACCCCGACCGAGCGGAGGATCGACTGCTGCCAGTAGGCGAGTTCGACGGCGAGCTGCGTGATCACCGGTCGATGTCTCCCAGGATGAAGTAGAGCGACGCCAGGATCGTGATGACGTCGGGAACGTACACGCCCCGCAACACCCACGGAACGATGCTGATGTTGTTGAAGCTCGCCGAGCGGATCTTCACGCGGAACGGGACGAGATCGCCCTTCGAGACGACGTAGTAGCCCATCTCGCCGAGCGGGTTCTCCGTCGCCACGTAGGCCTCACCGGCGGGGACCTTGATGATGCGCGGGACCTTCGCCATGATCGGCCCGGACGGGATCCCGTCGAGGAGCTGCTCGAGCATGAGGATCGCCTCGCGGGTCTCCTGGAGGCGAACCCAGTACCGGGCGAAGGAGTCGCCGTCGGGGTGGGTCCAGACCTTCCAGTCGAGCTTGTCGTAGACGAGCCCGCACGGGGAATCACGCCGGTGGTCCCAGTCGATGCCCGATGCGCGCAGGTTCGCACCCGACAGGCCGTAGGACAGCCCGACCTCGGGCGGGATCACCCCGACGCCGCGTGTCCGGGCGGTGAAGATCTCATTGCCGACGAGGAGCTCGTCGAGCTCGTCGCAGAACGCCCGCATCTTGGTGAGGACGCCCTTGGTCTCGGCTACCCAGCCCTTGGGGATGTCGTCCTTCAGCCCGCCGATGCGGTCGAAGTTCGGGTGGAACCGACCGCCGGTGATGGCCTCGATCTGGTTGAGGACGTACTCGCGGTCACGGAACGCGTAGAACACCGGGGTCACCGCACCGAGCTGCACGGCCATGTCGCCGAGGAACAGGGCGATGTTCCCGATGCGGGAGAGCTCGAACAGGATCGTCCGGATCCACTGCGCACGCGGCGGCGCCTCGACCTCCATCAGCCGCTCGGCGGCGAGGATGAACGGCACCTCGTTCGCGAAGCTGCCGAGCCAGTCGATCCGGTTCACCAGCGTGGTCACCTGCGGATAGGTGCGGACCTCGGCGAGCTTCTCGTAGCCGCGGTGCATGTAGCCCGGCACCGGGTCGGCGGCGACGACCTGCTCACCGTCGAGCTTGACGATGATCCGGAGCGTTCCGTGGGTCGCCGGGTGCTGCGGCCCGATGTTGAGGGTCATCCCCTCGGTCTCGAGCTCGACGTTCACCCGCATGTCCGCGGCCTGGTTCGCGATGTACGCGAGCTGCTGACGTTCGGTGACGGCGGTCATGTCGTCACTCACCACCCTCGTCGTCGGCGACTCCCGGCATGCCCTCGACGTCGACGATGCCCGGCCAGGGCTTCACCATCCGGGAGAGCAGCGGGAAGTCCTTGCGGAGCGGGTGCCCCTCGAAGTCACCCGGCAGGTAGAGCTTGCGCAGCGACGGATGACCCTCGAAGGAGATGCCGAACATCTCGAACACCTCGCGCTCGTGCCAGTTCGCTCCGCCGAAGAGACGCGTCCACGTCGCCAACGCCAGCGTGTCGTTCGGGACGTCGACCTTCAGCGTCAGTCCGATGTGCTCCGTGACGGAGTGCAGCCGGGCGAAGACCTGGAACCGCGTCTCGCCGCCCGTGACCCCCTGTTCCATCTGCTCGACCTCGCCCGAGGCGGGCTCGGCCTCGAGGTCGATGGCGGCGTCGAGGCTGCGCCCGTAGGGGGACGGCAGCCAGTCGATCGCCGAGAGGAACCCGAAGTACCGCAGGCCGAGCACGTCACGAGCGACGCGCCCGGCGTCCTCCCATGCCGCGGTGGCGACCCGGACCCACACGTCACGCCCGGCGTCGACGTGGCCGGCGATCAACGCATCGCCGAGCTCCTCGCCGAGTCGCGCCACCAGGGCGTCGCGACGCTCGTCGCTGGCGGGGGCCGTCTCCGTCACCTCAGTTGATGACAAGCGGCTCACCCCTCCAACGCTCGGCCATGTCCTCGTTGGCGATCATCTCCTGGAGCAGCACGATCCCCTCGAGCAGTGCCTCGGGGCGCGGTGGGCACCCCGGCACGTACACGTCCACCGGGATGATCTGGTCGACGCCCTTCGTCACCGAGTAGCTGTCCCAGTACGGGCCACCGCAGTTGGCGCAGCTCCCCATCGAGATGACGTACTTCGGGTCGGGCATCTGCTCGTAGAGACGCCGGATCGCCGGGGCCATCTTGTCGGTTACCGTGCCCGAGATCACCACCAGGTCCGCCTGACGCGGGCTCGCCGGGAAGGGGATCACGCCGAGACGCATCACGTCGTAGCGGGGCGACGCGAACGCCGCACCCATCTCGATCGCACAGCACGCAAGACCCCACTGGTACACCCACAGCGAGTACTTCCGGCTGACGTTCAGCAGCTTCGTCAGCGGCTTCGGCAGCTTGCCGCTCTCGACTAGACCCACCGCAGCACACCCTTTCGCCAGGCGTAGACGAGGCTCAGGAAGAGGATGAAAATGAAGATGCCCATCTCGATGAGCCCGAAGAGCCCGTAGGCCTCGAGGCGGGTCGCCCACGGAAAGATGAACACCGCCTCGACGTCGAACACGACGAAGAGCAGGGCGAAGATGTAGTAGCGGATCTGGCTCTGCGCCCAACCCGTACCGACCGGGTCGACACCGCTCTCGTAGACGATCGACTTCTGCGGCGTCGGCTTCGACGGACGCAGGAGGGACGACAGACCGAGCAGGGCACTCACGAGCACCACGGCGACGCCGAGGAAGATGCCGACGGTCAGATAGCTGCGCAAGAAGTCGGACACGTGGGGGGAGCCTAATCCTGTGGTCGGGAGGGGTCCAAGAACCCGGTCACGGAAGCGTCGCGAGCACGACGGGGACGGCGTCTCCGGCAAGGTCGGTCAGCAGACCGGGCAGGAAGCCGACGACGAGGGTGGCCATGACGGTCGCCGCCAGCGCGAGCGTGAGCGCGGCCGGCATGGCCACCGGTGCCGGAGTCGCCGCGACGACATCGCCGTCGCCGTGGTGGGGATCGATGTCCTCCACCATGAACATCGCCACGACGAGCCGCAGGTAGACGAACGCCCCGACGACGGCGGAGAGCATCGCGACGGCGGCGAGCCAGTACCACCCGCCGTCGACCGCCGCCTTGATCACACCGAACTTCGCGAAGAACCCCGACGTGAGCGGCACGCCGGTCTGTGCGAACAGCAGCACCGTGAACCCGAGGGCCAGCATCGGCTGTCGCCGACCGAGACCACGGAAGGCGTCGATGCCGGTCGCCTGCTCGCCGGGCCCGGCGACCGCCGTGACCACGGCGAACGTCCCGCCGATCATCAGCCCGTACGCCGCGAGGTAGAACAGCACCGCTGCTGCGCCTTCCGGCGAGGCGACCGCCACGCCGACGAGCAGGAACCCGGCATGGCTGATCGAGGAGTAGGCGAGCATGCGCTTGACGTCGGTCTGGGCCACGGCCAGCACACTCCCACCGAGGAGCGTCAGCACGGCGAGACCGACGACGATCGGCTGCCAGTCACGAACCTGCCCGGCGAGCGTCACGTCGAAGACTCGGACGAGTCCGGCGAACCCGGCCGCCTTGACCCCCGACGCCATGTACGAGACCACCGGCGAGGGCGCCCCCTGGTACACGTCGGGTGTCCATGCGTGGAACGGCACCGCCGCAACCTTGAAGCCGAACCCGACGAGCAGGAACGCGGCGCCGGCGAGCAGGAGCGCCCCACCGTCGACGAAGGGGTCGTCCTGCAACGTCTGACGGATCGTGCCGAGGTTCGTCGAACCCGTTGCGCCGTACACCAACGCTATGCCGTAGAGGAAGAACGCCGACGCGAACGCCCCGAGGATGAAGTACTTGAACCCTGCCTCCTGGGAGGCCGAACGACGCAGGTGCGACGCCGCGAGGACGTACACCGGAATCGACAGCACCTCGAGACCGAGGAACAGCACGATCAGGTCGTTCGCCGACGCCATGACGACGCCGCCCGAGGCCGAAAGCAGCAGCAGCGCATACGTCTCGGCGCCGTCGAGCCCTTCGCGCCGCAGGTAGCCGTCGGCGACGAGGGAGCTCACGATCACCGCGACGCACAGGACGACGGTGATGAAGACCGAATAGCCGTCGACCGTGTAGGCGGAGGCGACCGTCGTGTACGGGCCCCGGCCGCCGTCGAGGTCGGTGACCCGGAACCACTGCACGATCGCGAACGCCGCCGCCGTTCCGGCGATGCCGACGGACGCGGTGGCGTAGAACCCCCGGAAGACCCGTCGCAGGAGCGACGAGGCGTGCAGCAGCACCATCGCCGGCGCGGCGAGGAGGATCAGCGGGAGGAGGCCCCACCAGTCGACCGACGGGGTCTCCACCAGCACGGACGTCACGGGCTGTGCGGCCTGTGCTGCGAGCGAGGCGAGCAGGCTCACTTGTCCACCTTCCCGGCGTCGGCACCGTGGGACGCATCGTCACCGTGACCGCCGCCGAAGAGCTCCTCGACCGTGGAGCGCTCCGCCGTCGGCCCCTCCACCGGGGCGACCCCGGTGCGTGCCTCGATGTGCTCGAGGAGCACGACGACGGAAGGTTCGATCCGTTCGATCATCGGCTTGGGGTAGACGCCGAGCACCACGATCGGCACGAGCAGAGCGCCGACGGCGAGCCCCTCGCGGAGTCGGAGGTCGGCGAAGGTCTCGTTCTCGACCGATCGCGGCGTGCCGTGGAAGACCCGCTGGTAGGCCCACAGCAGATAGAGCGCTGCGAGGATCACGCCGACCGCAGCGATCACGGCGTACCAGCGGTTCGCGATGAACGTGCCGTTGAGGATCAGGAACTCGCCGACGAATCCGTTGAGCCCCGGCAGACCGATCGAGGACAGCATCACCACCGTGAAGACCGCCGCCATGATCGGGGCGGAACGCTGCAGCCCGTTCAGCTCGGCGATCTCCCGTGTGTGGCGTCGCTCGTAGATCATGCCGACGAGGAGGAACAGCGCACCCGTCGACAGACCGTGGTTCACCATCTGCATGATCCCGCCGGTGACCCCCTGGGAGTTCATCGCGAACGTGCCGAGCACGATGAACCCGAGGTGGGCGACGGAGGAGTAGGCGACGAGTCGCTTGAGATCGCGTTGCATCGTCGCCACGACCGCCCCGTAGAGGATGCCCACCACGCCGAGCGTGAGGAACACCGGCGCCGCCCAGCGGGACGCCTCGGGGAAGAGGTAGAGCCCGAACCGGACGAACCCGTACGTCCCGAGCTTGAGCATGATCCCGGCGAGGATCACCGAACCGGCGGTCGGTGCCTCCGTGTGCGCGTCGGGCAGCCACGTGTGCAGCGGGAAGATCGGCACCTTCACCGCGAACGCCAACGCGAACGCACAGAAGATCAGCCGTGCGGTGTTCGTCGCCAGGTCGGCCTGGGCGAGCTCACGGATGTCGAAGGTCGCGCCGGCACCGGTCGCATCCGCTGCCGTCGCGACGAGGGCGAGGATCCCGACGAGCATCAACGCCGAGCCGAACATCGTGAACAGGAAGAACTTCATCGCCGCATACGTGCGGTTGCCGTGCCCCCACGACCCGATCAGGAAGTACATCGGGACGAGCACGATCTCGAAGAACACGAAGAACGCGAAGAGGTCGAGGGCGACGAACACGCCGAGCGAACCGGCCTGGAGCAGCAGCAACCACGCGTAGTACGGCTTCGGATCGTGCTCCGGGGTGATCGCCAGGATCACGAAGGGGAACAGCAACCCCGAGAGCACGACGAGGAACAGCGAGATCCCGTCGACCCCGAGCCGCCACCCGATGCCGAAGTCGCGCACCCAGGTCGTCGACTCGACGAACTGGAACCCGCCGTCGGCGACGTCGAAGTTCCACAACAGGTAGACGGCGAGGGCACCGGCGGTGGCCGAGAAGAGGAATGCCGCCTGGCGGCAGACGTCGGGGCGCTGCTTGGAGATGAGGGCGACGACGGCCGAACCGACCGCAGGGACCAGCACCAGCAGGGTCAGCAGGTGGGGGAACGGCGTCGACGCAGTCTCCGCCGCCGCAAGGAACATGCTCATCAGAACGCCGCCCTCGACAGGAACAGGACCAACAGTGCGACCGTGCCGAGCGCGATGCCCAGCGCATAGGTGCGCACGTAGCCGGTCTGTGCGACCCGCAGGCCCGACGATGCCGTGCGGACCAACGTCGCGACGCCGTTCACGGCACCGTCGACGACGGTTCGATCGAACCTCGCGGCGAGATCGAAGGACCGGCGGCCGGGACCGCCCATGAACCAGGCAAAGGAACGGTCGACCCTCCATGCGTCGGCGAGGATCGACTGCTCGATCGCCGCGCGGTCACCCCGGCCACGGAGGTAGACCGCAGCCGCCGAGCCGATGCCGACGAGGCCGACCGCCACGGCGACCGCGGCGAGCGCGATCTTGGCCGTACCCGAGAGCTCGAGATGGGTCTCGTGACCGAACAGCGCCGGCTCGAGCCAGTGTTCGAGGACGTGCAACGACTTCGCGAACGGCAGGTTGAGACCGCCGGCCACGATCGCGCCGCCCGAGAGCAGCACGAGCGGCAGTGTCATGGTCCACGGCGACTCGTGCGGGTGGTACGCGCGCCGGTGGGCGACCTCGTGCGGCAGGAAGTCCTCGACCCCGGAGGCGTCGGGGGCCTCGAGGAGCGGGACCGCCGTGGAACGTGGCCGACCGGATTCTGCGGCACGACGGACGTCGTCCGCAGCTGCTGCTGCCGCCTCCGCAGCCCGCCGGGCCTCGACGACGACCGCCTCGGCGTCGGCGACCCGAGCACGCGCGGCTTCGACGGCGCCTTCGGCCTTCGCGGCCGCCGAGAGCGCCTTCTCGGCGTCCTTCGCTGGCTTCTCGAGCTCCTTCAGGGCCTTCTCCGCCGCCTTCTTGGCGTCCTTGTCCTCGGCGGAGGCGACCGCGGAGCGCGCCGCCTCGACGCTTGCCTCGTCGACGGCAGCGGCGGCTGCAGCGGCCGCATCGGCGTCGGCCCGAGCGGCGGTGACGGCTTCTTCGGCCACGCCGACCGCGGCGACCGCTTCATCGAGCGCCGTCTCGGCAGTGGCGATCGCCGCTGCAGCGTCGATCCCGGCGCCCCCGGCGACGGCGATACGGGTGTCCCACGCGGCGTTCAGTTCCTCGACAGACGGGTCGCCGAACCGGTACCGACCGAAGAACGTGAGGAAGACCTGCCGGCTCATGTAGAACGCGGTGAGCAGCGCCGTCAGCAGACCGATCACCCACAGGGCCTTGTTCTCCTGCCAGGCGTAGGCGAGGACCTCGTCCTTCGACCAGAACCCGGAGAACGGCGGCACACCGGCGATCGCGAGCCAGCCGACGATGAACGTCCCGGCGGTGATCGGCAGCAACCGGGCGAGCCCGCCGAAGCGTCGCATGTCCTGTTCGTGGTGCATGCCGTGGATCACCGACCCCGCGGCGAGGAACAGCAGAGCCTTGAAGAAGGCGTGGGTGATCATGTGGAAGATCGCTGGGACGTACCCGCCGAGACCGACGGCGAGGAACAGGTACCCGAGCTGGCTGACGGTCGAGTACGCGAGGACCTTCTTGATGTCGTTCTGCGCGACGGCGATCGTTGCGGCGAACAGCGCCGTGATCCCGCCCACCCAGGCGATCGTCGTGGGTGCCCAGTCGTAGGCCGCGGCGATCACCGGGTTCATCCGGGTGAGGAGGTAGACCCCGGCCGTCACCATGGTCGCCGCGTGGATGAGTGCCGAGACCGGCGTCGGGCCGGCCATGGCGTCGGGCAGCCACACATAGAGCGGGAGCTGGGCCGACTTGCCACACGCCCCGACGAGGAGCAGCAACGTGACCGCGGTGGCGGTGACCGCTGCCATCGTCGGCGCCTTGGCGAGCACGTCGACGTAGCGGATCGACCCGATCGTCGCGAACGTGAGGAACGCCGCGATCATGAACCCGAAGTCACCGATCCGGTTCGTGACGAAGGCCTTCTTCCCGGCGCTCGCGTTCGCCTCGTCGCCGAACCAGAACGAGATGAGCAGGTAGGAGCAGGCACCCACGCCCTCCCAGCCGAGGAAGGTCAGCAGGAGGTTGTCCCCGAGTACGAGCATCAGCATCGAGAAGACGAACAGATTCAGGTAGATGAAGAACTTCGAGAACTTCTCGTCGCCGGCCATGTAGCCGATCGCATACAGGTGGATGAGGGTCGCGATCCCGGTGACGAAGAGCACCATCGTCATCGACAGCGGATCGATCAGGACGCCGACGTCGACGCTGAAGTTCCCCACGGGGATCCACTCGAACAGGGTCCGCACGGCGAACCGCTCCTCGCCGTCGAGTCCGAGGAGTCCGACGAAGACGGCGATCGCCGCCGCGAAGCTGCCGCCGACCATGAGCGTCGCCAACCACCCCGCCGCCGGATCGCCGAGCTTGCGCCCGAAGAGCACGAGTACGGCGAAGCCGAACAGCGGGAACGCAGGGATGAGCCAAACGAGATCGAGCACGGGCCTATCCCCTCAACGCCGCAACGTCGTCGGCGGTCGTCGCGTCGGGTCGCCGACGCAGCAAGGCCACCATGATCGCCAGGCCGACCACGACCTCGGCGGCGGCGACCACCATCACGAAGAACACGAGCGCCTGACCCCCGAGATCGCCCATCGACCGGGCGAACGCTACGAAGGTCAGGTTCACCGCGTTGAGCATCAGCTCGACGCACATGAACATCACCAACGGGTTGCGGCGGACGAGCAGTCCGACCGCGCCGATGGCGAACAGCAACGCGGCGAGCGACACGTACCAGCTCGCGGTGACCGTGGGCAGGGTCTGGGCGACGAACACGATCAGGCCTCCGCCTCGACGTCGGCCTCGACGGACGGCTCGTCACGGCCGGGGCGGCGGGCGAGCACGACGGCGCCGACGACGGCGACCGTCAGCAGGATCGCGGTGATCTCGAAGGCGAGCACGTGATCGGTGAACAGCAGCCGTCCGAGCGACGTGATGTCCGGCTCGTCGGTCGGGATCGCCACCGCGGTGGAGCGAACCGTCCTCGTCGCGGTGCTCCCGCCCGCCGAGAGGACGGCGACGAGGGACGCAGCGAGCACGCCGACGCCGGCGAGCAGGGCGAGCGGTCGCTGGGCCACGATCGGCTCGACCCGCAGGTCGTCGGACCGGTCGACGCCGAGCAGCATGATCACGAAGAGGAACAGCACCACGATCGCGCCGGCGTAGACGATCACCTGGACCGCTGCGAGGAACTGTGCGTCCTGCGCGACGAACAGGACGGCGACGCCGAACAGCGTCGCCACGAGCGATAGTGCGGCGTGCACCGGGTTCGCGAACGCGAGCACGCCGATCGCACCACCGACGACGATCGCACCGGCGATCAGGAAGACGACGAACTCCATCAGTGGTGTCCCCCGTCGTGTGCGTGATCGTGTCCGTGCCCGTGCGACCCGGGATCGACGGTGGCCGACTCGGACGCCTGGCCGGCCTCGGGTGCCCGGACCCCGTAGCCGAGCTCTCCCGACCACGCGACGCGATTCTCGTAGGCGGCAGAGCCCTGCGGCGCCGTCGCCCGCACCCAACCCGAGGTGAACTCGTCGTCACCGACGCGCCAATCCTCCCATGGCAGCCGCTTCGGACGACCGTCGTCCCCGACGACGAGTTCGTCCTTCGTGTAGATCGCGTCCTCGCGGCTCGTGAAGGAGAACTCGAAGAGCTTCGACTCGGTGATGGCCTCGGTCGGGCACGCCTCGACGCAGAGGTCGCAGTGGATGCACCGCAGGTAGTTGATCTCGTAGACGTAGCCGTAGCGCTCACCGGGCGACGTGGGATCGGCCGGATCGTTGTCGCGCCCTCGGACGTAGATGCAGCGTGCAGGACACACGCCGGCGCACAGCTCGCAGCCGATGCACTTCTCCATGCCGTCCTCGTAGCGGTTGAGGACGTGCCGGCCGTGAAAGCGTTCGGGCTTCGGTCGCTTCTCGTCGTGGCGACCGCTCCGCGTCCCCGCGGAGTACTCGGTGGTGACGATGTCGTCACCGACGAACCCCCGGGCGAACTTGCGCCAGGTGATCGCGAACCCCTCGAGGTAGCCCATCAGGCGTTGACCTCCGCATCGGCGAGTCGCTGCCGCTGAGCGGCACGCAGCGACAGGTTCAACAGCGTCACCGCGACCACCACGACCACGGTGATGGCCCCGAAGGTGACCACCAGGTTCCACCCCTCGTTCCGTGCGACGCGCACGGCACCGAGCAACAGGAACCAGCCGAGGGCCAGCGGGATCAGCGCCTTCCAGCCGAGGTCCATGAGCTGGTCGTAGCGGAGTCGGGGCAGCGTCCCTCGGAACCAGACGAAGACGAACAGGAAGACCACGAGCTTGAGCAGGAACCAGAAGATCGGGAAGAACCACGTCCGAACCGGCTCCGGGCCCCACACCGGCCCGCTCGGACCGCCGAGGAAGAGGGTCACGACGAGCGCCGACATGGTCACCGTGTTCATGAACTCGGCCAGGAAGAACAGTGCGAACCGGATGGAGCTGTACTCCGTGTTGAAGCCGCCGACGAGCTCCTGCTCGGCCTCGACGAGGTCGAACGGCGGCCGGTTCAGCTCGGCGGTACCGGCGATGAGGAAGATGATGGCCGGGACCACGCCGGTGACGACGAGGTTCCAGTTCGGGATGATCCCGCCGAAGCCCGCACCGGCTTGCTCCGCCACGATCTGGTGGGTGGACAGGGTTCCGTTGACGAGGATCACGGACGCGAGCGAGAGCCCGAGGGCCGCCTCGTAGGAGACGATCTGGGCCGTTGCCCGCACGCCGCCGAGCAGCGGGTACTTCGAGCCCGACGACCAGCCCGCCAACATCACGCCGTACACGCCGATCCCGGACATGGCGAGAAAGAACAGGACGCCGACCGGCGGGTCCGCCAGCTGGAGGAACGTCTCACGCCCGAACATCGACACCGTGCCGCCCTCGGCGAAGTTCCCGCCGATGGGGACGATCGCGAACGCCAGGAACGCCGGCACCACGGCGAGGACGGGTGCGAGTCGGAACACGATCCGATCGGCACGGTCGGGAAGCAGGTCCTCCTTGAAGAAGAGCTTCGTACCGTCGGCGAGGGTCTGCAGGAGACCCCACGGACCGGCACGGTTCGGGCCGATCCGGTGCTGCATGTCGGCGACGATCTTGCGCTCGAACCAGACCATGAACATGGTCGCGACGAGCAGCAGGACGAAGGTCACGAGGACCTTCAGCAGGGTGACGAGCACCACGGTGAGGCCGACGCCCCCGGCGTAGAGCGGATCGCCCATCAGTGTCGCACCTCCAGCCGCACGTCGGTCACCGGCCACGTCGCGTCGAGCAACCGGTTGACCTGGCAATCGGGCTGGTTCGCGGCGACGGCGACCGCACCGGCCGGGACGCCGTCGTCGACGACCACCGGCAGGTCGACGACACCCCGCGCCGAGGCGAGGGAGACGACCGTCCCCGCCTCGACCCGCAACGCCGACGCATCGGCGGGGTTGAGCCGGGCGACCGTCCCCGGGGCGAGCGGCGCGAGGGACGGCGACTGCGCCGTCTGCGTCGCAGCGTCGTAGAGCGAGTCGGTGAGTACGAGCCGCAACGTTGACCCCGACGGCGCGGGAGCCCGTCGAGCGGTCGGCGTCGCCGGGAGCGGGCAGGCGCCGGTCACGAGCACGCCGTCGGGGTTGCGGTCGAGCGCCGAAGCGACGTCGGCGTAACCGTCGGCGACTGCGCCGAGCTCGGCGAGCAGTGCGTCGGGGTCCTGCGGGAACTCCACGCCGAGTCGGTCCGCAACCTCGACGGCGATCATCCAGTCCGGTCGGGCGGTGCCCGGCGGGGTGACCTTGCGATTGACCCGCTGCACCCGACCCTCGAGGTTCGTCACCGTGCCGTCGACCTCGGAGGGGCCGGCCGCCGGGAGCACGACGTCGGCACGCGTGCCGGACTCCGTGAGGAACGTGTCGACCGCGATCACGGTCGCCCGCTCGAGCGCCGTCTCCGCCAGAGCACGGTCAGGACCGTCGGCGACGGGATCCGCACCGACGAGGAGGAGGACCTTGACCTCGCCGGCTGCTGCGGCGGTGAGGATCGCCGTGGCGTCCCGACCGATCGCCGCAGGCGTCGAGCCCCACACCGCGGTCGCCGGACCGGCGTCGTCGAGCAGCCGCCGGCCGGGGAGCAGGCCCGGCGCGAGGCCCGCGTCGAGCGCACCGAAAACGTTTCCTCGGCGGAGCGCGGGCAGGAAGCGGGCGCCCTTCGCGAGGAAGATCGCCGCCACCTCGGCGAGAACCGCCGGGTCCTCCGCGAGCGACGTCCGACCGAACACGACGGTGATCGGACCGGACTCATCCAGATCCTTCGCCACGAGCCGGGCCCGCTCGACGAGGTCACCGCCGGGATGTGCGTAGGAGGTTCGGGCGGCGTAGCGCGACAGCCCGGTCCGGCCGTGGCCCAGTTCGACGAGGGTGGCGCCGTCCTCGACCACGGCGTGGCGGAGCCGCAGGTACAGGACCGGCAGCTCCTCCTTCACGTCCGGGCCGACGAGCACGATCGTGCCCTTCGGGGTGCATGCGTCCGCGATGGTGGCGCGCGGCAGCCCGAGCACGAGATCCGCAGGCAGCCCGTCGCCGAGCTGGCAGTCGACGTCGTCGGTGCCGATGACTCCCTTCGCCAGCCTGGCCCAGGCGTACGCGGCCTCGTTCGTGAGGCGGGCGCCACCGAGCAGCGCGACCGACGAGGGTCCGTGCGCCTCGATCGTGGCCCGGATCGCTGCAACCGCCGCGCCGAGCGCGTCCGACCAGCGAGCGGTCGTACCACCGACGAGCGGGTCCGTGAGACGAGCGTCGGATCGGCCCGACTCCATGTCGAAACGCCCGCGGTCACACAGCCAACCCCAGTTCACGGCGTCGTTGTCGACGCCGTTCTGACGGAGGACCTCGTTCCGGGACGACTGCACCGTGACGGAACACCCGACCGAGCACGTCCGACAGGTCGAGGAGGTCTCCTCGAGATCCCAGGGGCGGGCGCGGAACCGGTAGGAGGACGCCGTGAGCGCCCCGACCGGACAGATCTGCACGGTGTTCCCGCTGAAGTACGAGCTGAACGGCTCGTCGGGGAACGTGTTGACCTCGGTCGAAGAACCACGACCCTGGAAGTGGATGAGCGGATCGCCTGCGACGTCCTTCGCGAACCGGGTGCAGCGGTCGCACAGGATGCAGCGCTCCCGGTCGAGCTGGACCAGACCGGAGATCGGGATCGGCTTCTCGTAGTGCCGCTTCTCCTCGACGAAGCGGCTCTCCCCCGGCCCGTAGGCGACCGTCTGGTCCTGCAGCGGGCACTCGCCGCCCTTGTCGCACACCGGGCAGTCGAGCGGGTGGTTGATGAGCAGGAACTCGAGCACGCCCTCCTGGGCCTTGCGGGTGCGCTCCGAGTCGGTGACCACCGTCATGTCGGGGCTGACCGGGATCATGCAGGACGGCTGCAACGCCGCACCACGACCGGCGTCGATCTCGACGAGGCACATCCGGCACATGCCGACCGGCTTCATGCGCGGGTGGTAGCAGAAGCGCGGGATGTAGACCCCGGCCCGCTCGGCGGCGTCGATGACGAGCTCCCCCGGGCGGGCGTCGACCGGGTGCCCGTCGACCGTGATCCGGACGGTCACCGGCGTCTCGATGTCAGACACGGGTCCCCTCCCGCTCGACGTGCAGCGGGATGTTCACCGACCGCTTGGTGATCTTCGCCTCGAACTCCGGACGGAACCGCCGCAGCGCGCTCACGACCGGCGCGACCGACGACGGTCCGAGCGGACAGATCGTGGTCTGGCGGGGCGGGAACGGAACGGCGTCGAGGCCGCCATCGGTCCACGACGCCGCCGGGTACGGACCGGGACTGATGTTGTCGCCGATGTCGAGCAGCTTGTCGAGGTCGGAAGGACGCCCGTGCCCGTCGACGATCCGCTGCAGGATCGTCTCGAGCCAGTTCGTGCCCTCGCGGCAGGGCGTGCACTTGCCGCAGGACTCCCGGGCGTAGAAGCGCACGACGCGCAGACACGCCTTCACGGCATCGGTGGTGTGGTCCATGACCACGATCGCACCGGAGCCGAGCATCGAACCGGCGGCGCCCACCGGACGCGCCTCGAGCGGAAGATCGAGCTGCTCCTCGAAGAACCACGGCGCCGAACCGCCACCCGGGATGAACATCTTCAGGCGGTTGTCGTCACGGATGCCGCCGCAGAACTGCGGCGAGTAGAGGAGGTCCCGGAAGGTCGTGACCCCGTGCTGCACCTCGTACACACCGGGCCGCTTCACGTGGCCGGAGAGCGCGAACATGCGCGTCCCGGGCGACGTCTCGGAGCCGTACTGCTTGTACGCGTCGGCACCGTTGGCGACGATCCAGGGGAGGTTCGACAGCGTCTCGACGTTGTTGACGATCGTGGGCTTGCCGTAGAGGCCGATGGCCGCTGGGAAGAACGGCGGCTTGAGGCGGGGCATCCCCCGGTTGCCCTCGAGCGACTCGATCAGCGCCGTCTCCTCGCCCACGATGTACGCACCCGCACCCCAGTGCAGGACGATGTCGACCGAGAACGACGAGCCGAGGATGTTGCGGCCGACGAAGCCGGCGGCGTACGCCTCGTTGAGGGCCTTCGCCACCCGCTCCTGCGCGAGCGCCATCTCGCCGCGCACGTACAGGAAGCACTGCGACAATCCCGCGGCGTAGCAGGCGAGGAGGCAGCCCTCGATGAGCTGGTGCGGATCGCGCTCCATGAGCTGACGGTCCTTGTAGGTGCCCGGCTCGGACTCGTCGCCGTTGACGACGAGGTAGCGCGGCCAGACCCCGGGAGGGGTGAACCCCCACTTCGTCCCGGCGGGGAAGCCGGCGCCACCGCGACCGAGCAGGTTCGACGACTTCACCTCGTCGACGACGGCGCCCGGTGAGCCGGCGAGCGCCTTGCGCAACGCCTCGTAGCCACCCGTGGCGACGTAGCGGTCGAGGGTGTGGGAATCGGGATGGTCGAACCGCTGGGTGACGATCCGCACGATCGGCGGCGGGCCTGCCGCCACGACGGTCTCCTCGGTCACGATGCACCTCCTGCGCCGAGCCATGCCGGTTCCCCGGCGGTGTCGGGGTCGGCGTTCCCGGCACGGCGGTCGCCGGGAATCGACTGACGAACCCGGTGGAGGGTTCCGTGGGCGGGGATCTCGCCGTCCTCACCCGGTTCGGCGGCGCAACGCGTCGGACGCCGACCAGCCCGGAGATCAGCGATGATCGCGTCGAAATCGCCCGGGCCGACCTTGTAGAAGTACCGGTAGTTCACGGTCAGGCACGGTGCCTCGGTGCACGCCGCGATGCACTCGACGTCCTCGACGGTGAACAACCCGTCGGGCGTCGTGGTCCCGGCGCGCACGCCGAGCGTCCGCTCCGCATGATGCAACAGATCCTCGGCGCCGAGGAGCTGGCAGGCGATGTTCGTGCACACGTTGACGAGGTAGCGGCCGACCGGCTCACGCTTGAACATCTCGTAGAAGCTGCAGGTTCCGATGACCTCGGCAGGGGTACACCCGACCAGCTCGGCGATGTGCACCATCGCCTCGTCGCTCACCCAGCCGTCCTGTTCCTGCGCAAGGTGCAGCAGCGGGATGAGCGCCGACTTCGGGCGCGGGTAGCGCGAGATGATCTCGTGCGCGATCTCGACGTTCGCAGGCTCGAGTCGGGCCATCAGCGGTCGACCTCCCCCATGATCGGATCGACCGAGGAGATCACGGCCACGGTGTCGGCGATGAGGCCGTCGACCATCATGTGCGGCAGGCACTGCAGGTTCACGAAGCTCGGCCCGCGCACGTGCATTCGGTAGGGCTTCGACGACCCGTCGGAGACGATGTAGCAGCCGAGCTCGCCCCGGGGGGACTCGACCGCCACGTACACCTCGCCCTCGGGGACCTTGTAGCCCTCGGTGAAGATCTTGAAGTGGTGGATCAGGGCTTCCATGGACTCGTCGATGCGTGCACGCGGCGGCGGCGTGACCTTCTTGTCCTGGATCTTGTAGTCGCCGGCGGGCATCTGATCGAGGATCTGGCGGACGATGCGGATCGACTCGCGGATCTCGTTCAGTCGGATCGCATAGCGGTCGTAGCAATCACCGAAGGTGCCGACGACCACGTCGAAGTCGACCTGGTCGTACGCGAGGTACGGCATGTCCCGACGGAGGTCCCAGTCGTAGCCGGTGGACCGCAGGATCGGACCGGTCGCACCGAGGTCGAGCGCCTCGGCGGTACTGATCACCCCGACGCCCTGCAGTCGGTTGCGCCAGATCGGCTGTCCGGAGAGCAGCACGTCGAGGTCCTCGAGGTGCGGCGGGATCTGGTCGAGGAGGTGCAGCACGTCGTCGCGCCAGCCGTCGGGCAGATCGGCGGCGACCCCGCCGGGACGGATGTAGTTGTGGTTCATCCGCAGCCCGGTGACCTTCTCGAAGAACCGGAGCACGTCCTCGCGATCACGCCAGCCGTAGATCATGACGGACACGGCGCCGATGTCCATGCCGTTCGTCGCCTGGAACAGCAGGTGCGACGAGATCCGGTTCAGCTCCGACATGAGCATGCGGATCCATACGGCCCGCTCCGGTACCTCGATGCCGAGCAGCTTCTCCGTGGCGAGCGAGAACGCGAGCTCGGTGAAGAACGGGGAGGCGTAGTCCATGCGGGTCACGTTCGTCGGACCCTGCAGGTAGGTCAGGTCCTCCGCCGTCTTCTCCATGCCCGTGTGGAGGTAGCCGACGATCGGCTTCGATCGCACCACCTGCTCGCCGCGCATCTCGAGCATCAGCCGGAGCACGCCGTGGGTGGACGGGTGCTGGGGACCCATGTTGACGAGCATCGTCTCGTCGTCCTCGTCCGCGAGACGCTCGCCGTGCTCGGCGGCGACGACCTCGGACATGCGCAGCACGCCGCGCCCGCTGCGCAGCCGGGCTGCGTGGTCGACCTCAGGTTCTTCGATGACGGTCATGTCCCGACGGCCTCGTGCGATCTTCGGTGGTACGTCAATGGGCGGACGGGCTCGAGCCCATCTGCCGCATCGAGGTGGCTCGGCCCTCCGCCCCCTTGAACTGCACGGGGATGCGGCCGATGGCGTAGTCCTTCCGGAGCGGATGCCCCTCCCAGTCCTCCGGGAGGAGGATGCGCGTCATGTCGGGGTGGCCGTCGAAGGTGATCCCGAACAGGTCGAAGACCTCGCGTTCGAGTGCTTCCACGCCGGCGTGCAGCGGCCAGAGCGACGAACAGGTCGGATCGTCGGCGGGGACCTGGACCCGCACCCGGACCCGACGCCGGTCGCGGTGGCTGATCAGATTCGCGACCACCTCGAACCGTTCTGCGACGACCCCGTTCGGCAAGGACCGTTCGGGAGCGGCGAGATAGTCGACCGCGGTCACGTCGACGCACATGACGAACCCGTCGTCCTTGAGCGCCGCGACGAGGTCGAGGTACTGCTCGCGGCTCGGGTGGAGGATCTGCTGGTCCCGGGACCACGAGATCGGAACGCCGTAGGCGCTCTCCGGCTCGGCTGCGGCTACGTCACCGTCGCTCACCTGCGGCCGCCGATCGCCAGGCCCGACGCCGTCTGGCCGTCGCGCTGTTCGATCTGCACGGCGCCTTCGCCGGTCGCGCGACGGCGGAGGATCTCACCGGTCTCGATCATCCCGTGCAACGTGATGATCGCGTGGAGGAGCGTCTCCGGGCCCGGCGGGCAGCCGGGGGCGTACACGTCGACCGGGACGATCTGGTCGACGCCCTGCACGATCGCGTAGTTGTTGAACATCCCGCCGCTCGACGCGCACACGCCCATGGAGATGACCCATTTGGGTTCCATCATCTGGTCGTAGATCTGTCGGAGCACCGGGGCCATCTTCTGGGAGACGCGCCCGGCGACGATCATCAGGTCGGCCTGACGGGGGGAGGCCCGGAAGACCTCCATTCCGAAGCGGCTCAGGTCGTAGTGGGCGCCGCCTGCCGCCATCATCTCGATCGCGCAGCATGCGAGGCCGAACGTCGCCGGCCAGAGGCTCCGGGCCCGCGACCAGTTGACGACGTCCTCGATCCGGGCCGTGAGCACGTTGTGCCCGAGACCGGCGAGGCCGTCGGGAAGGATCTTCTGCAGCGGGGAGATCTCCGCCATGTCAGTGCCCCCCAGCAGCGGATGCGGCCGGCTCGACGGCGTGGGATGCGATGCCGGACTCCTCGAGGATCCGCTGCTCGGCAGGACGGTCACGCCCTTCGAGCCCGACCCGACGGATCGTCGACTCCGTGGTGCGGTGCGCACCCACCAGGTGCGGACGCTGCACCCGCTGGATCGGACCCCACTCGAGCACGCCCTTGGAGAGCAGGTAGAGGAACGACTCGAACACCGACGCCGAGAAGATCGCGATGGCGACGATCCCGAACAGACCGAGCTCGGCGTGGACCATCGCCCAGGGGTAGAGGAAGACCACCTCGATGTCGAACACGATGAAGATCATCGCCACGAGGGAGAACCGCACCGGGAAACGCCGAGGCGGTTCCTTGCCCGGGATGATGCCCGACTCGTAGGGAGCGGACTTCTGCGGGGTCGGCCGACGCGGGGCGAGCAGCCTCGAGGCGAGGAAGCTCAATCCGGCGAACAGGACGGCCAAGACGGCCAGCGCCACGATCGGCAGGTAGTGACCCACTGCGGGGACTCAGGCCTTCCCGGCGGCATACGCCGCGCGTGCGGCCGTCTCTGCCTTGTCCCGCTGGTGCAGGCGCCAGGCGAACGCAGCGAAGATGATGCCGGAGCCGACCATGATCAGGAACGGCGGCAGACGCTTGGAGCCGAGATCACGCTCCATCAGCACCGTGTACATGGGCTGATCGGGGTCGAGCGTCTTCACCGGCGGAGCCTCGCCCGGACGGACGATCAGGGTCTCCGGGCTCGCCGGCGACACCATGACGGCGATCTGCTTGGCCGGGTGGCGCGGCTGGATGAAGATCGAGTGCAGCTTCCGACCGGCCCGGTCGAGGCACTCGTCCCAGGTGCTGAGCTTGGAGATCCCGCAGGCGAGACCCGCCGGACGCGGGTCCTTGCCGCCACGGACGAATGCCGCGACCGGGACGTAGGTCCCTGCACCGAACACCCGGTTCTCCACCAGCCACGCGTCGACGGCCGCCTGCGCCTCACCACGTGCACGGTTCGACGCGAGCACCCCGGTCCACTCGCCGACCTCGGGAGCCTGCTGGGTCTCCTCGGCGGCGCGGAACCACGCATCGAGCGCGGCGGGATCGGACGACACCCCGGCGGCGGTCTCCTCGAGACCACCCGCGAGCTCCTGTGCCTCGAGGAACTGTGCCGATGAGAGATCACCACGGTTGATCTCGAACACGTGCCACGAGGGAAGACGCCCTTGGAGCCCGATGCCGTAGAGCACCCAGATGAACCCCATGATCGTCATCCAGCCGAAGAACCCGGTGAGGGCCAGCATGCCGCCGGTCCGGAACCCACTGTTCGTCGCGAGGATCAGATAGGTCGAGCCCATGAGCACGACGACCCCGACGAGGACGACGAGCAGACCCCGGATGAAGAGGTTGAAGTCGAGACCGTTGATGACGATGAACGACGTCACTTCGTCGACCCCCCCGTGGTACCGACCGGCCGCTGACCGCTCGGGTAGTACTGCTGCGTCCCATCGAGCGTCTCCACGTACGCAGCCACTGCGTCGAGCTGCTCGGCAGAGAAGAACTTCCCGAACCCGGGCATCTGACCGCTCTTGCACTGGGACTGCCGACCGTAGAGCTTGCCCATCTCACAGCCCTCGCCGAGGAACCGCGCGAGCTGCTCGGTGTTGGTGAACTTGTCGTCGACGTTCCACAGCTTGGGACCGAACGCACCACCGCCGGTCTCTGCGGGCCGGTCGTACGACCAGCCTGCCGTGTGGCACCGGGCGCAGCTGTACCCGCCGGAGCCGGTGTCAAGGCTGAACAGCAGCTCGCCGAGCCGCAGGCTCGCCTCACGCTCCGTGCTCGCCTCGCCGAGCGCGATCAGCGCCTTGATGTCGCTGTCGTTGTCGTCGAAGGCCTTCTGCACGGCCGGGCCGACAGCGGCCTTCTTCGATTGCTCAACGAGGAGCTCACGCTCCTTCGTCAACCGTGCGACGATCCCGGCGCGGACCTCGTCCTGCGCTTCCTCGGTGCTCAGCGCCACCGAGTTCATGTAGTCGACGAGGTTCTTGATCTGCTGGGTGTTCATGGCGCCGCCGCCGACGGTCGACCACGGCTGCATGGGCGAGAAGGCCCGACCGTGGTCGAGCACGTACTGGATCTCCTCGCGTTCGAACCGGAGCAGTGCCGTGGAGAGCTGGGGCGCCTTCCAACTCACGTTCGCGATGAAGTCGCCCTCCCGGTCCTGCAGGACGTAGGCAGCGACGCCGCCGCCGCCGCCCTGCCCGTGGCAGGACGAGCAGTTCGCGTTGTAGAGACCTTCGCCCCGGCTGGCGAACACTGCCTCGAAGCGGTCCACCTGTCCGGACTGACGGCCCGGCTCGGCCAGCCAGTAGAGCGGCAGCCCGAGCGCGACGATCCCGAGGAGCACGAGCGCCATGGTGAGGTACCGGTCGAGCCGGGGTCCCTCGAGCACCTCGTCGGAGTAGTAGGGCTTCCGGTTCGGCGCGAGGTCGACCTCGTTGCCGACCTCCGCCTTCGCCTTCCGGATGTTGACGAAGGCGTAGACCGCGACGGCGATGAGCGTGACCCACGCCACCACCAGGCCGATGATCCGCTGCGTCGTGAACGCAGCCGCGATGACTCCACTCACGAGTGTCCCCCACCGATGCAGTTCGGGCCTTCGGCTTCCTGACCGGTCGTGTTCGTGCCGATCGGCGGACCCTGGATGATCTGGCCCGTGTTCACCACGAGGTTGCCTCGTGCGTCGAGAGTTCCCGGGAACCGGTCCATGCCGCGCGGGGCGGGACCGCCCTTCTTCTCACCGACCCGGTCGTACTGCGAACCGTGGCAGGGGCACTCGAACCACTGTGACGTCTTGCACTCCGGCACCCGGCACCCGAGGTGCGGACAGGTCTGCCACAGGGCGGCGAAACCAGCCTCGAGCATCGGGTGCAGGACGGAGGAATACGCGGACTTGCCTTTCGCGACGGCGGTCTGCGGGTACTCGGTCACCCACATTCGGCCTTCCGGGACGTAGAGGAAGCCGCTGTTCGCACGGATGCGCTGGCGGACGTCCTCGGCGGCACCGACGGTGATCTGCGCACCGAAGCCGCCACTCGTCGACGGCCAGAGGAACGCGATGCACGCGGCGCCGAAACCCGACAGCGACATCACCATGAAGCCGACGATGCTGCGGTTGAGGAACTGGCGTCGCGTGACGCCGAGGGTCTCCGGATCCGGCGGGACGAAGGCGACCGGTGCGGCAGACGGCGCCGGGACGATGTCGGCGCCACCCGAACGGGCGAGCACCGCCGACTGCTCGTAGGCGCGGCCGCGCAGTTCCTCGGCTCCCTCGGAGACGCTGCCGCTGTCGCGGCGACGGGTCTCACGGCTGAGGTAGCCGACGGCGTTGCGGGTGTCACGGCGACGGGATGCTGCCAGAAGCATGATCGCCGCCAACGCCGCCAGGACGAGGGCTCCGATCACGACGATCGTGTAGGTGCTCACCGATGCTCTCTCTCGCTCCGTTGCGTCTCGTCGTCCGGGATCACAGCTCGAAGAACAGACCGGAGGTCCACGGGTAGACGAAGTTGAACCCGGGACCTCGGAAGAACGACCCGATGATGACGAGTACGGCCCAGAACATCATGAACAGGGTCATGGTCGACACCGCGAACTTGCGTTCCTCGGGCTTGTTCGACGGGTTCTTGTCGAGGTAGGGCGCCATCGTCAGCAGGATCAGGCCGATGCCCGGGATGGTCACGCCGGCGACCATCGGGTGGAACATCGTGAGCAGTTCCTGCAGGCCGAGGAAGTACCACGGGGCCTTGGACGGGTTCGGCGTCTGGTTCAGGTTCGCGAGCGTCAGCAGCGGAGCGTTCACGAACACCGAGAAGATGAACGTGAACGCCGTCATCAACAACGCGGCGACGAACTCGGCGACGAGCAGGTGCGGCCAGGTGTGCACTTTGTCCTGCGGCAGGTGCTTGACGTCCTGGATCGAACCGGACTTCACGACCGTGAGGAGGCGCTGAGTGTGACCCCCCGGACCGCTCGCCACGGGACGGGCGTCGGCCACGGCGGTCGCCACGGCACCGCCCCCGCCGGTCGTCGCAAGTCCGGCGTTCTGTGCCGCCGACCGCGATCGGTCGAGCAGGTGCGCCGGGATCCGGTCGTCACCGCCGCCACCACCGGCGGCAGCCTGTGGCGCCGCGGTCTCCGCCGCAGGAGCGTCGTCACCCGACGGCGCGGCCTTGCCCTCGGCCTTCTTCCGGGCGGCGGCCGCCCGGTTGCGGAGATGTTCGGGAATTTCTGTCATCTGCTGTACCCCCCGATCACAACGGTCCGGAGATTCCGCCGTCCTTGCGGACTCGCCAGAAGTGGACGGCCATGAAGATCACGATCACGAACGGCAGCATCAGCACGTGCAGCACGTACCAGCGCAGCAGGGTGTCGCTGCCGATCTCGAACCCACCGAGCAGCACGAACCTCACCTGGCTGCCGAACACGGGCGTGTAGCCCATCATGTTCGTACCCACCGTCACCGCCCAGAGCGCGAGCTGATCCCACGGCAGCAGGTACCCGGTGAAGGACAACAGCAGGGTGAGCTGGAGCAGCATCACGCCGATGACCCAGTTGAACTCCCGGGGCGGCTTGTAGGCCCCGTGGTAGAAGACGCGGGCCATGTGCAGGAACACCGAGAGCACCATGAGGTGCGCACCCCATCGATGCATGTTCCGTACGAGGAGCCCGAACGCCACCGCGGTCTGCAGGGTGTAGATGTCGTCCCACGCCTGCGCCGCCGTCGGCCGGTAGAAGAACATCAGGAAGATGCCCGTCACGGTCAGCAGGATGAACAGGAAGAACGACAGACCACCGAGGCAGAGCGTGTAGCTCACCTTGACCGCGTGGCGCTTCACCTTCACCGGGTGGAGGTGGTAGAGCACGCTGTTCATGATCACGTAGGACCGGTTCCGGGGGCTGTCCGTGTAGCCCTTCCGGAAGATCGAGCCCGGACGGAAGATCGAGTTCCAGGCCTGGCTGTCCTGCAGCTTGCTCGTGAGTTCGCCGACCTTGTCGGACAGCTGTTCCGATCGGCGTGGTGCCGTCTTCGCCACCGATGCGTCTCCCTAGCTCGTCGACCGCCGGGCCCGCCCGTTCGGACGACCCGGTCTGACATTACGTAAGTCCGCACCGGAAGAGCGAACTCGTGAGGTTGTTGCTTGTTTCCTTGCGGGTGGATCAGCCCAGGCGCATGCCGTAGGCGTAACCGTGGGTGTTCATCCGGGTGTGGAGCTCACCCTCCTCACCGGGGTCGGCGAACTTGCCGAGGATGATCACACACGTCGGGCAGCGGTCGACGCAGAGCGCACACCGGGTGCACACGTCGTCGTCGATCACGAAGATGACGCTGTCCGCCGGGTCGGACCCGGGGAGCTCCACGTCGTAGGCCTCGGTGACCGCGGAGGGCTGCACCATGTGGATGCACTTCCACGGACAGATGTCGACGCAGCCCTCGCACATGATGCACTCGGACTGGTCGATGTGGATGAACTGCTTGGGCTTCACCGCAGCGCTGAGCCACTGTGCATCGACTTCGTACAGGACGTAGTCGTTGCGGAACTCGGGAAGCGGCGGATTGGCGTCGGTACGAGCCATGGCGTCGGTCCTCCTCCGATCCTCGGTGTCCGGTTCTCAGCCCTTGACGAGCGGGCGGCCGTAGCTCGACCGCACCACGTCGGTGGAGGGCTTGTCCTTACCACGGGCCTGCCACTTCGAGAACAGGGCGACGTTGGCGCCGATGATCACGAGGTAGATGACCACGGCGATCAGGTCTCGGGCGATCAGGTAGTTCATGTCGAAGGGCAGCTTCGTGAGGATGTCCGCCGGACCGTTCCACGCTCGGTCGGGACGCCATGCCCACTCGTTGTCCGCGAGCAGCAACCACTGGTGCGGCACGACCCCGTAGAACCAGAACATGAGGAAGAACGCCCACGTCGCCGCGACCATGGCCTGGCCCCAGGAGAGTGGTGCCCCGACCGGGCGCTTCTTGTAGAAGTACCCGAACGGAACGCCGAGAACGACGACGCCGAGCACGATCGAGCTGACGAGGGCGGCCACGAGGTCCGATTCCTCCCGAGGACAGTGCGCCGGGCGGCGCGACGAAGAACGACGAGGACACTAGCCGCGGCGACCCGCGGACTCACACACGGTCGCCGTTTTGGTGCCCGGGGCACCGATGCTGGAACAATGCAGAACGCATCCGAGGCGCCTGCGGACCAGCTAGCGTTCGAGCGTCCCGTCGTTCCGAGCGGAGGACATCCGTGACCGAAATCCCCCAGCACCTCCTCGACCGCACCCGCAGCCGCCGCCAGGCCCTCGGCCTCGCCGTGAGCGGCGGCGACGGCGGCGGTGCAGCTACCGGCGCCGCAGCACCTGCGGCCGCGGCCGGTGGTGGCGGTGGTGGCGGCGGAGTGGCCGTGGCGAAGGGCCCGGTCGCACCGAGCGGCGGCGTCGAACGCCCGAAGGCCGCTCCCAAGCCTCCCGCCCCCTACGAGGTCGCCTACCAGCGGCGCAAGAAGATCCCGGCCTGGGCGATGCCGGTCGTGGCGTTCCTGCCGATCTGGGCGTTCCTCTATGCCGGAACGCTCGAGGCGCCGAAGTCGACGAACCCGACGCTGCTCGAGGCCGGGGCCGGCGTGTACGCCGGTGCCGCCGGGTGCAGCGGCTGTCACGGGGCGTCCGGCGGTGGCGGTGTCGGACCGCAGCTCAGCGGCGGTCGGCTGGCCGAGCGGTACCCGAACCCGGTCGACCAGGTGCGCTGGATAGCGCTCGGCTCGGCCGATCCCCGCGGCAAGGCGCTGTTCGAGACCAACGGTGCGGTCTCCAAGGGCGGCATGCCCGGGTACGGCAAGACGCTCTCCCTGAAGGAGATCGTCGAAGCCGTCCTGCACACCCGCTACACGCTCTCCGGCCTCCCGCTCGAGGACGACGCCGAGGCCTGGGCCGAGCTGCGGGCGCTCCCCGAGGAGTTCCCCGAGTTCAGCTGGACGGCCGAGGACGTCGACATGATCCTCGAGGAGATCGCCGCCGAGAACGGCATCGAGATCCCGGCCGAATAGGCCGTCGGCCAGACCGGACGCGCCCTCGGTCGTTCTCCCCGAGGTCGGTGGACGACCTCAGTCGAAGGTGATGACCGTACGGGTGGCCTCACGGCGACGCATGAGGTCGTAGCCGTGGTTGATGTCCTCGAGCTTGATCCGGTGCGAGACCATCTCGTCGAGCATCAGCTTGCCGTCGAGGTACAGGTCGACGAAGCGCGGCATGTCGAGGCGGAACTGGTTCGACCCCATCATCGAGCCGCGCAACATCTTCTCCTCCATGAAGATCTCATGGCCGGGGATCTCGATCTTCGTGCCGAAGGGGACCATGCCGATGACCGTGGCCGTGCCGCGCGGGCGCAGCATCGCCCAGGCCTGCTCGACCGTCTGCTTGAGACCGATCGCCTCGAAGGAGTAGTCGACACCGCCGGAGGTGATCTCCTTGACCGCGGCGACCGCGTCCTCCTTCGCACCGTTGACGACGTGCGTCGCACCCATCTGCCGGGCGACGTCGAGCTTGGCGTCCTCGACGTCGACGGCGATGACTTTCGACGCCCCGGCGATGCGGGCGCCCTGCAGCGCCGAGAGGCCGATACCGCCGGCGCCGATCACGACGACCTCGGAACCTGCCTGCACCTGCGCCGTGCGGAAGACCGCACCGAGACCGGTCGTCACGCCGCAACCGATGAGCGACGCCCGGTCGAGCGGCATCTCCTCGCGGATCTTCACGACCGCGTTCTCGTGCACGAGCATCATCTCGGCGAACGCGCCGAGGCGGGCGAACTGGGCGAGCCCCTCACCCTTCGCGTTGGTGGTTCGAGGTGCCGAACCCCGCTGACGGGACGTCGGCGTCGGGTTGTTGCACAGCGAGAGGTGGCCGGCGAGGCAGTACCGGCACTGGCCGCAGAACACCGACAAACACGTGATCACGTGGTCGCCGGGCTTCACGTAGTGGACGTTCTCGCCGACGGCCTCGACGATCCCGGCACCCTCGTGGCCCATGACCGCGGGGAGCTTCGTCTGCCAGTGACCCTCCATGAAGTGGAGATCGGAGTGGCAGAGCCCGGACCCGACGGTCCGCACGAGAACCTCGTTGGCCGCGGGCTTGTCGATCGACACGTCCTCGATCTCGAGCTCACCCGGAATGCGGTTGAGTACGGCTGCCTTCATCGCGCTGGTCCTTCCCCCGACGACGGTGCGGCCCTCATGGCCGCAGACCCCCGCACCGTACTCCCTCGCCGGAAGCGACCGCCTGCCCGGTCAGATCGCCGCGGCGACCTCGGCGGCGGCCTCTGCAGCGGCCTCGATCGTCGCGTCGATGTCGGTGTCGGTGTGGGCGAGACTCGGGAACACCACCTCGTAGGGACCGGGCGCGAACGCGAACCCGCGACGCAGCATCCCGTGGAAGAACACGGCGTACCGGCCGTTGTCAGCGGCGGCACGCGCATCGTCGAAGGTCCGGATCGGCTCGTCGGCGAAGAACAGACCGACGAGCGGTCCGGTGCGCGGCACCTGCGCAGCGACGCCGGCGCCGGTGATCGCCGCGGTGAGTCCGGCTTGGAGACGCGTCGCTATCCGGACGAGCTCGTCGTAGGCGGCGGCGTCGAGCTGGGCGAGCGCAGCGAGCCCCGCCGCCGTGGCGACAGGGTTCCCGGACAGGGTTCCCGCCTGGTACACCGGCCCGAGCGGGGCGAGGTTCGCCATCACCTCGGTCGAACCGGCGAACGCCCCCATCGGGAGTCCGCCGCCGATCACCTTGCCGAAGCACCACACATCGGGTCGCACCCCGGACCACTCCTCGGCACCGCCTCTCGCGAGACGGAACCCGGTGATGACCTCGTCGAAGAGCAGCAGCGCCCCGACCCGGTCGCACTCGGCGCGCAACGCTGCGAGGAAACCCGGCGGCGGTTCGACGAGCCCCATGTTCGCGGCGACCGGCTCGACGGCGAGGACGGCCACGTCGTCGTCGAGACGGGGGACGGCGTCGAAGGGGACCACGACCGTGTCGGCGACCGCGCCGTCGGGAACGCCGGCCGACCCGGACAGCCCCTGGTTCGCCACGCCACTCCCACCGGCGGCGAGCAGGGTGTCCGAGTGTCCGTGGTAGTGACCGGCGAACTTCACGACCTTGCGTCGACCCGTCGCCCCGCGCGCGAGCCTGATCGCCGACATCGCGGCCTCCGTACCGGAGGAGACGAGGCGGACCTGTTCGACACCGGGGACCCGTGACGCGATCTCCTCGGCGAGCAGGACCTCGCGCGGCGTCGGCGCCCCGTAGGTGGTGCCCTCGAGCGCTGCGGAACGGATCGCCTCGATCACCGGCGGGTGCGCGTGACCGTGGATCGACGCTCCGTAGCTCTGCACGTAGTCGACGTACCGGCGTCCCTCGACGTCCCACACGTAGGCGCCGTTCGCCCGTTCGACGAAGTACGGCGTGCCACCGACCGACCGGAACGACCGGACCGGCGAGTTGACCCCGCCCGGGATGGAGCGTCGAGCGCGTTCGAACCAGGCCTCGTTGGTGGTGGTCACCCGGACGACGCTATCCGCCGGTCAGTCGGCGAACAGTTCGGCGAGCTCACGCGCGAAGTAGGTGAGCACGAGGTCGGCGCCGGCCCGCTTCACCGCGGTGAGCTGTTCGAGAGCGACGGCGGGACCGTCGATCCAACCGCGCTCGGCGGCAGCCTTCACCATCGCGTACTCGCCGGACACGTGGTACGCCGCTATCGGCACGTCGACGAGGGCGCGGACACGGGTGATCACGTCGAGGTAGGTGACTGCCGGCTTCACCATGAGCATGTCGGCGCCCTCGTCGAGGTCGAACCGGATCTCCTCGAGCGCCTCACGCGCGTTCCGGTAGTCCTGCTGGTACCCCTTGCGGTCACCGCCGCCGACGATGGTGACGTCGACGGCGTCGCGGAAGGGCCCGTAGAGCGCCGACGCGTACTTCGCCGCATAGGCGAGGATCGCCACGTCGGACCAACCTTCTTCGTCGAGCGCCTCGCGGATGGCGAGCACCTGGCCGTCCATCATCCCGGACGGGGCGACGATGTCGGCGCCGGCCTCGGCCTGCGCGAGCGCCACCTGCGCATACAGCTCGAGGGTCGCGTCGTTGTCGGGCTGACCGTCGTCGTCGAGCACGCCGCAGTGCCCGTGCGACGTGTACTCGTCGACACAGAGGTCGGTCATGAGGACCACGTCGTCGCCGACGTCGTCCCGCAGGTCGGCGAGCGCCACCTGCACGATCCCGTCGGGGTCCCATGCGCCGGAACCCTGGGGATCCTTCCGCTCCGGCACGCCGAACAGGATGATCGCCGGCACACCGAGCGCCCGGAGCTCGGCGACCTCGTGCCGCAGCGACGCGCGGGTGTGCTGCACGACACCCGGAAGCGAGGCGATCGGCTGGGGCGTGTCGATCCCCTCCCGCACGAACAACGGGGCGACGAGGTCGTCGACGGTGAGTGCGGTCTCCGCGACCATGCGGCGGAGCGCAGGAGTACGACGGAGACGACGGAGACGACGCTGCGGGAAGGCCACGCGGGGACGTTATCCCGCGGTGCCGGCGGTCACGACGTTGCGACGAGCGCAGCGACGAGGCCGGCGACCGTGTACGTCGATGCCTCGACGGAGACCGTCAGCCCGGCCGCTCGGGCGGCGTCCGCCGTCACCGGTCCGATGCAGGCCACCAGCGGCGGCACGTCGGCGGCACCGACGAGCCGCACGAACCGTTCGACGGTCGAGGGTGACGTGAACGTGACGGTGTCCGCCCCTGCGGCACGCCGGACCGCATCGGCATCGACGGTCGTGTCGACCGTGCGGTAGGCGTCGACGACCTCCACCACCCAACCCCGCTCCCGCAGGCCCACGGGGAGCACGTCACGGGCGACGGCAGCCCGGGCGACGAGCACCGCGTCACCCGTGGCTCCAGGGTGCCCGAGCGTGTCGAGGAGCGCCTCCGCGACGTAGGCGTCGGGTACGAGATCGACCGCCCAGCCGCTGCGCCGCATCCGCTCGGCGGTCGCCGGCCCGATCGCTGCGACCCCCAACCCGGAGGGGCGGTCGGGTCGCCGGGCGAGCACGGCGTCCGCACCGTTCACCGAGGTGACGACCAGCCACCGGTAGTCGGCGAGGTGGGCGAGCGCCGCATCGAGCGCTGCTCCCCCGTCGAGCGGTGGGACGATCTCGATCGTCGGCAGGAGGACCACCTCCGCCCCGAGCGCCCGGAGCGGTTCGGCGAGCTCGGCCGCCTGCGATGCCGGTCGGGTCACGACGATCCGACGCCCCTCGAGTGGTCGGGTCTCCGATGCCACGCTGCCCTCACCGACCCAACAGTGCTGCGCCGCCGGCAGCGAGGAGGTACTCGGCAGCCGCCCGACCGGCGTCGACGGGTGCTCCGACCACACGATGCCGGAGCACGGTCGTGCCGTCGACGGCGGCGACCACGGCCTCGAGCGACACCCCTCGGCCGTCCTCGAGCGGGACGGCGAACGCCCCCGAGGGAAGGGAGCAGTCGCCGCCGAGCGTCCGGAGGAACGACCGTTCCGCCTCGAAGCAGCGCCGAGCGACCGCGTCCTCGAGCGGCGCGAGCAGTGCCGCCGTCGACGAATCGTCCGACCGGCACTCAACGGCGAGGGTCCCCTGCGCGACCTGGGGCAGCATCCGGTCCGGTTCGAGCACCTCGGCGACGCGTTCGGTGAGGTCGAGCCACTGCAGCGCCGCGACGGCGATCACGATCGCGTCGTGCTCCGCCGCCCGCTCGAGACGGGTGGCGATGTTGCCCCGCAGACCGGCGAAGGTGAGATCGGGGCGCAGCGCCGCGAGCTGGGCGCGCCGTCGGATTGACCCGGTCGCCACCCGGGCCCCCGGCGCAAGGTCGGCGAGACGGGAACCGACGAGGGCGTCACGGGGGTCACGGCGGGTCGGGACCGCGGCGACGGTCAACCCCTCCGGCGTGGACGAGGGGAGATCCTTGCCCGAGTGGACGGCCAGATCCGCTGCGCCGGACAGCACGGCGACCTGTACCTCCTTCGCGAACACGCCCTTACCACCGAGCTCCCAGATCGGCGACGACCTGTCGAGGTCCCCGGTCGTCTCGGTGAGGACGAGGGCGACCTCGAGGCCGGGGTGCGCGGCTCGGAGGCGATCAGCGACCCAGCCCGTCTGGGCGAGCGCCTGCGCGCTCGACCGGGTGGCGATGCGGAGTGCCATCCCTGACGGCGCCGCTCAGGACTCGAGGCCGAAGAGCTCGCTCACGGCGTCGGCGAGACGGTTCCCCCGGGATCCGCCCGCTGCGTCACGCAGCGCGACCGTCGGGCCGTGGAGCAGCTTGGCGAGCAGGGTCCGGGTGAGCGCGTCGACGGCGTCACGGTCGCCGGCCGAGAGGTGCGCCAGGCGGGCCTCGTACCGTTCGAGCTCGCTCCGGCGGAGGTCTTCCGCTGCACCCCGCAGCGCAGTGATCACCGGATCCGCCAGCCGTGCGGCCCGTTCGTCGGCGTAGCGGGTGACCGCCGAGGACACGATCGCCTCGGCGGCGACGACGGCATGTCGCCGCTCATCGAGACCACGCTCGGCGCGCGCCCGCAGGTCGTCGAGGTCGGCGACGACGACCCCGTCCATGCCGCGCACGGCCGGGTCGACGTCTCGCGGCATGGCCACGTCGACGAGGACGAGCGGACGACCCGCACGACGCGGCAGCAACGTCTCGAATCGGGATCGCTCGAGCACCGGTTCGGTCGCCCCGGTCGAGCAGATGACCACGTCGGCGGCGACGAGCTCACGGTCGAGTGCATCCCATGGCGCCGGAACGGCACGGGGGCCGAGTTCGGCGCAGAGACGTTCGGCCCGTTCGGCCGAGCGGTTCACCACGACCACGCTGCCGGCTTCTGCACCGACCGAGGCCGTGGCGATCCCCGACCCCATGGCGCCGGCTCCGAGCACGAGCACACGTCGGCCGGCGAGATCACCGACGGACTCGGCGGCGAGCTCGACCGCAGCATGGGAGATCGAGGCCGTCCCACGGGCAAGGCCCGTCTCGGTGCGGACCCGCTTACCGACCTCGACCGCTCGACGGAAGAGCAGGCTCAACGCCGGCGTGACGACGCCCTCCGCCTGCGACCGTTCCCAGGAGACACGCACCTGGCCGAGGATCTCGTGCTCGCCGAGCACCGCGGAGTCGAGGCCGGCGCTGACCGTGAAGAGGTGATCGATCGCCTCGCCGTCGAAGTAGGCGACGAGGTGGTCCGCGAGCACCGTCGATCCGGTGTCGGTGTGCACGGCGAGCGTGTCCCGGACGTGGTGGAGGGTGTCGTGGAACCGCTCGGCGTCGAGGTAGCACTCGAGCCGGTGGCAGGTCGCCACGACGACCGCCCCGCTCACGACCTCGCCGTCGCAGAGATCTGCGAGCAGCTTCGGGACGCGGTCGGCCGACACGGCGACCCGCTCGAGCAGGTCGAGCGGTGCACTCCGATGGTTCAGGCCGATGGCGACGACGGGCACGGTGGGGACTCCTCACCCGGTCCGGTGCGGACGGACGGGCGCACGACCCGCAACCGGGAAGCGGCCCCGAGCATGCCCCAGTCGAGTGCACGATGGCCAGTCACGTCCCGTCGCCGGAACGCCTCGACGGCGGGTCACCCGACGGCCCGTGTCTCGCGGTGGGATTGGTAGAAGCTGAGGACCTGGAGCTCGAGCGCGAGGTCGACCTTTCGGAGCGACACGTTCGGCGGGACCGAGACGAGCGCGGGCGCGAAGTTCAGGATCGCCTGCACGCCCGCGACCACGAGCGCGTCCGCTACTTCCTGGGCGACGTGGCCCGGTGTGGCGATGACGCCGATGACGTGCCGGTGCGTGGCCACGATGCCGGTGAGGTCGGATACCGGCTGCACGACCGTGCCGCCGATCTCGGTGCCGACCTTCGTCGGGTCACTGTCGACGATCGCCGCGACCGGGAACCCGCGCTCTCCGAACCCTCCGTAGTTGGCGAGTGCCCGTCCGAGGTTGCCTGCCCCCACCACGACGACGGGCCAGTCCTGGGTGAGGCCGAGTGCCTCCCGCATCTGGAACAGGAGGTAGTCGACGTCGTAGCCGACGCCCCGCGTGCCGTAGGTGCCGAGGTAGGACAGGTCCTTGCGCACCTTCGCGCCGTTGACGCCGGCGAGCTCGGCGAGGCGGTCGGAGGACACGGTGGAGATCCGATCGCTCGCGAGGCCGACGAGGATGCGCAGGTACTCCGGCAGGCGGGCGACGGTTGCAGCAGGGATGCGCCGGGGGGTGCGGTCCATGAGGCCCTCATCGTACCGACCGGTCGGCCGGGGTCGCGACCGGGAGGATGTGCCTCGCGTCACGTCGCGCAGGGCCGTCGCGGCGCCGGGAGGAGGGCGATCAGCGCACGAGGAAGACGAACTGGACCATCGTCGCGAGGAGGATGATCCCGAGCAGGACGGCGACGGCGATCGTGGTGGCCGGTCTCATGGTTGCCTCCTGGTGCCGAGCTCGACGGCGACCGTCACCCCGTCCGCGCCGTTGTCGTCCGGTGCCGATTCGAGCCGCACCGGGTCGCCCGCACCGATCCGCAGCTCGCCGGCCGCGGAAGCCCGGTCGGCGACGAGCGCGAGCATGCCGTAGCTGTCCACGACCAGACCGAGCTCGCCGGTGCGGACCTCGGCGTAGGTGCGAACCCGGCGGGCCATGCGGATCCGGTCGCCGAGACGCACCGTGATCCGTTCGCCGTACGCCTCGACGTCGTCCGGGTCGATGTTGAGCTGCAGGTTGCCGTATCGGTCCTCCCACAGCACCTCACCCTCGACCCCGTCTCCCTCGACGCGGCTCAGGTTCATGAGCGCGGGTCGGAGGCTCAGCGGATCGATTGCCGTCCCGAGCGCCTCGAACGGTGTCCCGGCGCAGAGGTTGCCCACGACCGGCGCGAACACGTCACGCCCGGCGAACGTCGGGCCCGGTGAGGGGAGGTGGAACTGCTCGTCGTCGAGTACCACGGCCCGGGAGGCGCCACCGACCATTGCGACCGCCGGCGCGAGCACGCCGTTGTCGGGGCCGACGAGCACCGACTGGCCGCCACCGACCTCGACGGCGATCGGTCGGCGGTCGGTGCCCACGCCCGGGTCCACGACGGCGAGGACGACACCGGGGCAGAGGTACTGCGCCGACCGGGCGAGTACGAGCCCGGCCGCACGCACGTCGTAGGGGGCGACGTCGTGGGTCAGGTCGATGATTCCCGCATGTGGGGCGATCGAACGGATGACGGAGTGCACCACGCCGACGAACTCGTCGACCCGGCCGTAGTCCGACAAGAAGGTGACCGTGTCGTAGCGCGACATCGACGGCTCAGCGCCCGAGCTCGGCGGACCGTGCGGTCGCCGCGGCCACGGCGTCGAGGAAGGCAGCACGGACCGCTGCACGCTCGAGCACCTGCAACCCGGCGGCGGTCGTGCCGCCCGGCGAGGTGACGTCGGCCCGTCGGTCGGCCGCGGAGCGATCGCCGCTCTGCAGCAGTGCCGCCGAACCGACGAGGGTCTGGACCGCGAGACGTTCGGCGACCGGGCGACTGAGCCCGACGAGGACGCCGGCCTCGATCATCGCCTCGGCCACGAGGAAGACGTAGGCGGGACCCGAGCCGGACAGACCGGTGACGGCGTCGATCTGGGACTCCTCGACCCGGGCGACGACCCCGACGGCCGTGAGCACCGACTCGGCCCAGTCGAGGTCCTCCGCGGTGGCGGCTGTCCCACCGGCGATCGCCGCGGCGCCCATTCCGATGAGGGCCGGGGTGTTCGGCATCGCTCGCACGACAGCGACCCCGGTACCGAGGGCCTCCTCGAGGCACGCCGTCGGCACGCCGGCGGCGACCGACAGGACCCGCCGCACACCCCCGAGCTCGGCGAGCGCACGACACACGCCGGCGACCTCACCGGGCTTGACCGCGATCAGGTGGTCGGCACCCGCAGCGAGGTCGGTGGTGACCTCCACGCCCGGGAACCGGTCGAGGAGTTCCGCTCGACGCGCCGCCACGGGCTCGACAACCCGCAGCCCGGCCGCCACGGTCCACCCGGACTCGAGGAGCCCGCCGATGAGGGCCTCGCCCATCTTCCCGCCGCCGATGACCTGGAGTTGCCGCACGGTCGGATGCTATCCCCGGGACCGACGCAGCGGTCTCCGGCCCCGCAGGGTCAGGAGTAGATCGAGCCGGCCTTGCAGGTCACGCACTCCGCCGCCCACGGGATCGCCTCGAGGCGTTCCCGAACGATCACCTGACCACAGGCGACGCAGATTCCGTAGGCGTCGGCGTCGAGGCGAGCGACCGCCGCGTCGATCTGCTCCACCTGGGCCCGAGCCTGTGCGGACAGGGCGAGATCCCGATCGCGCTCGACGGCGAGCGAGTCGCCCTCGCCGGATTCCTCGTCGAACTGGACGTCGCCCGGTTCACGCTCGCTCATGAGCGAGTCGGCCTCGGCGGTCCAGCGCTCCGCCGACTGCATGTGCCGCGAGCGTTCCTCGACGAGGACGGCACGCTGCTGACCGAGGAACTTGGCGCCGAACGACTTCCGTGACGACGCCGCCTTCGGAGCCGGCGAGACCTTGGGAGCCTTCGCCCTGGTGGCCGGAGCAGCTTTCGCCTTCGGAGCCGGGGCAGGAGCAGGAGCAGGCTTGGAGGCCTTCGCCGGCGCCGCGGCCTTCGAGTTCTTCGCCGGCGCCGGCTTCGCCTTCGGGGCGGGCGCCTTCGCCTTCGGAGCCGGGGCAGGAGCAGGAGCAGGCTTGGAGGCCTTCGCCGGCGCCGCGGCCTTCGAGTTCTTCGCCGGCGCCGGCTTCGCCTTCGGAGCCGGGGCAGGAGCAGGAGCAGGCTTGGAGGCCTTCGCCGGCGCGGCGGCCTTCGAGTTCTTCGCCGGCGCCGGCGCCGGCTTCGCCTTCGGGGCGGGCGCCAGCTTCGACGCCGGCCGCGCCTTCCCGTTCGCCGCGGGTGCCGCAGCGGGCTTGGTGGTCTTCGTCTTCGGGGACTTCGGACTCGTGGTCACGGTGGTGGGAGCCGCCTCGTGGTCGTGGCCCGGATCGATCAGCAGGTTTCCGGGCGGTTCGGCGCTGCGGCCGGGATGGGCCGGGGAACGCCGTGGGATCGCTCAGTATTCCTCATCGCGACCGCTCGGACCGCCCCGAACTCCCGATGCCCCTCGCGCGACGGTCGGGGTGCCACGCCGACCGACTTCCCCGATCGCCCGACCCGGCACCCCGACCGTCTGCCGAAGGAAACTACGCGCGAAGGGATCGATATGCAAGGAAATATCATGAGGGGAAGCGACTTGCGAATCCGATCCGAAGGGCGGGGCGGAAACACTGCTCGACGTAGGCATACAGCGAGCCGAGCACCCGGTCGAGCTCCGACTCCGTGACCGAGGTGTTGGCGAGCTGGCCGGCAAGGAACACCGCGTCCTCCTCACCGATGAGGAACGCCGCCCCGTACAGCTTCCGGTTGCGACGGAGCAGGTGCTCGTAGAAGGCCGCGTGGTTCTCCTCGGGGGCCGGCATCACATAGGTCTCGTAGTGCAGGGTCCGCTGGCCGAGCGTGAACCAGATCGAGAAGACCGACTTCTCCTCACCGTTCACCCGCACGTACCAGCGTCGGAGCGACGGGTCCCGGTCGATCGCGGCGACCGTCGGGTTGGCGGCGAGCTCCCTGTCCAGCCAGGCGTCGATGCGCGCCGACAGGACGTGGAGCTCGTCGTCGGTGAAGGGAGGGGCGCCCTCGGTCACGATCCGACCGCGCAGGAGACACGCGCACCGACGACGAGGTCGCCGTGGATGCGGCGGAATCGGGCGGCCGACGTGGACCAGCGGTACCGTGCCGCAAGATCGCGGGCACCCGTCGCGAGCCTCGTCGCCGTCGCCGGGTCGTCGAGCACGCGGTCGATCGCAGCTGCGAACGCCGCCGGGTCGCGGCCCTCGACGAGCATGCCGGTCCGTTCGTGGTCGACGAGGGTCAGGAGGCCGCCGACGGACGAGGCGACGACCGGCGTGCCGCACGCCGCAGCCTCGAGTGCGACGAGTCCGAAGGACTCGGACCGACTCGGCACCACGCACAGGTCGGCCGCCCGGTAGTAGCTCGACAACAGGTGGTGGGGCTGCGGCGGCCGGAACTCGACCCGCCCGCCGAGGCCGAACCGTTCGACGAGCGCCCGACAGTGCGCCTCGTGCTCGTCGCCCTCGACGCCACTCGCACCACCGACCACGACGAGACGGGCCGTCCGGTGTCGACTGCGGGCCAGCGCCTCGATCGCGACGTCGAGCCCCTTGAGCGGCTGGATCCTGCCGACGAACACGAGCAGTGGTCCGTCGCACTCGAGCGCCAGGGCTCGGCGTGCGCCGCATCGGTCGCCGGGCGAGAAGAAGGCGTGGTCGACCCCGGGCGCCACGATCTCGATGCGGGACGGATCGGCACCGTAGAACCGTTCGAGCTGTGCCGCTTCTTCGACGGAGTTGGCGAGGATCGCGTCGCTGCAACGGATCACGGCCGTCTCGGCGTCGATGCGCCGCTGCGGCTCCGGGTCTCCGGTCTCGGCCTTCACCCGGGCGAGCGTGTGGAACGTGCAGACGAGCGGCAGGTCGAGCGCGTGCTTCACCGCGTGGCCGGCGACGGCGGAGAGCCAGTAGTTGGCGTGGATCGCGGCTGCTGTCCCCGCCGTCTCGATGTGCGCTGCGACGCCCGCAGCGAACGTGTCGACGACCTCGGGGAGCGCTTCCTTCCGGAGGCGTGGTGGACCCGCGGCGATGTGCACGACCCGGAACCCCGGTTCGACCTCGACGATCTCGGGGAGGTCGTCGGACCAGCGGCGGACGTAGACGTCACAGGGGATGCCGGCCTGGGCGACGGAGGCGACGAGCTCCCGCACGTACACGTTCATGCCACCGCTGTCGCCGGAGCCGGGCTGTGCCAGCGGCGACGTGTGCATGGAGATGACGGCGAGACCGGCCACGGACTTCCCAACGGAGGACGACGGCGCCGGATTCCCGATGCCGCGAAGGCCCTGGAAGGCTACCGGTGCAGCAGCCGGGAATCCCCATGCCGGAGCGGCGCCCTCGGCGTGTCAGCCGCCCGACACCGGGGGGAGCACCGCGATCTCATCGCCCGCGGCGACGCGCTCGTCGGTGGCGACCGGTTCGCCGTTCCGCCACACACGGCTTCCGGCGAGCACCCCGGCGAAGTCGTCGCCGTACCGTGCCACGGCGACGGCGAGCACCCCGGCGACGTCGTCGGCGTCGATCTCGTCGGTTCCGGTGCCGGCCGCCACCCGGGCGGCGGCGAAGAGGCGGAGCTTCACGGACGGCACCAGACGATGCTATCGGCGCCGCTCCGGGCGGGAGCTCAGCGGTGCACGTCGGGATCGACCTGGTGGACCCGGGTGCGCACGGTGAACACCGAGTCGCCCGACAGCACGCCACCTCGACCGAAGAGGCGGCCGTTCTCCCAGTTGGACAGGCCGAGCTCCGGTCGGCCGAGCGCGTACTGGCCGTCGACCCACCGCGTGAACCCGTTCCCGACGAAGGGGCTGTCCACTGCGGCCCAGAACTGCTGCTGTTCGGCCTCGTCGTCGGAGACGAGCGACACGACGAGGCGGGGGCTCAGCCGGTTGAACAGCGCGGTGGCCTCGGCGACGTCGTCGGCGAGCACGAGGGAGACCTCCGGGCTCTCCTCCCACTCCCATTCCGTGCCGAGTGCCTCGAGGTCGAGGAGGTCGGCGGCCGGTTCGTCGTGGGAGCCGTCGGCGCGCACGACCGTGGCGCGTCGGGCGAACCAGGGTTCGAGGGCCGGATGCGCGCTCCCCGTCGCCACGTGGAGTCGGGCGGACGCTCCCCGCTTGGCGGCGGCCCGCTCGAGAGCGTCGAGGAACACCGGGAGCAGACGGTCCGCGTCGGCGCGGCGAACACAGCAGACGTTGAGCGTGTTGCACACCTTGCGGTCGAGCGAGTGGTAGACGGCGGCAGCGAACCGGTCGACGTCGACCCCTCCTCCGGCGACGAGCCAGGCACCGCCGGTCCCGTGCAGCGACACCGGTACTCCGGCCTGGCGAGCCACCGCACCGAGCTGCGCGACCGCCTCGCCCGACCCACGGGCCACGGCGAGGGCGAGTCGTTCGTCGCCGAAGAGCGCCCAGCCCGCCGCCCGTGACGGCGAGTCGACGAGACCGACCGCGCCGGCGGGCAGCCCGGCGTCGCGCAGCGCCGGCTGCAGCGCGGCGTCGACGATCGCCCGCGCGGTACCGAGCGCGTCGCTCCCGATGCGGAACACCACGGTGTTGCCGCTGCGCAACACCCCGGCCGCGTCGGCGAACACGTTCGGACGGCCCTCGAACACGAACCCGACGACCCCGAGGCCGGAGCGCCGTTGCTCGACGGTCCATCCGTCGTGATCAATCCGTTCGACGACGGCGTCGCGGCCCGACGGTGCCGCGGCCCAGCCGCGAAGACCGGCGACCATGTCGTCGCGCATCTTCGGGGAGAGCACGAGTCGGGTCGTGGAACGACCTCGAGCGCGTGCCTCCTCGACGTCACGGGCGTTGGCGTCGGCGACGGGCCCGAACGCCTCGTCATCGGCGAGGCGGTCTGCGAAGGCCGTGTAGAACGCGGTGATCGCTGCGTCGGGGACGGTCCCGAGCACCCCGAACGCCTCGACGGCCCGGCTGACGGTGGCGCCCACCAGTGCCGCCTCGGCTGCGGGGACGTGCAGGAGCGAACCGTCGTGCGGCACGACCACGAGCCGGTCGCCGGAGCGGAACGCAGCGGCGAGATCGGCCGGGACGCGGGCGATGCGGTCGCCGCCGACGACGATCGGCATGCCCTCCTCGAGGCGGTCGAGGGGTTCGAGTCGGTCGCCGGCGCTCATGACCCGCGAGTCTCGCGCCAGCGGGCCTCGAGGTGCCCCAACGGGGTCGCGGGCGGCCCGTCGTGGCGGTACTCCTCGAGGATCGCCCGCCACCTGTTGTGGGCGGCGAGGCGACCGAGGAGTGCGCTGATGCCCCACACGACACGGTCCAACACGACGAAGCTCGTCGGCAGGTTCAATCGTTCGACGACGTCGCGGTACGGCCCGCGCACGTCGAGGATCGACCCGAGGGTCTGGGCGACGAACGTGCGGGAGTACAGGAACTCCTCGCCGAGGAAGGGGATGTAGGGGGCGCTCACGTAGGCGTAGACCGCGGCGGGGTCGAGACCGTGGTCTGCGGGCAGGAATCCGGTCCGGACCATCTCGCGCACGGTGCCCTCCGGGTCGGCCGCCAGCAGCGGGTCGATCACCGGCCAGAGCGCGGCGACCTCGTCGTCGCTCCACCGCTTCACCATCCCGAAGTCGAGGAACGTGACCGTCCCGTCGTCGTGGAACCGGTAGTTGCCGGGGTGTGGGTCACCATTGAAGACGCGGTGCCGGTACACCGACTGCTGCATGAACCGGAACAGCACCTCGGCGGCACGCTGGCGTGCGTCCTCGCCGGCGTTCTCCTCGAAGTCGGCCCATGACCGGCCGTCCACCCATTCGCTCACGAGGACCCGGTCGGTGCAGAACTCGGGGACGAGCGCCGGGATGCGGATGAAGGGGTGGTCGGCGTAGAGATCACCGAAGTGCTGTTGGTTGGCAGCTTCCTTCCGGTAGTCGAGCTCCTCGACGATCCGAGCCCGCAGCTCGTCGACGGTCCCGCGCACGTCGAGCCCCTTGTAGGCGAACGTCGCGACCATGCGGTAGAGGATCTCGACGTTCGTGAGGTCGGCGCCGATCGCGTCGGCGACACCGGGGTATTGGACCTTCACGGCGACGTCGCGACCGTCCCACAGTCGGGCGCGGTGCACCTGACCGATCGACGCGGCGGCGACGGGGAGCGGCTCCCACCGGTCGAAGAGCACCGTCGGGTCGTCCCCGAGCTCTCGGCGCACGACCTCCTCCGCCAGCGAGGGGGCCATGGGCGGTGCGTCCGACTGGAGCGTCGCGAGCACGGCCTTCGCCTCTTCGGGCAGCGCCTCGGCGATGAAGGAGATGAGCTGGCCGGCCTTCATCGCGGCGCCCTTCATCTGACCGAGCTCCCGGGCGACGTCGGACGCGCTGCGGATGGCGAAGGTCCGGTCGAGCTCGGCGCGGGCCGCTTCGGTGCGGCTCATCCGCCGGCGCACGACGTGCGGCAGGAACGCCGTCGCCCGGCGGGCCGCGAGCCGCCAGAGGCGGAGGGTGCGCCGGAGTCGGATCAGGCGGCGACGCACGACGGGACGCACCTGGTCGCCGTCGGGTCGGCCTCGAGCGTCGCCTCGGCGATCATCGTCCGACAGACCTCACAGACGCCGTAGTTGCCCACGTCGAGGCGCTGCATCGCCGCGTCGATCGCTTCGAGGTCGCGCTCGACCGCCTCGAGCACGGTGGCGGCGTCGTCGTCGGGCACCCGATGAATGTAGCGGCGCTCCCACCGGGCGCAGAATGCGCCGCCACGACGGCGGAGTATCGTCGGCGCCGACCGGTTCGGGCTGCCGTCCCGGTCGGGGGCCGCTAGCTCATCGGGTAGAGCAGGGGACTTTTAATCCCAAGGTGCCGGGTTCGAGCCCCGGGCGGCCTACCGGTGGACGTCGGTCCGACCGGCGAGGAGGGCGACGACATGACGGTGCTGACGGAACGACACGGCCACATCTTCGTGGTTCGGATGCAACGACCGGAGAAGCGCAACGCGGTCGACCGGGAGCTCGCGGACGGCATCGAAGACGCGCTGAACACCTTCGAGGACAACCCGGACCTCTGGGTGGGGATCATCACCGGCACGAACGAGGTGTTCTCGGCCGGCACCGACCTGACCCAACCCCGCAGCCCGGCGACCCCGCGCGGTGGGGAGTACGGGATCATCCGTCGAGACCGACGCAAGCCGATGATCGCAGCGGTCGAGGGGTTCGCGCTCGGCGGCGGCTTCGAGATCGTGCTCGCCTGCGACCTCGTGGTCGCCTCGACGACCGCCCGGTTCGGGCTTCCCGAGGTCGAACGCGGTCTGCTCCCGACCTGCGGCGGGATCTTCCGGTCGGCCCGGGCGCTCCCGCTCAACATCGCGAAGGAGCTGCTCCTCACCGGTGACCGGCTCGACGCGTCACGTGCGGAGGTGCTCGGGCTCGTGAACCGGGTCGTCGCACCCGGAACGGCGCTCGAAGGCGCGCTCGAACTGGCGGGACGCATCTGCCGGAACGCGCCACTCGCCATGCGGGCGTCGATGCGGGCGCTCGAACGGGTCGTCGCCGCCGCCGACGTCGAGGCGTGGGCCGCGACCGACGAGGCGGCCGCGCAGATCATGGGGAGCGCCGAGGCGAAGGAGGGGACGCGGGCGTTCTTCGAGAAGCGGACCCCGAACTGGGACGGCCTCGGCTGAGGACCGTCCGAGCCGTCGATGCGATCCCGCCACCGGTAGGGTTCGCTCTCGATCGCGCACGGGCGCGACGACCGGAACGAGAATCCAAGAGGTGGCGACGATGGTTGCTGTAGGCGATCGCATTCCCGATGTCGAGGTGCGCACGATGGGTGCCGAGGGCCCCGTCGCCGTGCAGACCGGTGAGGTCCTCGGTTCGGGCAAGGTGCTGCTGTTCGCGGTCCCCGGTGCGTTCACGCCCGGCTGCTCGAAGCTCCACATGCCGGGCTACGTGCAGAACGCTTCGGCGCTGCGCGACAAGGGCATCTCGAAGATCGTGTGCACGGCCGTGAACGACGCGTTCGTCATGGCCGCCTGGGCCGAGCAGCAGGGTGCCGACAAGGACATCGTGATGCTGGCCGACGGCAACGGCGCGTTC
>Ga0169931_10000250_pt1 | contig 86901 bp, 80 predicted proteins | sample Kivu_15m_20L_FD_129675 | JGI IMG/M metagenome (GOLD analysis project Ga0169931, IMG submission 129675) | Freshwater microbial communities from Lake Kivu, Western Province, Rwanda to study Microbial Dark Matter (Phase II) - Kivu_15m_20L... | ecosystem: Environmental > Aquatic > Freshwater > Lake... | reverse complement strand
GGCGTTGCTGCGTCAGGCTTTCGCCCATTGCGCAAGATTCCCCACTGCTGCCTCCCGTAGGAGTCTGGGCCGTGTCTCAGTCCCAGTGTGGCTGATCATCCTCTCAGACCAGCTACCCGTCGACGCCTTGGTAGGCCGTTACCCCACCAACAAGCTGATAGGCCGCGAGGCCGTCCCGGACCGTAACCTTTCTTCGCCAAGCCATGCGGCTCGGAGAAGATATCCGGTGTTAGCAGCCGTTTCCAACTGTTATCCCAGAGTCCGGGGTGGGTTCCTCACGTGTTACTCACCCGTTCGCCACTAGACCCCTCGCAATGTTGCCACTACGAAGGACCCCGTTCGACTTGCATGTGTTAAGCACGCCGCCAGCGTTCGTCCTGAGCCAGGATCAAACTCTCCGTCGAAGAATCGCCCGTACGAGACGGGTGAACCTTGGAGAGCCGGTCGATCTGGCGACCGACCGGACGTGCACCCCCGTAGATACGGAGATGCGAGTCATTGACGTAGCGGCACCAGTAGCATTCGCTCTGGTGACGCCCGCACTGGCGTTCGTCTGTCCTCTCTTCCGTTTTCAAGGAGCCTTGGCTCGCAGACACATGCCGCCATGGCGGCCTCGGTGTCTGCCCACCGCTCGGGTGTCGCACTCTTCGAGCGCTGACCTCCGTGCGGGGCGAGAGAGAACGCTATCTACCGGGCCCGAGTCCGTCAACTCCGTGGGGCCAGTTTTCTTCTTGGGTGTTGGGACCAGGGTCCAAGGAGTCATCCCAGGACGACGAGATGGTGGTTCTTCTTGCCCCGGCGGAGCAGAACGAAGCGTCCATGGAGCAGATCCGCGCCCTCCCCTGGCCCGACGGCGCGACCGTTGACGTACAGCCCCCGCTGCTCGATCGCGCGCCGCGCGTCGCCATTGGAGTTCGCCAGCCCGGTGCGAACCGCAAGGGAGACGAGATCGCCGAGCTCAGGCGGGGAGACGGTCGTCGACGGGATCTCGCCGACCAAGGAGGCCAGCACCCGCTCGGGCGCGACCGTCGGATCGCCTCCGAACAGCAACGCGGCGGCGGCGGCGGCCGCCTCCGTGGCCTCCCGTCCGTGCAGCATCGCCGTGACGTCGTCGGCAAGGGCTCGCTGACCCAGACGGCGCTCCGGCGCAGCACGGTGCTCGTCGGCAACTGCCTCGAGTTCGGCGACTGGCCGCAGGCTGAACTGCAACAGGTAGCGCCCGACGTCGGCATCGTCGGTCTGCATCCAGAACTGGTGGAACTGATACGGGCTGGTCTTTGCACCGTCGAGCCACACGGCCCCACCCACGGACTTCCCGAACTTCGTGCCGTCGGATCGGGTCACGAGTGGCCAGGTGAGGCCGTACGCCGGAACGGCGAGCACTCGCCGGATGAGGTCGATGCCGGCGACAATGTTCCCCCACTGGTCCGAGCCACCCATCTGCAACTCGACCCCGTGATGCTCGCTTAGATGACGAAAGTCGTTGGCCTGCAACAGCATGTAGCTGAACTCGGTGTAGGAGATGCCGTGCTCGGACTCAACTCGCGTTCGGACCGACTCCTTGGCGAGCATCTGGTTGATCGTGACGTGCTTCCCGACGTCTCGAAGGAAATCGAGCACGGAGACCGACGCGGTCCAGTCCGCATTGTCGACGAGGGTGGCCGGGTTCGGGCCGTCGAACTCAAGGAGCGATCCGAGCTGCCGTTTGATGCAGGAGACGTTGTGCCGCAGCGTCTCGCGATCGAGAAGGTTGCGCTCGGCGGACCGCCCGCCCGGGTCCCCGATCATCCCCGTCGCCCCACCCGCCAGCGGAAACACCCGATGTCCGGCAAGTTGGAACCGGCGCAAGGTCACCTGACCGAGCAGGTTCCCGACGTGCAGGCTGTCAGCGGTCGGATCGAAACCGACGTACACGCCGATCGGACGCTCGGCCAGCCGGGCTCGGAGCGCGGCGCGATCGGTCGAATCATGGATGAGGCCGCGGGCGGCGAGGTCGTCGATCAGGTCCATCGGGCGCGATGGTCGCGCACCAGCGCCACGGAACGTCGACCGCTTTGGTGATGCCGATCCTTGGGCTATCGCGGACCGAGGCTACGACGCATCCGTCGTCGTACAGCCCGAGGTCAGGGTCGCGCAGCAGGTCGCATCCGTCATCTGCACCGGTGATCCCGAGGGCGGTGCACACCTTGCCGGGGCCATCGGACCAGCGCTGTCGATTCACACCTCGGCGGCGCTCGGCGACGAGATCGGCGCCCTCCGTGACGAGCACGGCGCGCACGAGCACCGCTTGACCGTCACCCGCCGGGCCAGTCACGACGTTGGCGCACCAGTGCAGTCCGTAGGACCGGTAGACGTAGAGCGTTCCCGCCGACTCGAACATGCTGGCGTTGCGCGCCGTGCGGCCTCGATACGCGTGACTGGCCGGGTCGTGCGCTCCGCCGTAGGCCTCGACCTCGACGATTCGTCCCTGCACCCCGCGGCCGGCGAGGACGAGACCGAGCAGGCGAGGCGCGACCTCGACGCTGTCGCCGCGCAGATCGGCGGGGCTGCAGCGCCTCAGGTACCGGTCTCCAGCGCGAGCGGTCCGACCCCGCCGGGCCCCAGCGTGCCGGACTGCTGGTAGACGGCGAGCTTGTCCCGGGAGTCGGCGATGTCAAGGTTCCGCATCGTCAGCTGACCGATCCGGTCGAGCGGCCCGAACGCACCCTCGCCGCTCTCCATCGACAGTCGTTCGGGCTGGTACGTGAGGTTCGGGCCCGCCGTGTCGAGGATCGTGTAGTCGTCGCCGCGGCGCAGGCGCAGCGTCACTTCCCCGGTGACGGCCGAGCCGACCCAGCGCTGGAGGGACTCACGCAGCATGAGCGACTGGGGATCGAACCAGCGGCCTTCGTACAGGAGTCGCCCGAGCCGACGTCCGAACGTGCGGTAGTTGTCGATCGTGCCCTCGTTGTGGATCGCCGTCACCAGTCGCTCGTAGGCGACGTGGAGCAGCGCGAGTCCCGGCGCTTCGTAGATCCCCCGGCTCTTTGCCTCGATGATCCGATTCTCGATCTGGTCGCACATGCCGAGGCCATGCCGACCGCCGATCGTGTTGGCCTCGTGGACGAGCCCGAATTGGTCAGCGAAGGTGCGGCCGTTGATCTCGACCGGCCAGCCCTCCTCGAACCGCACGGTGACGACCTCCGCCGGCACCTCGGTGGTGGAGTCCCAATGGCGCACACCCATGATGGGCTCCACGATGTCCATCGAGGTTCCGAGGAGTTCGAGCTCCTTCGCCTCGTGGGTGGCGCCCCACAGGTTGGCGTCGGTGGAATAGGCCTTCTCCTTGCTCGCGCGATACGGGAGGTCCCGCACGACGAGGAACTCGCTCATCTCGGCGCGCCCGCCGAGTTCGCTGACGAAGACCGGGTCGAGCCAAGGCTTGTAGATCCGGAGCTTCGGATTGACGAGAAGGCCGTAGCGGTAGAACCGCTCGATGTCGTTCCCCTTGTAGGTGCTGCCATCCCCCCACACGTCGACCCCGTCATCGTGCATCGCGCGCACCAGCATCGTGCCGGTCACGGCCCGCCCGAGCGGCGTCGTGTTGAAGTAGGTCTTCCCGGCCGTCGTGATGTGGAACGCCCCGCACTGCAAGGCCACGAGTCCCTCGGCGACGAGGGTCTCCCGGCAGTCGACGAGACGAGCCACCTCGGCCCCGTAGCCGACCGCCCGATCCGGCACACCCGTGAGATCCGGCTCGTCGTACTGGCCGAGATCCGCGGTGTAGGCGTAAGGGATCGCACCCTTCTCTCGCATCCAGGCGACGGCCACCGACGTGTCGAGACCACCCGAGAAGGCGATGCCGACACGCTCGCCGACCGGCAGGTTGACCAGGACGTTGCCCATCAGTGGACTCCAGAGGGTGCGGTGGTGGGTTCGATGCGGGCCCGAGCGGTAACGAGGTGCTCCCGGAACCGCTCGAGCTGGGCGGCGACCGGGCCCGGACCACCCCCGCCCGGGGTCGTGCGACGCCGGGCCGCCACCCCGGGAGCGACGAGCGCCGCAGCCTCGGGCCCGAGATCGGGGTGATCGGCGACCAGTTCGGCGAGCGGGCGCCCACCGGGTTGGAGCGACTCCCGCACGAGCGACCCCACGACGGCGTGCGCCTGGCGGAACGGCATCCCGTCGACGACGAGCCATTCGGCGAGATCGGTCGCTGCTGCGTGCGGGGCGTTCGCAGCGGCGGCCATGCGCTCGGTGTCGAAGGTCGCCGTTGCGATCATCCCGGCGATCGCCGCAAGAGCGAGCGACACCTGCTCGACGGCGTCGAACAACGGCTCTTTGTCTTCCTGCAGGTCCCGGTTGTAGGCCAGCGGGAGACCTTTGAGCGTGGCCAACAGCCCGGTCAGGTCGCCGATCAGCCGGCCCGCCTTCCCCCGGGCCAGCTCGGCGATGTCCGGGTTCTTCTTCTGCGGGAGCATCGACGACCCGGTCGCATAGGCGTCGTCGAGACGGGCGAAGCCGAACTCCTCCGAGGTCCACAGCACCCACTCTTCGCCGAGCCGGGACAGATGGATGCCGACCAGGGCCAAGTCGAACAGCGCCTCGGCCACGAAGTCGCGGTCGGAAACGGCGTCGAGCGAGTTGTCGAACACTGCGGCAAACCCGAGGCGTTGCGCAGTCCAAGCCGGGTCCAGCGGCAGGGACGAACCCGCGAGCGCACCGGCGCCGAGCGGTGACACGTCGAGACGGGCGATCGTGGCCATCAGGCGATCTACGTCACGCGCCAGTGCCCAGCCGTGCGCGAGCAGATGATGGGCGAGGAGCACGGGCTGCGCCCGCTGGAGGTGGGTGTAGCCCGGCAGCTGGGCCTCGCCCGCGGCGATCGCCCGGTCGCACAGCACGTCCTGGAGCGCCACGATGCGCCCGGCGACGGCCCGCAGTTCACGCTTGCACCACAGCCGAAGGTCGGTCGCCACCTGGTCGTTTCGGCTGCGCCCGGTGTGGAGCTTGGCCCCGGGGGAACCTGCGAGTTCGGTGACCCGGCGTTCGACCGCCGTGTGCACGTCCTCGTCGGAAGGAAGGAACGAGAAGCGACCCTCGCGGAGCTCGGCGTCGACGTCGTCGAGCGCGGCCAGGATCGAGGCCAGTTCGTCGGGACCGAGCAGGCCGACGTGGCCGAGCATCGACGCGTGCGCCCGCGAACCGGCGATGTCGTCGGCAGCCAGCCGACGATCGAACGGCAAGCTCACCGTGTACGCAAGCAGCTCCTCGGCCGGCCCCGAGGCGAACCGTCCGTGCCACAGGGTCCGCCCCTCGGTGATGTCGCCGCTCATCGTGCCTCCTCGAGCCCCGCGAGATCGCGCAGCATCCGGGCCAGGACCGCCCCGCCGACCTCCTCGGCCGCCACGCACAGCAGCGTGTCGTCTCCCGCCACCGTGCCGATCAGTTCGCCGAGGCCGGCCCGGTCGAGCGCCGACGCCACGACGTGCGCGCATCCCGGCGGGGTGCGGAGCACGACGAGGTTGCCACTCGACGCCACGTCAGCCACCCACTCCCCGAGCACCCGCCGCAGGTGATCGGCCGGAGCGACGCGCTCGGGCTCGAACTCGGGAATGGCGTACACCGTCTCCCCACCGGGCACGCGCACCTTGACGGCGCCGAGGTCTTCGAGATCCCGCGACACCGTCGCCTGGGTGGCATGGATGCCATCTGCGCCGAGGAGGTCGACCACCTGCGACTGGCTGGTGATCTGCTGGTGGGCGAGCAGTTGTGCGATCCGATGCTGCCGCTGGGCCTTGGTGATGCGCCCGCCGGCCGTCACGGACGCACCCCGAGCAGGAACGCGAGCGCGGCGCGGGCAGTGTGCAACCGGTTCGTCGCTTCGGGGAACACCCGCGATGCCGGGCCGTCGATCACCTCGTCGGTGACCTCCTCACCGCGATGGGCCGGCAGACAGTGGAGGAACACGGCGCCTGGCGCCGCTGCGGCCAGGAGCGCCGACGTGATCGTGAAGCCCTCGAACGCCCGCTTGCGAGCGACGGCGTCGGCTTCCTGACCCATCGAGTACCAGGCGTCGGTGACCACGGCGCGCGCACCGCCGACGGCGTCGGCCGGTCGCGGGGCCACCTCCAACGCTCCACCGAGCATCGCGACCGCCTCGTGGTCGACGTCCGACGGGCCGTAACCGGGCGGGCAGCAGCACACCAGCGAGCCGCCCGACAGAGCGAGACCCTTGGCCAACGATCGCGCCACGTTGGAAAAGTCGCCCACCCAGGCCACGCGCACGCCCGCCAGGGTGCCGAACTCCTGGCGCAAGGTGAGCAGGTCGGCGAGCGCCTGCAAGGGGTGGGCGTCGTCGGAGAGCAGATTGACGACCGGGACGGCCGACCATGCGGCCAGCTCGGCGACCTTGTGGTGAGCGAAGACACGGGCGCCGATCGCCCCGTGGTAGCCCGACAGCGTCCGCGCCACGTCGGGAATCGATTCCCGGCGACCGAGCTCGGACTGCTCGCTGATCGGATGGCCACCGAGTTGGACGACGGCGATCTCGGTGGAGTGGCGGGTTCGCAGCGACGGCTTCTCGAACAGCAACGCCACCCCGCGACCGGCCAGCACCCGAGGAAGCGCCGGGCGCTCGGCGAGGTCGAGCACCGCTGCCAGTTCGGCGGCGCTCAGGTCGTCGACGTCGAGGAGGTGCCGCGCCGACGCGGTCCGGCTCACGGGCGCCCCACGCCGTCGGCCAGGACGGCGGCGAGCACCCCGACGGCCTCGGTGATCTCGTCGTCGCCGATCGTGATCGGGGGAGCAAGGCGAAGCGCTGTGGCCGTCACGGCGTTGACGACGACGCCGCGCGCCAGCAGTTCGCCGGCGACGGCCTTGGCGTCACGGCCGTCGAGTTCGGCAGCGATCAGGACGCCGAGACCGCGCACCGCCGCTACCCCGGGCGTGGCGAGCAGCGCCGTGGTGAGCCGCTCCCCGGCCCGCCGGGCCGTTGCAGGCGCATCGATCCGCTCCATCTCGGCGAGCACTGCCTTGGCCGCAGCGCAGGCGAGCGGCGTGCCGCCGAAGGTGGTGGCGTGGTCACCAGGTTGGAACGCAGCAGCGACCTCTCGCCGGGCCCAGCACGCACCGATCGGCATGCCGTTGCCGAGCGCCTTGGCCATCGTCACGACGTCCGGCACGACACCGAAATGCTGGTGCGCGAACCACGCGCCGCAGCGCGCGAGCCCGGTCTGCACCTCGTCGACCATGAACAGCAGCCTGCGCTCGTCGCACAGCCGCCGGACACCTTGGAAGTACTCGAGCGTTGCTGGGTTCACCCCGCCCTCACCCTGCACCGGCTCGAGCACAACGGCCGAGACATCCGGCGTGATCGCCGCTGCCAGGGCCTCGAGATCGTTCCAGGCGACGTGGCGGAAGCCCTCGGGCAACGGCTGGAACGGCTCGTGCTTGGCTGGCTGGCCCGTTGCGTGCAGCGTCGCCAGCGTCCGCCCGTGGAAGCTGCCGTAGGCGGAAACGACGACGTGGCGCCCGCGACCGCCCCATTTGCGCGCCAACTTGATGGCGCACTCGTTGGCCTCGGCGCCCGAGTTGCAGAAGAACACCTGTCCGCCGCCGCCCAGCAGCCGGTCGAGGGTCGTCGCCACCTGCCAGGCGTGCTCGGTTGCGAACAGGTTGGACGTGTGCAGCAGCGTCCGGGCTTGCGCCGCAAGCGCATCAGCAACGGCGGGGTGTGCGTGGCCGAGCGAGGTGACCGCCAAGCCGGAGAGCAGGTCGAGGTACCGGCGACCGCCGGCATCCCACAGCTCGGTGCCCGAGCCGCGGACGAACATCACCGGCGGCGGGCCGTACGTCGGCATGAGCGGACAGTGGTCGAGCCCCGCAGGGGCGTGCATCGCGTCGGCGTGCGTGGTCATGTCGGCTCCCCGTTGGTCACCATCGTCCCGATCCCTTCGTCGGTGAAGATCTCGAGCAGCAGCACGTGCGGAATGCGACCGTCGAGTATGTGCGCCCGCCGCACGCCGCCCCGCACCGCACCGACGCACGAGGCGATCTTGGGGATCATGCCCCCGGTGAGCGTGCCGTCGGCCATGAGCGCGTCGAGTTCGTCGGCGGTCGTGCGCCGGATGAGGCTGCCCGGATCGGCGACATCGCGCCGGACCCCCTCGATGTCGGTCAGGTAGATCAGCTTCTCCGCCCCCAGCGCCGTGGCGAGCACGCCGGCCACGGTGTCGGCGTTGATGTTGTACGCCTGACCGAGCTCGTCGGCCCCGATGGTCGCGACCACCGGGATCAGGTCCTGGGCGAGGAGCCGGAGCAGGATCGCCGGGTTCACGTCGGTCACGTCGCCGACGAACCCGAGCTGTGGGTCGCGCGCCTTGGCCCGCAACAGGCCGGCATCCTCACCGGAGACCCCGACCGCCAGCGGTCCATGGACGTTGATCGCAGCGACCAGCTGCGGATTCACCTGACCGCGCAGGACCATGCGGGCGATGTCGACCGTCTCCCGGTCCGTGACGCGCAGACCGTCCCGGAACTCGGGGACCTTCCCCAGGCGGCTCATCAGGTCGCTGATCTGCGGCCCGCCACCGTGGACGACGACGGGCCGCATCCCCACCGCATGCATCAGCACGACGTCCTCGGCGAACAGGGCGAGCGCGTCGTCCTCGCTCGCGCCGGCGAGGGCGTTGCCGCCGTACTTGACGACGACGACCTTGCCGGCGAAGCGCCGGATGTACGGCAGGGCCTCGACGAGGACCTCGGCCTTGTCGGCTGCGCCGGTGAGTCGATCGTGCCCGGTCACGGGTACACCCCGACGGCGCTGAGTCCGGCGGTCTCCGTGATGCCGAGCGCGACGTTCATCGCCTGTACCGCCCCACCGGAGGCACCCTTCGTCAGGTTGTCGATCGCGCACAGGACCATGACCCATCCGGTGCGCTCATCGACGCGGGCGCTCAGGTGGACCGCGTTCGATCCGAGCGTCGCCTTCGTGGACGGCGAGTCCGGGCGCACCGAGACGAACGGCTCGCCGGCGTAGGCCCGCGCCAACGCCGCCAGCACCGAGGCGCTGCTCGCCGGCGCAGCCGGCCGGGCGTAGCACGTCGCCAGGATGCCCCGGTTCATCGGCGCGAGGTGCGGCGTGAACAACAACTGCGCCCCGATCTCCTGCTCCATCTCCGGGGTATGGCGATGGTCGAGCAGGCCGTATGCCGTGAAGTCCTCGTCGACGGTGCAGAACAGGCTCGTGTGCTTGAGGCTGCGGCCGGCGCCCGACACCCCGCTGGCGGCATCGACGACCACCCCACGGGACTCGATCAGGCCGGCGTCGACCAACGGCGCGAGGGCGAGCGTCGCCGCCGTCACGTAGCAGCCTGGGGTGGCGACGAGGCGAGCGCCCCCGAGCTCGTTGCGGTGGCGCTCCGGCAGGCCGTAGACCGCCTCGGCCAGCAACGCCGGCTGGGTGTGCTCGAAGCCGTACCACCGGGGGTAGAGCGACGCGTCCTTCAACCGGTAGGCGGCGGACAGGTCGACGACTACGCCGACCCGACCGACTAGTTGGGGCGCGAGCTCGAGGGAGGCCTCGTGGGGAAGGCCGAGGAACACTGCGTCGAGCCCGTCGCAGGCCGCCGCATCGAACTCGCCAAAGACGAGATCCGGGTAGGCGACACGCAGGCTGGGATAGAGGCTCGCCGCCAAGGTTCCCGCCTGCGTATCACCGGTTGCGAGCACGACCGTGCAGTCGGGGTGCCCGGCGAGGATCCGCAACAACTCCAACCCGGTGTACCCGGACGCACCCACGATGCCGATCCGTTTCTTGGCCGTCACGAGTGCATGACCATACACCTATACGAATGATGATGCACAGAAATAGCCCGCCAGACTCACTCGCTGCCACCGACGCGGGGTCGGCAGTGTGAAAGGATTGTTGCGGGTGGAGTCCGACGAGGAGTTCACCCATGACCGGTTTTCGTTTCCTGGCCGCCAGCGTCGTCGCCGGTTGTGGCCTCGCCGCTTGCGGCGGCGGCTCGCACAAGCCGACCGTCGCCTCCGTAACGGTGATGGCGACGACCACGATGGTGACGCTGCCCCCGGCCGCCACCGTGGTCACCCCGGCACCTGCGATCGTCATGCCGGCGGTGGATTCCCCGGGGGCCACAACGGTCGCAGCCCCGCCAACCACGGTGGCCCCGACGACGACCGCGGGCGCTCCGACACGCACGTCCTTTGTCGATGCGACCGCGATGGTGAAAGCCGCTGTGGGTGGCGAGGTCGCCGGTGCCACGCCGGAGACGTTCGCCCAGAAGGCCGCGGCCGACCTGCGCAAGGCCCTCGCCGCTCGATCCGGCGGCGAGAACGCCGCCGTTCGAGTCGGCTGGACCAGCACGGGGAATCCGGTCGGAGTGGTGCTCGTCGCCACGAGCACCGGGCTCCCCGGGGTCTCGCAGCGGGAGTTCCACCTGAAGGTCGCGAAGACCTCCACCGGACTCAGCCTGACCTCGGCGGCCGTCGTCGACGTGTGCGCCGCACCCCGGGCGCGCGAGAACGCGTGCCGGTGATCGTGGTCGCAACCCGTCCGGTCAGGGGCGACTGACCGGAGCCGTCTCCACGAAGGTGACCGTGACCCGTTCGAACCCGAGCGATCGCAGAAGCGACGTCAGCATGATCCGGGTGTTCTCCTCCGCCCGTTCCCGCAGCGACGTCGCCTTGGCGGCCTCGGCCATCTTCGCCTCGGCCGCGAGGTACAGCGGACGGTCGCTCGTCGGTTCCGACTGGAAGATGCCGGCGACCCGATCGAACAGGCCACGAGAGCGAGCGGCCACCCGGCTCTGCTCGGTGTCGACGACCGGTTTGCCCAGGACCGCCCGAGGTAGGCGTATCGACACGGCACCTCGGTCGGCGGCCGCGACGACGGCCGAGTCGGCAAGGGCCGAGAAATCGACGGTTGCGTCCACGGAGCCGACGGCGACGAAGAGCGTGCGTTCTCCGGCGATGAACGACGGGAGGTACTTCACGTCCCGCTCGGTGTCGACGATGACCTCGAAGCTCGCCGACGCCGCTTTGTATTCCGCAAGGTCCCGCAACGTCTGCAGCACCGGCGGCGGGCTCCGGTCGACGGTCGTGGTCTCGAACAGTTCACCGATGCGCGCTGCGAGGAGCGCGCCGCCGAGCCCGAGTGCGCCGACCGCCACCGCAACGACCACGACGGTCACCCCGATCAGCCCGCTGCGCGCAGTGGTCCGCTCCCGCATCTGCCCCTCCTCGCGGCCACGCACCCGCAGCCGGTAGAACAACTTCTGTGATTGTCCCTGCGGTCGAAGGACGGCTACTCGTGGCGACTCCGCCACTCGTCGATCCGAACTTCGACCGCACCGTGGTCCTCCTGCTCGACCACGGGGACCATGGTGCCCTGGGACTGGTCATCAACCGACGTCACCCCGGGCAGATTCCCGACCCGCTGGCTCGATGGCGTCCGTTGCTGGCCGCTCCCGGCGGGCTGTTCGTCGGCGGACCCGTCGGCACCGACGGCGTGATCGGGTTGGCTCGCTCGTCCTCCCCGCCCGGCTGGCATGCGCTCGATCTCGCCGAGGATCCCCCGGACGTCCGCGACGTACGGCTCTTCCTCGGTTATGCCGGCTGGGGCCCCGGCCAACTCGAAGGCGAGATCACTGCGCACGCCTGGGTGGTCGTCGACGCCGATCCCGGCGACGCCTTCCACCCCGAGCCCGAGCGGCTCTGGCGCATCGTGCTCGGCCGCCAACCCGGACGGCTTCGGTGGCTCTCGAACTTCCCCGACGACGTGTCGGTGAACTGACGGTCGCTCACCCGATCAGTTGCGAAGCACGTTGCGCCAGGCGACGTCCTTGTCGGTCCGAGGCTCGGCAGGTAGGCCGAGCGCCCGTTCGCCGACGATGTTGCGCTGGATCTCGGTCGTTCCGCCCTCGATGGAGTTGGCCCGGCTGCGCAGGAAGAACTGCCGGGCCGTACCGGCCGGACCGACGTAGCCGAGGTGGTCCTCCCGGCGGAAGGTGTAGTCGTACCCGACCAGCGCATCGGCACCGAGCAGGTCGACGCAGAGCTCGTAGATCCGCTGGTTCAAGGTGCCGAACGCGAGCTTCGCGATCGAACCTTCCGGTCCCGGCGTCCCGGCCCGCCTCGCCGTGCCGGCACGCTGGTTGGTGAGCCGGAGCACCTCGGCCTCAGCCCACAGCGACAGCAAGCGATCGCGGTGGACCGCCGTGCGACGATCGGCGGGCACCTCCGACCAGATGCGCAGCGCCTCGGCGATCGCACCGCTCCCCCGGACCGGCGCGCGCCCGCCGCCGCCGATCGAGGTCCGCTCGTTCGACAACGTGGTCATCGCCACCCGCCAGCCGTCGCCCACGTCGCCGATCCGGTCGGTGTCGGGGATGCGTACGCCGGTCAGGTACACCTCGCTGAACTCGGCCTGTCCGGTCATCTGCCGCAGCGGCCGGACCTCGACCCCGGGCGAGGTGAGATCGAGGCCGAAGTAGGTGATACCCCGGTGCTTGGGCTGATCGGGGTCGGTGCGGGCGATCAGCATGGCCCGGTTGCAGAGGTGGGCGTTCGTGGTCCAGACCTTCTGGCCGTCCACCACCCACTCGTCACCGTCGCGCACGGCCCGGGTGCCGAGACCCGCCATGTCCGATCCCGAGCCGGGTTCGGAAAACAGCTGGCACCACGAGTCCTCACCGGTGAAGGAGCGTCGCAGAAGCCGCCCGCACAGTTCGTCGGAACCGTGTACCGCCATCGTCGGACCGGCGAGGATCACCCCGCCCCCCGAGGCGAGCGTGTTGACGGCTATCCCTTCACCCTGAACTCGCCGAATCACCTCGAACTGCTGCGCCGGACGGGCACCGAGCCCGCCGCGTCCTTGCGGGTGGTGCACCCAGGCCAACCCGAGGTCGAACAACCGGCCCCGCTGCTCGAGTGGATCGGCGGGCAAGGTGGCGAGCATCTCGTCGATCGCAGCATCGACCGGATCGGCAGCGGGTGCGGTCATCGGGGCCTCGAAGTCGGCGGGCAGGGGCGTCCGTGATGCTCGCGCACGCGACGTTGAGGCCTCGAACACCGGGACTTGCCATCTAGACCCTCGGAACCAGCTACGTTGCGCGCACCTCGGATTGAAGGGAGCACACCATGGGCGCAATCATCTTCCTCATCGTCGCAGTCGTATGCGCAGTCATCTGTGCGAATCTGGCCAAGAAGAAGGGAAAGAGCGTCCCGCTCTTCGCGATTCTGGGCTTCTTCCTGCCGATCGTCGGCGTGATCGTGGCCCTCGTGGTCAAGCCCTCCAACCAGGCCTGACCGCCCAACTGGCCGGAGGACGTCGGCGGATCGGGGTGCCCGGTGCGGGCCCGACGTCCTCCGGCTGAGGCGATCCGCTGGTTCACCTTCCGGGAGCGGATCTCGCCCTCGCTGTGGTTCGTCCCCGGCGTGTTCGCCGCGGGTGCATTCGTATCGTCCCGGTGCACGGTCTGGCTCGACCGCTACCTCGAGTCGACGAAGCCACCCGGCTGGATGATCACCGCCGACGCCGGCGCCTCAGCCGCACTCACCGCCACTGCGGCCACGGCGATGCTGTCGTTCGTCGCCGTGGTGTTCTCCACCACGCTCGTGGCCATCCAGCTCGCCGGCGGCCAGTACTCGCCGAGAGCCGTGCGGATCTTCGTACGCTCGCGTCTCACGCACGTGACGCTGGGTCTGTTCCTGGCCACGTTCGTGTTCGCGCTCAACGGTCTCGTCGAGGTCCGTTCCCGGTCCGGCACGATCGTGCCGGCCGTGACCGTCACCGCCGTCTACCTGCTCCTGCTCGCCACGATCGCGGCGTTCATCGCCTTCGTCCACGGCATGTCGAAGATCCTCCGGGTGCAGTACCTCTTGACGAAGATCGTCGACGACGGCCGGCCGACGCTCGACGAAGCGTTCCCACCCGATTCGAGCTACCTCGACGTGACCGACCAGGCACCACCGCACGGGGCACCCGTCGTTCGCAGTCGCCGGCGCACCGGCGTGGTGCAGGCGATCGACCGGCACGGCCTCGTCGAGTACGCCCGCATTCGCAACCTGCGGGTGGAGTTGCTCGTCGAAGCCGGCGAGTACGTGGGCGTCGGCACCCCGATCGCGCACGTCAGCGGTCCGTCACCGGACGGCGATGCAATCGCCCGCTGGTTCCTGCTCGGCACCGAACGCACCCTCGTGCAGGATCCCGGCTTCGTGCTGCGCCAACTCGTCGACGTCGCCAGCCGTGCGCTGTCCCCTGCGGTGAACGACCCGACGACCGCCGTCCAGGCGATCGATCGCATCACCGACCTGCTGGGCTCGGTCGTCGACCGAGCCGACCCGGCCGCGTGCTACGTCGACGAGCGCGGGACGGCCCGCCTGTGGACGCGCGAGCCGGGGATTGCCCGGCTCCTGCAATTGGGCTACGTCGAGATCATCCACTACGGCGCCGACGCGCCGCAGGTAGTGCGCCGCCTGCGCGCCTCGTTCGACGTCCTCGAGGGCCTCGCCCGAGCAGACCTCGGTCCTGCGATCGCCGGCCTGCGGGAGCTGCTCGACCGAGCGGTGGCCGCAGCGATGCCACCGGCACTCCAGGACGTCGCCCGACGGGCAGATCGCCACGGCTTTGGATGAACCCGACGAACCGGCGCCGCGCCGTCCCCGGGCTCGGCCTCGTGCTCGGGCTGCTCGTGACCGTGGCCGGGTGCAGCCCCCCGGATCCGCCGCTCTCGACGCAGCCCGACCCCGACCCTCGCTCCGAGATCGTGCTCGACGACGGCTTCGACGGCGACGGTCTCGACCCACAACGCTGGGTCGCCTATCACAACCGCTACGGGCACGGGAACAACGAACTGGCGTGCCTGACCCCGCAGGATGCCGTCGTCGCCGGAGGGACGCTCCGGCTGACGGCCCGGGCAGAAGCGACCCGATGCCCCGACGGCGTCGAGCAGCCCTACCGGTCCGGCTTCGTGAGCTCGCGCGAGCTCGGCCGCTGGTACCCCCTTTACGGACGGTTCGAGATCCGAGCACGGGTGCCCCACGGCCAAGGACTCTGGCCGGCGTTCTGGCTGCGCCACCGCACGGGGGCCGGCACGGCCGAGGTCGACGTTCTGGAGGTGTTCCACAGCCAGCGGCCCGGCTCGGTCTCCCACGCCGTGCACCTGCCCCGCACCCGAGGGGTCAACGCCTTCCGTCGGACGGTCGATCTCGAGCCGCTGCCGCCGGCCGGGTCGCCCGGCGTCTGGCACGACTTCGCCGTCGACATCCGGCCCGCCGGCGCAACCGGCGTCCGGTTCGTGTTCTCGCTGAACGGAACGGTCACCGGTACCTTCACGGATCCCGATGCCACCTGGATCACAGCGGCCCCGGACGAGGCGAGCTGGGATCTGGCCGTCAACCTTGCCGTCGGTGGCAACTGGGTTGGCGACCCCGCCCGGGAGCCCGGTTGGCTGCCGCTCGTCGGGCGCTGCGCCCGTACCGGTGAACCCCCGACCGCCGGCCCCGGTTCGTGCCCGGCCGACGGGGTGCGTCTGGCGACGTTCCCTGCGACGTTCGAGATCGACCGAATCCGGGTGCTCGCCTATCGCTCGTGAGCCGCCGAGGACGCCTCACCGGCGACCGGCGCGCCCGATCCGCGGATTGACAGGGCGACGATCGGGAGTACGACGACCGACAGCAGACCCGCACCGACGAGGCCGGCGGCGTTGTCGGGGCGCATCTGGCCGGTGTCGACGCCGATGGTGGTGATCACCACGACGAGCGGGAGGGCGGCCGACTGCAGCAAGCCGAGCGCCAGTACCTCCCGTCGGGGGAGGTCCCGCCGGTAGAGCAAGGCCGGCACGCCGCGCACGAGCAGGAACAGGCATAAGAACAACGGGACCTTCACCAACTCGACCGGATCGAGGAGCGCCTCGAGGTCGAACTTCACACCGCTGACGACGAAGAACAACGGGATGAAGAACCCGAAGCCGATGGCGTCGAGCCGATGGTGGACCTCGGCGCGGTGATCCAGCTCGCCGGCGTCGACCACGCCCTCGCCGTGATGGCGGACCAGGAACAAGCGGGCGACCATCCCGGCGACGAAGGCCCCGAGGAGCACGTCGAGGCCGAACTCGGCCGCCGTCCAGACGAGCGCGACGCACAGCAACATGCTGATCCGCACGCCGACCTGTCCGCTCGAATGCAGCGTGCGGGCGATCAGGCGCACCAGGCGCGGTCGAGCCGGTCGGGTGGCGACCCAGCCGACCGCGACCGAGACGGCGAGGAAGGCGACCAGGATCACCGTCGTGCGCGCCGGCGAGTCGGTCGTGAGGGCCAGCGAGATCGCAACGATCGGGCCGATCTCGCCCATCACGCCGCCGGCGAGGACGAAGGCACCGAACCGGGTCGGCAACACCCCGGCATCGCCCAGGATCGGCAGCAACGTCCCGATGGCCGTGGTCGTGAGCGCGATCGCGATGTAGCGAACGCTCGACGTGACCCCGGCGACGTTCAGCACGAATGCCACAGCGACGCCGAGCGCGAGCGACGCCGTCCAGCTCGTGACGGCCAAGCGCGCCGGTCGACCCCGCACCCGCTCGGGATCCAGCTCGAAGCCGGCGAGGAAGATGAGGAAGACCAACCCCATCTCCGACAACACGAGCACGACCTCGTCGAGATGGGCCCAGCCGAGCAGATGCGGACCGATCGCCATGCCGAGCGCGATCTCGATGACCACGGCCGGCAACCGGAAACGGTGCCGCAGAAGGTCGGCCACGACCGGGCCGAGGACCGCCGCAGCACCGATCAGGACCAGGGTTCGCAAGGCCTCGAGCTCCACGTCGCGGGAGCATATGACGCACCGACCGCCGCACCCGCGGCCCGGTCAGGCGCGCAGCACCGCGCCCATCGATGCTGCGGCGGCGATGCAGGCGTCGCGGACCTGCACCAGATCGGCGTCGGTCAGCGTGCGATCGTTCGCCTGCAGCCGCAACCGGTACGCCAACGACCGGTGATGCGGCGCAACACCCGACCCGCGGTAGACGTCGAACAGCGAGAGGTCGACCACCAACGGGGCACCGGCGGCGCGCAGCGTCTCGGTGAGGTGGGCCGCCGGTACGGCGTCGGCCAACACGAACGCAAGGTCGGTGTCGCTCGAGGGTTGCCGGCTGACCGGCACCAGTCGCACGTTGCCGTGCGGTCGTCCGAGCAGCACCCCGAGGTCGACCTCGAGCCACGCCACCCGCTCGGCGATGCCGTGGGCGGCGGCGACATCGGGGTCGACCTCACCGACCGCCCCGACCACCGTGCCGTCCCCGGCGCACAGCTGAGCGGCGCGGGTCGGATGCAGGCCGGCGATCTCTGCGGCCTCGACGCTGACGTCGCCCACGGCGAGCGCCGCCGCCAGCTCGAACCAGAGCGCGACCGCGGCCGGCGCTTCGGTGCCGGCGAGCGCCGCAGCGAGCACCTCGCGTTCGTCGGGCAGGAGATGCCCGACCGGCGGACGGCGGTACACGTGCCCGAGTTCGAACAGACGCACCCCGGTGCGCCGATGAGAAGCGTTGTACGCCAACGACCGCAGCAGGCCGGGCAGCAGGGACGTGCGCAGCACGCTCTCCTCGGCCACGAGCGGGTTGGCGATGGACAACCCGTTGTCTGGTAACCCGGCGCGGGCGAGGTCGCCCGGTGCGAGGAAGGCATTGGGCATCGCCTCCGTGCACCCGGCACCGACCATGACCTCGCGCGCCAGACGCCGGTCGCGCTGATGCCCGCTCAGCCGGCCGGGGTGGGGTGAAGAAGGCACGATCTTGCCGAGCGCGTCGTACCCGAGGTGCCGGGCCACCTCTTCGATCACGTCGATCTCGGACGTGCAGTCGGGGCGACGGCTCGGCACCTCCACCACGAGAACCCCGTCGGCCTCGGCGCTCGAGGCGAACCCGATCGGCGCAAGCGCTGCAGCGACGGCGGCATCGTCGAGGGCGGTGCCCAGCACGGCGTTCACCCGAGCCGTGCGCACCCGCACCGGCACGACCGGCGCTGGCACCTGGCCGTGAACGTCGACCCGGCCCGCCGAGATCGCCGCCTCGGGGCACGTCTCGCGCAGCAGGGTGAGGAACCGGCCGATGGCACGGTCGATCCCCCAGGGGTTGACACCCCGCTCGAAGCGGGTGGAGGCCTCCGAGCGCAGGCCGCGGCGTTGGACGGTCGCAGCGATGCCGCCCGGTTCGAACCACGCCATCTCCAAGGCGACCGCCGTGGTCGCGGCGGAGATCTCGGTGTTCTCGCCGCCCATGATCCCGGCCAACCCGATGGGCCGGTCCTCGGCATCGCAGATGAGCAAGTCGTCGGGCCCGAACCGTCGTGCCAACCCGTCGAGGGTGACGAGTTCCTCGCCGGGCGTCGCGGGCCGCACCCGGAATCCACGCCCGCCGAGCGTGGCGAGGTCGTACGCGTGGTTCGGCTGCCCGAGTTCGAGCATCACGTAGTTCGACACGTCGACGACGTTGTTGATCGGGCGCATCCCGGCGAGGGTGAGTCGCTCGGCGAGCCAGCGGGGCGAGGCCCTGACCTCGATCCCGGTGATCACCGTGGAGGTGAAGCGCCCGCAGGCCACCGGGTCGAGCAGCTCGACGGTGGTGTCGCCGGCAGCCCCGAGCGGCGGCAACGCCGCCGCCGGAGGATCGACCGGCCGCACCCCGAGCCGGGCGGCGAGATCGATTGCGACGCCGCGGTGGCAGTACGCGTCGGGGCGGTTCCGGGTGAGGTCGAGGTCGTAGACGACATCAGCGGTGATGCCGAGCGCTGCGAACAGTGCCGTGCCGGGGACGAGCCCCTCGGGCAGGATCCAGATGCCGCCATGGTCCTCGCCCATGTCGAGTTCACGGGCCGAGCAGAGCATCCCGTTCGACCACTCGCCGCGCAGCTGGCGCCGTGCGATCTCCATGCCGTTGGGCATGGTCGTGCCGAGCGTCGCGAGCGGGACCAGATCGCCCTCCCGCATGTTGAACGCACCGCAGCAGATCTGCAGCGGGCCGCCGTCGCCGGGATCGACGTCGACGAGCTGGATCCGGTCGGCTTTGGGGTGCTTGCGCAGCGAGAGCACGCGGGCGACCACGACACCGTCGACGGCGGTCCCGACCCGCTGGAATTCCTCGACGGCCATGCCGAGGGCGCTGAGGTGGGCCGAGACGGCCTCGGCGTCGTCGCCGACGGGCGCCAGTTCGGCGAGCCAGGAGTGGACGACCTTCATCAGAACTGCTCCAGGAAGCGGATGTCGTTGGTGTACATCTCCCGAAGGTCGTCGATGCCGTGGCGGGCAGCGGCGAGGCGGTCGATGCCGAAGCCGAACGCGAAGCCCGTGTACTCCTCGGGATCGATGCCCCCGGCGACGAGCACGTTGGGGTGGACCATCCCGCAGCCGCCCAGTTCGAGCCATGACCCGTCCGGGCGCCGGATGTCGAACTCGGCCGAGGGCTCGGTGAACGGGAAGTACGACGGGCGAAGGCGGGAGCTGAACCCCTCGCCGAAGTACGCCCGGGTGAAGGCCTCGATCGTGCCGGCCAGATGGGCGAAGGTGATCCCGCGGTCGACGACCAGGCCCTCGATCTGGTGGAACACCGGCATGTGGGTGGCGTCCGGGGTGTCGCGACGGAACACGCGCCCGGGCATGACGGCGTAGATCGGCGGCCGCTGCTGCTCCATCAGGCGCACCTGGACCGGCGAGGTGTGGGTGCGAAGCACCACCGAGCCGGGTTCGCCGAGATCGACGAACAGCGTGTCGAACGCCGAGCGGGCCGGGTGGCCAGGACCCATGTTGAGCGCCTGGAAGTTGTAGTAGTCGCTCTCGACCTCCGGGCCCTCCGCGACCGTGAAGCCGAGACCGACGAAGGTGTCCTCCAGTTCGGCAATCGCCCTGGTGACGAGATGGTGATGGCCTCGTCGCGGCCGCTCGACCACCTCGGTCAGGTCGAGCCGTTCCGCCGCGAGGCGCAGCCTGCGGGCCTCGGCCGCGAGGTCGTGCTGGCGACTCTGGATGGCTGCGCCGACCGCCGCAAGGGCCTCGTTGACGGCAGCGCCGACCGCTCGGCGCTCGTCGGGGTCGAGCCGGCCGAGCGCCTGCTTGAACCCGGCGAGCGCACCCTTCTTGCCGAGGACCTCGGACCCGAGGGACCGGACCTCGTCGAGGGAGGACGCCCGCTCGATCCGGGCGAGGGCATCGGCGGCCGCAGCGCGCACCTGGTCGATCATCGGCGGGCGACCCTAGTGGGCGAGGACGCCGCAGGACGTGGCGATTCCCCCGCCCGGCGACGCTGACGAGCCGCTTCGAACAGCACCACGGTCGCAGCCATCGCCACGTTGAGGCTTTCCGCTCGTCCGACGTGGCGGACTGTGACCAGACCGTCGAGCGCGAGCCCAGCCGGCAGACCGTGCGCTTCGTTGCCGACGACGATCGCCACGGGACCGGTCAGCGGCACGAGGTCGTGGTCGACACCGCCGTCGGCGACCGCGCCGAGCAACGGCAAACCCAGCCCGGCGAGGTCGTCCACGACGACGCCATCGATGACGGGGAGATGGAACACCGCCCCCGCCGAGGCACGAACCACCTTCGGGCTCCAGACGTCGACGGACCCGGCGGTCGCCACCACCGCGTCGGCGCCGGCGGCCTCGGCCGACCGGATGATGGTGCCCAGGTTACCCGGATCAGCCACCCCGGCGGCCACGACGACCAGCGTCGACGCAACGAGGTCGGCGAGTTGCCGGTGCGGCACCTCGACGACGGCGACCACCGGTTGCGGGGACACCGTCGACACCACTCCCTCGAACGCTCCCGCCCGCACGGTGCGCACCGGCACGTCGGCCGGAACGTCGACCGCCACGCCATCGTGGACGTACACCGCCTCGATCCGCAGCCCGGCAGCGAGGGCCTCCGACAACAGCGTGCGCCCCTCCACGACCGCCACGGCGCGCTCCGAACGCGCACTGCGGCGCCCCGAAAGGCGCCGCAGTGCAAGGAGCTCGTTCCGGGTGGCTGGACGGGTCGCAATCGGCTCGGCCGTCAGCTCGCCGCCTTGTTCAGCGCCGACGAGGACGCTGCGACCAGCGCCGAGAATGCCGCCGGGTCGGACACGGCGAGTTCGGCGAGGATCTTGCGGTCGACCTCGATGCCGGCGGCGTGGAGGCCGGCGACGAACCGGCTGTACGAGACCCCGTTCTGGCGGGCGGCGGCGTTTATCCGCTGGATCCACAGCGATCGGAAGTCACCTTTGCGGGCGCGGCGATCGCGCAACGCGTACTGACCGGAACGCATGACCTGCTCGTGCGCCGCCCGGTACGAACGGCTCTTGTTGCCGTAGTAGCCCTTGGCCCGTTCCAGGACCTGGCGGCGATGCTTCTTCGAGCCGACAGCGCGCTTCACTCGAGCCATCAGCGTCTCCTCTCTCTTCGGTGGCGGTCGGGGGTCGGCGGTCGGTCAGCGCTCGGCGAGGAGCCGCTTGACGCGCTTCTCGTCGCCTGCGTGGACGTCGACGAGTCCGTCGAGCCGCCGGGTGCGGGTGGACGTCTTCTTCTCGAACAGGTGCTGACGGTTCGACTGGAGCCGGCGGAGCTTGCCGGAGCCCGTCTTGGTGAACCGCTTGGCCGCGGTCTTGGACGTCTTCATCTTGGGCATGTGCTCTCCTGGGGGCGCCGGGTCGGCGCCCGGTCAGGTCGTGGGGGGTTGCGGGGCTGCGTCGACGGTGTCACCCGCCGACCGGGGAGTGCCCTTGGGCGGCTGCTTCTTACGGTCCGGCGCAAGCACCATCACCATGTTCCGACCATCCACCTTGGGGTGTGCCTCGATCTTGCCGACGGCCGACACGACGTCGGCCACGTGCTCGAGGATCTTCATCCCGAGTTCGGGGTGCTGCATCTCGCGGCCCCGGAACATGATGGTGATCTTCACCTTGTGGCCCTCGCCAAGGAACTCCGCGACCTTGCGGGTCTTGGTGTCGAAGTCGCCACCCGAGATCTTCGGGCGGTACTTCATCTCCTTGATCGACGAGCTGGTGCTCTTCCGGCGGGACTCCTTGGCTTTCTGCGCTTCTTCGTAGCGGTACTTGCCGTAGTCCATGACCTTGCAGACCGGCGGCGACGCCATCGGAGCGATCTCGACGAGGTCGAGCTCGAGTTCCCTCGCCAAGGCGAGGGCTTCGTAGGCGGGCTTGATGCCGACTTGCGAACCGTCCGGACCGATGACCCGCACCTCGCGGGCGCGGATGCGCTCGTTGATGCGGGGCTCTTTGCCTTCGGGCGGCGCTATGGCCGATCACTCCTGTGCAGTGGGCTTCTCCTCCCAGACGGGTACGGGCGCCGAGGACAAGCCGAACGCCCGGGCCGGGGGCCCGTTCCGGAGCGAACGACCCGGACGCACCGCAGGTGGCCGGGTGGGAGCACGGAGCCCCGCTTGGATCGGTTGCGAGTCGGTAGCGTATCGCAGGTGAGTTCGTTGTGGACACCCGACGGGGAGCGGCACGTCGCGGCCGCTGAGCCCCACGACCCGATCGATGCGCTCGGCGAGGGGCCCGACGACGAGTTGGACGACGACGAGTTGAGCGAGGACGAGGTGCGCGCCCGGATCGCAGCGGCGCGCGCCCGGTTGCGCGACGTGCCCGCTGCCCAGGTCGTCGCCAACCACGCCATGGGCCTCTGGGAGCTCGCCGCGATCCATCTGAGCACCGATCCGCCGGCCATGGCGGAGGCGTCGCTCGCAATCGATGCCGTCGGAGCGATCGTCGACGCGCTCGGCGACCGGCTCGGGGAGAACGCCACCGTCCTGCGCGACGCCCTGGCCCAGATCCGTCTCGCCTACGTCCACGTGTCCTCGTCCGGCGCCACACTCGCCGGCCCATACTGACCGTTCTTCAGCCCAGCAACTCGGTCGCTTCGTAGCGGCCCGGCAGCCGAGCCTCGAGCCGGAACGTGACCTCGGTACCGGGATCGATGGTGCGGGAACCGTTCGCAATCCTGGTGCACTGGAAGAACCAGCGGGTGCCGTCGAGCTCGACGACGGTTCCCCACCCCTTGTGCGCGTCGAACTCGGCGACCACGCCGCGCCGCTGCCGTTCGCTCGCCATCGTCAGTGCACGATCTTCGACAGCGGGAGCTCGAGCAGGTCGGTGGCTCCAGCGTCTTTCAACGCCGGTATCAGCACGTTGATCTGCGTCTTGGGCACGACGGTCTCGACGGCGTAGCCGCCTCCGGCGAGCGGCGACACTGTCGGCGACTTCATCGACGGGAGTAGCGCCAGCACGTCCCGGTATCGATCCTCGCCGACGTTCAGCTTCACCAGGACCTTGCCACGGGCCTCGAGCGTTCCCTGGAGGAGCACCATCAGCTGCTCCATCGCGTGCTTCTTGGCCGGATCACCGAATGCAGCCCGATTGGCGACGACCTCCGTGCGGGACACGAGGATCGTGTCGATCACGCGCAACCCTGCGGCCCGAAGGGCTCGACCGGTCTCGGTGATGTCCACGATCACGTCGGCGATGTCGGGGATCTTCGCCTCGCTCGCGCCGTACGACAGCGTGATGCGCGCCTCGATGCCCCGGCCGGCGAAGAACCGCCGGGTCAGCTCCGGGTACTCGGTGGACACCCGGACCCCCTGGGGCAGGTCCTCGATCCGGGTGGCCGGATACTCGCCTCCCACGGCGACGACCACCTTGATGGGGTTCGCCGTGGCCTTCGAGTAGCCCAGCTCGCCGAGGCTCACGACATCGGCACCGGTCTCCTCCACCCAGTCACGACCGGTGATCCCGAGATCGAACAGGCCTTCGTCGACGTAGCGGGGGATCTCCTGAGGCCGAAGAATCCGCACCTCTGCGATCCGGGGATCGTCGATCGTCGCCTTGTAATCCACGGCGCTCGACCGATGGACGGTGAGGTCGGCGGCCTCGAACAGCTCCATCGTCGCCCGCTCCAGCGAGCCTTTCGGCAGGACCAGCTTCAGCACGGCGGCGGAGTCTACGGAGCCTGGTTCACGTGCACCGTGGGTGCCTCCCCCAGCAGGCGCAAGGCGTGCGGGAGGACGTCGATCACGGCGTCGAGTTGCTCGACGCAGCCGGTGGGCGAGCCCGGGGTGGTCAGGATGAGCGAACGACCCCGGATCCCGGCCACGCTGCGCGACAGCCGACCGAGGGGCGACACGAGCCGCATCGCCTCGGCGAGGCCCGGCGCTTGGCGTTCGATCACCGACAGCGCCCCTTCCGGGGTGAGATCGCGCGGCGCGAAACCGGTGCCGCCGGTGCTCACGACGAGGCCTGAGAAGCCGTCGGTCATCGACGACAGGGCCTCGGCGACCGTCTCGGCCCCATCGCTCACGACCCGGTGGTCGACCACGGAGAAGCCCGCTGCGGTGAGCCGGGCGACCAGCGCCGGGCCGCCCCGGTCCTCACGCGCGCCGTGGAACACCCCGTCGGAGACCGTCAGCACCTTGGCCAGGAGCGGGGATTCATCGGGCACGGTCGGCACGGTAGCGGTGGACCCGTGCCGTCGGCTCACCGATCGTCCGACCCAACGGGTCGCCGCCAGCGCAGCACGACCATGCCGTCGCCGTCGGCGTCCTGCGGCAACAGGCGCGACCCGCGGCCGTACGGGCGCCATGGCGCCGGCAGCGCCTCCATGGCCTCCCAGGTGCCGTCGTCGTGGTCGATCGACTCGGCGGCCGTCAACGTGCACACGCTGTACACGAGCACCCCGCCGGGGCGCACCAGGGACCGGGCCGCGACGAGCATCCGACGCTGCAGCGCAGCGAGCGTCGTCACGTCGTCCGCAGTGATGCGCCAGCGGGCGTCGGGCCGCCGCCGTAGCGCGCCGAGACCGCTGCACGGCGCATCGAGCAGCACCCGATCGAACGACGCAGGGCGCAATGGTGGCGCTGTCGCATCACCCACGACCACCGGCAACACGTACCCGAGCCGCGCTGCGTTCGCCGCGACGAGCCGGGCCCGGTGGGGTTGCAGGTCGAGCGCGACGACCGCGGCCCCGGTGGCGGCGAGCGCCGTCGCCTTGCCGCCCGGGGCAGCGCAGAGGTCGGCGACACGGTCGCCGGGCCCGGCCTCGACGGCGGCGGCGACCGCCTGCGAGGACCGGTCCTGCACGTAGCCGTCGGCGCGCACGCTGACCGGCGGCGGTTCGTTCATCCGCTCGAGCGCGGCATCGGCGTCGGATCCGAGCTCGAGGCGGAGGCGCTCGACGATCCAATCAGGCTCGCTGAAGCGGGTGGCGTCGTCGTCGAAGCGCACGGGTGCAGTGGCCACCTTGCGCAGAACGGCATTGACGACGCCCCGCCAGCGCGCAGGGGCCAGGTCCACCGTGGTGGCGACGGCGGCATGGGCCGGCACGCGGGCGAACGCGAGCTGATACGCCCCGAGTCGCAGCAAGGTGCGCAGCTCCGGTTCGGGCGGCCGGAGCAAGAACCGGTCGAGCAGGTGATCGCAGGCCCGGCGCATCCGGGTCGTGCCGTAGACCAGCTCGGTGACGAGGCCACGGTCGCGCTCGTCGAGCCGGCTGCGGGACAGCGCCGCCGGTAGGACGAGGTTGGCGTACGCGCCCTCGAGCTCGATGCGGCGGAGCACGTCGAGCGCGAGCCGTCGGGCGTCGGTACCGGGGGCCATCAGCTCCCGAACCGCTCGCCGCACGCCGGGCGAGCGCCGTTGGCCCAGGCTCGGGCCGGCTGGGCGGCTCGTCCCTCCGGCTGGACCTCGACGAGCCGCAGCGCGGCGCCGTCGCCGCAGGCGATCGCCACGCCGAGCGGGTCGAGCAGCTCACCCGGCTCACCGGCGCCGGTCGGCATCACCTCGGCCCGGTGCACCTTGAGCCGTCGGCCTCGGAACGTCGTCCAGGCCCCGCCGACACGTACGATCCGGCTCAGATCGACGGCCGGGCGATCGAAGCGGAGCTCGAACTCGGCCGGGTCGAGCTTCGCGGCGTACGTCGCCTCCCCGGTCTGGGGCTCGGGGTCGCGCAGACCGGCCGCGAGTTGCTCGACGAGCAGCCGGGCTCCGACGTCCACGAGCCGGTGCCGCAGGGAGCCAGCCGTCTCGTCGGGGGCGATCGGCACGCCGACACGGGCATAGATCGGCCCGGTGTCGAGGCCCTCCTCGAGCTGCATCAGGCACACACCGGTCTCGTGGTCGCCGGCGAGCACGGCCCGTTCGACCGGCGCTGCACCCCGCCACCGGGGCAGCAGCGAGAAGTGCAGGTTCACCATCGGGACGACGGCGAGCACGTGCGGCCGGACGAGTGCGCCGTATGCGACCACCACGCCGAGCTCCACCCCGGCGGTGAGCACGTCGTCGACCTGATGACCCACCGGCAGGCCGAGCCGGAGCGCCGCTTCCTTCACCGGGCTCGGCTGCACCGCCCCACCCCGGCCTCGACGCTTGTCGGGCCGGGTGATCACGAGCGCAACATCGAAGCCGGCGTCGACGAGCGCCTCGAGCGGTGCGACGGCGACCGCCGGCGTGCCCAGGTAGGCGAGGCGTCGCGGACGGACCGGCGGTACGGCCAGGACGGTCACGTCAGCCGGATACGGCGCCGCGGTCGCTCCGCCGGCTTGGGTTCCTCGAGGAGGCGCCGCCATTCGGCGAGTGCCAGCTTGCGCTGGTCGGGCTCCATACGGTCGAACATCAGCACCCCGTCGAGGTGGTCGAGTTCGTGCTGGATCAGACGAGCGAGCAGTTCGTCGGCCTCGAGGGACACCTCGTTGCCGTCGAGGTCGTGGCCGACCACGTGCACCACCTTCGGCCGCACGATCTCGATGTAGAGACCCGGGATCGACAGGCAACCCTCGTCGTAGACCCACTCGCCGTCGGACTCCACGATGCGCGGGTTGACCAGCGTGCGCGGCTCGCCGCCGAGGTCGTAGACGAACAGCCGCTTCTGCACCCCGATCTGCGGTGCGGCCAGGCCAATGCCGGGTGCGGCGTACATCGTCTGCAGCATCTCGGTCGACAGGCTCACGAGCTTGCCGTCGATGGCGGTGATCTCGGCGGCCTTGGACTTGAGGACGGGATCGCCGTAGACGCGGATCTCGCGAGGCATGGGGCGTCAGGCTACCGGTCGGTGCGAGAGTGTCCCCGGTGACGGACCAGTACTTCGCTCCTTCCCCGCGGTCGGCGTCGAAGCCGGCGACGGTCCGGCTCGTGCTGCCCGACCTCACCGCCGAACTCGTGACCGACCGAGGGGTCTTCGCTGCCGGCGCGCTCGACGCCGGCACGAAGCTGCTGTTGCTGGAGGCACCGCCACCGCCGAGCAGCGGTGATCTGCTGGATCTCGGCTGCGGGTACGGGGCCATCGCTCGCACCCTCGCCCATCGGGCCCCGCACGCAACGGTGTGGGCGCTCGACGTCAACGAGCGCGCCCGCGCCCTGTGCGCCGCCAACACCGCCGGCCACGGCGTCCGGGTCGTCGCACCCGAGGAGGTCCCCGATCACGTGCAGTTCGCGGCGATCTGGTCGAACCCACCGATCCGCATCGGCAAGCGATCCCTCCACGAACTGCTCGACCGATGGCTCGGACGGCTCACCCCCGACGGGGTTGCCGTGCTGGTCGTGCAGAAGCACTTGGGGGCCGACTCGCTCGCCCGTCACCTCGCCGACAGGGGCTGGTCGGTTCGCCGGTTCATCGCCCGCCAGGGCTACCGGTTGCTCGAGGTCCGGCGATGAGGCAGCTCGACGCGACGGGCCTCAAGCGACTCCACCGCGCCTGGCGGGCCCGCACGACCGGACGAGTGGCACTCGTGCTCGACGGTCTGGGCACTCCGGCCAACGTCGGTTCGATCACCCGCAGCGCCGCGGCGTGGCGGGTCGATCACCTCTGGCTCGCGGGGCCGACGCCACCGCCGTGGGCCGGTGGCGCCGCCAAGGTGGCGATGGGGACCGAGCGCTACCTCACCTGCACGGCGGTGGCGACGGGCGTGGAGGCCGTGGCCGCGGCCAAGACCGCCGGCTACCAGGTCGTCGGCCTCGAGCTCGCAGACGGGGCGGTCGCGCTGCACGAAGCGGCGCTCGGCCCGGACGTCTGCCTGGTCGTCGGCCACGAGGACCACGGGATCAGCCGGGGCGCGCTCGAGGCCTGCGACGCCGTCGCATACCTACCGTTGCTCGGCAAGGTCGGTTCGCTCAACGTCGCCGTGGCCGCCGCCGTCGCCGTCTACGAGTTGCGCCGTCGGGAGTGGGTGTGACCCCCGAGTGGCTCTACCACCTGGCCCTGCCCGATGACTGGTCCGAGGCCGCAGCGACCGGTCGGTACCGGTGGAGCACCCGAGCGATGACGGTCGCCGACGTCGGGTTCGTCCACCTGAGCCACCGCCATCAGGTGCTGGCGACGGCGGGACGGTTCTACGGTGACTGCGCCGAGTTGGTGCTGCTGCAGCTCGATCGAGCAGCGTTGGGCTCCCCGGTGATCGAAGAGCCGGCGCCGTCGGGCGAGCGGTTCCCCCACCTCTACGGCGAGCTGCCCGTGGCCGCCGTCGTTCGGGCCGAGCGGTGGATGCGCTCGCCGGACGGTTGGGTGGCCCCGCCGTACGGCTGAGCTCCGCGGTCGCCGTTACGCCTCGCGCCCGCAGGGGCGTCAGGCCCGTACCGGGTCGACCTCGACGCGGACCGTTGCCACCGGGTGGGCGCGTCGGGACAGTGCGTCAGCGAGCTGTGCAGCGTCGCCGGCCCGAACCAGCCAACGCTCCTCCCCCGCCGGTGCCACCTCGATGCCGGGCAACGCCCGCAGCGGCTCGATCGCCGCAGGAGACCCCGGCCCGCGCACCAGGGCGAGCGCCGCCTCCGGAGGGAGGCGCAACGTGCGGCGTCGGGCGCCTTCGACCTCGGCAAGCCGGCCGGGATCGGCCTGCAGGACGGCGCGGATCACCTCGTGGTGCGGCTCACGGGTCTGCACGAGCAGCCGTCCGCCGCCGTCGCGGCCGCCGACGACCCGGGCGGCGCGGGCGAGCAGAGCCAGCGCCTGCTCTTCGGCCCGGAACCGGGGAGCGAGCAGCTCGGCGTCGAGGTCGAGCACGGCGACCAGCGATGCCGAGGGGACCCGGTGCAGTGCCGCCTCGGTACCGATCACGACCCGGGCCTCGGGCCAGCCGTCCCCGGCGGCGTGGGCGCCCGTCACCTCTGCGACCGGTTCGCCGAGGAGCGCTTCGAGTTCGGTCCGGAGCCGGGCGACACCGGGTCGCACGTTGCGGAAGCGAGCGGCACCGCAGGCCAGGCACACCGCTGGCCGCCGCACGCCGCACCGCTCGCACACCACGCCGTCGTCGGCGCCGACCACCGAACCGGCACAGCGCTCGCAGCGAGCCACCTCCGCACAGGCGCCACACCGCAGCAGGCGCGCCGTACCGATTCGATTGAGCACGCAGATGCTCGTCCCGGTCGTGGCCCGTATCGCACGGGCGAGGGCGTCGCTCAGCAGCCCGGGGCGCGCCGGGTCGTCGCGGCGGCGGTCGACGACGAGCAGCGGTGGCCATCCGGCTCGCTCCTCGCTGCGCGACAGCGTGAACAGCCGGCCCCAACCCAACGCCTCGAGCGACGGCACGGGCGACGTGAGCACGCACGGCACCCCGGCGCGGCGGGCTCGCTCGATCGCAACGTCGCGGGCATGCCAGGTCGGCGCGCCCTCCTCGCGCAGGCCCTCGTCGTGTTCGTCGACGACCACGACGGCGGCGAGCCCGCCGACCGGCGCCCACGCTGCGGCCCGCGCCCCGACGACCGTGGCCCCCGCCCGGCCGAGCGCCCAGTCCCGCGGGTAGGACGCCACGGGCACCCCGGCCCGCTTGAGCCGCACGGCGATCAGGCGCGCGGTCGCCACCGAGGGGGTCACGACGAGAGTGTTTCCGCGCGCGACCGCAGCGAGCACGACGTCGTACGGGTCACGCGCCGGGGGCAGGCGAACGACGGCTCGATCAGCGGCGAGCGCAGTGGCGCCGATCCCGTCCAGCGCGACCGGCACCACTGCCCGGCGAGGGGCGGCCGGCAGGCCGACCACGGCGCTGTCGGGGGACGCTGTGCCCAGGAAGTGCGCCGGGTGCCCCGCCCATCGCCACGCCGCCCAGTCGGCCAGGGCGACCAACTCGTCGGGCGGTCCCCAGCCGGTCACCTTGGCGATCGGTTTGAGCGTCCTACCGGGCGGGGCGTCGGACTGCTCCGTGAGCGCAACCACCCAGCCGCCAACCCGGCGGGAGCCGAGTTGCACCCGGACCAGCGTCCCGACGCGCACCTGGTCCCGGAGGTGATCCGGGACCAGGTAATCGAAGCGCTTGGCGAGGGTCTTCACATCCGCCACGACCGTCGCCAACAGCATCGGCGCCGACGTTAGGCGGCCTCGGTCAGATACCCAGCGCCGCCTTGAAGGCGTCGAGCTTGGTCACGTACTCCCACGTGAACTCCGGGATCGGCCGACCGAAGTGACCGTAGGCGGCCGTCTTGCAGTAGATCGGGCGCTTGAGATCGAGCGAGTCGATGATGGCGCGCGGTCGCAGGTCGAAGGTGTCCCGGACCGCCTGCTCGATCCGCTCCGGCGCGACGGTCGCCGTGCCGAAGGTCTCGACGAGGATCGAGATCGGCTGCGCCAACCCGATCGCGTAGGCGACCTGCACCTCGCAGCGGCTCGCCGCACCGGAGGCCACGACGTGCTTGGCGACCCAGCGCGCCGCGTAGGCGGCCGACCGGTCCACCTTCGAGGGATCCTTGCCCGAGAACGCCCCGCCGCCATGACGGCCCATCCCGCCGTAGGTGTCGACGATGATCTTTCGCCCGGTGAGACCGGTGTCGGCGTGCGGACCGCCGAGTTCGAACACACCCGACGGGTTGATCCACACGGCGTAATCGTCGTCGGCGAACTGCTCGGGAACGACGGGCCGGATGACGTGCTCGATCAGGTCCGGCCGGATGACGGTGTCGCGGTCGACCCCGGGCGCGTGCTGGGTGGAGATCAGCACCGTCCGAAGCCGGACCGGCCTGCCGTCGACGTAGTCGAAGGTGACCTGCGTCTTGCCGTCCGGGCGGAGGTACGGGACGACGTCGGCCTTGCGGACCTCGGTGAGGCGTTCGGCCATGCGGTGCGCCAGCCAGATCGGCAGCGGCATCAGATCGGACGTCTCGTCGCAGGCGTAACCGAACATCATCCCCTGGTCGCCGGCGCCCTGGCTGTTGAGGATGTCCTCGCCGCTCTTGCCGGAGCGGATCTCCTCGGACTGGCTGACGCCTTCGCCGATGTTCGGGCTCTGCTCGTCGATCGACACGATCACGCCACAGGTGTTGCCGTCGAACCCGTACAGCGCGTTGTCGTAGCCGATGCCCTTGATCACCTCACGGGCGAGCTTGGGAATGTCGACGTAGGCCGTCGTGGTGATCTCTCCGGCGACGACGCACAGACCGGTGGTCAGCAGCGTCTCGCAGGCGACACGGCCGTTGGGATCCTCGGCGAGGATCGCATCGAGCACGGTATCGGACACCTGATCGGCCATCTTGTCGGGGTGGCCCTCGGTAACCGACTCCGAGGTGAACGTCCAACGGCTCACGATTGCTCCTTGTTGCAGTGGGCGGTGGTTCGGACGACGACGACAGCGTCGAGCACGGCGCGGGCGACGGCACGCTTGTCGGACAGTGGGACGTGGCACAACGGGCCACCGGGCCCGAGGATCGTCACGGCGTTGGTGTCGTGGGCGAACCCGACCCCCGGGGCCGACACGTCGTTGGCGACGATGAGGTCGAGGTTCTTGCGGGCCAACTTCCCGGCGGCGTTGGCGAGCAGGTCGTCGGTCTCGGCGGCAAAGCCGACGAGCACCTGGCCCGGCCGCTTGGCTGCGCCGAGGCCGGCGAGGATGTCGGCGGTCGGTTCGAGCACGATCTGCGGCGGTCCGCCGTCTTTCTTGATCTTGCCGGCCGCAGCCTCGACAGGGCGGAAGTCGGCGACCGCGGCGGCCATCACGACGACGTCGGCGCTCAGAGCCGCCGCCTGCATCGCCGCCTGCATCTCGGCCGCCGTTTCCACCTGGATGCGCCGCTGCACCCCCGGCGGGGTCGGGCGTTCGGTCGTCGTGACGAGCACGACGTCAGCCCCGCGGGCAGCCGCCTCGGCGGCAATGGCGTCGCCCTGCTTGCCCGAGGACCGGTTCGCGATGACGCGGACCGCATCGATCGGTTCGCGAGTGCCTCCGGCGCTGACGACCACGCGCACCCCGGCGAGATCACCCGGACCGAGCACCCGTTCGGCGGCGGCGACGATCCGCTCGGGTGCAGCGAGGCGGCCCTTGCCCAAGTCACCGCCGGCGAGGCGACCTTCGTCGGGTTCGACGACGTCGACGCCCCGTCGGCGCAGCAGGGCGAGATTGTCCTGGACGGCGGGGTGTTCCCACATCTCGGTGTGCATGGCTGGGCAGACGATCACCGGCGCCCGGGTGGCGAGCAGCGTGGCGGTGAGCAGATCCGACGAGATCCCGGCGGCGTAGGCCCCGAGCAGGCGGGCCGTCGCCGGTGCCACCAGGATCAGATCGGCACCCTGGCCGAGTCGGGTATGCGGGATCGGCTCAGGCTCGTCCCAGAGCGAGGACCGCACCGGTTCCGACGCAAGCGCTGAGAACGTCGTGCGGCCGACGAAGTGTTCGGACCCCTTCGTAAGCACCGGCGCAACCCGGGCCCCGGCGTCGACCAAGCGTCGGCAGACCTCGATGGCCTTGTACGCCGCGATGCCGCCGCAGACGCCAAGGACGATGCGCCGACCCGCCAGCACCGACGACATCAGCCCTCGGCCGCAGCCTCGTCGTCGACCGCCTCGTCGATTGCGTCATCGCCGATCTTGCGGGCGATCTTGTCGGCCGCGATCTCCTCGAACGAGATCGACAGCGGCTTGCGGGCGACGGAGGCCACCTGCGGGGGGACCATCGCATTGTCGGCCAGATGGTTGAAGTACGAGTTGATCTGCCGGGCACGTTTGGCCGCCAGCGTCACGAGGCTGAACTTCGAGTCGACGCGAGCGAGCAACTCCTCGATCGCCGGATCAACCATCGTGTCGTGGGCGCGCGCCATGCAGACCTCCCGTAGGCAGGTTGGGGAGGCTAGCAGGCAAGGCGTCCGGTGCGATGCCGCGGAACATCGTGCTCACACGATGTTCAACGCATCGAGGAACCGGCCGGCAACGGCGGCCTCGCCTTCGACGGTGCACAGCGAGCGCCACGGGGTCCGGGCCGTGCCCCAGCGCACGAAGTCATGCGCCGAGGAGCGGACGGTCGCCACGGCGTCGCCCGCCTCGGAGCCGACCACGATCGCGCCGTCGACGACGGCGATCCGCCACGAACCGCCCCCGGGGCCGGTGAGTTCGAGACGGATCGGCGCGCTCAGCTGCGCTTGGAGACCGGGCTGCATCTGGGGGAGGCCGGCGAGCATCCAGCCGACGGCCGGGCCGACGAGCGCGTCGTCAGGGGCGGGCACGTCGCGCACGATGGGCCCGGTCGGCGCGAGCAGGTCCACCCGGAGGTGGCAGTAGTGATCGAAGGCGTAGGCGTCGGCCAGCAGGTGCATGGGGTACTGGCCGAGGTCGGCGAGCGGGATGACGGTGGACGCCATGGGCTCCTCCTGGAGCGCGCCGAGGGCTGCCATGGCACCGTCGCAGTACGCCAGGTACTCGTCTCGGACCTGTCCCCAGGACCAGTCCTTGCGCGGCTCGACCAGCAGGTCCATCAGGCGCTCCGCGGGGAGATCGACCGGCTCCGCCGGGGGCGGGGACGGCTCGACGGTCTCCCGGTAGTTCGAGCTCATATGGGCGACGAGGTCCTTCACGCTCCAGCCCGTGCAGCCCGAGGGCAACGCCGACTCGGCCTCGGTCACGCTGCGGATCACCGCCTTGACCTCTTCGACGCTGCGCCGCACCGAGGCAAGACCTGCTGCCGACATACCGACCCCCTACGAGTCACCGGCGACAGCGCGCTGCCGTCGCCCGACGCGTCCTACCACGACCGCGCCGCGCCGGGCTCGATCAGACGGTCCTCTCGGTTCGCTCCGAGGCGATGATCCGCTGCAGCTGCGCGATCGTCCGGTCGAGGTCGTCGTTCACGACCACGTGGTCGGCGAGTTCGATCCCGGCCGGCTCTTCCTCCTCGGCCTTGCGGAGCCGTGCGAGCACCTTGTCGGGATCGTCACCCCGGGCTTGGAGGCGCCGGCGCTGCTCGTCCCGGCTCGGGGGGAGGAGGAACACGAGCACTGCGTCCGGGAACTTGGAACGCAGTTGGCGGGCGCCGTCCAGTTCGATCTCGTAGATCTGGACCTCGTCGTCGGCCCGATCGGGCACGGGTGTGCCGTAGAGCTGACCGAGGAAATCGGTCCACTCGAGAAAGCCGTCCGACGCGATCCGATCCTCGAAGCACTCCCGGGTAACGAACACGTAGGCGTCGTCGGGCTCTCCGGGCCGCTGCGGCCGTGTCGTCCACGAACGCGACAACCACAGACTCGGGTCGCGCGCGACCAGGGCATGCACGATGGTGCCTTTTCCGACACCACCCGGCCCGGAGATGACGACGATCAGGGCAGCACCCTCCGGCGTCAGCCCAGCTTTTCGAGCAGCGCGGCGCGCTGCTGGGACCCGAGGCCCTGCACGCGGCGGGTGTCGCTGATACCGATCTCGTCCATGACCCGCCGAGCCTTGACCTTGCCCAACCCAGGCAGGGACTCGAGCAGGGTGATCACCTTGAGCTTGCCGATCACGTCGTCGCTGTCGGCCTTCTCCAGCACGTCTGCGAGCGTGAGCGAGCCGATCTTGAGCTTTTCCTTGAGCTCCGCACGAGCGGTGCGGGCCTCGGCGGCCTTCGCGAGCGCGGCGGCGCGCTGTTCGGGGGAGAGCGGCGGGGGGGTTGCCATGCGGCCGACCCTAGCGCGCACTCGCAGAGCGAAACCGGTGCGCCGCTGGGTGACGTTCGAATCCATCGCCGAATCGACCGTCCTGGGCTCAAGGTCCACGACGACGGCGTCGATACCTGCGGTGAGGCACAGGAGGTGCCTCGACGAGAGCACCCGCAAGGACGTACCCATGGGCAAGGACGCCCGCCACGCCATCCTCGGTGTACCCGCGCATGCGAGTGACGAGGAGATACGCCAGGCCTTCCGCCGGCGCTCGTTGTCGACCCACCCCGACCAGGGCGGCCGCCGTGAGGACTTCGAAGCGGTCGTCGCTGCCGCCCGGTCGCTCCTCGAGGAGCGGGCCGCGCGCGCCGCGACCCCGGCTTGCCGCCCCCGGACCAACCCGTATGCGGCAGCGCTGCAGGGTCTCGACCGCCCATTGCGCCCCGATCCCGAGGTGCTCGACGCCGTGCGCCGGGTCCGGCGAGCCGAGCGCAACCGCGTCCCCGGCGTCGTGCCGGGGCGGCCGTTCACGTCCTTCAACGACGTGCTCGAGGGCATGCGGACCGTCGCCTGAACCGGCGCTTCGGATTTCAGCGGGGTGTGATGGTGGGGAGTAGGTCCCAGTTGGGGTGTCCGGCGTAGAGCAGGACGCGGATGCGGTTGTGGCGGAGGGTGCGCATTACGAACGAGACGTGTTTGATGCGTTTGATCAGGTTGTTGAGCGCTCCTGCTCGAGGCGGGCCTCGATGTGGACCACGATCGGCCCGCCAGGCCGATCCTCGACCGCGGTCACGTTGACATCCGGCAAGCCGACCAGCAGCTCACACATACGCGTAGGGTTGAACTCCGAGAGGGACTCCGAGGCTCAACAGGTGTAGGAACCGCCGATTCTCGGAGTCCCTGTCCCGCAAACCGCGGACCCTCACCGACCTCACCCCGCCCCGCCACTTCATGTCGGTCACCGACGAGCTCGTGTCGGCTGAAGCCAAACTCGCCGAAGTCGAGGGGCTGCGGGGATGCGACGCCGTTCACCTCGCAGCGGCGCTCGTAGATCGGCGCAACCGTCCACAGCGGCTCCCACAGCGCGTGATGTGCTGCGGCCGAACGCCGCGGACCGCGGACCGCCGGCCCGGCGAGCCGAGGGCGTCATTCGACGAGGCGGCCGGCGCGCAGGGCCACGACCCGGTCGCCGATGGCCTCGGCGTCGGCGACGTCGTGGGTCACCACGACGGCCGTCGTCCCCGCAGCCCGCAGGATCGATCGCACCTCTCGCCGCAGCGCGTCGCGCAGCTCGGGGTCCAGCGAGGCGAACGGCTCGTCGAGGAGGAGCACCTCGGGCCGGGGGGCGAGCGCCCGGGCGAGCGCGACCCGCTGCGATTCGCCACCCGACAGCTCGTGGGGCCGGCGGCGAGCGAACCCGTCGAGGCGCACGAGCGACAACAGTTCGGTGACACGCGCCGCCCGCTCGCGCCGGGCCACACCGAACCCGACATTGCCGGCGACGTCGAGATGCGGGAACAGCGCGTGATCCTGGAACACGAGCCCCACCCGCCGCCGTTCGGGCGGTTCGGTGGTCACGTCACGGATCCCGATGCGGATCGAACCCGCCGAGACCGCGACGAGCCCGGCGACGGCCCGCAGCAGGGTGGTCTTGCCGGCACCGCTCGGCCCGACGAGCACGAGCACCTCGCCGTCGGCGACCGTCAGGTCGACCCCGGTGAGCACCGGGGCGACGCACACCCCGCGCAGTTCGAGCCCGCTCATGCGACCATCTCCGCGCCGCGAGCGAGCGCGGCGAGCAGCACGGCGACACCGACCGAGGCGAGCCCGGCGACCAGGAGTCCGGGCACGGCGGCCTGCTCCCACCGGGAGTCCGACGTCGCCTGCCACACCCAGACCGGGAGGGTGTCGACGCCGAAGGGCCGCAGCAATAACGTCACCGGCAGTTCTTTCACGACGTCGATGCCCACCAGCGCGGCCGCCACGACGACGCCGGGCCGCACCAGCGGGAGCTCGACGCGCAGCGCCACCGCCCCCGGGCCCGATCCGAGGGTGCGGGCGGCCTCGACCACCCGTTCGGGCACCTTGTCCGCACTGGCCGCAACCGCTGCGTGGGCGACGGCGACGTAGCGGACCGCCAACGCGTACACGAGTACGCCGAGGGTGCCCGCCAGCGCCCACCCAGCCGGCCACCAGCCCTGAGCCTCGAGCCAAGCGACGCACACGAGCACGCCGATGGCGACCACCGGCCCTGGCACTGCGTACCCGGTGGTCGCCACCCGGGCAAGCACGCGTGCGGCCCGGGCCCGGCCCGGGCGGCCGGCCAGCGCGAGTGCCGTGCCCGCCACCACCGTGACCACCACGGCGAGCGAGACGACCAGCAGCGAGTCGAGCAGGTGATCGACCGCACCACCGGACACGGTCCGGCCCTGACCCTCGGCCACCGTGGTCCACGCCCACGGGACGAGGCGCACGAGGGGCACCCCGAGCGCCACGAGAAGGAGCACGACCGGGCCGGCCGCCACCGCGATCCCCCGCGCGCCACGCACCCGTCGGGCGGCGACCCCGGTGTCACGGCCGCCGCGTTGGACGAACCGGGCGCGGCCGCGAGCGAGCCGCTCGACGGTCACCATCACGACCGCGGCACCCACCAACACCGAGGCGAGTTCGGCGGCGCCGTCGCGGTCGTCGAGGCCGAACCACACCCGGAACACCCCGTCGGCCACGGTCGTCACGTCGAACAGGCGCACGGTGCCCACGTCGGTGAGCACCTCCATCGCCACCAGCGCAGCGCCGGCGGCGAGCGACGGCCGGGCCAACGGCAACACGACGCGCCACCATGCCCTCCATCGGCTGCAGCCGAGCGTGCGGGCCGCCTCGACGGTCCGGGCCGACTGCTCGCGGAACGCGGCCAGCGTCAGCAGGTACACGTACGGGTAGAGCGACGCGGTGAGCACCACCGCCGCCATGACGAGCCCCTGCCGACCGGTCACGTCGAGCCAGGTGAACCCGCTGACATAACCCGGCAAGGCGAGGGGTAGCGCGAGCAGCCACCCGAGCAGGCGCCGACCGGGGAAGTCGTGCGCGGCCACGAGCCACGCAGCCGCCGTTCCCACCACGAGCGAGGCTGCGACGACGCCGACGGCGAGCACGGCGGTGGAGACGAGCATCTCGACGAGCCGCGTCTGCCACAGGTGCGACCAGGTATCCGTCGACGGCTCCACCAGCGACGCGACGACGACCACGACGGGCGCGGCGAGGACGGCGGCACCCAGGGCCGTGGCCGATGCGCCGAGCGCCTTCACCGGTGCGCCGAGCGCCTTCACCGGTGCGCCGAGCGCTGTCATCGGTGGCCGGCGCGGTCCAGGAGCTTGACGGCCTCGGGTTGCAGTGCGCCGAACCGCTCGACGGCGATCGGGTCACGCCGGTAGGTGCCGAGGGCGGCGACCTCGGCCCGGGGGGCCACCGAGGCGGCGGCAGGCTCCTCGAAGTTTGCGTCGGCGAACGGCCGCTGGCCGGTCGTGGCGAGCCACTCGATCAACCGCTTGGCCCCCGCCGGGTTGGGTGCATGGGTCGCGATCCCCGCCCCGCTGACGTTCACATGGGTGCCCGGGCCCTCGGTGATCCAGACGGCCTGGGCGAGGTCCTTGCCCTCCGAGCGGGCCCGCAGCAGGTAGTAGGTGTTCGTGACGGCGACGTCGCAGGTCCCGTCGGCGAGCGCCTCGAGGATCTTGGTGTCGGAATCGAGGTACGTCGGGTTGTTCGCCACCCAGCCCCTCACGGTCCGCTCGGCCCCGGCGACGCCCCCGTCGGCGATGAGCGCGGCGACCAACGACTGCGTGTACGGGTGCGTCGCAGGCCGCAGGCACAGCTTGCCCTTCCAGCGGGCGTCGCCGAGGGCCGCGTACGAGCGCGGCGCCTCGGCATCGGGCACCCGCGCTGCGCGCATCACGGTCCGGGCTCGCACCGACAGCGCCGTCCACAAGTCCTGCGAATCGCGCAGCACGGCGGGCACTGCGGTCGTCACAACAGTGGACCCGAGCGGTGCGAGCAGTCCGTCGGTCGCCGCCAGCTCCAAGTTGGCGGCATCGGCAGCGAGGTAGACGTCGGCCGGAGTGTTCTTGCCCTCGGTCTTCAACCGTTCGCGCAGCTCCGGATCCCGACCGGTGGTGAACCGCACGGCGATGCCGGTCTCGGCGGTGAAGGCGTTGAACACCTGCTCGATCCCGTAGTGGCGACCGAGGTACACCGTGACCTGACCCGCTGACCCGCCGGTGGCGTCACCCGACGACCCGCCGCCGCACGCCGCGAGGACCGCCCCGGCCACTGCGACGACCGCGCCCGCTACCAGGTTTCCCTTCCTACTCATGTTTGGTATACCTAACAGAGCGTGCCCGGGGTCGTCCAGCCGCGCAGGCCGCACGCTGCGGGCCCGAGCAGGGGATGTGCCGACACCGTCGGGGCCCGCTCGTCAGAGCGAGGTCGCGCCGGTCAGCTCGGCCACCGAGGCCAACCCGCGTCGCGCGCACCAGGTCACCAGCTCCTCCTGGATCCGCCAGCACGCCCGAGGATCGGCGAAGCTCGCCGTACCGACCTCGACGCAGGAGGCGCCGGCGAGCAGCAGCTCGACGGCGTCGACCCCGCTGGAAACCCCGCCGACCCCGACGATCGGCACCTCGGGCAGTGCCCGATGGACGTCCCACACGGCACGCACCGCCACCGGGTGGATGGCCGCCCCCGACAGCCCACCGCCGCCGGCGCCGAGCACCGGGCGCCTCGTCTCGACGTCGACGGCCAGGCCCAGCAGGGTGTTCACCAACACCACGGCATCGGCCCCACCGGCGACCGCCGCCTCGGCGACGGCCGGCAGCGACGAGACCACCGCTGTCAGCTTCGCCCAGCGGGGCCGAGCGGCGATCGCCGTGGCCGCCATCGCCTCCCGGGTCGCCTCCGGGGACTGGGCGAACATCCCGTGGCCCTTCAGGTTCGGGCACGACAGATTGACCTCGACGGCGATCACGCTGGCCGGAGCGGCAGCGAGCATGGCCGCAGCCTCGGCGTAGTCGTCGAGGGTCCGCCCCCAGATCGACACCACGATCCGAGCCCCGACCGCCTCCAGCGCCGGGAGCTCTTCGGCCAACCAGGCCTCGATCCCGGGGCCCTGCAAGCCGACCGCGTTGAGCATGCCGGCCGTCGTTGGGTGCAGGCGCGGCGCCGGGTTCCCGGCCCACGGGTACGGCGCCAACGACTTCACGACGACGGCGCCGAGCGCGTCGAGATCACCGTATGGCGCGAGCTCGGCGCCGTGCCCGGCGGTACCGGCGGCGGTGAGCACCGGGGCCGGCAGCCGGAGCGACCCCACCGCCACGGTGGTGTCCACCGGCGGGACCGCCGCCCGACCCCGGTGCCGTCTCATCGCCCGTGGTACTCCTGCAGGGAACGGACCTGCAGCGGCGAGCGGGCCGCTTCGGCCACCCCGCCGGCCGCCGCCAACGCAGCCTCGACGGTGGTGAGGCAGCTCACCTTGTGGACGTTGGCCGCCTTGCGGATCTCCTCGCCGTCGGTGCGGTTCCCGCCGCCGCGCGGCGAGTTGACCACCAGCGCCACCCGACCCGTTGCGATCAGGTCGACCGCCGTCTCGCCCTCGCCCGGCTCGGACATCTTGCGGACCCGGCCGTCGACGGTGAGCCCGAAGCGCTCGAGATAGTCGGCGGTGCCGGTGGTCGCCATCACCGCGAGGCCCAGCTCCCGGAACCGCCGGGCAACCACGAGCCCGGCCGGCTTGTCCCGGTCGGCCACGGACAGGAACACCGCGCCGCCGGTCGGCAACGTGGTGCCGGCCGCCGTCTCAGCCTTGGCGAAGGCCAGCCCGAAGGTGGTGTCGATGCCCATCACCTCGCCGGTCGAGCGCATCTCGGGCCCGAGCGCAGTGTCGACCTCGGGGAATCGGTTGAACGGCAGCACCGCTTCCTTCACCGCGACATGGCCACCGTTGACCGGCGGCCGCAGCAGCCCTTCGGCCCGCAGCTCGGCCAGCCTCGCACCGAGCATCACCCGCGACGCCACCTTGGCCAGCGGGACGCCGGTGGCCTTGGCGACGAACGGCACGGTGCGGCTGGCCCGGGGGTTGGCCTCGATCACGTACACCTGGTTCTGGCGCACGGCGAACTGCACGTTGAGCAGACCGCGCACGTCGAGCGCGTGGGCGATGGCCGTCGTGTACGCCTCGATCACCTCGACGACCCACGGCAACAGCGTCGGCGGCGGGATCGCACACGCCGAGTCCCCCGAGTGCACCCCCGCTTCTTCGACGTGCTCCATCACCCCGCCGATCAGCACCTCGCCGGTGGCGTCCCGGATGGCGTCGACGTCGACCTCGGCCGCGTCCTCGAGGAACCGGTCGATGAGCACCGGCCGCTCGGCCGACAGCCCACCCTCTTTGCCCAACGATCCGAACCCGGCCAGCTCGGCCATCGCGGCCCGCAAGGTGGCGTCGTCCTCGACGATCCGCATGGCCCGGCCACCGAGGACGTAGCTCGGCCGCACGAGCACCGGGTAGCCGACGCGACGGGTGATGGCGAGTGCCTCGTCGACGTCGGTGGCGGTGCCCCCGGGCGGTTGCGGGATGTGCAGCTCGGCGCACAACGCGTTCCACCGCTCCCGGTCCTCGGCCCGGTCGATCGACTCGGGGCTGGTGCCCGACACGAGCGCGCGTGGCAGCTGGCCGGACAGCTTGAGCGGCGTCTGGCCGCCGAGGCTGACCACGATCCCGGCGATCGTGCCCGACGCCGCCTCGGCGTCGATCACGTTGAGGACGTCTTCCCGGGTGAGCGGCTCGAAGTAGAGCCGGTTCGAGGTGTCGTAGTCGGTGGACACCGTCTCGGGGTTGCAGTTCACCATGATCGTCTCGAAGCCGGCGTCGCGCAGGGCGAAGCTGGCGTGGACGCAGCAGTAGTCGAACTCGATCCCCTGCCCGATGCGGTTCGGACCCGATCCGAGGATGATCACCTTCGGGCGATCCGAGGGCCGCACCTCGCTCTCGTCCTCGTAGGTGGAGTAGTGGTACGGCGTCTCGGCTGCGAACTCTGCGGCGCAGGTGTCGACGGTCTTGTAGGTCGGCACGACCCCGTGGGCCGTGCGGGCCGCTCGCACCTCGTCCTCGGCGACGCCCCACAGATGGGCGAGCTGCGCGTCGGCGAACCCGAGGCGCTTGATGCGCCGCCACGTCCGGCGGTCGAGTGCGCCGGGGCCGCCGGCGGCGACGACCTCGGCCCGGGCCTCGGAGATCATCGCCATCTGGTCGAGGAACCACGGATCGATACGGCACGCCTCGTGCACCCGTTCGAGCGGGATGCCGCGCCGCAACCCCGCTTCCACCTGGAACAACCGTTCCGGGGTGGCGACCGCGCACCGGGCGATCAGCTCGTCGTCGCCGAGCGCGTCGTACTGGGCCTCGGCCGGGTCGGCGTTGAGGCCGAGCCGACCCTGCTCGAGCGAGCGCAACGCCTTCTGCAGGCTCTCGGTGAACGTCCGCCCGATCGCCATGGCCTCGCCGACGGACTGCATCTGGGTGCCCAGGACCCCGGCGGTGCCCGGGAGCTTCTCGAAGGCCCACCGCGGCACCTTGGTCACCACGTAGTCGATGGTCGGCTCGAAGCTGGCCGGCGTCGCCCGGGTGATGTCGTTGGGAATCTCGTCGAGGGTGTACCCGACGGCGAGCCGGGCCGCGATTTTGGCGATCGGGAACCCCGTCGCCTTGGACGCCAACGCCGACGAGCGTGAGACGCGGGGGTTCATCTCGATGACCACCTGCTCGCCGGTGGCCGGGTTGACGGCGAACTGCACGTTGGAGCCGCCGGTCTCGACACCGACCCGGCGGATGCAGGCGAACGCGGCGTCGCGCATGCGCTGATACTCGACGTCGGAGAGGGTCTGGGCCGGGGCGACGGTGATCGAGTCGCCGGTGTGCACGCCCATCGGATCGACGTTCTCGATCGAGCAGATGATCACGCAGTTGTCGGCCCGGTCGCGCATCACCTCGAGCTCGTACTCCTTCCAGCCGGCGATGGAGCGCTCGATGAGGATCTCCGAGATCGGGCTGGCGTCGAGTCCGTTCGCGGCGACGCGGCGGAACTCCTCCATCGTCGACGCGATGCCGGTGCCCCGGCCACCGAGGATGAACGCCGGCCGGATGATGACCGGCAGGCCGAGCCGTTCGACGACGCCGACGGCCTCCTCGAGGGTGTGCGCAGTGCCCGACGGCGGCACGGCGAGACCGATCTCGATCATCGCCTGCTTGAACCGCTCCCGGTCCTCGGCGGTGTCGATGGCCTCGGCGTTGGCCCCGATCAACTCCGGGGTGCCGGGCACGCCGACGAGGCCACGACGGTAGAGGTCCATCGCCAGGTTGAGCCCGGTCTGGCCGCCGAGGGTGGGCAGTACGGCGTCGGGGCGCTCGCGCTCGATGATCGCGGCGAGCACGTCGGGGGTGAGCGGCTCGACGTAGGTCCGGTCGGCGAAGTCCGGGTCGGTCATGATCGTGGCGGGGTTGGAGTTGGCCAGGATCACCCGGTACCCCTCCTCGCGCAGCACCCGGCACGCCTGCGTGCCCGAGTAATCGAACTCGCAGGCCTGCCCGATCACGATCGGGCCGGAGCCGATGATCAGGATCGAGGAGAGATCGTCGCGGCGCGGCATCAGGCCACCCCCGCCTCGGGTGCGGGCAGACCGGCCGGTTCGTGGGCATCGACCGCGGTCACGGTGAAGCCGCTGCGGACCCGCCGTCGGGCCATGCGCCCCGCGAAGCGGCCGAACAGGTAGGTGGCCTCGTGCGGTCCGGGCCCGGCCTCGGGGTGGTGCTGCACGGAGAAGGCGTCGGCGCCGCTCACCGCGATGCCCTCGCACACGCCGTCGTTCAGGTTCACGTGGGTCATGACCGCCTTGCCGGCCAGCGTGTCCGCGGCGACGGCGAAGTTGTGGTTCTGGCTGGTGATGTCGATGCGGCCGTCGGTGAGATCCTTCACCGGGTGGTTGGCACCGTGGTGCCCGAAGGGCAGTTTGACCGTCCGGGCGCCGATGGCGAGCGACAGCAGCTGGTGCCCGAGGCAGATCCCGAACACCGGCACGTCACCGGCCAGCAGCCCCTGGATGGTGTCGACGGCGCCGTCGACGCATTCGGGGTCGCCCGGGCCGTTGGACAGGAACACCCCGTCGGGTCGGCGGGCCAGCACGTCGGCGGCCGGGGTCGAGGCCGGCACGACCTCGACGGTGCCGAGTGCGGCGAGGTGGCGCAGGATCGTGCGCTTGATGCCGAAGTCGTAGGCGACGATGCGGAACCCTCCCCCGTCCCCGACGACGTAGGGCGCCGTCGTCGTCACCTGGGTGACGAGGTCGACGCCACCGGTGCCCGGTTCGGCCGTCGCGGCGGCCCGCAGCGTGGCCTCGTCACCGGTGCCGAACGCGCCCGGCATCGCGCCGGCGTCGCGCAGGTGCCGGGTGAGGCGGCGGGTGTCGATCCCGGCGATGCCCGGCACCCCGTAGTGGCGCAACAGTTCGTCGAGGTCGGCGGTGGCCCGGTAGTTGCTTCGACGTCGCGCCAGTTCGCGCACCACAATCCCCCGGCAGTAGGGGCGGCGAGCCTCGAAATCGGCGGCGGTGACGCCGTAGTTGCCGATGTGCGGATAGGTGAAGGTGATGATCTGGCCGGCGTAGCTCGGATCCGTGACGATCTCCTGGTAGCCCGATAGCGAGGTGTTGAACACCACCTCACCGGCGGCTGCCGCGGCCGGGGCCCCGATCGCTTCGCCCTCGAACACGGCACCGTCGGCCAGCACCAGCACGGCATCACGGGTGGCGGTCATGACGACCATCCTTGCATGATCATGCGCAACTTTGAATAGTCATTCATACTGGTCACCGCTGCGCCTCAGCGTCGACGACGACGGCGACGCCACCGAACACCGTGTGGCGGACCCTGCCCCGCAACCGTCGTCCGGCATACGGGGTGTTGCGGGCCTTGGACGCCAACGCGTTCGGATCGACGACCCACTCGTGCGCCGGGTCGACCACCGCGAGGTTGGCCGCACGGCCCGGCGTCACCGGCCCGCCGTGGCGCTCGGCCATGCCACCGACCATCGCCGGCCGCCAGCTCAGCAGCGCGAGCACCTCCTCGACCGGCAGGGTCAACTCCGTGAGCGCGAGCGCAAGGGCGGTCTCCAATCCGAGCATCCCCGGCGGCGCCTGGTCGAAGGGCAGTTCCTTCGTGTGGGGTGCATGGGGCGCGTGGTCGGTGGCGATCGCGTCGATCGTGCCGTCGCCGAGCCCGACCTTGACCGCCGCAACATCGGCGTCGGTGCGCAACGGCGGGTTCACCTTGAACACCGGGTCGTACGACGCGCACTCGGCATGGGTGAGCGTGAAGTGGTGCGGGGTGGCCTCGCACGACACCGGCAGGCCGGCGGCCCGGGCCTCGCGCACCAGCGCCACCGACCGGCGGGTCGACAGGTGCTGGAAGTGCACCCGGGCCCCGGTGAGGCGCGACAGCGCAAGGTCACGGAGCACCATCAACTCTTCGGCCTCGGACGGTTGGCCGGCCAGCCCGAGCCGGCTGGACCACTCCCCCTCGTGCATCACGCCGCCGGCGCAGAGTGCGTCGTCCTCGCAGTGCTGGGCCAACGTCACCCCCAGACCGCTCGCGTACTCGAGCGCTCGGCGCATCAGGCGGGTGTCCTGCACGCCGTTGCCGTCGTCGGTGAAGAACCGCACCCCGAGCGCCGCCATCTCGGCCAGCGGCGCCAAGCGCTCGCCACCTCGCCCGACGGTGATCGCCCCCGACACGTAAACGTCGCACAGCGACGCCCGCCGACCGAGCTCGATCACCTCGCGCACCATGGCGGCGGAATCGATCGCCGGCGTCGTGTTGGGCATGGCGAGCACCGCCGTGAAGCCACCGAGCGCCGCAGCCCGGCTCCCGGTCTCGACCGTCTCGGCCTCCTCCTTGCCCGGCTCTCGCAGGTGGGTGTGCAGATCGACGAGGCCAGGGCTCACGAGACAGCCGGCGGCATCGAGCACCTGTGCCCCCGTGGGCGCGTCGAGGTCCGGGCCGACCGCCGCGATCATCCCGTCGACGACCACCACGTCGGCCCGGCGCCGACCGGCCTGGTCGACGACGTCGCCGCCCTTGAGTACCAACGTCGTCGACATCACTCCGCCTCCTTGGCGAGATCGGCTCCCGAACCGAGGAGCCAGTACAGGACGGCCATCCGAACGGCGACGCCGTTGGCGACCTGCGCCGTCACCACCGAGCGGGGCGAGTCGGCAACCTCCGGGGCGATCTCCACGCCCCGGTTCATCGGACCCGGGTGCATCACGAGGGCGTGATCGGGCAGGCGGGCGGCCCGCTCGGGCGTCAGGCCGAAGCAGGACGTGTACTCCCGCAACGTCGGCACCAGCGCCTGCTCCTGGCGTTCGAGCTGCATCCGCAACACGTAGGCGACGTCGAGCGCATCGGACCCCCGGGCACCGACGACGGCGTCGAGGTCGTGGGACACCTCGACACCCCAGCCGTCCAGGCTCGGCGGCAGCAGCGTCGGCGGGGCGACCACGGTGACCCGCGCCCCGAGGGCGCGCAGCGCGGCCACGTCGGACCGGGCCACCCGGCTGTGCTTCACGTCGCCGACGATCGCGACGTGCAGGTCGTCGAAGCGCCGGCCAGGCAGACGGTCACGGATCGTGTAGCAGTCCAGCAACGCCTGCGTGGGGTGGGCGTGCCAGCCGTCGCCGGCGTTCACGATGCTGGCGTCGGTCCAGCGGGCGATCTGCCATGGGACACCGGACGACTTGTGACGCACCACGACCGCGTCGATCCCCATGGCGTCGAGCGTCTCGACGGTGTCGCGTAGGGATTCGCCCTTGTTGGCGCTCGAGCTCGATGCGGAGAACGTCATCACGTCGGCCGACAGCCGCTTGGCCGCAGTCTCGAAGCTCAACCGGGTCCGGGTCGAGTCCTCGAAGAACAGCGACACGACGGTCTTGCCCCGTAGCGCCGGCACCTTGGGGATCGACCGCCGGTTCACCTCGGCCATGTGCCCGGCGAGATCGAGCAGGGTCCGGATCCCGTCGACTCCGAGCTCCTCGATCGAACGAAGGTGGCGACTCACCGCGCACCTCCCCGGCGTTCGATCACCACGCCCTCGGGCTCGACGGTCACGGTCTCCTCCCGGCTCGTCGGCAGGTTCTTGCCGACGAAGTCGGGCCGGATCGGCAGCTCGCGGTGGCCCCGGTCGACGAGCACGGCGAGCTGCACGGCGCGAGGACGGCCGTGATCGTTGAGCGCGTCGAGCGCCGCTCGGATCGTGCGGCCGGTGTAGAGCACGTCGTCGACGAGCACCACGACCCGACCGTCGAGCGCAGGCAACGCCGTCGGCGCCGACGGCACCACGGGACGCAGGCCGATGTCATCGCGGTAGAAGCTCACGTCGAGCGTGCCGACGGGCACCGTCGCGCCGTCCTCGAACCCGGCAATCGCCGCCCCGAGCCGCTCGGCCAACCACACGCCCCCGGTCTGGATCCCGACCAGTACCACCCCGTCGAGACCCCGGTTGCGCTCGACGATCTCGTGCCCGATCCGGGTGATCGCCCGCCGTACGTCGGCGGCCGACAGCACCTCGGACGCCGCCCCGATCGGGGACGCGGCGCGTTCACTGGCATCGCTCATGCACACCTCGCTTCCGTGCGGGCCTCACGGGACCCGCTTCACGGCCGAGGCGCAACCTAGCGGGCCGTACGGCCCGGCGGTGGGACTGCGGTGGGACTGCAGCGAGCCCGCTGCGGTCAGGAGAAGGATTCGAGCGCCTCGGCGATCACACCGAGGGCCTCGGACAGCACCGCAGCGGCGTCGACCCCCTCGACGACGAAAGAACCGCCGACGCCCAGATCGAGGCCTCGGCCCGGCGCGCCACCCAAGGCCGTTGCGGTCAGGACCGGCCCCGACGAGGGCACGGACCCGGTGAAGAAGGCCTCGAGTACCGGGTCTGCGGGCGGCTCGGGCGTTTGCGTTGTGCGCTCCGCACCGGTGCCTCGGCGCACGCCGGGCGGGAGGCGGGACAGCAAGTCGGTGATCGTCGCCGGCGCCGATCGGGCGGGCGCCGGCGGCGTCGCCGCCGACGGGTCGAGGCCGCGCCAGCGCAGCAGGACGGTGCCGTCGTCGTCGACGGCGGTCGCAAGCTCCAGCAGCACGGCGACCGCGTGCTTGCACGGCTCACCCCAGTCCGGACAGGTGCAGGAGAACGACACGTCCATCGGCTCGGGCACCAACTCGACGGCTGCGGACACGGCGAGGTCGACCAACCCGGGACGGACCGTGCCCCGCGCGAACTGGCGGGCCGCCAGCTCGTCGTCGGCCACCACGGCTGCGAGGTCGGCCGCCACACCTGCCGAGGCCGGCCGGCACGCGACCGTCACCTCGTAGGGCTCGGGACGGCTTCCCTCGACCTCGGCGGTGACGGTTCCCGCCGTCACGGCGAGCGAACCCACGAGGCCTCGGCGAGCGATCGTCCGCCCTCGACCGAGCCGCGCTCCGTCCGCGACGCGGGCGGCCAACTCGGCGACACCGGCACCGGCCGCTCCCCGGATACGGGTCACCGCAGGCCGTCCCCGGGCGGTTCGAGCCGGAACAGGTCGCGCAGCTGCTCGGTGGACAGCTCCGTGAGCCATCCCTCCCCGGTGCCGACGACGAGCCCGGCGAGGCGCTGCTTGTCGGCGAGGAGCGCATCGATGCGCTCCTCGAGCGTGCCCTGGCACACCAGGGTGTGGACGAACACGGTTCGCTGCTGGCCCAGACGCCAGGCCCGGTCGGTCGCCTGCTGCTCCACCGCCGGGTTCCACCAGCGGTCGTAGTGCACGACCCGGCTCGCTGCGGTCAGGTTCAGACCGGTGCCGCCGGCCTTGAGCGACACGAGCTGCAGCGGCGGCCCCTTCCCGGCCTGGAACGCGGTGACCATCGCGTCTCGGCGAGCCTTGGGAACCCCGCCGTGCAGGAACGGCACGTCGAGACCGAGCCGTTCGTGGAGGTGCCGGACGAGCAGGTCGCCCATCTCCCGGTACTGGGTGAAGACCAGCGCCCGTTCCCCGGCGTCGAGCAGTTCGTCGACGAGTTCGTCGAAGCGGGCGAGCTTGCCACTGCGGCCACCGAGGCGGGAGCCGTCGCCGAGGTAGTGGGCCGGGTGGTTGCAGATCTGCTTGAGGCGGGTGAGCGTGGCCAGGACCAGCCCGCGGCGCCGCATCCCGCCCTCGTCGTCGGCGGCCTCCAGGAAATCGTCGAGCACGGCCTTGTAGAGCGATGCCTGCTCGCGCGTGAGCGTGGCCCAGCAGTGCTGCTCGACCTTGTCCGGCAGGTCGGGCACGAGGGCCCGATCGGCCTTCGTTCGCCGCAACAGGAACGGCCCCGACAACCGGCGGAGCTCGGCGAGGGCCCGCTCGTCGCCGTGCTGTTCGATCGGGGCAGCGAAGTGCTCCCGGAACCAGGTGATGCCCCCCAGCATGCCGGGGTTGACCGCATCGAGGATCGCCCAGAGCTCGGCGAGCCGGTTCTCGATCGGGGTGCCGGTGAGCGCCACCTTCTGCGCGGCGCGCAGCCGCCGAAGCGCCCGGGCTGCGTGCGTGTGGTGGTTCTTCACGGCCTGCGCCTCGTCGCACACGACCAGCTCCCAGTCCACGCCGGCGAACCCGCCCGGGTCACGACTCAACGTGCCGTAGGTGGTGATCAGCACGTCGTGTTCGGCCGCCACCGACGCCAGCTGCTCACCCCGGGCACGTTCGGAGCCGTGGACGACGCCGATCCGCAGCAACGGCGCGAACCGGCCGGCCTCGGCCTCCCAGTTGTGCACCACCGAAAGTGGGCAGACCACCAGGCTCGGACGCCCGCCGCGAGCGCATGCGACGAGATGTGCCAACGTCGTCGGGGTCTTCCCCAGCCCCATGTCGTCGGCCAGGCACCCGCCGAGGCCGAGCCGGCGGAGGAAGTCGAACCAGCCGAGCGCCCGACGCTGATACGGACGAAGCGACCCGACGAACCCGTCGGGCTCGACGACCTCGGCGAGGGTGGCATCGGGTAAGCCGTCGAGCAGCGAACCGAGCCAGTCCCGCGCGCTGAGCTCCGTCGGGGTTGCGTCCTGCGGTTCGGCGGCGGCGGCGACCTGCGCCGCGAGGCGCAACAGCCCGGCAGCGTCGACGGTGGCCTCTTGGGCCCGACGCCGGGCCAGGGCGTCGAGGGCCGCAGCCACCTGCTCGGCGTCGAGGTACACCCACTCGCCACGGACCCGCACGACGGCCGCCTTCGCAGCGGCCAGCGCCTCGAGTTCGGCGGCATCGAGCCGGTCGTCACCCAGTGCGAGACCCCAATCGATCTCGACCATGGCGCGGCCGAGATTCCCGCTCGGGCCGCCCGTCTCCGACGGCGTCGCCACACCGGTCACCCGCGCGCGACGACGGCGCACGAGCCCGGCGGGCACGAGCACGGGGAGCCCCGCCCGCTCGCACACGTCGAGCCCACCCGTGAGCAGATGGCCGACGCCGATCGCGTCGAGGGCGACCGCCGCGGGCGTGGGCACGGCACCGAGCGCGCCGAGGGCGGGAACCTGGGCGCCGACACGTACGGCCAGCCGGGACAGCCGGCGCCGCAGGGGGGCCAACGACCGGCCGGCGGCGAGCGTCGACGCGGCCGGCCCGCCGTAGAGGATCTCGGCCCAGGGCACGACCAGCGACGGGTCGAGGTCGTCGACGACCTCGAGTTCGAGGATCCAGTCGTCCTCGGGCACCTCGGGCGGCACGAGCCGGGCCCGGGCGCTGACCTCGAGCCCGCCCTCGGTGCGATCCCGGGCGTCGGCCAGCGCCGTGGCCCAGGTGGCGACGGCGGCCTCGTGGCGCGCCGTGCCGCCTCCGATCACGGGCGAGCTTGCGAGCGCGTCGCACACCCGGCGGAGCGCGACCACCGGAGCGGATCGGCCGGTGCCCAACGACGGTCGCCAGCCCTCGCTGCGCAGCACCCACCGGCACGCCGCGTCACATAGGGCGGCCACCACGGTGCGGGCGAGCTCGTCGTCGGTGGTGCCGCAGGCACCGACCACGGCCGGGCGCGCCGACTCGAGGGCGGCGATGGCGTCGTCGAGACCGGCGTCGGCGATGAGCTGCCACCGGGCCCGCCACGTGAGGCCCACCACGTCGAGGTCCGGCAGCACGAGCCCGCGGGCACCCGCCGCCCCGGCCAGCCGGGCGGCGGCCTGCATCCAGCGCAGCGACGGGCTCCACGACCCGTTGGGGTACCGGTCGATCAACGCGACGAACGCGGCCTCCGGCGGGAGCACCACGAACCCGACCCCGGCGCGCCGCCCGCCGGGGAGAGCGATCGTGCCCCGGGCTGCGATCGACTGCTCGAGCGCCAGCGGCCCGAGGACCGCCCGGGCCTGCTGACGCGCGACGCTCACGTCGGCCGACGCGTCGCCGGTCCACGACCACAGCGCGGGACCCTCCGGGGTCCACGAGCACTGCAGCGTCGGCGCTCCCATCGAAGCGACGCTACCGGCGGGGTGCCGTACGGCTGCGGACGGCCCGTGACCTCCGACCGGGCGCTGCGCCACGACAGCGGCGCTGCGAGCTGGGACGATGGGGACCATGGGATCCGTACGCTTCGACGTCATCCACCGGTTCGACGCACCCGCCCGCCTCGTCTGGGACGAGCTCGTCGACTGGGCCGGTCACGCCGAGTGGATCCCGGCGACCCGAGTCGAGGTGGCAGCAGGTGACCCGACCACGCCGGGGGCCCGCTTCACCGCCTGGACCGGCATCGGACGGCTGGCGCTCGAGGACCGTATGGAGGTCGTGTCCTGCGACTGGGACGATGCGGCCGGATCCGGCACGTGCGAGGTGCGCAAGCTCGGCCCGGTGCTCACCGGCACCGCCGGCTTCACCGTCCGTCCCGAGGGGTCCGGCGCAGTGGTCGAATGGCGGGAAGACGTCGTGGTCCCGCTCGTGCCGAGGGTCCTCTCGCCGGTCGTCGCCCGGGCCGGTGCAGCCGGGTTCCGCTCGGGGATGAAGCGGCTCGGCAAGTTGCTCGCACGCCGGCAGCCGGCGTAGCCCTCAGGAGCGCCCGGTCGCAGCCGACGGAACGCACGGTGGCCAAGACCCTCTCGCCGTCGGCGATCCTTTCCCGGGTACTGACCGCCCTTGCGCTGCTCGCGGCCTCGGTGGCCTGGGCGGGGTTCGTGTTCCTGCGCACGGTCGGTGACCCCCAACGCTCGTCGCGTGTCGCTCGGGCCGTGCTCGACGATCCGACGGCGCGCGCCGAAGTGGCCCGACAACTGTCGGGGGCCGTCGTCGGTGCGGTCGAGGCCGCCGGCCTCCCGGCCGGCGATCCCCGGCTCGCCGGGGTGCTCGACGCGATGCTCACCGACAAGCGCCTCACCGATGCGCTGCTCGAGGTCGTCTCCTCCGCCCATGCGACGGCGCTCGGTGAGACCCCGACGCGCCCGACCCGACTCGACAGCGGCGTGGTGACCCTCGTGCTGCGCGATCAGCTCGCGGTGCTCGATCCCCGACTCGCGGCGGCGGTGCCCGAGATCGCAACGGACCCCATCGAGCTGCCCACGGTCGAGGTCCCCGGGATCGCCACCGCCCGCTCCGTGCTCGCCGACGCGGTCGGACCCCTTGCGATGGTCGCCCTCGTCGCCGCCGGCGCTGCGTTCGCGCTCGGCGGGCGCGCCCGGGTGCTGCGCCGGGTCGGGGTGTGGGCCGTCGGCGCCGGGTTGTTGTGGGTGGTCGTGCCCCGGCTCGCGGTGTGGGCCGCCGAGCGGTGGCTCATCGACCTTGCGGCGACCGCTCGAGCCGTCGTCGAGGCGACCTCTGCCGGAGTGACGAGCGCCGCCACCGGCTTGGTCGTGCTCGGGGTCGGCTGCTGGTGGGGCGGGTTCGTGTGGGACCGTGCCGTGCGCGCCTGGGCCGTGACGCCGAGGCCGGCCACCGTGGCCCGCCCGCAGCGTTGATCGAGCCGTCCCGGACGGTGACGACCGAGAGTTAGCGTCGCCGACCATGCTGTCGCCCTACCGGATCGTCGACCTCACCGATGAGCGTGGCGCCCTCGCCGGACTGCTGCTGGCCCAGCTCGGCGCCGACGTCGTCCTCGTCGAGCCCGAGCACGGCAACCGGGCTCGCCGGGTGTCGCCCACGATCGCCGGTACCGGGGCGTGGCACCTGGCCCAGCACCGGGGCAAGCGTTCCGTGCGGCTCGGCGCGGTCGATCTCGACGCCCTGCTCGCCTCGGCCGACGTGGTGCTCGACAACGGCGCGTTCGACCGTGCGAGCGTCGATCTCCCGGCCTGGCGGGAGCGTCACCCGCACCTCGTGACGGTCTCCGTGTCCGCCTTCGGCTCCGACGGCCCGAAGGCCTCCTGGCCGGCCACCGACCTGACCGTGCTTGCGTCCGGATGCCAGCTTGCCCTCACCGGCGATGCCGACCGGGCGCCGGTGCGGATCTCGGTCCCCCAGGCGTTCCAGCACGCCGCATCCGAAGCGGCGGTCGGCGCGCTCGTTGCGCTGCAACGGCGGGCGCAGTGCGGCCAGGGCAGCCACGTGGACGTGTCGGCGCAGCAGTGTGTGCTCCAGGCGACCCAGACCTCGGTGCTCGCCGCCGCCGTCGGCGCTGCGCCCTATCAGCGAACGGCGGGCGGGATCGCGGTCGGTCCGTACAATCTCCGGTTCGTCTACCCGGCTGCGGACGGCCACGTGTCGATCACGTTCCTGTTCGGCGCCATGGTCGGGCCGTTCACGGCGCGGCTCATGCAGTGGGTGCACGAGGAGGGGTTCTGCTCCGCGGAGCTCGCCGGGGTCGACTGGCCGGGGCTGTTCGTGCAGATCTTCTCCGGCGCGCTGGCGCCGACGATCCTCGACGATGCCGCCGCTGCGGTCTCGGCGTTCACTGCGACCCGGACCAAGGCCGAGCTGCTCGCCGAAGCGATGCGGCGCAAGCTCCTCATCGCTCCGGTCGCCAGCACCGCCGACGTGCTGGCCTCCGAGCAACTCGCCGCGCGCGGTTTCTGGGACCAAATCGAGCTCGGCGACCGCGAGATCGCTGCGCCCGGCCCGGCCGCCCGCTCGAGCGTGCCGTTGCGCCGGCTCGGACGGGCACCACACCTCGGGGAGCACGAGGCCGAGTTGGCAGCCGAGCTCGCCGTGCCCGAACTGCGGCGAGCGACCGCGGGATCCACCGACCCCGGCCGCCTCCCGTTCGAGGGTCTGAAGGTGCTGGACCTGAGCTGGGCGGTCGCCGCGCCGATGGCCACCCGCGTGCTCGCCGACTGGGGTGCCACCGTCATCCGGGTCGAGTCCGAAGGTCGCATCGACGCGATCCGCACGGCCGGCCCGTATCTCGCCGGCTCGGCGAACGGGCTGGAGGACACCGCGCAGTGGCAGTCGGTGAACGCCGGCAAGCTCGGCCTGCAGCTCGACTTGTCGGTGCCCGAGGCAAAGGCGGTCGTACTCGACCTGGCCGGCTGGGCCGACGTCGTGATCGAGTCGTTCAGCCCGGGTGTGCTCGGACGCCTCGGGCTCGCGCCGGCCGACCTGCAGGTCCACAACCCGTCGCTGATCACCGTCTCGAGCTGCCTGATGGGCCAGACCGGGCCGATGGCGACGATGGCCGGGTTCGGCAACCTGGCCGGAGCGATCAGCGGGTTCTACGAGGTCACCGGGTGGGCCGATCGGCCCCCGGCGGGCCCGTTCCTCGCCTACACCGACTACGTCGCCCCGCGGGCGACCGCTGCGGTCCTGCTGGCCGCGCTCGACCATCGGCGGCGCACCGGCGAGGCTGCGTCGATCGACCTGGCCCAGCAGGAGGCCGCGCTGCAGTTCCTCGCCCCGGCGCTGATCGCCACGGCTGCGGGCCGCGGGCCCGCCCGGCGGATCGGCAACGACGATCCGGACCTCGCCCCCCACGGGGTCTACCCCTGCCTCGGCGAGGACCGTTGGGTCGCCATCGCCTGCCAGGACGACGACGCCTGGCGGGCGCTCGCCGAACTCGTGGGCCGGCCGGCACTGGGAGCGTTGGGCGCCAACGACCGCGTCTTCGGCCGCCGCGAACTCGACACCGTGGTGACCGCGTGGACCTCGACGCAGTCGGCCGAGGCGGTCGAGGCCGCCTGCATCGCCGCCGGCGTCGCCGCTCACCGGGTCCAGAACTCCCCCGAGTGCGTGGCCGATCCGCAGCTCGCCCACCGGCGCCATTTCCGTGCCGTGCCGCACCGCCTGCATCCGAACGCGGTCGTGGAGGGCCCCCACTTCACCGTGTCGGGCCTCGACGGTGGGCCGCGGCGAGCCGGGCCGACCCTCGGGGAGCACAACGACGTCGTGCTACGCGAGATCCTCGGCTACGACGACGACCGCGTGGTCGGGTTGCTCGTCGCCGGCGCCATCCGCTGACACCGCGACCGGCCGGGCCGGAGGTCAGCCGATCAGCCCCTCGCTGCGGGCGTGGTGGCTGGTGCGGATGATGCAGGTCTGGCTCGCGATCCCGAGCAACGCGCCGTCGCGGCGCCACAGCTGTACTCGGCCATGCCCGATCGAGCGGCGCAGCGCCTCGGGGACGACCTCGAGCAGTACCCAGTCGCCGTCCCCGTCATCGCCGTGGATCACGCGAAGGGTGTTGTCCAGGCTGGTCGCGCCCGGCGGCAGACCGAGGCCGTTCGTGATCCCCATGGGCACGATGTCGGCCACGTAGGCCTGCGACGCCGGTGAGCCGACCGGCAGATCGTGAGACCGCACCCACAGGCGCATGCCGTCGCGGCGGTCCTCCCAGCCGGGTTCGACCCGCCGCTCGAGGCGGTCCATGAACGAGCCTTCGGGGCCGGAGGGATGCGGGAACACGAACGGCACGCAATCCTCCGGCGCCGGCATCGCAGGCATCGCCCCCCACACCGCGACCTGGCCCGGCGGCCGCTCGGTGTGCGCCGTCGTCGCAAGCATCACCAGCGCATCGCCATGGGCGATCCGCACCAGGGTCTGGCTCGTGGCCCGAGCGGCCACGGTGATCTCCACGGACATCTCGAGTTCGGTTCCGGGTCCGACGTTGGCGACGAACTGGGTTGTGATCCACACGAGCGGCCGGCCCGTCGCTGCCTCGGCAGCGGCCGCCGCCGCAGCGATCCCGGATCCGCCGTAGAGGAAACCGAACGAGGTGCACCACCGGTGCGCGACCGGGAACCGGCCGTGCCGGCGGTCCTCGTCCCACACGATTCCGAGGCGCGACACGTCGAGGAGGCCGGGGGTGGTCACCCGTCCATCGTGGAGGGATCGGGGGCGCCCTCGCCAGCCGACCCCGACAGTGCCGACGCGTCGAGGCCCGCGAGGCCACCGCGCGGCGCGATCACGACCAGGCGGGACGTGGGCGGCTCGTCCCCCCACGGGGGTCCGGGGCGAAGCTCGCGCCGGGACCCGACCACCTGCACGAAGGTGCGGCGATACCCGTCGAGGGCAACGACCCCCTTGGCCCGCACTACCGTTGCAGGGAGGGCGTCCAAGAACTGCTCGAGCACCTCGCGTTCCATCGGCCCGTCGCGACGCCAGCTCCAGTGCTCGTGGCTGGCCTCGATGTCGCCGTCGAGGTCCCCGCCGCCGCAGATGACGGGCGCGCCGTGCCACACAGCGAAGGGGAGCGCAGTGCCTTCGTGGCGCCCGACGGTGGGCGCCTCGAACTCGAGCCAGTCGTGGACACCGGCGAGGGTCGCTGCGGTGACGAGATCCACCTTGTTGACCACGAGCAACGACGCGGCCCGGATCTGGCGCCCGATCGTGGGGCCGACGATCGGGTCGGCCGCACGGCGGCGCACCGATTCGGCGTCCACCACCACCACGACGCCGAGCAGCGAGAACCCCGGCGTGAGCGCATGATGCGACACCGGGGCGGGATCGGCGACGCCGCTGCACTCGATCACGACGAGCTCGGGCCGCTGTGCCGACGACCGCTCGGCGAGCTCGTCGAAGGCGTCGGCGAGCGGCGCTCGCAGGCTGCAGCACACGCAGCCGTTCGCGAGGGTGACCAGACCGTCGCCCCTCGATTCGATCAACTCGTCGTCGACGGCGAGCGCGCCGACGTCGTTGACGAGCACCACCGTGCGCCGACCCGTGCCCTGCCGCAGCAACCGGTTGACCAAGGTGGTCTTCCCGGCCCCGAGGTACCCGCCGATGACGAGCACCTCGATCGGCGCCGGCCCGTCGGCGCTGGCGGTCACGACCGGCCGGGCCGCTCGGCTTCGAACGGGACGCCGCCGACCACCGTGCCCCACACCGGGATCTCGCGGATGGCGATCGGATCGACCTCGAGCGGCGACTGGTCCAGCACGGCGAAGTCGGCCCGCTTGCCGGTCTCGATCGAGCCGATCTCGTGGTCGAGGTGGAGCTGGTAGGCCGCGCCCAGCGTCGCCGCGTGCAGCGCCTCGGCCGGGGTGAGCGCCTCGTCGGGGCCGAGCACCCGGCCCGACGGGGTCGTGCGGTTGACCGCACACCACATCGTCGACAGGTGGCCGATCGGGGTCACGCCCGAGTCGGTGTGGAACGACAGCGGCACACCGGCGTCGAGCGCCGTGCGGCACGCCCACATCGCCCGGGCCCGGTCGGGGCCGAGGGTGCGTTCCGCGTGCGCGTCACCCCAGTGCCAGATGTGGTTCGTGAAGATGTTGGCGCACAACCCGAGCCGGCCCATCCGCCGGTACTGCGCCGGGGTGGAGGTCTGGGAGTGCTGCACGGTGTGACGGTGATCGAGCCAGGCGTACTCGCACAGCGCGTCCTCGACGGCATCGAGGAACACCCCGGTTGCGAGGTTGCCGTTGCAGTGGGCGTGGATGTTCACCCGGCGCCGGTGCAGGGCACGGACGAGGGACTGCACCTGCTCGGGAGCGATCAGCAGCTGACCGTGGTCGGTGCCCGTGTAGTAGCCGGGCCACTGCAGCATCGCCGTCCAGCCCTGGATGGAGCCATCGAGCAGCAGCTTCACGCCGCCGTTGCGGAGCTTGTCGGTCGCGTCGGCCCGCAAGCGGACCGCGGCGTCGGCGACGGCGTCGGGGTCCATCGCAGTGCCGGGCAGCCCTGCAAGGTTGTACACGACCATGCGGACCGGGAAGCCCTCGTCGTCGGTCACGGCCCGCCAGGCGTCGAGGGTGTCGGGGCTCATCAACATCATCCCGGCCAGCTCGGTCGCCGTGGTCACCCCGGCGTTGCGGCACAGGCGTGCGTGCACTCGGAGCTGCCCGGGATCCTGGACGAGCCGGGTCAGCAGCCGCCGCGCCGTGCGAGCCAGGCCCATCGCGGCAGGCTCCTGGAGCTCGCCGTTGGGCTCGCCGCCGGCGTCGCGCGCCACCCCCGGGGTGGCGATGTCCCGGGTGATGCCCTCTGCGTCGAGCAGCGCCGAGTTCACCGTCGCAAGGTGCCCGGAGGCATGACCGACGTAGATCGGCCGGGTCGTCGACACCTGGTCGAGGCGGTGGCGATCGAGGCGGGCCTCGTGCGGGAAGTGGATCGGGTCGAACCCGAAGGCCACCAACGTCTCTCCGGCCGGGAGCTCGGCGTCGACGGCCCGCAGGCGGGCGACGAGGGCGTCGTAGGAGTCGATGGCGGGCGCCACCGACCCGTCGGGCAACGGGAAGGGGAATCGCCCGACGTACGGGATGGCCCCGACGAGCGCGTCCATGGTGTGGCCGTGCGCCTCGACGAAGCCGGGGATCAGGACCCGATCGGCGAAGCGGTCATCGACGACGGCGGGTCCCCAACTGCGGCACTCCTCGAGCGAACCCACCGCCAGGATCCGACCGTCCCGCACGGCGACCGCCGTTGCGGTCGGGGTGCCACGCTGCAGGGTGACGATCCGGCGCGCCGTGAAGATCGTGGTCTCGGTCATGGCCCCCCGCTGGTCGCCGATGGACCCTAGGCCACGTCACGTGACGATGGCGTTGGCCCGCTCCCCGGCGCCGACCGGCCGGGCCTTGGCATCGGCCAGCGAACCGAGGAGGGCGAGTTCGTCGTCGCGCAGCGAGGTGCGCAGCGTTCCGAACAGCCAGTCGCCGAGCGGCAGCAGGAAGTTGAGGTTGGCGCCGAGCGCCACGTGATGGATGTAGTGGTGGTTGTCCAAGAACGCGAACCAGGGTTGGGCCTCGACGATCCGGTGACTGCCCGGGCGATGGATCGTGTCGTGCACGACGATGAACAGGTTCGACACCACGGCGGACGCTGCCACCAGCCCGGCGAGGAACCACCCGTCGCCCGTGGCGAGCCAGGCCGGGACCCACACGAGCACGGCCCCGAACGACAGGTACCAGGCGAAGTGGGCGAGTCGCACCGTGGCGTTGCGCAGCCCCCGGCGGTGGACGTCGGGGGTGCGCATCCGGATCGACAGCCGGCGTGCCGGCCCGCTGGTGGTGTACCGCCAGGTCGGGAAGAACGCGTAGTGGTGCGCCGTATGGACCCGGAAGATCGCGGTGAGGGGCGCGAGGACGGGCTGGTGGTAGACGAACCGGTGCACGATCCATTCGATGGGGGCTGCGACGAGGGGGATGACCACCGTGCCGATCGCCAGGGCCAGCGCCGCACCGACGGGGCCGCCCGGGAGCAGGCGCACGAGCACCGTGAGGCCGGCGACCACGCCGACCACGCCGAGCGTGCCGAACGCCAGGCGTCGCGACGACACCGGCCCCACCGCAGCGGCACGGGGTTTGGTGTACTCGGCACGGACCACGGTGGCCATCGGACCCTCACAGCGTCGTGAACGGGCTCGACGGTAGGCGACCTCGCTAGCGTCACGGCTGGGCGATCCGACCTGATCGGACCGCACTGACGACTGGGGGTCGACGATGGGGCACGAGCTGATCATCTCCGGGGGCACGATCGTCGACGGCTCCGGCGCAGCGCCGTACCGCGCCGACGTCGCCGTCGACGGTGGGCGCATCACCCGCATCGGCGACCTCGCCGGCGTCGACGCGACCGAGCGCATCGACGCCACCGGCAAGCTCGTCACGCCCGGCTTCGTCGACCTGCACACCCATCTCGACGCCCAGGTCGGTTGGGACCCGGAGATGCGCTCGAGCTCGTGGCACGGGGTGACCACCGCCCTGATCGGCAACTGCGGCGTGACGTTCGCGCCGGTGAGCCCCGACAACCGCCGCTATCTCGCCGAACTGATGGAAGCCGTCGAGGACATAGCGGCCGACGCGATCATGGACGGCCTGCCGTGGACGTGGACGAGCTACGGCCAGTACCTCGACGCCGTGCAGGGCCTGCGCCCGGCGTTGAACATCGTCGGTCTCTCAGGGCACTCCTCGATCCGGTTCGAGGCGATGGGTGATCGCAGCCTCGACGAGGGCGCTCAAGCCACCGACGCCGAGCTCGCCCACATCGCCCGGCTGGTGCGTGAATCGGTGGAGGGCGGAGCCGTCGGGTTCTCGACCTCACGGTTCCTCGGCCACAAGGTGCCCGACGGCCGCTGCACCCCGGGCACCTTCGCGGATCTGCGCGAGATGGAGGCGATCCAACAGGCCATCGTCGACGGCGGCGGGCGGGGCGGCGTGTTCCAGGTGGCGCCCGACTTCGCCACCCGTAAAGCCGAGGAGCTCGCGATGTTCGAGCGCGGCGCCGATCTCGGTTGCCGGATCCTGTTCTCGGGCGGCACCCACGCCCGCGGCGACGGCGGCGTCGGGTTCTGGCGCGAGTACCTGGAGCGCAACAACGCAGCGGGCCGCTACATGCGCACCCTGAGCCATGCCCGCCCGAGCGGAGCGCTTTTCGGTCTGGCGCAGGCATTGCCGTTCAAGGGCGAGTCATGGCACGCGCTGCTCGAGCTGCCCGACGCCACGGCGCGGGCTGCGGCGATGCGGGCCCCGGGCCAGCGGGCACGGCTGGTGGCCGAGGCCCGCCAGGGCGGGTTCAAGTGGGGGGCAACCGCCCACACCATCCACCCGCTCGGCAACGGGGCGACCCCGACGTTCGACCTCGACCGCACCGCCAGCGTCGCCCAGCAGGCCGAGGCGGCCGGCGTCGACCCGTTCGAGTTCGTCGTCGACCGGCTCATCGCCTCCGACGGCCGGGAGCTGTTCAGCTACTGGATGTTCTCCGGGACGCTCGAGAACCAGTGGCCGTTCCTGACGATGGAGCACTGCGTGCCGGCCCTCGGCGACGCCGGCGCCCATGTCGGGTTCCTGATGGACGCCGATTCGCCGACGTTCCTGCTGTCCGAGCTCACCCGTGACCGCAGGCTGTTCACCCTGCCCGAGGCGGTGCGCCGGCTCACGTCGTACGGCGCCGAGTTGCTGGGTCTGCGGGAGCGGGGCGAGGTACGCGAGGGGTGGCACGCCGATCTGAACGTGATCGACTTCGAGCAACTCGGCACCGGATACCCGGAATACGTGAACGACTTCCCCCACGACGGTGGCCGGTTCCTCGTTCGCTCCACCGGCTATGCCGCGACGATCGTCGGCGGCGAGATCGTGGTGGCCGACGGAGCCCACACCGGCCGGCGCCCCGGGACGGTCATCCGGGACTTCGTGCGGTCCTGACCGACCGGGCGTGCGCTGGGCCGCTCGAAGAAGTTCAGGTGCGCTCGAAGCGACTCCAGCGGTGGATGCCGAAGTTGGTGTCCTCGTGCCAGGCCTCGGTGAGGCGGATCGGGTGCGGGAACCCGGCGTCGAAGGTGGCCTGAAGCCGATGTTGGATCTCCTCGGAACCGACGGCCATCCAGGCCGCCATCGATTCCCACACGAACACCAGCGTGACGCGACCCGGTCGGGAGTCGTCGAGCCAGACCTCCTTGGACAGGAACGGGATCCGCTCGAACCCAGGCAGGGTGGCCTCGCCGAGCGTCCACACCTCGTGGTCGAGCGCGAGGTAGGCGTCGACGTGGGCGGGATCCATCTCGAACACCAGCACCTCGATCGGGAGCCGTTCGCCGCTCGTGTACCGGTAGGTCGTCATCCCCGGGACGCTACCGCCGAGCGGTGCGCAGCCTCCTGGCTGCATCGACCGTGGCAGGGTCGGGCGCGTCCTTCGCCATGAACTGCGCCGACGTTGCCGATCGACGCCGAGACTCAGCTGCAGCCGCTGGTCGAGCCGCAGCTCGGGCAGGCGTGACACGAGCCGGCCCGCACCATCTGCACGCCGCAGGTGTTGCAGAACGGGGCGTCGCTGTGCCGAACGTGGGCGGCCGGCTCCACCGGGGCCGGCGTGGCGAGGCCGGTCTCGAGCTGCCGGGCGAGCTCCGACACCGACGGGATCGTCTTCGGATCGGGCACGATGTCGTGCCCGGTGATCGTCTCGACGACCGTCTCCTCGACCCCGGGTAGCGTCGGCTGCAGCCGCTCGTCGACCGAGAAGATCCCGAGCTCGGCCCGCTCGGCGTAGGACAGGTACTGGATCGCCAGGCGACGGAACAGGTAGTCCATGAGCGACGACGCAAACCGGATGTCGGGATCGTCGGTCATGCCGGCCGGCTCGAACCGCATGTTCGTGTAGGCCTCGACGAACGCCCGCAACGGCACGCCGTACTGCAGGCCGTGGCTCACCGATATGGCGAAGGCGTCCATGATGCCGGCGAGGGTCGATCCCTGCTTGGACACCCGAATGAACAACTCGCCGGGGCGGCCGTCGTCGTACTCACCGACCGTGACGAAGCCCTTGCAGTCGGCCACCCGGAACTCGAAGGTGCGGCTCGCCCGGCTGCGCGGCAGCTTCTGGCGGATCGGGGCGTGCACGACCTTCTCGACGATCCGCTCGACGACTTGCGGCGCCGCCGGAGCCGCCACCACCGGCGCTGCGGTATCGGCGGCGTCGTCCTTCTTCGCCGTCGACAGCGGCTGGGCCACCTTGCAGTTGTCGCGGTAGATCGCAACGGCCTTCAGACCGAGCTGCCACGACAGCAGGTGCAGCGCTTCGACATCTTCGACGGTGGCCTCCTCCGGCATGTTCACCGTCTTGGAGATGGCACCCGACAGGAACGGCTGCACGGCGCCCATCATCCGGACGTGACCCTCGTAGTGGATCGTGTTGTCGCCCATCGAGCAGGCGAACACGGCGAGGTGATCGGCCCGCAGGTGGGGCGCACCAACGATCGACTTGTGCTGGTCGATGTACGAGACGACGGCATCGACCTGCGCCGGGCTGTAGCCCAGGCGGCGCAGCGCACGGGGCACCGTCTGGTTGACGATCGACATGGTGCCGCCGCCCACCAGCTTCTTGAACTTCACGAGACCGAGATCGGGCTCGATACCGGTGGTGTCGCAGTCCATCATCAGCCCGATGGTGCCGGTGGGAGCCAGCACGGTTGCCTGCGAGTTGCGCACCCCCCACTCCTCGCCCCCAGCGACGGCCTCGTCCCACGAACGGCGTGCTGCTCCGACCAGATCGGCCGGCGCCAGACGGTCGTCGAGTTCCGAGGCCGCCGAGCGGTGCATCCGCAGGACCCGCAGCATGTGCTCCTCGTTGTCGGCGAACCCGGCGAAGGGGCCCATCCGGGAGGCGATCCGTGCGCTCGTGGCGTAGGCATGGCCGGTCATCAGCGACGTGATGGCTCCGGCCATCGCACGCCCGGGCTCGGAGTCGTAGGGCATGCCGAGCGCCATCAGCAGCGCCCCGAGGTTGGCGTAGCCGAGACCCAGCTGGCGGAAGGCCCGGGAGGTCTCGCCGATCGACGGGGTGGGGTAGTCGGCTCGGCCGACGAGGATCTCCTGGGCGGTGAACACGACCTCGATGGTGTGCTCGAAGGCCTCGATGTCGAAGCGGTCGTCGTCGCCGAGGTACTTCAGCAGGTTGATGGACGCCAGGTTGCACGCCGAATCGTCGAGGTGCATGTACTCGCTGCACGGGTTCGAGCCGTTGATCCGACCGGTGGAATGAGCCGTGTGCCAGCGGTTGATCGTGGTGTCGAACTGCAGGCCCGGATCGGCGCACTCCCACGATGCCGTGGCGATCTGGCGCCACAGGTCCCTCGCCCGCACCGTGCGCAGCGCCGTGCCGTCGGTGACGGCGCGCAGGTCCCAGTCGGAGTCGGCGACGACGGCATGCATGAAGTCGTCGGTGATCCGGACTGAGTTGTTGGCGTTCTGGTACTGGATCGAGAACGAGTCGTCGCCGTCGAGGTCCATGTCGAAGCCGTTGTCGCGCAGGACCCGCGCCTTGCGCTCCTCCTTGGCCTTGCACCAGATGAACTCTTCGAGATCCGGGTGGTCGACGTTGAGGATGACCATCTTGGCGGCGCGACGGGTCTTGCCGCCGGACTTGATCGTGCCGGCCGAGGCGTCGGCACCGCGCATGAAGCTCACCGGACCCGACGCCTCGCCACCGCCGCGCAGGCGCTCCTTCGACGACCGGATCTTCGACAGGTTGATGCCCGAGCCCGACCCGCCCTTGAAGATCGTGCCTTCCTCCACGTACCAGTTGAGGATCGAGTCCATCGTGTCGTCGACCGAGAGGATGAAGCAGGCCGAGGCCTGCTGCGGCACGCCGGCGACCCCGATGTTGAACCACACGGGGCTGTTGAACGCCGCCCGCTGCGTGACGAGGAGGAACTTCAGTTCGGCGCGGAACGTCTCAGCCTCGGTGTCGTCGACGAAGTAACCGCCGCTGCGGCCCCAGTCGGTGATCGTGTCGGCCACCCGGTCGACCACCTGGCGCAGCGACGTCTCCCGCTCGGCGGTGCCCAGCGTTCCGCGGAAGTACTTCTGGGCGACGATGTTCGTGGCGTTGAGCGACCACGAGACCGGGACTTCGACGTTGCGCTGCTCGAAGGCCACCGAACCGTCGCGGTAGTTGGTGATGCGGGCGTCACGCCGCTCCCAGACGACCTGGTCGTACGGGTGCATCCCCGGGGAGGTGAAGTGCCGGCGCAAGCCGATCCCGATGTGTTCCGAGGCCAACGACATGGGTACTCCTGGGTGGTGCGGTGCGAGCACCGGCCGAGCGGTTCGGCCGGGAGGCGGACAGACGAGCGGACGAGCGGGCCCGTGACAGGTCCGACCGATCAGAGGATTTGGTTTTCGGGTGCAGCTGACAGCGGGCTGGTCGATGGCCTGGCGGGACCCCGGCAGCTCCACAACATCTTGTGGTTGCCGGCAAGGGAATCGACCCTGCCACACAACCTGTAGGCATTACAGCATTGGAATTACAGCGATGTCAACGCTGGAGCCGGTAAATCTTGACGCTAAGTAGCGAACCGACCGCAGTGAGGGAGAGACAGGTCCAGAGCCATTGCTCCCGGCGTTCGCTTGAGCACTCAAAGCGCACACCGTGCATCCGTCCACTGCCCTCACTGCGATCAGGGTTCGTGTACGGAGGGTAAAGAGGCGGCCTTGTGAAAGTGAAGTGGACAGATTGTGGATTCCTTGAATCTTCTCCCCAGAGAGCCCGCCGGCCGTCCACATGTCTCCCGACACACTGGGGACGACCGGCCAGGCCAGATCGGTTCGTAATGCGAACTGACTCGGGCTAGGGTCCGCCCGTGGCCGCCACGACCTCCGAGCACGCCGGGTCGATCCAGCGGGCGCTCGATCTCGTCGGAGACCGATGGACCATCCTCATCGTGCGGGCGGTGTTCCGGGGGCTGCACCGATTCGACGACCTTCGCCGCGACCTGGCGATCAGCCGACCGGTCCTCGCTGATCGGCTCGCCCGGCTCGTCGACTGCGGCGTGCTGGAGCGGCGCCGGTATCAGGAGCGGCCGGAGCGCTTCGAGTATCGCCTGACCGCCATGGGCGTCGAGCTGTCGCCGATCCTCGTCGCGCTGATGCGCTGGGGCGACATCTGGCTGTCCGACGACACGGGCCCGGAGACCGTCCTCATCCACGGCGAGTGCGGACACCCACTCGATCAGCCCCTCGTGTGCTGGACCTGCAAGACCACTGTGAGCCCGTTCGGCATCCGGAGCCGCCCGACGGGACCCGACCCCATCGGAGATCCTTCGTGACCGACCTGTTCGACCGACCGCTGACCGACCTGCTCGCCGCCGCCCGGGCGGTGCGGGATCGCGCCACCGGGACGAGGATCACCTACTCGCCCAAGGTCTTCATCCCACTCACCCGCCTGTGCAACTCCTCCTGCGGCTACTGCACCTTCGCTGCGGCACCGGCGCACGTCGACAAGCTCTACCTCGATCCCGACGACATCCTCGACCTTGCGCTCGCCGGCGCCGCCGTCGGCTGTCACGAGGCGCTGTTCACCCTGGGCGAGCGGCCCGAGGACCGCTACGACGTGGCGCGGGACTGGTTGCGCACCCGGGGCTACGACTCGACGGTGCACTACCTGGCGGAGATGTGCGGCCTCGTCGTGCGCGAGGCCGGCCTGTTGCCCCACGCCAACGCCGGGGCGCTGTCCGAGGCCGAACTGGCCGCCCTGCGACCGGTCAGCGCCTCGCAGGGGATGATGATCGAGAGCCTCGACCCCACGCTCGAGTGCCACCGCAACGCCCCGGACAAGACCCCCGAGCGCCGCCTGGCCACGCTCGAGGCGGCCGGACGGTTGGCCATCCCGTTCACGACCGGGATCCTCGTCGGGATCGGCGAGACTCGGGCCTCCCGCATCGAGGCGCTCGAAGCGATCGCTGCGTCGCATGCTCGGTGGGGACACGTCCAGGAAGTGATCGTCCAGAACTTCCTGCCCAAGCCCCGCACCGCCATGCGCAACGCGCCGGCGTGCCCGACCGACGACGAACTGTGGACGCTTGCCGTGGCGCGGCTCATCCTGCCGGCCGACGTCCGTCTCCAGGCGCCGCCGAACCTCTCCGACGACTTCGGGGCATTGCTCGACGCCGGCATCGACGACTGGGGTGGCGTGTCACCGGTGACGGCCGATCACGTCAACCCGGAGCGCCCGTGGCCGGCGCTCGACCGACTGCTGGAGGTGACCGAGGCGCGCGGCTTCACCCTCGCCCCCCGCCTCACGATCTACCCGTCCCACGCCGTACACCCGACCCGATGGCTCGACCCCGCGATGCGGTTCGCCGTGCTCGACCGGGCCGACGCCGAACTGTTGGGGCGCGACGACCCCGGCGCCGTCTACCCCGAGAAGGTCACTGCGGCCGACGTGGTCCACGACGGTGCCGAGGTGATCCTCGTCGGTCACCGGTCCACCCAGTGGTATTCGGGCGCGCAGACCCCACCGCCCGTGCTCGTGCCCGGCCGGCCCCGCGCGACCGGCCCGGTCGCCGAGGTGCTCGCAGGGGTCGCCGCCGGCGAGGAGCCGGGCGAGGACGAACTCGTCACGCTGTTCTCGGCCCGAGGCCGAGAGGTCACTGCGATCGCCGAGGTGGCCGATGCGCTGCGCGCCGAGGCCGTCGGCGATGTCGTCACCTGGGTCGCCAACCGGAACATCAACTACACCAACGTCTGCACGTTCAAGTGCCGGTTCTGCGGGTTCTCCAAGGGCCCGTTGTCGCTCAACCTGCGCGGGACGCCCTATCTGCTGACGCTCGACGACATCGGCGAGCGCTGCCAGGAGGCCTGGCACCTCGGCGCGACCGAGGTGACGCTCCAGGGCGGTATCCACCCCGACTTCGACGGCGACTACTACGTCGACGTGGCCCGAGCCGTGAAGGCCGCCGTCCCCGGCATGCACGTTCACGGCTTCACCGCGCTCGAGGTCACCGAGGGCGCGAAGCGGCTCGGCGAGCCCCTCGCCGACTACCTGCGGCGCCTCATGGAGGCCGGTCTGCGCTCGTTGCCCGGGACCGCGGCGGAGATCCTCGACGACGAGGTCCGAGCCGTGCTGTGTCCCGACAAGATCACCACCGACGAGTGGTTGGACTGTCACCGCACCGCGCACGAGGTGGGGCTGCGGTCGAACATCACGATCATGTTCGGCTCGATCGAACACCCGCGCTCATGGGCCCGACACCTGGTGCGCACCCGCGACCTGCAGAAGGTCACCGGCGGCTTCACGGAGTTCATCCCGCTGCCCTTCGTGCACATGGCCTCCCCGATCTATTTGCAGCACAAGGCTCGCCGCGGCCCGACGTTCCGCGAGGTCGTGCTGATGCATGCCGTCGGGCGGATCGCCTACCGGGGCGTGATCGACAACGTGCAGGCGTCGATGGTCAAAGTCGGCCATGCCGGTGTGCGCCAGCTGCTGCAGGCCGGCGTGAACGACCTGGGCGGCACGCTGATGAACGAGAACATCAGCCGGGCGGCCGGGGCGAGCCACGGTCAGGGCTTCACGGTGGAGGACTTCCGCTCGGTCACCGAGCCGCTCGGCCGGACCCTCGAGCAGCGCACCACCACCTACGGCCGAGTGGCCACCACCTCCGGCTGAGACCGCTCCCGCCTCGGCAGGAGAGGCGGGGCTGGGGCCAACATGCGAATCCGCATGATACGGTGCAGTTATGCCTAGGACGGTGCAGATCCGAGACATCGACGACGACGTCTACGACGCCCTCGTACGACGTGCCGCCGAGCTCGGTCTGTCCGTGCCCGAATACCTCCGACGCGAGACCGAGCGCCTCGCCGCTCGACTGACGGTGCACGAATGGCTGGAGCGCACCCGGCGGCGCCCGGGGCCGAGCCGAAAGCTCGACACGCTGACCGCTCTGGACGAGCTGCGGGGGTCCTGGCCGTCGTGATCGTGGTCGACGCCTCCTGCCTCTACGAGGTCGTCGCCAACGGGGTGAACGCCGAGGCGGTCCGTGCCGTCCTCACCGACCACGACGACCAGGCGGCGCCGCACGTGGTCGATGTCGAGGTCCTCGGGCTCGTGCGGCGAGACGCCCTCGCCGGACGGCTCGACCCGACCGCAGCGGGTCTGGCCGTCGATGATCTCCGGGCCTGGCCAGGCGAGCGATTCGGACACCGCGGGCTGCTCGAACGGGCGTGGGAGCTGCAGCCCAACATCCGCACCTGGGACGCCGTCTACGTCGCGCTGGCGGAGGTGCTCGACGCTCCACTGCTCACGTTCGACCGTCGGCTCGCCCGCGCGAAGGGACCTCGGTGCTCGTTCGTCATCCTCGCTTGACCGGGTCTGGCCCGGCCCACGCATCCCTATCGTGCGTAGAACTCAACCCCCCGAAGGTGCGGGCAGCAGGGGCCGCAACGGCGGGAAGAGCAGCCCCTCGCGCGGCAGGCGCGTGAGCAGCTGCCGCGGCAGGGGCTCGTGGAAGACCCCGGGCACGTCCTCGAGGTCGACGAATGCCGGTGCGCCCGGCTGCTGGGGCGGTACGGCGTGTTCCTCGAACCCGAGCTGGGTGACCCCGACCGCCTCCCCTGCGACCCCGGCGACGCGGGTGAGCAACGCCTGGTCGTGGGTGGCGACGACAAGATCGGCGAGCCGGTGCGACCGGGCTCGGTCCGCGACGAGCGCCACGAGCGCGTCGTCGATGTCGTCCTCGGGCTTCAGCTTGGGCCGGGCGTACACGCCGAACCCGACCGAGCGGATCGCATGGACGAACGACTGCTGATTGCGCGCCAACTGCGGCGGCACGTTCACGAACGCCACGGCCTCGACGGCCTCGACCGCACCGGACCGCCCGACCAGCCAGCGGGCGACCGCCTCGTAGTCCGGGCGGGTCGTGCGCGTCGGCTTGTTGCCGAGCAGGCCGGCCAGCGTGGCGTCGATGTTCGGGGCGTCCCAGACGAGCAGGCGCAGGGTGGTCTCGCTCGGCGTCACGGTGGTCATGCGAGCTCGAGGGTCTCGTCGAGGTACCGCTGCCGGCACAGGGCTCGCTGCAGCTTGCCCGAGGAGGTCTTCGGCAGCGTCGAGGCCTTGACGAGCATCACGTCACGCGGGGGAAGGCCCGAAACCTCGAGCGTTCGTTCGTGGATGGCGTGCCGCACCTTGTCGAGGTCGTGGTCTCCCCGCACCTCGGCGACCACGACCACCGACTCCTTGCCCTTGTAGCCCTCGACGCCGAAGGCGATCACGTTCCCTGCCCGCACCCCGTCGATCACCCCGACCGCACGTTCGATGTCCTCGGGGAACACGTTGCGGCCCCCGACGATGATCACGTCCTTGATCCGGCCGCACAGCACGAGCTCGCCGTCGAGCAGGTAGGCGAGGTCGCCCGTGCGCAGCCAGCCGTCGCGGAACAGCACCTCGTTCACTTCGGGCCGCTTGTAGTACCCCGGTGTCACCGAGGTGCCGAAGATCTCCAGCTCGCCGACCTCCCGATCGGCGCGCATCGAGCCCGACGCCGGGTCGACGACGCGTATCTGCAGGCCGGGCACCGCCCGGCCCAGGAGCGGGAACCGTCGGGCCCGGCGCTCGAAGTCGGGGTCGGCCGGCTCGACCGGGACGGCGCGGCCCTCCTGCTCGAGCACGATCCGGTCGACGGCGTCGGTGACGAGCCCCCGTCCGAGCGCCGGGAACGTTCCGGCGATCGCGACCTCGGCCATACCGAACGCCGGGAACACTGCGCCGGGATCCATCCCGTGACGGGCGGCCTCGGCCACGAAGGCTTCGACCGCATCGGGATCCACGGGTTCGGCACCGTTGAGCGCCACGCGCAGGCTCGACAGGTCCAGACCGGACATCCGCTTGAGCGCCCGGGTCGCCAGCACCCACGAGAAGTTCGGACCGGCCGTCGCCGTGCCGCGGTGGTCGCTGATCCACTGCATCCAGGCCCCGGGCTTGGCCATGAAGTCCTGCGGTGCGGCCTGGACGAGGCCGCACCCGGTCGTCATCGGCAGGCCGAGCAACCCGACGAGGCCCATGTCGTGGTAGAGCGGCAGCCACGACACGAGCACGTCGACGTCGACGTCGAGCCGCACACAGGAGGCGATGGCGTCGAGGTTCGCACCGAGCACCCGGTCCGGGATCATCACGCCCTTGGGCTCGCTCGTCGAACCCGACGTGTACTGCAGGATCGCCAGGCGCTCCGGATCGGCGGCAGGCAACTCGACCGCGTCGGGCCCAGGGCGCCCCGGGCCCGGCTGCACCGCACCCAGGGGCACGGTCGGAGGGTCGCCCGGCGCCGGCTCGTAGAACGGCGCGAGCTTATCGTCGATCAGCAACACCTTCGCGTCGCCGTGGAGGATCCGGGCCCGGGTCTGGTGGACGAACTCCTCGATCGACCCCATCCGCATGGGCAGCGGCAGCACCATCGACGCCATGCCGGACAGCCAGCAGGCTCGGATGGTCGTGACGAGCGCCCGCGTCGTCGGGCCGAGGATGGCGACGTGGTCCCCGGGGCCGAGACCTCTGGCCTGCAGCGCTGCGGCCACGGCGCGGGCCTCGTCGTGGATCTGCCGCCAGCCGACGGTGTCGGACGTTGCGCCGTTGACGAACACCACGTGATGACCGGCGTCGGCAGCCGCCTCGAGGCGCTGGAGGATCGGAGTGGGCGTCGGCATGGTCCGCTCATTCAACCATTCGGACCTCGGCCGGATCGGGCCGGGAACTACCCTGCTCCCGCCATGTCGAACTCCGTCGAGACTCTTTCCGATCTGCCGCCGTACCGGTACTCGGCGGCGCTCGCTGCCGACATCGAGGCGCGGTGGCAGGAGCGCTGGGCCGCCGAGGGCACCTTCGAAGCCCCGAACCCGACCGGCCCGTTGGCCGACGCCGGCCGTCCCGCCGGCGATCGCAAGCTGTTCGTGCTCGACATGTTCCCCTATCCCTCGGGCGTCGGTCTGCACGTGGGCCACCCGCTCGGCTACATCGGCACCGACGTCTACAGCCGCTTCCAACGGATGCAGGGCACGAACGTGTTGTATTCGATGGGATTCGACGCATTCGGTCTGCCGGCCGAGCAGTACGCCGTGCAGACCGGCCAACACCCGGCGGTCACCACGGCGGCGAACGTGGCGAACATGCGCCGACAGCTGCGGCGGCTGGGGCTCAGCCACGACCTGCGCCGCTCGATCGACACGACCGATCCTGACTACTACCGCTGGACGCAGTGGATCTTCCTGCAGATCTACAACTCCTGGTACGACTCGTCCGCCCGGCGCGCTCGACCGATCGGTGAGCTCGAAGCCGAGTTCGCCGCCGGCTCGCGAGCCACACCCGACGGTCGGGCCTGGTCGGCGCTCGACGCCGCCGAGCGCCACGCCGCACTCGACGCGTACCGCCTCGCCTACCTGTCCGACGCACCGGTGAACTGGTGCCCCGGGCTCGGCACGGTGGTGGCCAACGAGGAGGTCACCGCCGAGGGTCGCAGCGACCGCGGCAACTTCCCGGTGTTCCGCCGCACCATGCGCCAGTGGATGATGCGGATCACCGCCTACGCCGACCGGCTGCTCGCCGATCTCGACCTGCTGCAGTGGACCGATGCGTTGAAGTCCATGCAGCGCAACTGGATCGGCCGTTCCGAAGGTGCCCGGGTGCGCTTCGCGACCGCGGCCGGCGACCTCGAGGTGTACACCACTCGGCCCGACACGCTGTTCGGCGCCACCTTCATGGTCGTCGCGCCTGAACACCCGATGGTGACCGCGCTCACGGCGCCGGCGTGGCCGGCGGGCACCGACCCGCGGTGGACCGCCGGGGCGGGCACCCCCGCCCAGGCGATCGCCGAGTACCGGCGCGCGGCGGCCTCCAAGAGCGACCTCGCCCGCCAGGAGACGAAGGACAAGACGGGGGTCTTCACCGGGTCGTTCGCCACGAACCCCGTGACCGGCGAACCCGTGCCCGTGTTCGTGGCCGACTACGTGCTCATGGGCTACGGCACCGGCGCCATCATGGCCGTGCCCTGCGGCGATCAGCGCGACTTCGAGTACGCCCGGGCCTTCGGGTTGCCGATACCCGCGATCCAGGAGCCGCCGGCGGCGTGGTTCGCCGAGCGTGGCATCGCGCCGTCGCTCGACACCGCGACGTGGCCCGAGGCGTTCGTCGGCGACGGCCGGTACGTCCAGTCCGGCATGCTCGACGGCGACCGCTCGATCGCGGACGCAAAGCGGCGCATCACCGACTGGCTCGAGGAGCGTGGGCGCGGCACGGGTGCAGTGCAGTACAAGCTGCGCGACTGGTTGTTCTCCCGCCAGCGCTACTGGGGTGAGCCATTCCCGATCGTCTACGACGCGAACGGCATCGCTCGCGCCCTGCCGGCCGAGATGCTGCCAGTGCTACTGCCCGACACCGATCAGTTCTCCCCGCGCACGTTCGACCCCGACGACGAGCATTCGGACCCCGAGTCGCCGCTCGACCGCCTCGATCACTTCAAGCACGTCACCCTCGACCTCGGCGACGGGCCGCAGCCGTACACCAGGGACACCAACGTGATGCCCCAGTGGGCCGGGTCGTGCTGGTACGAGCTGCGGTACTGCGACCCGACCAACACCGACACCTTCGTCGATCCGGCCGTCGAGCGGTACTGGATGGGCCCCCAACCCGAGGTGCGGCCCGACCATCCCGGTGGGGTCGACCTCTACGTCGGCGGGGTCGAGCACGCAGTGCTGCACCTGCTCTACGCACGCTTCTGGCACAAGGTCCTCTACGACCTCGGGCACGTGTCGTCGAAGGAGCCCTACACCCGGCTGTTCAACCAGGGCTACATCCAGGCCTTCGCCTACACCGACGAGCGCGGCCTGTACGTCGAGGCCGCCGAGGTCGAGGAGCGAGACGGCGGGTTCTGGCACCGGGGCAAGCCCGTCAACCGCGAGTACGGGAAGATGGGCAAGAGCCTCCGCAACGCCGTGTCGCCCGACGAGATGTACGACGCCTACGGCGCCGACACGTTGCGGCTGTACGAGATGTCGATGGGACCGCTCGACGCGTCGCGCCCGTGGAACACCCGGGACGTGATCGGCATGCACCGCTTCTTGCAGCGGGTCTGGCGCAACCTGGTCGATGAGGGGTCCGGCGCGCTGCGGGTCGACGACTCGCCCGCGGACGACGAGACGCGACGATTGCTGCACAAGACGATCGCGTTCGTCGGCGAGGAGATGGAGGCGCTGCGGTTCAACACGGCGATCGCCAAGCTCATCGAGTTCAACAACCACCTCACCGGCGTCGTTGCTGCGCACGGCGCGTGCCCTGCCGACGTGGCCCGCACGATGGTGCAACTGCTGAGCCCCCTTGTCCCCCACGTCGCCGAGGAGTTGTGGGCCAAGCTCGGCCATACCGAGTCGATCACCTACGTGGCGTGGCCGGTGGCCGATCCGGCACTGCTCGTCGACGACACCGTCGAGATCCCCGTCCAGGTCAACGGCAAGGTGCGCAGCCGGATCGTCGTGCCCGCGTCCGCCGACGCGGCTGCGCTCGAGACGGCGGCACGAGTCGACGACAAGGTGGTCGCAGCGCTCGCCGGGGCCTCGCCCCGCAAGGTGATCGTCGTGCCGGGCCGGCTCGTCAACCTGGTCGTGTGATCGCTTCTACGGTGGCGGCGTGACCGACGCCGCCGCCCTGAACGACTTCAACGCCCAACTCGTCGCCGAGTTCCGCGCCAGCAACGGCACGGTGACCGGCATGTTCGCCGGCGCACCGCTCGTGCTCGTCACCCATACCGGGGCCAAGTCGGGCATCCGTCGCACCACCCCGCTCGTGCACTCCCTCGACGGCGACCGGGTGGTGATCATCGCCTCGAAGGCGGGGGCGCCCACCCACCCCGACTGGTACCGCAACATGGTCGTCAACCCGCAGGTGACCGTGGAACTGCCCGGGGAGACCTACGAGGCTCGCGTCGTCGAAGCCACCGGCGACGAGCGTCGCCGCTTGTTCGACGCCCAGGCCGAAATGCTGCCGACCTTCAAGGGCTACGAGACCAAGGCGGCCGGACGCGAGATCCCGGTGCTGGTGCTCGAGCGGATCGCTCAGTAGAAGATCGGTCCGGGCTGCCCGCCGCCGCACGCCACGGCGTCCCCAGTGATCGCCGCGGCGCGCGGGCTGGCCAGGAAGGCGACGACCGCAGCGACCTCGTCGGCGTCGACGATCCGCTTGATCGCATTGCCCTGCGCCATACGGGCCTCGATCGTCGCCGCGTCGACACCGGCGGCCGCAGCCCGGGCCGCCATCACGCCGGGCGTGGCCTCGGTGCGCGTGAGTCCCGGGTGCACGACCGTCACGGTGATCCCGTGGCGTCCCAACTCGTCGGCGAGGTTCTTGGTCATCGCAGCCACGGCGACGTTGCGGATCGAGCCGACGATCGAACCGGTCGAGCGAGCGGCAAGACCGGAGACGTTGACGATGCGCCCCCAGCCGCGCTCGATCATCTGCGGAGCGACGGCCTGAGCGCAGCGCAGGTAGCCCATGACCTTCACCTCGACCTCGTCGAAAAGGTCGCTGCGGGTGAGGGTGGCCAGCGTCGGCGGCGCCGACTGTCCACCGGGTCGGGCGGCGTTGTTCACCAAGATGTCGACCCCGCCGAGGCCCTCGACCGCTGCAGCGACCATCGAGCGGACCGAGTCGTCGTCCCCTGTGTCGACCGGGATCCCCACGATCCGGCGGCCGGTTGCGGCCCGAAGCTCCTCGACCGCGGTCGCCAACCGGCCGGGATCCCGAGCGGCGACGGCGACGTCGCACCCCTCCTCGGCCAGCGTCCGGGCGATCGCCTTGCCGATACCCCGGCTACCGCCGGTGACGAGCGCCCGCTTGCCGGTGAGGAGCAGATCCATGGGCGGATCGTACGGCGCCACCTGCCAGCGCCAGACGGCTGGCGAGCCCCGCCACGACCCGTATAGGGTTCCCGACGCCCTACGGGGCTGTAGCTCAGTTGGTAGAGCGCTTCCATGGCATGGAAGAGGTCAGGGGTTCGATTCCCCTCAGCTCCACAAGTCGAACAGTTCTCGCCTGGCGATGCGTTCTGCGCACCGCGCTCCGTGCGTCGCGGGGCTTCAGTCGACCCAGGACACGGGCTGCTCGGTGGCGGCGTACACGTGGAGATCGGTGTGCCACGTCGCCTCGCCCGCCAGGCGAAGGTGCGACAGGTGCGGGACGAGCTCGCGGAACACCGCCCGCAGCTCCCAGCGGGCGAGGTTGGCGCCGAGGCAGAAGTGGGGCCCGTAGCCGAACGCGAGATGCGGGTTGGGAGTGCGCGTCACGTCGAAGCGGTAGGGCTCCGGGAAGACGCGCTCGTCGCGGTTGGCCGCAGGGTAGAACAACACGATCGTGTCGCCCTTCCGGAGGGCCGTGCCGCCGAGCTCGGTGTCGTGCGCGACGGTGCGGGCGAAGTGGACGACGGGGGAGACCCACCGCAGGATCTCCTCGACCGCAGTGCCGAGGTGCCGGTCGGGGTCGTCGGCCAGAAGGCGGGCCTGCTCCGGGTGCTGGAGCAGCGCCCGGACGCCGCCCGTGATGGCGTTCCGGGTGGTCTCGTTGCCGGCGAAGATCAGCAGGTTGACGTAGCTGTGGAGTTCCTGGTCCGACAGCGGCCGGCCGTCGAGCGTTGCGTCGACCAGGAGTGACACCAGGTCGTCGCCGGGTTCGGACCGGGCGCGGCGGTCGGCGATGAGCCCGGCGCGGAACGCGTGGAACTCGGCGCCGAGCCGGCGGCGCACGTCGCTCGCGGTCTCGCCGGGCCGCACGTGGAGCGCAGCGACCGTGGGGAACGACAGCAGGTCGGTCCACGCAAGGATCTGCGACCAACGCTCCCGTGGCACATCGATCAGCCCGCAGATCGTGGCGAGCGGCACCGAGACGGACAGGTTGGCGACGAGGTCGACCGGTGCGCCGCCGGCCGCACGGGCGCGCTCGACGAACTCGCCGACGAACGAGCGCGACAGCTCGACGAGGTCGTGCTCCAGCCGGCGCATGGCCGACGGCGTGAAGCTGCGCATCGTGAGGCGCCGGAGCGAGAAGTGCTCCTCACCGTCGCAGAAGATCATGTCGATCGGCACCCTCGGGTCCCACCCGAATCGCTCGGCCTGGCGCCGCTTGAACGTCTCGAACGCAGCGAGGTCTTCGTGGCTGCGCATCCGCAGGATGGGCCCGCCGTTGACGAACGTCTCGCGGCGACCCTCCACCTCCCGCACGAGGTCGTGGCGCGTCACCGCCCAGAAGGGCGGAAAGCCGGGACGCTCGTGACGGTGGACCGGCGCCTCGGCACGAAGCCGGTCCCAGAGCGCGAACGGGTACCCGTGCTCCACGTAGTACCGCTGGTCGAAGATCGGACCGTCGTCGATCACCAGCGGTTCGGGCACCGTCATGTCGCACCCCCGAGCGTCGACATTGCGGTACCAACTCTAGCCACGTGGTACCGCCGTGCCCCTCGCGCACCGGCGCACCCGCCGTCGAGCACGCAAACTTGCGTCGGTCCTTCAGCGTGGCCGCCGCTCCGTCAAGGATCGAAGCCCTCGCCAGGCGGTTGCCGCTGCGGCCTTGCTGCCGTCGATCACGGTCGACCGGCCCGGGGCGCGGGGATCGAGCCCGAGGCGCCGGAGGTGATGGTTGACGGCGTAGACCTTGGCGTACCGACGCAGCACTGGCGTGCCCCAGACGAGCGACAGCGAGATCGACAGTTCGCCTTCGGTCGCCACCGAGTGGACGCAGTCCGGGCCGATGAAGAGCCCGGACCCCGGCTGGAGGTCGTGGGTGACGAGGCCGACGGGCTCGCGATCGACCGCGCCGTACTCGTGGCTGTACATCCCTTCGAACGCCGTGGACTTGCGCGCCTCGTCGGCGAAGTAGCCGACGGTGAACTGCTTGCGCCCACGCACCTGGAAGAAGAGGTTGTTCTCGTGGTCGACATGGAACGGCACCGTCGTGTTCGCAGCGCTCACGAACAGGTACCCCTCCGGCTGCCCGACCGCTGCCGCAGCGATCCCCGCCGCAGCGCAGAACTCCCCGAACAACTCGCCGATCCACCCTCGGTACAGCGGATCCTCCTCGATCAAGGAGATCGCAACCCACAGCCTGCGCTCGGCGACCTCGCGAACCGCCGACGACGCCCGGGGGCCCGACCATGCCACCGGCCGGAATCCCGCCTCGACCCGGCCTCGGTCCGATGCAGCCGTCTCGATCAGATCCGGCCGGAGACGGTCGGCGAGCATCGCGATCGCCTCGAGCTCCAGCATCGGGTCGTCCGCAAGGGCGTGACCGAAGCGGAACGCCGGGCTGTGCTCGCCCCCCGTCCAGGTGAAGGGGCCGAACTCCATCCGCCGACCCGCCCTGTCCGTGGATCTGTCCATCAGCGAACCTCCCTCCTCCGCAACCTATGGCGGCGCCGCAGGACCAGTGCGGGTGTCGATCGATCCAGCGTGTCGGGCTACGTCGCCACCGGAAGGGCCCAGGGCACGACCGGCGCGTCACGGTAAAGCCGCTCGATGTCGTAGAAACGGCGCTGCTCGTCGGTGAACACGTGCACGATGACGTCACCGAAATCGAGCAGCACCCAGCTCATCTCGCCCAGGCCCTCAACCCGTAGCGGGCCTGTGCCGGACGAGGCCCGGACCTGACGCTCCACCTCGTCGACGATGGTGCGCACCTGACGGGTGTTGGAGGCCGATGCGATCACGAACGCGTCGGCGATCGTCAGGATGCTGGCGACATCGAGCACCAGGACGTCGGTTGCCTTCTTGTCGTCAGCGGCGCGCGCCGCAACTACGGCGCGCTCGAGCGCTGCGAGGTGGGCGGGATCGTCGGCTTCGGTCACGGTCTCCTCGAGGTGGTCGTCACGCCGGGATCCGGCGCGATGGTCGTTGCGGTTGCTGTTGCGCCCTCCAGGAACCGGCGGAACGAGTCGCCGAGGACGATCGTCGCCTGCACCCCTTCGATCCGCTCGACGGCTACCGACGTCTGCACGCTACCGATCACCTCGGCGAGCCCGTCGACCAACGAACCCGATGCCGCCGTGTCGAGCTCCAGGCGGGTCACCGAGGGCGCACTCCCCGACGCCAGCTGCGCCAGCACCACGTTCAGCCCGGTCTCCATGATCTTCGCCACGGCCGCCTTCAGCAGCGCTCGGTCACCGGTCGGATCGACGACTCGCACGCGTGCCAACCCGTTGGCGGGGCTCGCTGCCCCGGGCAGGACCTCGGCGACGACGAGGCGCAGTTCGGCTTCGTCGAGGCGCAGGACCTCCTCGCTCGACGTGCTCACGTCGGCCACCACCGGCACCAGTTGCGCACGGACCGGACCGCGCCGCAGCGCACGGACGAGCCCTTCGACGCTCCCCACGACGGCCGCCGCCGCCTCCGTGGCCGAGCGATCGAGGCGGGCGGCGACGGCCGTCCACACGGCCGAGTTCCGCCCGATCCGAGCCAGTTCCGGCTCTGCGACACCGCGAGCGAACAGCACTTGCACAGCTTCGGGCCCACTCAGTCGGCGCGTCCCGGCCGCCTGCAGCACGCGCTCGCGGCCTGCGGCGTCTATCGCCCGCACATCGGCGGCGAAGGTCACGTCGAACGGGGCCACCGGCGCGAGCAACTCGGCCAGCGTCGCCTCGGCGAGCACGAAGCGGTCGGAGACCTCGACCCGCAACAGGCTCCCGACCGCCGCAGCGAGACCGTCGAGCCGACCGGTCGCCCACGACGACCCCAGCGCCGAGGCGTCGCCGCCTTCGACGAGCACCGTCTCGCTGCTCGACGGCAACGCCAGCAGCGTGCCCCCACCGTCCGGGCGCATGGCCACGACCAACACCCCCGCCAGGCGCGACGAGGCGTCGGCCAGCGCGACCACCACCGCCGATGTGTCGGGCAGCGGCGTCGGGCGTTCCCGAACCTCCTCGACGGTCCCGGCGCGTGAGCTGCGGATCGTGTCCACGGCACGCCAGCCGAGGACCGGTACCGCCGCAGCGACCATCGCCAACAACGCGACCATCAGGCCGGTTCGCGCGGGGTACGTGACGCGGGGTGCCCGTCTCACCGGGCCTGACCCCGGTAGAGCCCCCGGGCACGGATCTCGGCGATGACGGCATCGGGCAGCAGGAACTCCAGCGGTCGACCGTCGAGCACCCGGGCACGCAGGTCGCTCGAGGACACCTCGAGATGCGGGACCTCCACCCGGATCCAGGCGAGCCCCTCCGGCAGCACCGAGGTGTGACCCGGCCGGTCGACGACCACGAGGCGGGACCGAGCCACGACCTCCTCCGGGCGCTCCCAGGTCGGCAACAGGGCCGCAGCGTCCGCCCCGAGGATCGTGAACAACTGCACGCCGCCTTCGGCCTCGAGCGACCGCAGCGTGTCGACGGTGTAGCTCGGACCACCCCGATCGAGCTCGATCCGGCTGGCCGACAGGCCTTCGATCCCGGCGACGGCCGCAGCGACGAGGGCGAACCGGTCCTCGGCCGCGCTCAGCGCCCTGGTGCCTTCCTTCTGCCAGGGTCGGTTCGCGACCACCAGGAGCACCTCGTCGAGCGCGAGGGCGTGCCGGACGTTGAGCGCCGTCACCAAGTGGCCGATGTGGGGAGGGTCGAACGTTCCTCCGAACACCCCGACGCGCCGCGCCGGCACCGGGGGCGCAGCATCAGGCACGACCGGGGAGCGTACCGTCGGCACCTCGGCCGGATCCGCTCAAGCTCCCGGCAGACCTGGGTCGAATGGCTCGTTCCCACGGTTGTGCCAACCGACACCGACAACAACGGAATCAACCCGATAAGGGCGACGTTGACACAGATGCCATGAACGACACGCTCGGCTTCTACCTGAACGACATCGGCAAAGTGGCGCTGCTCACCGCGGAGGAGGAGCGCCAACTCGCCAAGGCCATCGAGAACGGGCGCGCCGCCCTGGCGCGGATCGAGGCCGGCGAGGACACCCCCGACAATCGTCGGACCGTCGCCACGGCGGCGGCCGCCAAAGACCGCTTCGTGCGGGCGAACCTCCGGCTCGTCGTGAGCCTCGCCCGCCGCTACCCCCTCCCCCAGGGGATGGAACTCGGCGATCTCATCCAGGAAGGCAACCTTGGCCTCGAGCACGCCGTCGACAAGTTCGACTGGCGCCGCGGCTTCAAGTTCTCCACCTACGCCACGTTCTGGATCCGCCAGGCAATCGGGCGTGCGCTCGACCAGAAGGCCAGCCTGGTCCGCCTGCCGGGTGACCGTTCGGCCAGCCTCCGGGCGGCGTTGCGCCAGACCTCGGCCAGCGGGGAGGACCTCGACGCCGAGTCGGCCCGGCTCCACCGCATCTCCACCCCGATCTCGCTCGACCGGACCGTCGGCGACGACGGCGACACGACGCTCGGCGACCTGGTGGCCGCCGACGTCGAGGATCCGGCCGACCGGGTGGTCGCCGGTGAGCAGACGCGCCTGCTCGGCGAACTGCTCGAACGTCTCGACGACCGGGCCCGTTACGCCGTGGAGGCCCGCTACGGCCTGCTCGACGGGGAGCGCAAGAGCTTCCGCGAAGTCGGCGACGACCTCGGGGTCACCGCCGAGGCCGCCCGGCGGCTGGTCAAGCGGGCCGTCGAGGGCCTGAAGGACGACGCCGCCAAGATCCTGGCCGCCTGAGCCACCCGGCTCCGGCCAGCCGCGGTCCCTGCCACTCCCCCCACGGCGGGTCGATCGCTCGCCGAACGCCGCAGCGCCACCCCCCGGGCGCTGCGGCGTTCGCCGTGCGGGGCCGGGGTCACGGCAACGGCGTTGCGATCGACGCACCGAACCGCCACGCTTTGCGCCATGCCGACGACCTGGAGCCCGACGTCGTGGCGGAACCTGCCCGCCTCGCAGCAGCCCGATTGGCCCGACGAGACCGCCCTCGACCATGCGCTCAAGCAGCTCGCCGGCTTCCCACCCCTCGTATTCGCGGGCGAGGCCCGTCGGCTCACGGCCGCCCTCGGTCAGGTGGTGGCCGGCAATGCCTTCCTCCTCCAGGCCGGCGACTGCGCCGAGAGCTTCGAGACCTTCAGCGCCGTGCAGATTCGGGAGAAGCTGCGCGTCATCCTCCAGATGGCCGTGGTGCTGACGTACTCCCTCGGGGTCCCGGTCGTGAAGGTGGGACGGATCGCTGGCCAGTACGGCAAGCCCCGCTCCTCCCCGACCGAGCGTCTCGCCGACGGCACGGAGGTGCCGAGCTTCCGGGGCTACATCGTCAACGACCCCACACCCACCGCGGCGGCACGGCTGGCCGACCCGACCCGCCTCGTGGAGGCCTACCACCAGTCGGCGGCCACGCTGAACCTGCTGCGGGCCTTCACCAAGGGCGGATTCGCCGACCTGTCCCGGGTCCAGGCGTGGACGCAGGAATTCGTGGCCTCCTCCGCCGAAGGCGAGCGCTACGAACAGATCGCCACCGAGATCGAGCGGGCGTTGAAGTTCATGCAGGCGTGCGGGATCGACCTCGAGACCACTCGCACCCTCCAGGAGGTGGACGTCTACACGAGCCACGAGGCGCTCCTGCTCGGCTACGAGGAGGCCCTGACCCGCCAGGACTCGCTCACCGGCGGCTGGTACGACTGCTCGGCGCACATGGTGTGGATCGGTGAACGCACCCGTGAACTCGGCGGCGCCCACGTCGAGTTCTTCCGGGGCATCGGCAACCCGATCGGCGTGAAGATCGGCGCCTCGACCGACCCGGCCTACGTGCTCGACCTGTGCGAGCGACTCAACCCCGCCCGGGTGCCGGGGCGACTCACGCTGATCTCCCGCATGGGGGCCGGCAGGGTCGCGGGGCTGCGCCCCTTGCTGCGGGCGGTCCGCCAGGCCGGGCACCCCGTGGTGTGGGCCTGCGATCCCATGCACGGCAACACCTTCACCTCGGCAGCCGGGTTCAAGACCCGGGACTTCGAGCAGATCTGCGCCGAGTTCGACGGGTTCGTGCGGGCCTGCAAGGACGAGGGCGTCTGGCCGGGGGGCGTGCACGTCGAACTGACCGGCGAGGACGTCACCGAATGCCTCGGTGGCGCCGAGCAGGTCCTCGAGGACCATCTCGACCGCCGGTACGAGTCGGTGTGCGATCCCCGGCTCAACGGCCGGCAGTCGATCGACCTGGCGTTCCGCATCGCTGAGACGGTCCGCGCCTGACCTAGCCTTCCCGAGGAGCCCGAACCGGGCCGGCAAAGGGGAGGACCATGGCGGTCATCGAGGAAACAGGGCGTCTGCCCTGGCACATGTCCGGCAACTACGCGCCGGTGGCCGACGAGGTCACCGCCGTCGATCTCGCCGTGATCGGCGCGCTGCCCAAGGAGCTGTCGGGTCGGTTCATCCGCAACGGGGCGAACCCGCTGCCCGGCAAGGTCACGCCCCACTGGTTCCTCGGCGACGGCATGCTGCACGGCATCCGCATCCGTGACGGCAAGGCCGAGTGGTACCGGAACCGCTGGGTCCGCACCAAGGTGCTCGGCGGGGCCGACCGCATGGCGCCCGAGAACATGATGGACTTCTCGGTCTCGACGGCGAACACCCACGTGATCGCCCATGCCGGGCGGATCCTGGCGCTCGAGGAGGGGGCGTTCCCCACCGAGGTCACCCCCGAGCTCGATACCGTCGGCACGATCGACTACGGCGGTGCGCTCGGCACGCAGTTCACCGCTCATCCGAAGCTGTGCCCGGAAACCGGCGAGATGATCGCCTTCGGGTACACGATGCTCGGTGCGCCGTACCTCACCTACCACCGGATCTCGGCCGACGGCCGCCTCGTGCAGAGCGAGCCGATCGACATGGGTGGGCCGACGATGGTGCACGACTTCTGCGCCACCCGGCACCACGCGATCTTCCTCGACCTCCCGGTCGTGTTCGATCTGGAGCGGGCGATCCGCGGCGAGATGCCGATGGCCTGGAGCGACACGTACCCGGCCCGCGTCGGCATCATGCCCCGCGAGGGCAAGGGCTCCGACACCCGCTGGTTCGAGATCGACCCGTGCTACGTGTTCCACACCATGAACGCCTACGTCGACGACCAGGGCCGCGTGGTGCTCGACGCCGGCCGCCACGCCTCCATGTGGCGCAAGAGCGCGGACGACTTCCCGCCCTCGGTGCAGTGGCGCTGGACCTTCGATCTCGGGTCGGGAGCGGTCACCGAGCAGCAGATCGACGACGTCGGCCACGGCTTCCCCCGCGTCGACGATCGCCGGGCCGGCCTGCCGTACCGGTACGGCTGGGTGGTCAGCCCGCGCGGCGCCAACGGCGAGCGCGACCTCGCCGCCGAAGCCGACTCCATGATCGTGCAGTACGACCTGATGTCCGGGGCGCGCACCGAGTTCGACCCGGGCCGCGGCAAGGTGCTCGGCGAGCCGGTGTTCGTGCCGGCGTCCGACGACGCTGCCGAGGACGAGGGCTGGGTCATGACCTACGCCCACGACCGGCCCTCGGGCGTGTCGAGCTTCATCGTGTTCGACAGCCGGGACACCTCGGCCCCGATCGCCGAAGTCCCCCTGCCGCAACGGGTTCCGTACGGTTTCCACGGTTCCTGGGTGGCCGACTGACCGATCGGCGTTGCCGGTGGCGGTGCCCGACGTGCGCCGAGCCCCTCGAGCCAGTGGCCGGGGGGCTCGGTTGCGTTTCGGGTCATCGGTTCGACCGCGCCCGGGAGGGCTATGTGAACCTGCTCCCCGCTGGCCGCAAGGCTGGCGGGGCGGCGGGTGACACACCCGGGATGGTGCACGCCCGGCGGGCCCTGTTCGACGCCGGCCACTACCGCCCGGTGCACGAGGCCGTATGCGCTGCGGTCGACGCCGAGGTCGCTGCCGGCGGTGTCGTGCTCGACGCGGGATGCGGGGAGGGCACCTACCTCCGGGCGATCGGCGTCGGGCGTGGTGACCTGACCCGCCTCGGCGTCGACGTCGCCAAGCCGGCCGTGCGGCTCGCCGCTCGGCGGGACCCCGCTGCGGACTACGCCGTCGCCTCGTCGCACCGGCTCCCGGTCGCCGACGCGACGATCGACGCCGTGGTCTCGGTGTTCGCTCCCCGGGCCTGGGTGCAGTTCGCCCGGGTCCTGTCGCCCGACGGTGCAGCCGTCGTCGCGTCGCCCGGCGCCGAGCACCTCGACGCCGTGCGACGGCTTCGCTACGTCGACGCCGTGCCCCACGACGAGCGGGCACACCTCACCGAATCCGAGGTGGCCGGGTGGACGCTGGTGGACCGGGTCGACGTGCGCTACGAACTCACCGTCGCCGGTCCCGACGTGGAGCACCTCGTCCACATGACGCCCTACCGGTGGTCGGGCTCGTCCACTGCGCTCCCGTCGGTGCTGACCACCACCGTGCACGTCGTGGTCAGCACCCACCGGGTACCGCGGCGGCCACCTACGCCTGCTTGACGATCCCCCGCTCGATCAACGACCCGATGGTCACGTCGTCCTGGCCGAGCGAGGCCAGGATCTCCACGGAGTGCTCCCCGTGGCGCGGCAGGCTCGGCGTCGGCTCCAGGCTCGTGGCCGAGAAGCGGGCCGCAGGACGGACCTGGCGGACCCGACCGACCGAGGGGTGCTCGAAGTTCCAGATCGACCCGTTGTGCACGATCTGTGGGTCCTCGACGAGCGACTCCATCGTATTCACCGGACCGCACGCGACGTCCTCGGCGAGGAGGCGCTGGACGAGGTCCTCGGCCTCCCACTCCTGGAACGCCGCTTCGAGGAGTTGGCCGAGCGCTTCGAAGTTCCCCGGCTGGACCAAGCCGGCCACGGTGGCAAAGCGCGGGTCCTCGCACCACTCGGGGTGTCCGACCGCCCGGTACAGCCCGTGGCGGTCGGCGTCGCTCGCTGCGAAATAGATCAGTTCACCGGTGCGGCACCGGCTCACCGACATCGCCTGGGCCAGGCTCGGCGAACGGGCCGAGATCGGGTCGTCGAGGAACGAGCGCTGCATCATCCCGTCGGACCAGAAGAACGCGAGTGCGGCATCGACCATCGCGACGCCGATGTGCTGGCCTCGGGCCCGGCCGAGCGCCCGGGCGAGCAGCGCCGCGGTGATCGCTTGCGCCACCGTGTAGGACGTGGACTTGTCCGCCACGATCGTGCGGTGCACGTCGCTGAAGGGGATCTGCGGGTTGACCTGCACCGCCACGTGGCCAGTGATCCCCTGGATCACCGGGTCGTACACCTTGCGGTCCGAATACGGGCCCGTCGGTCCGTAGCCCGAGATCGACACGTAGACGAGATCCGGATTGCGCGCCGACAGCGCCTCCCACCCCAGCCCGAGCCGATCGCACACACCAGGCCGGAAGTTCTGCACGAACACGTCCGCAGTGTCGACGAGGCCCAGCACCACCTCGACCCCCTCGGGGGTCGTCAGGTCGACGGCCAGCGACCGCTTGCCGCGGTTGTGGTTGGCGAAGAACGGGGTGAGCGAGTCGATCGGGACGCCGGTCACCCGGGTGAGATCGCCGCCGACGACCGGTTCGACCTTGATGACGTCGGCCCCCTGGTCGGCGAGCAACATCGTGGCCAGGGGCCCGGAGACGACCTGGGTGAGGTCGATGATCCGGAACCCGTCGAGCGGTCCACTCATGAAAGCCTCCTCGGAACGGTGCGAGCAGGACGCTACCGCCAGGCAAGCGCTCAGTTCGGTCGGGGCAACCCGGCTCGGGTGATCACCGTACGCTCGGCCAGCGCAACGATCGTGTCGTCGTCGTATCCGAGCGAGGCGAGCACCTCGTCGGTGTGCTCGCCGAGCCGGGGGAAGGACCCGACCGGTTCGAGCGGGGTGCCCTCGAACCGCGGCGCCGGCCGGGCCTGACGCACCCGCCCGACCACCGGGTGCTGGTAGTCCCAGATCGCGCCGTTGTGGACGATCTGCGGGTCGCGGACCAACTCCTCGACGCTGTTCACCGGGCCGCAGGCCACGTCCTCGGCCACCAGGCGCGCCAACACCTCGGCGATCGGCCACCGTTCGAACGCCGCGGCGATCGACTCACCGAGGACCGACAGGTTGTCGCCCTTCGCCAGCGCGGCCGCCGAGGCGAACCGGGGGTCCTCGCACCACTCGGGATGCCCGAGCGCTCGGAACAGCCCGTGCCGGTCCGCATCCGTCGCGGCGAAGTAGATGATGTCGCCATCCGCGCACCGGGTGACCGACATGACGCGGGCGAGCGTCGCACGGTCGCGCGGGGTCGGATCGTCGAGCAACGAGCGGTGCATCATCCCGTCCGACCAGAAGAACGCGAGCGCGGCGTCCACCATCGCCACCGAGATGTGCTGGCCGCGCACCCGGCCCCGCTCCCGGGCCAACAGCGCCGCAGTGACGGCCTGGGCCACCGTGTACGACGTCGCTTTGTCCGCCACGACCGTGCGATGCACGTCGGTGAACGGGATCT
>Ga0169931_10000249_pt1 | contig 86944 bp, 77 predicted proteins | sample Kivu_15m_20L_FD_129675 | JGI IMG/M metagenome (GOLD analysis project Ga0169931, IMG submission 129675) | Freshwater microbial communities from Lake Kivu, Western Province, Rwanda to study Microbial Dark Matter (Phase II) - Kivu_15m_20L... | ecosystem: Environmental > Aquatic > Freshwater > Lake... | reverse complement strand
TAATGCCAGAGACCCCCGTTGGGGGCTACATCAAAACGCGGGTGCCCTTTGGATGTGGGTTAAATTCACAATGCCAGAGACCCCCGTTGGGGGCTACATCAAAACTGCGTCTGTGATGACGACGCCGTTGACCGTGTAAATGCCAGAGACCCCCGTTGGGGGCTACATCAAAACCCCTGCTCTCTCTGCTCCCTCTCTTACATGGAAATGCCAGAGACCCCCGTTGGGGGCTACATCAAAACTGCATCAACTTGGCGTGATCGCGCACCTTTGCAATGCCAGAGACCCCCGTTGGGGGCTACATCAAAACTTGGCCACGCCGTCTATTTTGAGAACTTTGACGAATGCCAGAGACCCCCGTTGGGGGCTACATCAAAACGGGTTGGGTCGATTAAGAGGCGCTCTAGGTCGAATGCCAGAGACCCCCGTTGGGGGCTACATCAAAACTAGGTGTAGAGTGCAGGGCGCAGGGTGCAGGCAATGCCAGAGACCCCCGTTGGGGGCTACATCAAAACGCTGTAACGACGATTCAGAGACCTACGCCAACAATGCCAGAGACCCCCGTTGGGGGCTACATCAAAACCGCTGAAGCCTTTCTCCGCACGATTGGCAAATAATGCCAGAGACCCCCGTTGGGGGCTACATCAAAACGAAAAACTTTTATCGGGGTCAACTCCCCGACTAAATGCCAGAGACCCCCGTTGGGGGCTACATCAAAACTCACGGCAGGGCAGGGTGTTTGTGGGTTGGATAATGCCAGAGACCCCCGTTGGGGGCTACATCAAAACGTGGTAAACTTGCTAACAGATGAATTTGTGGGCAATGCCAGAGACCCCCGTTGGGGGCTACATCAAAACAGGCTTGGAAGGTTCCCTGCTCTACTCTCTCCAATGCCAGAGACCCCCGTTGGGGGCTACATCAAAACAATTTCGCCCCGATTCGTGTTGCGAAAATGAAAATGCCAGAGACCCCCGTTGGGGGCTACATCAAAACAGAGGAACGAAAGGCCGCTAATGCGGTAGCACAATGCCAGAGACCCCCGTTGGGGGCTACATCAAAACTAACCCATGAACACCAAAGCAGGAGCCGCCACAATGCCAGAGACCCCCGTTGGGGGCTACATCAAAACTGAAACGGCTTTGGAGGCCGCGGCCGAATACGAATGCCAGAGACCCCCGTTGGGGGCTACATCAAAACTCAATCTTTGGTTCGTGAGGTTGCATGGTTGAAATGCCAGAGACCCCCGTTGGGGGCTACATCAAAACCATTCCACTCCCCCGGCCCCGACGGTCGATTGAATGCCAGAGACCCCCGTTGGGGGCTACATCAAAACATTGTAAGCACATCAAGGACGTGCTGATTTACAATGCCAGAGACCCCCGTTGGGGGCTACATCAAAACTCAATGGCACGACCGTTGGCGCGACTACGGCGAGAATGCCAGAGACCCCCGTTGGGGGCTACATCAAAACTAAAACCTGGCCGCGATCTTCGGTTCCTCGGCAATGCCAGAGACCCCCGTTGGGGGCTACATCAAAACAACTACAACGGCGGCGAGAGCGAAATTCGCCTAATGCCAGAGACCCCCGTTGGGGGCTACATCAAAACATTTCAATCCGCCGAAGCGCGGCCACTTCATCAATGCCAGAGACCCCCGTTGGGGGCTACATCAAAACGATGGTGACTGCCGACATGTTCGCCGATATGGAATGCCAGAGACCCCCGTTGGGGGCTACATCAAAACCCTGGGGAGTTTAGCGAGCGTCTTTTCGGCGGAATGCCAGAGACCCCCGTTGGGGGCTACATCAAAACACAAATCCTACGGCCATAAAAAACCCGCACATAATGCCAGAGACCCCCGTTGGGGGCTACATCAAAACGAGGGTTCCTTGATCCCGACAACTTCCTATCCAATGCCAGAGACCCCCGTTGGGGGCTACATCAAAACAAGTGAGCCCAGCCGACACTTCGGCCGAACAGAATGCCAGAGACCCCCGTTGGGGGCTACATCAAAACGCGGTATTCGCCCCAGTGTTCCACGCCGTTCCAAATGCCAGAGACCCCCGTTGGGGGCTACATCAAAACACACTACCACCACCGGCCCCAGCACCAATAGCAATGCCAGAGACCCCCGTTGGGGGCTACATCAAAACTGTTTTGCTGGCCTTGGCCGATTACGCGAACGAATGCCAGAGACCCCCGTTGGGGGCTACATCAAAACAGATTGTTGGGCAGCGGGCCGTTCGTGAAGCCAATGCCAGAGACCCCCGTTGGGGGCTACATCAAAACATTGCCAACAAGCACACGTCCCTGCGCGAAAGAATGCCAGAGACCCCCGTTGGGGGCTACATTAATATACATGCCAACGAGTCGCTATAAATTGAAAAACGCCAAGCCCGTAAACCCGTAGTTTCAGTCGGCCGGCAGCGCGTTCAGCCGGAGGTCCACCATCAGGTCGGACGCGATTTTTTCCAAATCGGTGCGGACGGCGCCGAGGTTGGCCGCCGCCGGGACCGACACCCGCACCTTCGCCTGAAAGAGCGTGCCGCCGCCCATCGGCGCGCTGACCCGCTCGGAACTGAGATCTTCAACATTCACCGCGTGGGCCGCCAGCACCGCGCTGACCGCCCGCAGGATGCCCGGCCGGTCCTGCCCCACCAGCTCAAGCGTCGCCCGCGCCGCGGCCTGCGCCACGGGCACGCCGCTTTCGGTGTGCAGAATCACGCGCAAACCCGCGCCTTTGAGCTCCTGCAGGGCGTGCACGAGATCGTCGGATTTTCCCGCCGCCACTTCCACGCGCAGGATGCCGGCAAACTGCCCGCCAAGGTGACACATCCGGCTCTCCAGCCAGTTGCCGCCGTGGTCGGCCACGGTCGCCGCCACCAACTGCACCAGGCCGGGACGGTCGGCCCCGATAATCGTCATGACAAGGGTCGTGAGCATGCGCCGACCCTAGCCCGCAAACGCCGCCCCGCAATGCCAACCTTCGTCTGGTTCCGATGAGATTCAGCCGGAACCATCCAGTTGAACCATGAATGAACCCGAAGGAACATGAATGAGAAAATAAAGACGGAGGCGGTAGGTGGACGCGCAGGTCCCTCTGCGCGTCGGTCAAAGCTGGCCGGCAGAGGGACCTGCCGGGCCCACCTTTGTAGGAGCCTGCTGGCAGGCGATTCGGAGCGCGTGCCTGCCGCGTATGTGCGGCATCGCTACATCCGCGTCCATCCGCGCAATCCGCGGAAAAATCCTCCGCCCCAACCCAAAATCGGAAATCAGAAATCGAGAATCGAGAATCGAAAATCAAAAATCCCCAATCCCCTCACTCCTCCAGTTCCACGTTCCAGTAGGCGAGGTCGAGGAAGTCTTTCCACATCTCGCGGTGCTGGTTGCCGAGCACGAGCGAGATCACGGGCCGCCACTTCGGGCGCACGGGCTTGCGGATGAGGCGCATGCTGGCGGCGTGCGGGAGCCGGTTGGCCTTGCGCGAATTGCACTTGATGCACGAGCACACGATGTTCTCCCACGTGGTCTTGCCGCCGGCGTCGCGCGGGATGACGTGATCGAGGTTGAGCTGCTCGCGCGGGAAGACGCGCGCGCAATACTGGCAGGTGTTCTTGTCGCGCTCGAAGACGTTGTTGCGCGTGAGCTTCAGCTCCTTGCAGGGCAGCCGGTCAAAAAAAGTCAGCAGGATGACGCGCGGCAGGCGGATGGTGCGCGTGGGCGTGCGCACGGCCTCAATCTCCGACCGCGGCGGATTGCTCAGCGAGAAATCCATCCAGTCGAGCATCGAGAAGGTGCGGAAGTCCTCCGCATCGTTGTAAACCACCTGCGCATGTCCGCGAGCCAGCAGCGCAAAAGCCCGCCGAGCGCCGATGATGTTCACCGCCTGCCACAGGCGGTTTAAAACCAGCACGGGTTGATCGAGGGCGAACTCCATACGGGGCCATCGCAATAGCGGCGCAACCGGTTGGGTGTCAAGGACCGCGGCGTGAACAATTGGTTACGGGCGTCCCCTCGTCTTTCCCGCCGCACCCCGGATCATTCTCGTTCCTCGTTCTCTTTCTCGTTCTCCAGAACCCCGGAAAGAGAATGAAGAACGATTACGAGAAGGAGGAACGATCCAACCTGTCGCCCCTCCAAGCTCCAATCCCGATTGGCCGCAAAGAGGCGCTATGGCGGTTTAAAATGTCGTAGCCACGGACAGGTAGGGCCGGACTCGCCAGAGGCGAGCAAGCCCTTGTGCGCCTCCGGTGCATCCGGGCAGGCCGCGGTCCGCTCGGAGAGCGGACCCTACCGGCGCTACCGCGCCTCAGAGCAACGGCCACAATTTTAACTACTCAAAGGATAACAGCTCTATCTTCCAGCCGGCCAGTAGTGGGAAATTTTGCCGCGCAAAAACCGCACGCTCGCGGCCAGTTGCTCCATGCCGTTCACGCCGTCCTCGATGCTGATCCAGTTGTCGAAGCCGACGTCGCGCAGCGTCGAGAAAATCGCGTCGTAGTCGTTGAGCCCTTTGCCGATCTCGCCGTGCGCGAGCCGCTTCGCGTAGCCAAGCGCCCCGCCCTCTTCCTTGCGTAAATCCTCCAGCGTGCCGCTGAGCAGATACCGGTCGCTCGCGTGCATCGTCACCACCCGGTGCTTCACGCGCGCCAGCAGCTCCAGCGGATCGTCGCCGGCCAGGAAGGCGTTGCTCGGGTCGTAGTTCACGCCGAAGTGCGGATGGTGCAGCCGGTCCACCAGCGCACAGAATACTTCCAGCTTTTGCGCAAATTCCGGATACGCCCAGAAGTCGTCCTTGTAATGGTTCTCGAGGATGAGCGTGACGCCGCACTTCTCCGCTTCCGGCAGGCAGGCCTCGATGTTGGCCACGACGATATCGAGCCCCTGCGCCACCGTCAGCTCCGGCCGCCGCTGGCCGGAAAGCACGCGACAATACTTCGCGCCGAGCGTCGCCGCCATCCGGATCCAGGTTTTTTCCTTTTCGATCTCGATCTGCCGCAGCCGCGGGTCGGGCTGCGAGAAATCTGGCGAGCAGCACAGCATCGGGATCACCATGCCCGCCGCCTCGACCTGCCGGCGTGCCACGGGCCACTGCACCGGGTCCGCCAGCTCCAGCATGCCGCTGTAGTATTCGAGCCCGTCGAGGCCGAGCGGCGCGACGAGATCCACCCACTGTTGCAGGGTCATCGAGCCATCCTTGCAGAGCTGCTGCATGAAGGCCTTGGGAAACGCGGCGAGCTTGGGCATGGATGATGCGGGAGAAAGAAATTCGAACCGGGTGGAATGTGGAACTCAGGAAAACTTGAAACAGACCAGATGCCGGCCTTCGTCCCTGATTTCCTGATTTCCACATTTCATGTTTTTACCGGGTTGCGGCCGTAAACGGAAAACTGCTCCAGCTCGAGCACCGTGCCGGTGATCGGCCCCGATTCGTCGCCCAGCCAATAGACCGCGGCGGCGGCGATCTCCTCCGGTTGGATCAGCCGGCCCGAGGGCGCGTAGAGCGGCGGGAGTTTTTGCGCCCAATCCGGCGGCAGGCCCTGCGCCACCTGCGCCGCCTGCTCGCGCGCGGTCAGCACCCAGCCGACATTGAAATGCGTGAAGCGCACGCGGTCGGTGCCGTGGGCGTTCGCGAGATTGCGGGAGAGCGTCTGCAGCGCGCCTTTCGAGACACTGTAGTCAATGAACGTCGCCTCGCCGCTGAGCGCGTTGATCGACCCGATGTTGAGCACGCTGCCGTGATGCGCCTGCAACTGCGGAAACGCCGCCTGAATCAAAAACAACGGCGCGCGCACATTGATGGCCATCGTGCGTTCGAATTTCTCCACTGTAATGGTGTGCAGCGTCTCGCGCGGCACGATGGCGGCATTGTTCACAAGGCCGGTGATTTTGCCGAAAGCTGCGATCGCCGCCGTCACGATGCGCGCGGGCGCCGTCGGGTCCGCCAGGTCGTCGATCTGAAGTGCCGCCGCCGGGCCCAGCTTCGCCACCAGCGCCTCCCCTTCCGCGCGGTCAAGGCCGTGGACGAGCACGCGCGCACCTTCGGCGACGCAGCGCTCCGCGATGGCCCGGCCGATGCCGCTCGTGCCGCCGGTGACGATGATGACTTTGTCTTTCAGCCGCATAAGATGAATGAAACTACGGATAACACCGATGCACACGGATAAATCTCAGAGCAGAAGGCCAGGTTATGCGCTCCATCGCCCCACAACAATCCGTGTTTATCCGTGTCCATCCGTGGTCAAAATTCTGGGTTTGGCGAACTATGCCGCCTCCACCTTCACCTCGGTCTTGACCGAGTTGGCGATGAAGCACTGTTCGTGCGCGCGGTGGTGCAGATCTGCCACGGCCGCGGCATCCGGACGTTTTTCCCCGGCATAGCCGATCACCGGCCGCAGCGTGATGAGGCTGACCCACGGCACGCCGCGCTCGTTCTTGGTCATGATGCCCACGGCCTCGTCGCGGTAGCTCTCCACCTCATAGCCGGCGCGCGCCGCCAGGAACAGGAAGGTGAGCATGTGGCAACTGGCGACGGAGGCCACGAAAGCCTCCTCCGGGTCAACATGCGCGGGGTTCGACCACGGCACCGGCACGACCGAGGGCGCGGGCGAGGCCGGCACGGTCACGCCGCCGTCAAAGCTCCACGTGTGCTCGCGCGAATAGCGCCCCTTCAGAAAATCCGGGCCGCTCCGTTGCCAAACAATCGTCGCCTTGTGGTCAGCCATGTTAAATTTTCACCCCATTCGGAGCGGTAAACTGTGCGTCCAACTGATTGCCGGTGTTGCGGGTCTCGGCGGGTTCGAAAATCAGCACCTCCGCTTCGGCCTCGGCGAGCGTGCGGTGCTCGATGCCGCGCGGCACCACACAGCCCTCGCCAGCCGCGAGTTCGACCGTGCGGTCGCGAAACTCTATCGTCATCGCACCGCGCCAGACAAGGAAGAGCTCGTCCTCGTGATCGTGCCGGTGCCACGGAAAGGTGCCGCAAAATTTCACAAGCTTCAGCTCTTGGCCGTTCAATTCGGCCACAACTTTCGGCCGCCAATGCTCGGCGATGCGTGAAAACTTCTGCGTGAGGGAAAATTTTTCGCTCATGGATGCTTTCTCAGACCGGCCGGAGCACCGCCTTCACGATATCTCCGCGGTGCATCTTTTCAAAGGCTTCCTGCCATGATTCGAGCGCCCAGACGCCGCCGAGGACCGGGCGCACATCGAGCTGACCCGAGGCGAGCAGCGCCAACACGCGCTCCCACACCGGCCAGTTGTGCGAAAAGCTGCCTTGCAGCGTGATGTTCTTCTGCACCAGCGGATCGAGGGAGAAGTTCAGCGGCTGCGGCCCCCAGCCCACCTTGCTGATCCAGCCGTTGGGCCGCACGAGTTCGAGTGCGGCCTTGAGCGCGGCCGAGGCGCCGGCGGCGTCAATCACGCCGTCCGCACCGAGCCCGTCGCGTGCTTTCGCCCAGGCGGTCGCATCGCCGATGATCACTTCGCAGCCGTAGGCTTTCGCCTTTTCCAACCGCGCCTTATCGCGCTCCAGGCCCACCAGCGCCACCTGCGCACCCGCGAGCCGGGCCATCGCCGCGCACAGGATGCCGATCGGCCCCGGCCCGAGCACGATCACGCGGTCGCCGGGCAATATCTTGGCGTTGTTGATCACGGCGTTGTAGGCCACGCAGCAGGGCTCGGTGAGCGCCGCCTGCTCCATCGCGAGGCCGGCCGGCACCCGGTGCAGGCAGCGCGCAGGCACGCGGACATAGCGCGTCATCGCCCCGTCCACGCCGTAGCCGAAGCCCTTGCGGGTCGGGTCGAGATTGTAGAGCCCGGCACGGCTGAGCGGGCTGTCGGGATCAATCACCGCCGCCGTCTCGCTGACCACGCGGTCGCCCTCGTGCCAGGCCTTCACCGCACTGCCGGTCGCGGCAATGGTGCCGCCAAACTCATGTCCAAGCACGACGGGATAATTCACCTTCCAACTGTGCGTGCTGTGCCACTGGTGCAGGTCACTGCCGCAGACCCCGATCGCTTCAACCGCAAGGATGACGTCCTCCGGCCCCGGTTCCGGCCGGGCAAACTCGCGCAGCTCAACGCTGCCGGCTTCAGGTGCAAAATTAACAACAGCGGGGCTTTTCATGGGGAAATGGGTTCAGCCGACAGCAATCTCACCGTAGGCATGCACGCGATCACAGATCAGCCGCAACGTGCCTTCCAGGTTGCCGTCCGCGGTGCGGAAGGCGTCGGCATCCACCGCCAGCGGCGCGCCGATCACCACGAGCGGGGCGCCGTATTCCGGCGTGCGCACGGCCTGCTCCAGCGTGAGTCCGCCGACGGCCTGCACCGGCACCTTCACCGCCCGCACCACCTCGCGCAGTTGATCGAGCGGGCTCGGCATGGGCCGACCGGCGGCCGCGATGCCGCGGCGTTCGTCGTAGCCGATGTGGTGGATCACAAAATCGCAGCCAAGTTCCTCGATCAGCTTGGCGCCCGCGACCATGTCGGGGCAACCGAGGTTGTCGCCCATCACTTTTACGCCGTGGTCGCGCCCGGCCTTGACCACGCACTTGATCGTTTCCTCGTGCGCCCGCGCCATGACAACGACATGCGTCGCGCCGGCCTTGGCCATCATCTCGGCCTCAAGGTAGCCGCCGTCCATCGTCTTCAGGTCGGCCACGATCGGCACGCCGGGAAACCGCTCGCGCAGCGCCCGCACCCCGCGCAGTCCCTCGGCGAGAATCAGCGGCGTGCCCGCCTCCAGCCAGTCCACCCCGGCGCGCAACGCGAGTTCGGCGGTGGCCAACGCCTCCCTGATATCGGTCAGGTCGAGGGAAATCTGGACAACGGGGCGCATCGGATTGGCAGCGTTGGGCGACATGGCGGGCCGCGTCAACGCCGCACCCCGTCAGCGCACCTGCAGGGTGTCGCCCTCGAAGGTCAGGTTGAGCGACGGCACGACCACGGCCTTGCGGTCGCCCTCTTTTTTAACGCGGCCGGCGAGCCAAGCGTCGTAACCCGCGGTTTGGGCGGCCGCGAGCACAGCGGCGCTGCGGGCAGGGTCCACGTAGGCGGCGAAACCAACGCCTTGGTTGAAGGTCGCATACATCTCGCGTTCCGTGATCGGTCCCGCGTCCTGCAGGAACTTGAACAACGGCAGCGGCGCGCGGGGCGCGGTGATTTCGTAAACGAAGGGCTCCTCCAGGCGCATGAGCTTGCGCCAGCCGTGGCCGGTGACGTGCGCCACGTAGTTGAGCTTCAGCCCGCGCTTTTGGCACTCCGCGACAAATTTTACGTAGATGACCGAGGGTGCGAGCAGCGCCTCGCCATAGGTGCGCGGGTCGCCGTGGCCGATGGGTGTCTGGTAGCCTTGCGGGAGTTTTTCCGCAATGAGCCGGCAGAGCGAGAGGCCGTTGGTCTGCACGCCCGAACTCGCGAGGAAGATGATGTGATCGCCGTCGCGCACGTCGCCGGTGATGCGCAGCGCCTTCGGCGCGATTTTGCCGATGGCGGAGCCCGCGAGCACGATCGTGCCGGGTTCGACAATGCCCTTGAGCGTCGGCGTCTCGCCCCCGCCCCACACCGCGCCGGCCTGACGGCAACCCTCGGCCCAGCCCGCAACGAGCGCCTGCATCCGCGGCGCATCGGCAAACCAGCCGGAATCACCCACCGCCGCGTGCATCGCCACCGAGATCGGCAGCGCGCCGCAAGTCGCGAGGTCGTTCACGATCGTCGCCACGGTGTCGATGGCGATTTCGCGGTAAAAGGTTCTGCCCGTCGCCGCGTAAACCGCGTCGGCCACGAGGTTCTTGGTGCCGAGGCCTTCCTCCACGTGCGCGAGGTAGTGGTCCGCCGCCTCGATCAGGTAGGCGCTCTCGCCGCGGGTCGTCGCGGGCTCGGTGTAGCCGTGGTCCTGCAGCAGCGGCGCCGTCGAGCGTGCCGCCTGCTGGCAGGCGCGCTTGAACGCGTCGAGCTGGTCGTAACGGACGCCGGAAGATTCGTAGCTCAGGGACATGGAAATTTTCGATTTTCGATTCTGGATTTTCGATTTTTATCCGGATTCACAAGGGCGCGGTTTTGGGTCTGTAATCCAAAATCGAGAATCCAAAATCGAAAATCCCTCAGTAGCTCCGCCCCTCCGCCTTCTCGTAGTAATTCAAGTAGGCTTGGTTGACGACGCGGTAGCCGCCGGGGGTCGGATACCGGCCGGTGAAATACCAGTCGCCGGTGTGGTTGGGCACGGCGGCGTGGAGGCTGCCGATTTTTTGGAAGATGATCTCCACCTCGCCGTTCCAGTCCACGCCCTTTGGCCGCACGCGCTGCGCGATCCGGGCCGAAATCTCCTCCGGCGTGAAAGGCTCGTAGATCTTCCGCACGTGGTTGGTTGTGCCGCCCTTCGCCAGCTCCTCGCGGCAGAGATTGTAAACCTCCTGCAGCAGGTCAGCCTGGCCCCGCTCCTGCAGGAGATCCACGGCGGCCTCGAAGGCGATAAACTTGCCTAACTCGGACATGTCGATGCCGTAGCAGTCGGGGTAGCGGATCTGCGGCGCGGTCGAAACGATGACGATCTTGCGCGGCTGGAGCCGGGTGAGGATGCGCAGGATGGATTTGCGCAGCGTGGTGCCGCGGACGATGGAATCGTCCACGCACACGAGATTGTCGCCCGGCTTCACGGAACCGTAACTGATGTCGTAAACGTGGCTGGCGAGCTGGTTGCGCATGCTCTCCTGCCCGATGAAGGTGCGCAGCTTGATATCCTTGCTCACCACTTTCTCGCTGCGCGGCCAGTTGTTGAGGATCAGATCGTCGAGCACCGCCTCGGTGAGGGCGCCGCGGGCGCTGGCTTCGAGGATCGCGGCCTTCACTTCGGTGCGGCGCCGCTCCCGCAGCGCCGACATCAGCCCGTAGTAGGCGGTCTCGGCGGTGTTGGGGATGAAGCTGAAAACGGTGTTGGTCCAATCGTGGCCGATGGACTGGATGACCTGGTCGCAGAGCTGCGCGCCCAAGGCCTTGCGCTCGGCGTAGATGTCGAGGTCGTTGCCGCGCGAAAAATAAATGCGTTCGAAAGAGCAGGACGCCCGCGGCAGCGGCGCCGTGAAGGCCGCTTCCGTGACCGCGCCGGCGCGCTTGATCACGACGACATGGCCGGGCTCGACCTCCTTCACCTGCTCCGCGGCGAGGTCGAACACCGTCATGAGCGGCGCGCGCTCCGAGGCGAAGGCCACGACCTCGTCGTCGCGGTAATAGAAGCAGGGCCGGATGCCGGACGGATCGCGGGCCACAAAGGCGTCGCCGTTGCCGGTCAGCCCGCAGAGGGTGTAGCCGCCGTCCCATTTCTGGGCGGCGCGGGTCAGCACGCGCGTGAGGTCGAGTTCCTCGCTGATGCGGTGGGAGATGTCCTCGCCGCTGAGGCCGGTGGTGCGCAACTGCCGGTAAAGGTCCTCGTGCTCCTCATCGAGGAAGAAGCCGATTTTTTCCAGCACCGCCTGCGTGTCGGTCGCGTAGATCGGGTGCTGCCCCATCGCGGTGAGCGACTGGTTGAGCTCGGTGGTGTTGGTGAGGTTGAAATTACCACAGAGCGCGAGGTTGCGCGTCGGCCACGGGCTGCGGCGGAAAAACGGGTGGCAGGAGGAGAGGTTGTAGCCGCCGCTCGTGCCGTAGCGCAGATGGCCCATCAGCAGCTCGCCGCCGAAGTCGAACGACTTCTTCACCGTTTCGGGAAACTCGGGGTGGATGACCCCGGCGCCGACCTTCTCGTTGTATTGCGCCAGCAGGCCCTTGAAAACCTTGTCGAGCGGGTTGCCCTTCACGCTGCGCTCGCGGAACATGAACGCCTCGCCCGCCGGCATGCCGAGCTTCACGCAGGCCGCGCCCGCGCCGTCCTGGCCGCGGTTGTGCTGCTTCTCCATCAGCAGGAAAAGCTTGGTGAAACCCCAAAGCGGCGTGCCGTATTTTTCCTGATAGTAGGACAGCGGCTTGAGCAACCGCACGAGGGCGACGCCGCATTCGTGGGTGAGCCGGTCGCTCATGACGCGTGCTCCGGCCGGATTCCGGCCACACCGACCCGGTGTGGCGAGTTGCGGTTGGTCGTTGGGTGGAAATGGGTCCTCACGGGCGTCAAAAACGTTTATTCCGCCGAGTCACGGTCCATCGTCAACGGCTTTCTTGGTGGCATGGGCGTCCCGCCCCTGAATTTGAGCGCACCTGCCGTCGCTCCGGCCCCAACCTCACGGGCGGGACGCCCGTGCCACACCCACTTCCATGCCGTTCAGTCCCCTTGACGCGCCCCGGTGGATGCGAAACATCGCCGTTCCGACCATGCTGATCCTTCGCGGCGCGCCCGCCCTTTCCGACTTTCGAGTGCAGAAACTCCGGCAGGAGCTGATTTCCGCCGGGGTGCCGGTGCGGGGCCTCGCGACCGCCTTTGTGCACCTGGTGAAGACCAGCGCCCCGCTGGCCGCCGCGGAGCAATCCGTGCTGGAAAAATTGCTCACCTACGGCCCCCGGCGTGCCGCCGCCGTGCCGGCCGGGTTTCTGCAGGTGGTCGCCCCGCGGCCCGGCACCATTTCCCCGTGGTCCTCCAAGGCCACCGACATCGCGCACACCTGCGGACTCAACCAAGTCATCCGCATCGAACGGGTGATCGCCTACTGGTTTGAGTGGGACAACACCGCCCTGCAGCCGCCGTTGCACGTGGTGCCGGCCGCCACCCTCGCAAACCTGCGGGCCAAATTGCACGACCGCATGACCCAGGCGGTATTCGGTTCCTTCGACGACTGCGCCTCCCTCTTCCGCCACGAGTCACCCAAGCCAATGACCTCGGTGCCCGTGCTGGCCCAAGGCCGCAGCGCCCTCGTGCAGGCCAACTCCGACCTCGGCCTCGCGCTCGCCGAGGATGAGATCGACTACCTCGTCGCCGCCTTCACCAAGCTCGGCCGCAACCCGCACGACATCGAGCTGATGATGTTCGCGCAGGCCAACTCCGAGCACTGCCGCCACAAGATCTTCAACGCCACCTGGGAAATCGACGGTTCCGCCAAGGACAGGTCGCTGTTCCAGATGATCAAGAACACCTACCAGCTGCACAGCGACGGCATCCTGTCCGCCTACAAGGACAACGCCGCCGTGCTCGTAGGTTCAAAGGGCGGCCGCTTCTACGCCGACCCGCTCACCAACGACTACGTCGCCGCACAGGAGGACATCCACCTGCTCTGCAAGGTCGAGACGCACAACCACCCGACCGCCATCTCCCCCTACCCCGGCGCCGCCACCGGTTCCGGCGGCGAAATCCGCGACGAAGGCGCCACCGGCCGCGGCGGCAAACCCAAGGCCGGTCTCGTCGGCTTTTCCGTCTCGAACCTGCGCATCCCTGGCGCCATCCAGCCCTGGGAAATAGACCACGGCAAACCCGGTCGCATCGTCTCCGCCCTCGACATCATGATCGAGGGCCCGCTCGGCGGCGCCGCTTTCAACAACGAATTCGGCCGCCCGGCGATCAACGGCTATTTTCGCACCTTTGAGGCCGAGGTTCCCTCGGCAGTTGAAGTCAAAAGTTCAAGTTTAAGCAAAGACACCTCCGTCCCTTCATCTTCAACTTCACACTTAAACTCCCCCGCGACGGAGTTGCGCGGCTACCACAAACCCATCATGCTCGCCGGCGGTCTCGGCAACATCCGCGGCGAACACGTGCAGAAAGGCGCGATCAACCCCGGCGACAAGCTCGTCGTCCTCGGTGGCCCTGCCATGCTCATCGGCCTCGGCGGCGGCGCGGCCAGTTCGATGGCCAGCGGACACGGCAGCGAGGACCTCGATTTCGCCAGCGTGCAGCGTGACAACGCCGAGATGGAGCGCCGCTGCCAGGAGGTCATCGACCGCTGCTGGGCGCTTGGCGCGGACAACCCCATCGCCTTCATCCACGATGTCGGCGCCGGCGGCGTCTCCAACGCCCTGCCCGAGCTCGTCAACGACGGCGGCCGTGGCGGCAAATTCGACCTGCGCAAGCTGCCCAACGACGAGCCCGGCATGTCGCCGCTCGAGCTCTGGTGCAACGAGTCGCAGGAGCGCTACGTCCTCGCCATTCCCGCCGACCGCATCGAAACCTTCAAGCAGCTCTGCGAGCGCGAACGCGCGCCGTTCGCCATCGTCGGCGAAGCCACCGAGGAAAAACGGCTCGTCGTCGAGGATCCGCATTTTCAGAACACGCCCATCGACATGCCGCTCGAGGTCCTGCTCGGCAAACCGCCGCGCATGCACCGCAAGGAGTCGTCACTCCAGCGCCCGCTCAAACCGCTCAATCTGAAAGACGTCACATTGAAGGAAGCCGTCCGCCGCGTGCTCTCCCACCCGGCCGTCGCCGACAAGACCTTCCTCATTTCCATCGGCGACCGCACGCTCGGCGGCCTGATTGCCCGCGACCAGATGGTCGGCCCCTGGCAGGTGCCTGTAGCCGACTGTGCTGTCACGGCCGCAGCCTTCGACGTCTATACCGGCGAGGCCATGGCCATGGGCGAGCGCACGCCAGTCGCGGTAAACAATGCCGCCGCCTCGGCCCGGCTCGCCGTCGGCGAAGCCCTCACCAACCTCGCCGCCGCCCAGATCGGCGATCTCGGCAAGGTCAACCTCTCCGCCAACTGGATGGCCGCGCCTGCCGTGCCCGGCGACGCCGCTGATCTCTACGCTGCCGTGCAGGCCGTGGGCATGGAACTCTGCCCCGCCCTCGGTATCACCATCCCCGTCGGCAAAGATTCGATGAGCATGTCCACCGTCTGGCAGGACGGCGACCGGCAGAAACGCATCACCGCCCCCATCTCGCTCATCGTCTCGGCCTTCTCGCCTGTCACCGACATCCGGCTGACACTCACGCCGCAGCTACAGCGCCCCGCGCTGAAGCCAGTTGAAGTTGATAGTTTAAGTTCAAGTCCCCTCACCGTGGCTTCAACTTCAACTCCCAACTTAAACGATCAGGAGGAGAACACCGTTCTCCTCCTGATAGATCTCGGCCGCGGCAAGAACCGCCTCGGCGGCTCCATTCTCGCACAGGTCGTCTCCCAGATGGGCGAAGCCACGCCCGACGTGGACAGCGCCACCGACCTCAAGAATTTCTGGAACGCCATCCAGCAGCTCGGCCGCGACGGCAAGCTGCTCGCCTACCACGACCGCTCCGACGGCGGCCTGCTCGCCACCTCAGTTGAGATGGCCTTTGCCGGTCACACCGGCGTGAGCATCGAGATTCCGCACCTGCACGAGCCCTTCGCCGCCCTCTTCAACGAGGAACTGGGCGCGGTCGTCCAAGTCCGTGAATCCGATCTCGACGACGTGCTGCTCGCCTTCCGTTCGCACGGCCTGAAGGCCTGCGTCTCACGCCTCGGCACACTCAACCCAGACCACACCTTCCGCGTCACCCAAAATGGCAAGGTGCTCATCGAGGAAGACCTCTTCGCCCTGCGCGCTATCTGGTCCGACGTCACCCGCCGCATCGCCGCGCTCCGCGACAACCCCGCCCACGCCGAACAGGAGCATCAGGTCCGGATCGACCCAAAAAATCCCGGCATCCGGCCCGTCGTCACCTTCGATGTCCAGGCCTCCGCTCATCAGGTTTCAGGTTTCAAGTCTCAGGTTTCTCTACCCAAGGTCGCGATCCTCCGCGAGCAGGGCGTGAACGGCGAAGTCGAGATGGCAGCGGCCTTCACCCGGGCCGGCTTCCGCGCCGTGGACGTGCACATGACGGATATCCTCAGCGGCCGCGTTTCGCTCCGCGATTTCCGCGGCCTCGCTGCCTGCGGCGGCTTCAGCTACGGCGACGTGCTCGGCGCCGGCGAAGGCTGGGCCAAGAGCGCCCTTTTCAACGAGCGCGCCCGCGCCGAGTTCGCCGCCTACTTCGCGCGCGAGGACGCCTTCGCCCTCGGCGTGTGCAACGGCTGCCAGATGGTCAGCAACCTCAAGTCGATCATCCCCGGCGCCGAAAACTGGCCGCGCTTCGTGCAAAACAAGTCCGAGCGCTACGAGGGCCGCTTCGTTTCGCTGAAGATTGAGCAGAGCCCGAGCATCCTCTTCCGCGGCATGGAAGGCTCCGTCCTCCCGATCGCCGTCGCCCACGGCGAGGGTTACGCGGAGTTCCCCGATTCCGCCGCGGCTGCCGCCTTCAGCGCCTCCGGCCTCGTCGCCGCCCGCTTCGTGGACAACCAGCAGGCGCGAGCCCTCGCGACTGCGCAGTCCGCCGAAGCCTTGGCGAAGGCGGACCTCGAATCTCGCAAGGGCACCGAAACCTATCCCCTCAACCCGAACAGCTCGCCCTTCGGCATGACCGCGCTCACGACCCCCTCCGGCCGCGTCACCATCATGATGCCCCACCCGGAGCGGGTTTTCCGCTCGGCGTGCATGAGTTGGTTCCCCAAGAGCTGGGGTGAAGACTCCCCGTGGATGCAGCTCTTCTACAACGCCCGGAACTGGGTTGGCTGACCTGAGCGCCCGCGTTGCGGATTGCCACCGGTGCCGGCAACCGGTCCACTCGCCGCATGAGCTTCCTGTCACGCCGGGGCGGTTTTCTTTTCTTTCTCACACCGGCACTCGCGGCCGCACTGCTTTTCTCCGGGTGCTCGCGCCAGGAGTCTCCCGCCGACCGCGCCCTGCGCGACGGCATCCTGCTCATCGGCAACGGCACCGAGCCGGAAGATCTCGACCCGCACATCACCACGGGCGTGCCGGAATACAAACTGACCAGCGCGCTGTTCGAGGGTCTCACGGCCTACGCGCCGGACGACCTCGCCGTCATCCCCGGTGTGGCCGAGCGCTGGGAGGTCTCCGACGACGGGCTCATCTACACGTTCCACCTTCGCCAAAACGCCCGCTGGTCCAACGGCGACCCGGTCACCGCGCATGATTTCGAGTTTGCCTGGCGCCGCATCCTCTCGCCCAAGCTCGGCAACCGCTACACCTACCTCTTCGAGCCGATCCGCCACGCCACCGCTTTTCACGCCGGCGAAAAAACCTGGTCCGAGGTCGGCATCCGCGCGCTCGACGCCCACACCTTCCGCGTCGAGCTCGTTCACCCCGTGCCTTACTTGCCGGGCCTGCTCACGCATAACACCTTCAGCCCCGTCCACCCCGCCACCATCGAGCGGCACGGTGCCATCGACCAGCGCGGCACGGCGTGGACGCGTCCCGGCAACCTCGTGGGCAACGGCCCTTTCATTCTCACCGAGTGGCGCAGCAACAGCGTGATCGAGATGCGGCCCAACCCACACTACTGGGACCGCGCCGCCGTGAAGCTCAATGCCGTCCGCTGGTTCCCCATCGAGTCGGCCGACACCGAGGAGCGCGCCTTCCGCAGCGGCCAGTTGCACATCACCAACACCGTGCCCTCGCACCTCATCCCGCGCATGCAGGCGGCCGGCGCGCCCGAGCTGCGCATCGCGGACTTCCTCGCGGTCTATTACTACGAGTTCAACGTCAACCGGCCGCCGCTCAACGACCCGCGCGTGCGGCGGGCCCTCAGCATGGCGATCGACCGCGCCGCGCTCGTCCGCAGCGTCACCCAGGGCGGCGAGACCCCGGCCTTCAGTCTCCTGAATCCCGGCACCCTGGACAACCGGCCCGCGCCCGGTTTCACCGAGGATCTCGCCGAGGCGCGACGCCTGCTGGCCGAGGCCGGATTTCCGGAAGGCCGCGGCTTTCCCCGGCTGGAAATCCTCTACAACACCCTGGAGGCGCACCGTGCCATCGCCGAGGCCATCCAGCAGATGTGGCGGGTCAATCTCGGCATCGATCTCCGCCTCACCAACCAGGAATGGCAGGTCTATCTCGGCAACCGGCGGCAGGGCAATTACGACATCGCCCGTGCCGGCTGGGTCGCCTCCTACAACGACGGCACGGTTTTCTCCAACCTGCTGCTCACCGGCGCGGGCAACAACAACTCCGGCTTTGCCAACGCCCGCTACGACGAGATCGCCGCGCAGGTGGCCCGCGAGGGCGACCGCACGCGGCGGGTGGACCTCTTTCACCAGCTCGGCGCCATCCTCGCCGCGGAGATGCCCGTGATGCCGATTTATTATTACACGTCAAAAAACCTCGTCGATCCGCGGGTGCGAGGCTGGCACGACACCCTGCTCGACATCCATCCGCTGAAGGGCGTGCATTTCGCGAACGATTGAGTCCGCCATGAATCCCGCTCCGGCCACCCGCACGCCCGACGCCCTGCTCATCATCCTCGCGGTCCTCTTGGGCGCCGTCGTGCTCACGTGGCTCATCCCGGCGGGCGAATTTGAGCGCCGGCAGGAAGGCACACGCACGGTCGTGGTGCCCGGCACTTATCAGACCGTCGAGGCCGCGCCCGTGCCGTGGCACAGCTTCTTCACCGCACCGCTGAAGGGCTTCACCGACCACCATGCCGCCCTCATCATGGGCTTCGTGCTCCTGATCGGCGGCGTCTTCGCCGTCATCAACGCCACCGGCGCCATCCCCGCCCTGCTGCTCTGGGTCGTGCGCATCGTAGGCGACAACCCGGCCCGCCGCCAGCTCGTCATCCCCGTGCTGATGATCGCGTTTTCCGTCGGCGGAAACACCTTCGGCATGGCCGAGGAGGTGCTGGTGTTCCTCATGATCACCATCCCGCTCGCGCGGCGGCTCGGCTGGGATCCCATTGTGGGCGTGGCCATTCCCTTTGTCGGCGCGGGCGTGGGCTTCGCCGGCGCGGCTTTCAATCCTTTCACGGTCGGCATCGCCCAGGGCTTGAGCGGTCTGCCGGTTTTCAGCGGCTGGGGTTTCCGCATGGTGATGTGGGCCGTGCTCACGATCATCGCCATCCTCTACGTGATGCGCTACGCCGCACGGATTGAACAAGCCCCGGCCGCAGGCCCGGCTTCGTCCGGCGGGGAGCTGAAGGAGCAGCCCCTCACGGCTCGCCGGCTCGGTGTGCTCGCACTGTTCCTCGCCGGTCTGGGCCTGCTGATCTACGGCGTCACCCGGTGGGATTGGTATATCGAGGAGATCGCCGCGCTGTTTCTCGGGCTCGGCTTTGCCGCCGCCGTCGTCGGCGGCCTCGCCCCCAACACCGCGGCCCGCGCCTTCGGCGCCGGCACGCGCGAGATGGTCGGCGCCGCGATCCTCATCGGCCTGAGCAAAAGCATTCTCATCGTCATGGAGCAGGGCCGGATCGTGGACACCGTGCTGCATACCCTGAGCCAGGCGGCAGCCGGACTGCCGGCGGTGATCTCCGTGCAGGTGATGCTCGCGGTGCAATTCTGTCTCAACTTTCTCGTGCCCAGCGGCAGCGGCCAGGCCGCGCTCACCATGCCGATCATGGCCCCGCTCTCCGACCTGCTCTCGATCCCGCGCCAGGCTGCCGTGCTTGCCTACCAGCTCGGCGACGGCCTGTGCAACTTCGTGACCCCCACCAGCGGAATCCTGATGGGCATCCTCGGCATCGCGGGCATTTCCCTCGGCCGCTGGTTGCGCTGGATCGGCTGGCTCATGCTCCAGCTGATCCTCGCCGGCATGGTGTTCCTTGCGCTGGGCGTGACGGCGGTGGCGTGGTAGGCGCCGCCCTCACTTGGCCGGTTCGTGCGCGAGCAGGCGCAGTTCGAGGCGCTTGAGCTCACGCTGCATCCGGTTGCTCTGCATCTCCAGCCAGAACCACACCTTGATGAAGCTCATCATCAGTATGAGGACCAGGGCCAGCCCGCCCCAGCGCAACTGGAGCGTGATATCGGGCGCGGCCTGGTAAAATTTCACGCCCGCCCACACGGCGCCGGCAAAGAGCACAAAGCTCCAGACAAACACGAAGGAGGACAGCACGCGGTGGCGGCCGCGGAAGGTGGCCAGCACCTCCCCGGCAATGTTGGGTTCCCCGCCAACGGCGGATTCGTCACCGCGCAGGGCGGCCTGGATCTGACGGTCGATGTCATTCATGGGATTTCCTTTCGAGCTGCTGTTTCAGGGTTTCATGGACGGAAAATAGCCGCGACTTAACGGTGCCGCGCGCAATGCCTTGGATCTCCGCGATCTCGGCGACATTGCGGCCGAGTTCATAAAACAAAGTGAGCAACTCCCGCTGCTCCGCCGGCAGCCGGCTGATGGCCGTGCGCAGGCGCAGGACTCCGTCATCCGGCCCGGCGGGCGACCCCGCCGGGCCAGCCGCTCCGCCTCCTGTCGGGCCGCGGATTCCCGCCGGCGTTCGCGCTGGCGGCAGCGCACCCAGTCGGCGCCGCGGCACCACACGGTCCGGCAGGCCCAAGCCGGAAAACGTCCGGGTTCGTCGAGCCGCGTCAAGCCGCGGGCGATATCGAGCCAGACCTCGGCACCCACCTCCTCGGCCGCCACCGGTTGCTCCACACGCGCCAACGCCAACCGGCGCAGATCGCCCCGCCACAACTCGTGGAGCAGGCGGAAGGCCGTCTCGTCCCCGGCCTGCGCCTGCAGCACCAGCAACTCGGTCAGGACCTGTTTCGGCTCACGGTTCATCGGTATTCAACCCTAAGGTCGCGCGCCGCGCGGAGTCGGTTCAATTATTCGCAGCCCCTCCCTAAAAAATCGTAACTTTCCGGCCCGAATTAGGGTTATAGCATCAACCATGAACACCCTCGGCCTCTTTCTCCTCTGGTGTCTCCTGCTCGTGCTGTGCTGGCCGGTCGCGCTGCTCGCCTTGATCCTCGCCCCGCTGGTCTGGATCATCGCCCTGCCCTTCCGCTTGGCCGGCGCGTGCCTCGGCGCTCTCTTTGCCTTCATCAAGGCCGTGCTGTTTCTGCCCGCCCGTTTGCTGGGCGGGCGAACCCCCGTCTGAGTCCGTTTGGCTCAGCCCGCCGGCCGCGCCTTCGCCTCGTAGTAAGGGATAATCTGCTTGAGATGTCCCTGCACGATGGCGCCGACGGTGGAGGCCGGCAGCGCGCCCCGGTGCAGCTCGAAAATCGCCACGAGCAGCGCCAGCTCGATGTCGTTTTTCTTCGGGCTCACCGCCTGCATCGCGCGCATCAGCTCCAGCGCCTTGGCCTCGGCCTGCTTGTAGTCTTTGAAGTTCTCCTCGGTGGGCGTCGCCATGCCCCAAGGGCCCCGGCAAAGCGCCCCGCCGTCAAGCGTGCAATCGCTCAAAACCCGATGCTCGCGCCGCCGTCCACCGGGATGACCGTGCCGGTGACAAACTTCGCCGCCGGCGAGCACAGCCAAGCCACTGCCCAGCCGACGTCGGCCGGGTCGCCCAGCCGCCCGAGCGGGGTGCGGCCGATGACCTTTTCCTTGCGAGCCGGATCGCCGGCAAAGGCCCGGCGCGACATGTCCGTGTCGAACCAGCCCGGCGCCACGGCGTTCACGCGGATATTTTCCCCGCCCAAATCCACCGCCAGCGCCCGCACCGCCCCGGTGAGTGCGGCCTTCGCGATCGAATAGGCGCTGACCTTGGGAATGCCGAAAAGCGCGGCCATCGAACTGATGAAAACCACATTGCCGGCGCCGCTCTCGCGCAGTTGCGGCAGCAACGCCCGGGTCAGCGCAGTCGCGCCCACGACATTGGTCTGCAGGATGGACTGCAACTCTGCCTCCGTCGTGTCGGCGAAGGTCTTCTTCAGGTTGATGCCGGCGTTGTTCACCAGCAAATCCACCCGCCCGTGGGTCGCGCGGATTTGCTCCGCCGCCGCCGGCAACGCCGCAAGGTCGGTGATATCCAGCACCTGCGCGGCAGCGAGCGGACCGATTTCGGCGACGGCGGCCTTCAGTTCCGCCTCGCGCCGGCCCGCGACGATGACCTTCGCGCCGCAGGCCGCGAGGCACCGTGCGATGGCCAGTCCGAGGCCGGTGCCGCCGCCGGTGACAAGGGCCGTCCGGCCGGCGAGAGAAAAGGGTGCGGGGGTCGTGTTCATGTGGTGGTTGAAACCGGTTCCCGGGTCACGGCCTGCAAGGCGGCACGCATGTAGCCGAGCGCAAAAGCCATGCCGGCGTGCCACGGCGCGGCACAGGTCATCTGCGGCGCGTGGTCGGGGATGATGACGCCCTGGAAATTGTTCCGGTGGAGGATTTGCACGATGCGCAGCATGTCGATGTCGCCGTCGTCCACAAAGGTCTCCTTGTAGGTGGGCACCTTGCCCGTGACGTTGCGGAAATGCACGTAACCGATCCGACCCTGCCGCGCATAGTTCTCGGTGTGTGCGTAAAGGTCGCCTTCGGTCATCTCGGCCAGTGAGCCCAGACAGTATTCGAGCCGGTTGGCCGGGCTCGGCGCGAGATCGATGAGTTTCTGATAGAGCTGCGGCTGGTAAACGAGGCGCGGCGTCGAGCGGATCGTCGGCATCGGCGGATCGTCCGGGTGCGCCGCCAGCACCACGCCGCTGGCCTCGGCCACCGGCAGCACCGCGTGCAGAAAATCCTCGAGCCGGCGCCACAGCTCCCCGGGGGTGCAGGGCGGCATCAGGCCGGGCCCCACCCGCTCGCCGAGCCGCATGTTCCACACCATGCCCTCGGGCACGGGATCATCCACCGGTCCGTCCATGCCCACGGCTTCCGCGCCGCCGCGGGCGAAATGCCCGCGCACCCGGCCGGCCACGCCGGCGAGGCTGAAATTGTAACCCATGCACGGAATGCCCGCCGCGCCCATCCGCCGGATTATGGTTTTTACGTTCTCCAGGTGCTGCGCCTTCCGCGGGCCGTCGAGCAGCACATCCGACCAATGCGCTGGGTCGAAATTCTCGATCGCCGCGATCTTCAGCCCGTGCGCGCCGGCGCGTTTGACCACGTCGCGCAGAAAATCCTCCTCCCACAGTTTCTCCGGATCGCCCGCCCGGCCCCAGCCGGCGAGGTCGCCGGTCGGCTGGTCCTTGGCGGTGTTGACGCCACCTTGGTTGAAATAGTCCACGAGGTGGATCACCAGCGCTTCGCAGCCGGCCTGCGCCGCGAAGCGGAAATAGTCGTCGTTGAGCTGATGGCGGTAGAGTCCGAGGCCGAGTTTCATCGAAAGGCGATGTTGGGGTTCATCAGCAACGCCGCAACGTCTCACTTGCGGCCGAGATCGCGCAGCAGCTCCTGCGCCGCGTTGTGGCCGGGGATGCCGCTGACCTCGCCGCCGGGGTGCTGGCCCGCCCCGCCGAGGTAAAGCCCCCGGACCGGCGTGCGGTAATCCGCCAACTCCGGCAGCGGCCGGCCGCCGAGAATCTGCTCCGGCGTGTGCTGCAGGTGCCAGATGCAGCCGTCGGTCAGGCCGAGCCGCGTCTCAAGGTCTTCCGGCGTGCGGAACTCGTAATGCAAAATCGAGCGCCGGAAGTTCGGGGCAAACTCCGTGATGTAATCGATCACCGCCTCGGCGACATCGCGCTTGCGCTCCGCCCAGGTGCCGGCGGCCAACTTGGCCGGCGCCGGGTAAATGTAGATCGAGGCGGTGTGGTGGCCCGGCGGAGCCAGCGTCGGATCCAGCATCGAGGGCACGTTGAAGCTGAGCATCGGCCGGCGCGGCGGTTCACCCAACGCCAGCGCAGCGTAGCACTCGCGGACAATCTCCCGGGTCATGTCGAGCTGCATCGAACCGCGGGAAGGTTCGTCGGGATCCGGCCCGTCCCAAGCCTGCCAACGCGGCAATTCCGAGACCGCCGCGAGGAGCTTGTAACAGCTCACATGCGATACCAGTCCCTCGATCCTGCGGCGCAGCGCCGGATCGACTTCCGCATCGGTCAGCAGACGGAGAAAGGTCACTTTCGGATCGGCACAGGACAACACGACGCCGCCGGCAAGCTCGGTGCCATCCATCAGCCGAACGCCTGTGACCCGGCCGCCATCCACCAGAATGCGGGCCACCGGGCTGCAGTCGCGCAGCACCGCCCCGGCCTCACGCGCGGCCGAGACGAGACAATCTGCCAGCCGCCCCATCCCGCCGCGGACAAAACCAAACGGCGGCCGCTCGCCCGTCGCGGGATCCGGCAGGTCGATCGCCCCGTAGGCCAGGGCAAAGGCCAGCGGATTTTCGATGACGGCGGAGGCCTCGGTCGCAAACGCCTCGCGCAGCCGCTCCGTAGGCAAAAAATAATCCTGCAATTCCCACAGCTTCATCGTGGTCGCCAGCCGCAGCGCCTCGGCCGCGGGCGTGCCCGCTGCCCGGGCCTGCAATTCCGCCAGCGTCGGCGGCGCCTTGAGCAGCCACGGCCGGACCAGTCCCAGCAGGTCCGCCTTGAAGCGGTTGTAGCGCTCGAGTCCGGCCAGCTCGGCCGCCGTGAGTTTGGAGCGCGCCACGCGGTTGTTGGGCCGGTCCACGGCGATGTTGGCGTGATAGGTGCCGTCGGCGTGCAGATAAAAAGCCTCGTCGCGCGGCACCAGCTCCAGCCCGCGCTCGGCCAAACGCAAATCGCGCGCCAGCGCAGCGGGAATCGCGTGCAGCAGATGCGCCCCCGTCGAAAAGGTATAACCCGGCCAGAGTTCCTCGTTCAACGTGGCGCCGCCAAAGCCGGCCCGCCGCTCCAGCACCAGCACACTCAGGCCGGCCCGCGCCAGGTAGGTGGCGGCCACCAAGCCGTTGTGCCCCGCCCCGATGATGATGACATCGGCTTTGTTCATGCGCGCCGGTCCTCCAGCCGCTCGATCTGCAGGATCAGGCTGCGCGGGAGGTGAAAGGGATCCTTCACCGGCAGGGCCACCACCTCGGTGAACGGCGTGAAATCGCGGCGCAGTTTCTGCCGCCACTCGCCGTGATTCCAGTCCACGTAATGCTCGAGACAGAGCCGCCAGACTTTTTCATACCAGTCGAGAAACACCGCCTCGCCCGTGTCCTGCCAGCCGCGCAGCACGGCGATAAGGATCTCGGTGTGCGGCCACCAGAGCTTGGCATCGGCGAAGTTCCACGCCACCGGCCCGCCGCCCTCCGCGTTCACCGCCAGCAAAAGCCCGCCGTGTTCGCGGTCCCAGCCCAGCTCAAGGTGCCGCAACGTCAGCCGGTGGGCTTCGGCAGCGCGGGCCGCCGCGCCGCCCGCCAGCGCCAGCACATCGAGCTGGAACCACATGTTCTCGATCACATGCCCCGGCACCACGACCTTGCCTTCCGGGCCGGCAAAGCGGCCGCCTTCCTGCCGCACAAACTCGCGCACGAGATCGGCCGCGGGATCATAGTGGTGGGAAAAAATCTCATCCGCCAACCGCCGGGCCGCGCGCAGATAATTTTCTTCCCCCAGCACCGCGCCCAGCTCCGCCAGCACATGCGACCACACCATCGGGACGCCCTGGGGCTTCGCTCCGGCGGGAATCGGATAGGGAAAATGCGGCAGCCGGTCATAAGGCTGCGTCAACCGCCCGAGAGCCGCGTCCGCCGTGCGCTTTGCCCAGTCCCGGTGACGCGCCTCGCCGGTCGCGCGGTAAAGTTCCCCGAGCCCGTAAACCGCAAAGGCATCCGTGTAGATGCTCTCGTAGCCGCGCAGCACCCGGCCGGCTCCGTCCAGCAGCAGCGCCCAACCCTGCTCCTTTTCCAGCCAGCCGTGCGCGAGACAGAAATCCGCGATGCCGCGGGCGCGCTCCAGCCAGACCCGATCGCGTTCGAGCGTGTTGTAGATCCGGGCAAAAACCCAGACTGCGCGCCACTGGCTCCACAGCCATTTGTCGCGGCTGATGATGGCCCCCGCATCGCTGATGCAGGTGCAAAGCCCGCCGACCGGGTCGAAGGCGTGCCGCGTCCAGAACGGCAACACGTGGCCGAAAAGATGGCCGCGCAGCCAGGCCGCCAGCTGCGCCCGGTCGCCGGTCCGCAGGGCGGCCAACGCCTGCTCATTGTTGCGGCGATCTGCAGCCAGATCGCTCACGCGTGGTGCTGAATCGGCGCCAGCTTGGGCACCCGGCGCGACGCAAACGGCGCGAGGATTTTCATGACCTCCTCGTTGTTCGCGGGATTGCGGCTGTGAATGTCCCATTGCGGAAACTGCTCGCCGGCCGCATGCTGCTCATTCTCCCAATGCTCGCGCAACCAGCGCGCCGTGCGCCCGCCGTCCCACGAACCGGTGCCTACCTGCAGATCGTAGTCGAGCGCGATGGCCTCGGGCCAGCCGTGCTGCGAGATCCACTGCGGCAGGTCCTCACCCTTGCGGAGAATGATCCAGCCCTGCTGGGTGGCCTCGGGGGTGAGTGTGCGGGTGTCGTCAACGAGGAGTTTCATGGTTCCCATCCTGCCGGAAATGGCCGCCGGCTCAAACGGAATCGGTCAATTAGTCCGCCGCCATGAGCCCACCGTAAACCTTGGCCGCGAGCGCCAGTTGGTCCTGCGCCACCCATTCGTCCTTGGTGTGCGCCTGCGCGAAATGCCCGGGTCCCAGCACAATGGCCGGCGCCCCGGCACCGCCGTAGTGGCTGGCATCCGTGACGTAGGGTTCGCCTTTCGGCGCCGTTTCCAGGCCGTGCGCCGCGAGGACTTTTTGCAGCACGGGCAGGTAGTCCCGCGAAAGTTCGTCGCCCATGGCCGGCACGACGTAGAGGTCGGTGTGCTCCACGGCCTGTCCCGCCAGCACCGCATCGCGCTGGGCGAAGACCTGCGCCGCCGTTTCGCCCGGCACCGTGCGGCGGTCGCATTCGATCTCGCAGTATTCCGGAATGATGTTCACCTGCGTGCCGCCACGGATGACATTCACGCTTATCGCCGCGCTGCCTGTCATGGGATGGCGCTTCGTCACCGTCGGCACGTAGCGCGACTCAAGCGCCTCCACCACCTGCAACATCGCCGAGATGGCCGAGCGGCCGTTGGCCGGCACGGAGGAGTGCGCCGCCCGGCCGCGGGTGATGGTCTTCCAGCGGATCACGCCGTTGGAGGCCGTCACCGGCCGCAGCATCGTCGGCTCGCCGACAATCACGCACCGCAGTTGCGGCATGAATTCCTTCAGTTCGCCTGCGGCAAAGGCCTGCGCGCCGGTCATCCGCGCCTCCTCGTCCGCCGCGAAAACCAGCGCGACATTGTGCGGACGGGATTTTCCGCGGGCATACTCCTGCAAGGCCCAGAACATCGCCGCACCCGAGCCCTTCGTATCGCAGGTGCCGCGGCCGTAAATCCGGCCGTCGCGCACCGCCACGTTGAACGGATCCACGCTCATCCCCGCCACGCTCACCGTGTCGAGGTGGCTCTCGAAAATCAGCCAGGGCGCCGCGGGCGACACTTCGCAGGTGATGAGCAGGTTCTCCCCGCCGCCCGGCACGGGGCAGCGCCGCGTCCTGAGCCTCCAGCCCTGCGCCAGCTTCTCCAGATGCGCGATCAGTGCCGCCTCGCCGCCGGCCGGCCCGCCGAAGAACGGGTTGACGGTGTTGTGCGCCACCAACTGCGCGAGGAGTTCCTCGCAGGACCTTGGCACGGGAAATTCTATCTTCGCGCTCATTGGCATATTCTTTCTGTCATTCTGAGCGCAGCGAAGAATCCACGCACAGGTTCGTCTGTGAATTTCCCGGTGGATTCTTCGCTGCGCTCAGAATGACAATTCATCGGATTCATTCCTCAGCCCAGCCACCGGTCGCGGTGGGCGCGCAGGTCCCTCTGCGCGCCTTGACGGGCGCAGGGACGCGCCCGTCCACCGGACTGTGCGATGGGATTCATGGTCATCGTATCACGCCAGCCACTTGTCGCGGTTGGCCGCGACGAAGTCGTCGTCTGTCAGGTGTGGGTAGGCGCGGCACACCCGGGTGAGTTCTTCGGCCTGACCCGGCGAGAGCACCTCGTGCGGATTCAGGCAATTGATGGAAGGCACCAGCCCCTGCCGGCGGAGAATCTCCAAAATACCCGGGATGCAGCCGGCAAACTTGTTGGCCGAGTCAAAGAGCGCCGCGTTCATGTCGGTCACCGCGATGGCGGTGTCGAGCCACTGTGCGTCGAGTTGCGGGTTCTGCCGCGCGGCCTTGATCTCGTTGAGCAGCTTCACCGCCGCCCGCGTCCACACGCCCCAATGGCCGAGCAGTCCGCCGACGATGCGGCGCGTGACCTTCTTCCCGCCCGCGTCGAAGGTGAACGGCGTGAAGAGGTCCACCACGATGCTGTCGTCGTTGCCGGTGTAGAGCGCAATGTCGTCGCGGCCGGCCTCGGCCACGGCGCGCATGACATCTATCGTCTGGTAGCGGTTGAAAGGCGCGAGCTTGATGGCGACGACGTTCGGAATCTCCGCGAAGCGCCGCCAGAACGAGTAACCCAGCAACCGTCCGCCGGCGGCGGGCTGCAGGTAAAAACCGACGACCGGAATCGCCTTCGCCACGCGGCGGCAATGCTCGATCATCGCGTCCTCGGTATCCTGCTTGAAGGCTGAGAGACTGAGCAAGCCGGCCTGATAGCCGTAGCCCAGTGCGGTCGCCGCCTCCGTGAGCGCCTGTTCGGTGCGGCCGCAGATACCGGCAATCTTGATGAAGGGGCGTGGGTTTTTGGCGAGTTCCTCGTCAATCGTGCGCGAGGCCAGCTCCAGCACGGGCTTGAACAGTCCGTGCTGCGGCTCGCGGATCTCGAATTGCGTGGAGTGCACGCCCACCGCCAGCCCGCCCACGCCGGAGGCGAGGTAGTAGCGCGTGATGGCGCGCTGGTGGCGCTCGGAAAACTTGCGGTTGGCGTCCAACGCCAGCGGCTGGGCGGGAATGGCGTGGCCGGCGTGCAGATGGGTGCGGATGTCCATGGTCAAAATTTCCCGTCGCGGGTTTCGAAATGCGTGGGTTTGCCGAGCAACTGGCCGCCGGCCTGCAGGTAATCGGCCACCATGCGCATCATGTCCGGCAGCGACACGGTCGTCGGCCCAAACAGGCGGACGGACTCGCTGGCATCGGCGATCCACGCGGCCTCGGCTTCCTTGCCGGTGAGTTTCACGGGCCGGTTGAGGATGCGGCCGAACTCCTCGGCGATGGCGCGGATGGAAAGTTTTTCCGCGCCCGTGACGTTGAGGAGCTTCGGCGGATTCGCCGTGTGCTCCAGACACTGGAGCGCGCGGGCGCAGGCGTCGCCCTGCCAGATGAGGTTGAACCAGCCCATCGTGATATCAATCGGCTCCCCCACGAGGATGCGCGTGGCGATGTCCACGAGCACGCCGTAGCGGAGTTCGACCGAGTAGTTGAGCCGGTAGATCAGTTGCTTCGTGCCGTATTTGCGGGCGTAGTGGGTAAACACCCGCTCCCGGCCCACGCAGGTGCTGGCGTATTCGCCGAGGAAGGCAACGGGCGTCTGCTCGGTCGCGCCTTTGCCGTCGCCGGTCGTGGGCATGAACGGATACACGCAGCCGGTGGAGAAAACCACGATGCGGGAGACCCGGAACTTCCGCGCCACCAACGAGGGCACCACGGTGTTTTGGATCCACGTCTCGTCCGGCGCACCGTCGGTGCCGAATTTCTGGCCGGCGAGGTATTGGACGTTGGCCACCTCGGGCAACGCCGCCACTTGGTCGGGATCGGCGAGGTCGCAGGAGATCGGGGTGATGCCGAACTTCTCCAGCTCGGCCTTGGCCGCCGGCCGGCTGAAACGCGAAACGCCGTAAACTTTCGTCGAGTTCTTGCCCGCCGCATCCAGCGCCCGCCGCCACATCACGGCCAGCGACGTGCCCATCTTGCCCCCGACCCCCAGCACCATGCCGTCACCCTCCTGGCGGCGGGCCGTCTCGATCGCGCCCGGAGTGGGCTGCGACAGCAGGGTCTCGATATCGTGGTCGGTGAGTGGTGTCGCGCTCATGCGGGTGCCCAGCCTTGCTGACATCAATCGGCCTTGTCACTCCGTTTTCTCCCGCCCACCGTCATAACCTGCCGCCCATGCGTATCATCGACGTCCACACCCACCCGGTCCTTTTCAAGCAGGGTCGTAAACCGGCCGAGGTCCGCCGGCTCATCGCCCACGGCCGGCGGCTCGGCATCGTGCACATGATCGTGCTCGGCGATGTGCTCCTCTACGGCGCGCAACCCAACGAAGCGCAGTTGCGCCTGATGAACGACGAGAACGCCCGGCTCGCCCGCGAGCACCCCGACTACTTCACCGCCTTCGTCTATCTCAACCCGCTGCTCGGCGAGCGCGCCGTCATGGCCGAGGCCGAGCGCTGCGCCGCCCGGCCCGGCTTCCGCGGCATCAAGCTCGAGATTGCCAACAACGCCGCCCACCCCTGCATGCGGCATATCGCCAAGGCCGCGCGCACCTTCAACCTCGTCGTCCTCCAGCACAGCTGGAGCACCACCAATATCAAGGACCGCAAGCACCAGAGCGACCCCATCGACACCGCGCTTTTCGCCCGCCGCCATCCCGACGTGAAAATCATCATGGCCCACCTGACCGGCGTCGGTTTCCGCGGCGTGCTGGAGGCGAAAGGCCTGCCCAACCTCTGGGTGGACACCTCCGGCGGTTTCCCCGAGGAAGGACTCATCGAATACGCCGTCGAACACCTCGGCCCCGACCGCGTCCTCTACGGCTCCGACCTGCCCATCCGCGAAAACAGCGTGACCATCGGTCGCATCCTCGGCGCCAATCTCCCCGCCGCCACGAAGCAAAAACTCCTCTACGGCAACACCGCCCGGCTGCTGAACCTCAAGCTCGCCTGAACCGCGCCATGCTCATCGACACCAATGTGAACCTGGGCCCGTGGCCGTTCGCGCCGCTCCCCGAACTCTCCGCCCCGCAGCTCGCCGCGCGCCTCGCCACCGCGGGCATCCGCCGCGCGCTTGTCGCGCCGCTCGCTGCGGTCTTCCTGCCGGACCCGATGCCGGCCAACGAAAAACTCTTCGCGGCCGTCCGCCGCACCCCCGCCCTGCTGCCGGTGCCGGTCATCAATCCCGCCCTCGCCAACTGGCGCGAGCAGCTCGACCGCTGCCGCGCGGCCGCGCCGATCCGGGCCGTGAAACTTTTCCCGAACTACCACAACTACCGGCTCACGGCCCGGCGCATGGATGACTTCATGGCCGCCATCGCCAAGACCGGCCTGAAGCTGATCGTCAACGTCCGGCTGGAGGATGAGCGCCACCGCTATTTCGCGCTCAAGATCAAGGGTGTGCCGGTCAAGGACATCGCCCGCTTCCTGCGGCGCTTCCCCACCCACCATGTTTTCTTCACCGGCCTCTACCGGCCCGAGCTGAAGCAACTCGCCGCCGACCACAAAAATTTCTCCGCCGACATCGCCTTTTGCGAGTGGGCCGAAACCGTGAAGGACCTGCTCTCCGTGATGCCCGCCCGCCGGCTCATGCTCGGCACCAACACCCCGCTGCTCTCCACCCGCGCCCAGGCCGACAAGCTCCGCCTCGCGCAAATCCCCGCCCGCACCAAGGCCCTCATCGGCACCGAAAACGCCCGCCGCTTTTTCAAGCTTTGATCCAGACCCCGCGGATAGCACGCATTCACACGGATAGATTTCACATTAAAAGCACGAATCCTACATCCGCGCAAATCCGCGTCATCCGCGGTAAAACCACAACATCCCACTCTCTTCCATGTCCACCCTCACCCCTCCTCCCGTCCTGAAGCCCATCGTTGACGAGCCCGTCCCGCAGCCCGTGCGCTGGGGCGATGCCGAACTCGCGCAGCTCGCCGCGATGGTGCGGCAAAAATCCCTTTTCTATTGGAACGGGCCGCAGACCACCGCCCTCCTCGCCGATTTCCGCCGGCACTACCCGCTGAAGAACCTCTTTCCCTGCTCCTCCGGCTCGGCCTCGCTGCACATCGCCGTCGCCGCCCTGCGGCTCAAGCCCGGCGAGGAGATCATCGTCTCGCCCATCACCGACATGGGCTCCGTCATCGGTATCCTCTACCAGCAGGGCGTGCCGGTCTTCGCCGACCTGGACCCGCGCACCTACAACATGGACCCGGAATCGGTCCGCCGCGCCATCACCCCGAAGACCCGCGCCATCATGGCCGTGCACCTCGCCGGCAACCCCTGCGACATGACCGCGCTCCTTGCCATCGCCAAGGAGCACCACCTCGTCGTCATCGAGGACTGCGCCCAGTCCTGGGGCGCGAAACACCGCGGCACGCCCGTCGGCCTCATGGGCGACTTCGGCTGCTACTCGTTCAACGATTTCAAGCACATCGCCTGCGGCGACGGCGGCATGGTCGGCACCAACCGCGACGACCTCGGCGCCGGCCTCTCCAAGTGGGGCGACAAGTGCTACGACCGTGTCGCCGGCACGCGCGACCCCGAGGAGCTTGCGCCCAACTACCGCATGAGCGAGCCCGAGTCCGCCGTGTGCGTGGCCCAGCTCGGCAAACTCGAAGATATCGTCGCCCGCCGGAATCGCGCCGGCTCGTTCCTCACCTCCCTCCTGCAGGACCTCCCCGGTGTGCTGCCGCCCGTCACCCGCGAAGGCGACTTCCACAGCTACTGGTTCTACTTTCTCCGCCTCGATCTTGCCGCCCTGAAAGTCTCGCGCGCCGAGTTCGTCTCCGAACTCAAGGCCCAGGGCGTCGCCGCCAACGCCGGCTACATCCCCATGCCCGTTTACCGCTACAAGGTCTTCCAAAACCACAACTTCTTCGGCGGCGCCTGGCCGGTCCGCGATTTCGGCCTCACGACCATGGACTACACCAAGGTCAGTTGCCCGGTCTCCGCCGCCATCCTCGAGGACGGCGTCACCCTCCCCCTCAACGAGGCCATGTCCGACGCCTACATCGAAAAGGTCGCCCGCGCCATCCGCACCGTGGCGGAGCGGTTGGCAAAGTAACCCCCTGCCGATTATTCGGCTAATGCAGGGTTGACGCCCCGGTGACGTTGCCCAACGAGCAGAACCGGCGCATCACAACCGCCGTCACCCCATGCCCATCGTCAAGCCCACCCCCGAGTTGATTGCCCGGTTCAACCGCGACGGTTTCCTCGTCCTCCCCGACATGCTCTCCCCCGCCGAGGTCGAGGGCTACCGCACCGCCCTGGAACGGGTCTTTGCGAAACACAGCCCGGAAGCCGACCTCTACCACATGCAGGAAATCTGGCGGTCGAAGCTCTTCGAGCACGGCCCGGAATTCGACACCCTCATCGACCATCCCGGCATCGCCGAGTTCGTGGATGCGGTGCTGGGCGACGACTGCCACCTCATCGCCTTCTCCGGGTTGAGGACGATGCCCGGCAAGACCATTACTTTCTGGCACCTCGACGATGTCTGCCGCCTGCCCATTCCCGACGGCCTGGCCCTCGACCCGCGCATCCCGATGCCCACGTTCACGATCAACATGAATTACTACCTGTGCGACGTGGACGAGGAGCTGGGGCCGACCCAGTTCATCCCCGGCAGCCACCGGGCCGGCCGGCCGCCGCGCGAGTCGGACCACGACGCCAACGGCAACCCGACCTACGAGGGCCGCTCGCTCGTCAACTCCTGCGGCAAGGCCGGGACGCTCGTGCTGTGGAACGACCAGACCTGGCACCGCGGCGGACCGAATGTTTCCAACGGCCGCATCCGCTGGGTGATCCAGACCCCGTTCGCCCGCCGCTGGGTCGCGCAGCGTTTCTGGCCCTTCGTGAACTACCGCCTGCCCGAGGAGGTCATCGCCCGCGCCACGCCGCGGCGCAAACGCCTGCTAGGTTTCCACGGCATCGGTGCCTACGGCTGAAACGCTGACCGCGCGAATCGGCTGGTAGGGCGCGACCGCTGGGCGCGCCGGGCCTTGGTCTGCTTCGCTTGGTCGGGATCCAGCCTCAGCCACACACTTCGCCGTGCACGGCGATCACGCTGTCCGCGATGTGGTCCGCATCCGCCTCGGTGTAGAGCACGCCGAGTGCCAGCGCGACAAAGCGGGACGTAATGTTCTCCGTGCGCGGGAAATCCTGCGGACGATAACCCGGCGCCGGCCACTCCTTGCAGTCGCGGAAGGGCGACGTCGCGGGGTGCGCCGTCATGAGCGAACTCTTCATATAGTCGCGGTTGTATTGGGGATAGGTGCCGGTCCGCGCACCACAGTTGACGTTGCGGGCATCGAGTTTTTCCCGGAACGGCGCGACGTGCGCCGGGTTGTCCAGCAGCAGGTAGGGCTCAAAACCGAGGTCGCCATCCGGATCGGGATTCTTGCGCAGGGACAGTCCCTTGAGCCCGGCCAGCCGGGGCAAGATGCGGGCCTGCAAGGCCCGGCAGCGCTCGCGGATGTGTTCGACCTTGCGCAACTGCGCGAGGGCCACCGCGCCCTGTAGCTCGGACATCCGGTATTGGCCGCCCACAAAGGCCGGTCCGTGCGGCGGCACAACCGTGGCGTGATAGGGCCGGTAGTTGCCGAGATCGCTCAGCCGCACCGCCCGCTCGTAAATCCGCTGGTCCCGCGTCACCACCATGCCGCCCTCGCCGCAGGTCGCGACCTTGTTGTATTGCAGGCTGTAGGTGGCGACGTCGCCCCAGGTGCCGATCTTTCGGCCCCGATAGCTCGCACCCAGCGACTGCGCGCAATCCTCCAGCACAAAGATGCCGCGCCGGTGCGCCTCCAGCACGATCGGCTCCATGTCGGCCGCCACGCCCTGATAGTGCACCACGACCACCGCGCGCGTGCGCGGCGTCGTCAGCCGGGCGATTTCCGTCGCCGGCATGTTCAGCGACTCGTCAATCTCCGCCAGCACCGGCCGCGCGCCGGTGCGCACGATCGCGGTAAAGCACGAGATCCAGCTCCACGCCGTGAGGATGACTTCGTCGCCCGGCCCCACGCCCATCGCGCCGAGCGCCACCTCCAGCGCCCCGGTGCCGCTGTTCACCGCCAGCGCGTAATCCGTCCCGATGTATTCCCGAAATTCCTTCTCCAAGGTCGCCACCATCGGGGGCGTGGCTTTGAAATCCACGCCGTAATAGCGAAAGGGTTCCTTGCGCCGGAGCACATCGAGCACCAGCGCCTCTTCCTCGGCGCCGATCAGCGCGCTGCCAAGGCCGGGGACAGGACGGGGGCGAAGCGAAGACGACATGTATCCTTGTTTGCCGGAAACGGCCCGGTCTTCGCAAGCGCACAGTGATTCATATAGCAAAGTTGCCGCACAAAACCCGCCGCACCACCAGTCCGACGAAGACATGTGAAATACAGGAAAGCCAGAGATACCGACCTTTGTTATCTGGAACTCAGGAACTCTGGAAAAGACCCGAACCTCACCACGGATATCGCGGATAAAACGGATATGGTAGGGGTGGCCGGTAGGGTCCGCTCGGAGAGCAGACCCTACCGGCGCTACCGCGCCTTGGTCGATGGCCACAGTTTCACTTATCGGGGAACCTAATCAGGCCCGACTTGGGAGTCTTTTCCAGTTTTCCTGAGTTCCACATAAAATCCGGTCTCTGGGGGCCGCTCCCGACCTTCCAAGGTTTACCCGCCTATGGCAGATTCCACCTAAATCCTCCGCCGCTTCAGGCCGGAATCGTAGCCTTTTCCAGTGCTCCTGAGTTCCACATTAAAACCTGTCTTGGAGCCAGTTCCCCAATTCCGCATTTCCTTCACGTCCGAAACCGCCTTGGCTCGGTCCACCCCGCATGCCCCCTGCCTCCGCCATCGCCCGCGATCTCGGCATCCCCGTCAAAGGCGTGAGCTGGACGCGGCTCCACCCCGGGCAAACCGCCGACGGGAAACCTTCCCTGCTCATTTCAATGGGCCAGAACAACGGCGGTCTCTTCGTCCTCGATGTGGACCTCGCCAGCGGCCGCTGCCGCCAATACCCGGTCACCACTCCCACCACCTCCATCTGGCCCAGCGCCGCTTGGCGTTCGCTGCGCAGCGGCATCCTTTACCTCGCCTCCGCCTGGGACGGGCTCCTGCACCGCTTTGACGCGAACCACCCGGAACGCGGCGTGGAAAACCTCGGCCGGCTCGACCCAGCCGGCACCTTCGGGCTGGGCATCACCGAAACCCCCGACGGCGCGGTCTGGGTGGGCTCCTTCCCCGGCGCCCGGCTCACCCGCTACGACCCCGCCACCGGCCGCTGCACCGCCTGCGGCCGCAAGGACGCCGTGGACGAATACCTGTATCCGCTCGCCGGCGACGACGGCTCGCTCGCCGCCCTCGTGAAGTTCGTGCGACCTCACCTCATCCTCATCGATCCCGCCACCGGCGAACACCGCGAGGCCGGACCCGCGGTTGACGACCCCACCGGCAAGGCCTGCTTCCTCAAATTCTACCAAGGCACGGACCGCCGGCTCTACCTCGACTCCCACGCCGGCCGGTTCCGCGTGGACGGCCTCAGGCTCAGCCCGGTGACCGAGCTGCCGCCGCCCCAGCCCGGCATCCACGCTACGTATCAGCACGACTACCAGGCCCCGCTGGAAATGCCCGGCGGCTGGACCGCCCATCTGCTCGACGGCGGCATCAACGGCATCGGCACCTGCCGCGACCTGCTGCTCGTCAACCGCGATCCGCTCGTGCCCAGCCGTCGCCTGCGGCTCGACTGGACCGGCGGCGGTTCCAATCTCCACGTCATCGCCGCCGGTCCCGACGGCCGGCTCTACGGCAGCAGCTACATGCCCAACCGACTTTTCTGCGCTGATGTCAGCGCAGAAAAGTCGCCCGCCGACATGTCCGCCATAGCTTCAGCGACGGCGGAAGCCTTGGCGAAGGAGGGCCATACAACTGAAAGCGTCCCTCTCTGCGACCTCGGCGAACACACCTTCGCCGGCGGCGAAGCCTACTCGGTGGCCACGCTCGACGGCTTGTTTTACCTCGCGTCCTACCCGGAGGCGCGGCTCTCGGTTTTTGATCCGGGAAAACCGGTGCGCTTCGGCACCGCCCCCGGCGACAACCCGCGCGACCTCGGCCGGCTCGACGCCGAGAGCTACCGGCCCAATGCGATGATCACCACGCCGGCTCTATCCGCCGCCGGTGTCGCGCCGGTGCCGGAACGCCTCTGGATCGGCTCCTCGCCCGACTACGGTCTGCGCGACGGCACTCTCGCCTGGTATGAACCGGCCACGGGCGCATCCCGATCCCACCGCACCGTCGTGGCCGACACCTCGCCGGCCGCCCTGCTTTACCTGCCGGACCTGCAACGCATCCTCATCGGCCTCAGCATCGAGGCCGGCACCGGCGTCAGCGTCACCCGCCGCGAGGGCGGCTTCGCGCTCTGGGATCCGGTGGCCGACCGGCTGGAATGGTCCGGCAACGGCGGTCTCGCCGACCTCGCCGACGTGTCCTCGCTCGCCCCGGCGGGGGACGGCCGCGTCTATGCGCTCATCGGCCGGGGCGACCACATCCTCACCGCCGGCGCGCCCGAGATCCGGCCGCGGCTCGCGCTCTTCGATCCGGTCCGGCGCCAGGTGGTTGACTCCGCCTGGCTCCCCGAAGACTTCGGGCCGCTGTCGTGGCACGGCCTGCATTCCCTGCGCGTCGGCCCCGGCAGCGCAGTCTATGGCGCGACGGGCTACTGCGTTTTCCGCATCAAGCCCGGCACCTGTGAGGTCGAACGCATCTGGCAGCCCGACACCCCCGTGAAACGCCCCGGCACCGTGTGGGTCACGCATTCCTCACCCAACGCCATCGACACCGTCGGCCCGATCATCGGCGACCAGTTCTACTTCGCCACCGGCTGGCGCCTCCGCGCACTAACGTTGCCGGCGTGAGCCGAGGCCAAGACAAGGCTTTATCTGGAACTCAGAAAAGCTGGAATCCAAGCAGTCCGCGCTCGGGTCTTTTCCAGTGTTCCTGAGTTCCAGATTAAAATTCGGCCCGGTTCCCCACTTCCTGATTTCCATATTAATCTCCAAGCCTCTGCTTCCTTCCATATTCCGCATTTCCTTCCCGCACCGTATCTGCATGGTGCCTCCCGCATCCCTTATGTCCTCCGCTTCCTCCCCTGTCATTCGCGAACTCGGCATCCCGGTCAAAGCCGTCAACTGGGTGCGACTCCATCCCGGCCGCGGGCCCGATGGCGGGCCCTCGCTCCTCGCTTCGATGGGCCAGAACAACGGCGGGCTCTTCGTCCTCGATATCGACCTGCAAACCGGAAAATGCCGCCAGTGCAACGCTCCCGCCCGCACGTCGCAGTATCCCACCGCTTCCTTTCGCAGTCCGGCCACCGGCATCCTCTACATCGGCGCGCATACCGACGGCCACCTGCTGCGCTACGATCCCGCGCATCCCGAACGCGGGCTGGAAGACCTCGGAGCAATTGACGGCGACCAGGCGATCTTCCCCACCGGCATCACCGAAGCGCCCGACGGCGGCCTCTGGATCGGTGCCTATCCCGGCTGCGGTCTCACGCGCTACAATCCCTCCACGGGTGAATTTCGCCGGCTCGGCAGCGTCGATCCCGTGGACAAATATCTCTATCCGCTCGCCGGCAACGACGGCAGCCTCGCCGCCATGGTGAAGATGGTGCAGCCCCATCTCGTCGCGGTGGATCCGGCCACGGGTGCCTTTAAAGCCGTCGGCCCGCGCATCACCAACCCCGAGGACAAGAGCCAGCGCCTGCTCTTCTACAAGGGGCTCGACGGCCGGCTCTACCTCGAATCGCACGAGGGCAATTTCCGCCTGCGCGGGCTGGAGCTGGAATCCGTCTCCTTTTTGCCGCCGGCGATGCCCGGCATCCACGCCACCTACAAACACGGTTACCAGGAAGTCTTGCCGATGCCCGGCGGACTCATCGCCGCGTGGACCGATGGCGAGGAAGGCGCCGGGCTTTTCCGGCAACTGCGTCTCACCAGCACCCAGCCGGACGTCGCTCCGCGCACGCTCGACCTCGATTGGGAAGGCGGCGGCTCGAACATCTTCATGCTCCACCGCGGCCCCGACGGCTGCATCTACGGCTCGAGTTTCCTGCCGGAGCATCTCCTGCGCTACAACCCGGCCACCGGGGAAATGGTCAATCTCGGCCGGTGCAGCGTCTCCCTCGGCGAGGCCTACACAATGGGCAATTTCAGCGACGGCACGATGGCGATCGCCTCGTATCCGCACTCGCGCGTCTCGCTCTACGATCCGCGTAAGCCCTATCGCTACGGCACGGATGAGGCGGCCAACCCCCGCGACATCGGCCGGCTCGACGAGATCGGCATCCGCCCCGCCGGCATGGCCATCGTGCCAGCATTGAAAAAAGCCGACGGCACCGTCGTGCCCGAGAAAATGTGGATCGCCTCGCTGCCCGACTACGGTCTCTGGGGCGGCACGCTGGCCTGGCTCGATCCCAAGAACGGCGCGCACGCCAGCCATCGCCATCTCGTGCCGGACTGCTCGCCGTTCTCGCTGCTCTGGCTGCCCGAGCTGCAACTGCTGCTCGTCGGTCTCAGCACCGAAGGCGGCACCGGCACGCAGATCAAGGCCAAGCACGGCGCGTTTGTGCTGTGGGACCCGGCGGAGGACCGCGCGGTTTACACGGGCGATTTCGGCCTCGTAGACCTGCCGAGCATCCAGGCTCTCGCACCCGCCGGCCCCGGCCGCGTGTATGCGCAGCTCAGCCACTCGCGGTTTGCGGCCAAGACGATGGGCGCAGAGCACATCCGGCCGCGCATTGCGCTGATTGATGTCGCTGCACGCCGGGCTCTGGCCGAGTCCACGCTGCCGGAGGATTACGGCATCATGCCGGACCAAGCACAGCACTGTGTGTTTACCGGACCCGATACAGCCTACGGCCTCACCGAGCACGTGCTCTACCGAATCAAGCCCGGCACCTGCGAAACCGAGATCGTGCACCGGCTCGCCGAGGGCGATGGCTTCGAGGCGCCCGGCCCGTGGATCGGCCGCACCTTTCACTTCGGCAGCGCCTGGCGGCTGCGTTCCCTGACTCTGCCGTGACCAACGCCGTCACCGGTTTGATGTAACATGAGCGCCGCAAAGGATCCCCTGCACGGCGTCACGCTGGAGACCATCGTGACAAAACTCGCCGGGCACTACGGCTGGGCCGAGCTGGGTGAACGCATCACCATCCGCTGCTTCACACACGATCCCAGTGTTTCCTCCAGCCTGAAGTTCCTTCGCCGCACGCCTTGGGCTCGTGCCAAGGTCGAACAGCTCTACGTGCGGACGCGGTTTCCGGCGGAGCAGGCGGACCGCGTCCAGTCTTAGCCCACCTTCGCCACCACGATCGACGCGTTGGTGCCGCCGAAGCCGAAACTGTTGGCCAGCGCCGCGCGCACGGGCTTTTTCACCGCCACGTTGGGCGTGAAGTTCAGCCCGGTCGCCGCGCAGACGGGATCCACGTTCGCGAGGTTGATCGTCGGCGGCACGATGCCGTCGTGGATCGCCATCACCGCGGCGAAGGTGCCCATCGCGCCGGCGCCGCCCAGCAGGTGGCCGGTCATGGATTTCACGCCGCTCACGTGCAGGTTGGCTTTGTTGTCGGCGAAGACGGTCGCAATCGCCGCCGCTTCCTCGCCATCACCGCCGGGCGTGGAGGTGGCGTGGGCCGAAACGTAAACAATATCGGTCGCCTTCAGGCCGGCGCGGTCGAGCGCGCTCTGCATGGCCCGGGCGGAGCCCTCCGCGCCGGGCGCGAGGGAGGAGAGATGGTAGGCGTCGGCCGTGGCGCCGTAGCCGCACAGCTCGGCGTAAATCCGCGCCCCGCGCTTCACCGCCTGCTCATACTCCTCCAACACAAAAACCACGGAGCCTTCGCCGAGCACGAAGCCGTCGCGGTCCGCGTCGTAGGGCCGCGAGGCGGCCTCGGGCGTATCGTTGCGTTGCGACAGCGCCCGCATCTGCGCGAAAGCGCCGATGGCCAGCGGTGTCACCGTGGACTCGGCGCCGCCCGCGATCATCACGTCGGCATCGCCGCGGGCGATGGCGGCGGCGGCTTCGCCCAGAGCATGACCGCTGGTCGCGCAGGCCGAGGCCACGCTCATGTTGGGTCCGCGGAAATCGAGCTGCAGGCTCACCTGGCCCGCCAGCAGGTTGGGCGCGATCTGGATGATGAAGAACGGCGAGATCTTGCGGTAGCCGCCGGCCTTCCACGTGTCGTGCATCGCCTCCATCTCGGGCAGGCCGCCGAGGCCCACGCCCAAGTTCACGCCCATGCGGTTGGCGTTCAGCGCGGCCCGGTGCGCATCAAGCCCGGAATCCGCGTAGGCCTCAATCGCCGCCGCCGTGCCGAGGTGGGTGAAGCGGCCAAACTTCTTCACATCCTTCGGCATCAGGGTGTGGGTCAACGGATCGGCCCCGGGCCCCCGCGGGTGCAGCGGAACCGCCAACGCCCGCGCCGGCTCGAAATTTTTCACCTCACCCGCGATCTGCACATTGCACGTTGCCGCATCGAAACGCGTGATCCGGGCAATTCCGCTCCGGCCCGCTGTGAGCGCGGCCCAAGTATCCGCGGCGGTGTTTCCCACGGGGGTGACGGCACCGAGGCCGGTGATGACAACGCGTCGGCGCTGGGCCGGCGGACGGTTATGGGCGGGGGACATAGGCGCGTTTTGATGAAGCTGCCGGCAGGCAGCGGCAAGCGTGTTTCACTGGCCGGTTTTTGCGACAGATTGGCGCTTGGCTCGGCTTTGACTTTGCCAAGCGGGCGGGTTTGGATGCGCACCTTCGACGATGGAGCAACTGCACGCTTACTGGCGCATGGCCTACATAGAGGCGCCCCGCTATCCTGATACCAAGCGCCCGTTTACGGAGCTGCCCGCGCTGGGTGACGACCTCACCGCCTTGATCGTTCACCGCCAGGCACTCTCCTACCTGATTCTGAACCGGTTCCCCTACAACCCCGGACACCTGCTCGCCATCCCCTTCCGCGAGGTGGCCGAACTGGAGGAACTGCGGGCCGATGAACGCGCCGACCTGATGGAAGCCATCGTCTTTGCCAAGCGCCTGTTGACCGCCGCCCTCAAGCCGGACGGCTGCAACGTCGGCTTCAACCTTGGCACCGCCGCCGGCGGCAGTATCGCCCACTTGCACGCCCACATCGTGCCCCGCTGGAACGGCGACACCAACTTCATGCCCGTGCTCGGCCAGACCCGCGTGTTGCCCCAGTCCCTCGACGCGACTTGGGAAAAACTCACCCAGACCGCGAAAACGCTTAAGGTCTGAAGTCAGTCCAGCCCCGCCCAAAACCAGCACCGCCACCAAGCCCAGCTTTTCAATCCTTCAGCTCTTCAGCCCTTGCCGACCAAGACCCTGCACTTCCCCAGCCCCCGCCACCTGCACCAGCTTTATGCCGGGCAGGAGGAAAATCTCGCCACGGCCGAGCGCCAGCTCGGCGTGCAGCTCGTCACCCGCGAGGCCTGGCTCCGGCTCGACGGACCCGACGAGGCCGTGGCGCGCACCGAGGAGATGTTCAATTTTCTCAACGACGCCCGCGCGCAGGGCATGGCCATCCGCACCCCCGATTTCGCGCGCATTGTCGAGACCTTCAGCCGGGGCGAGGGCGCGATGCTCCGGCAGTTGATCGCCGAGCCGCTGGTCATCCCGACCAACCGCAAGAGCATCGTCCCAAAAACTCTCGGCCAAAAACTTTACCTGCAATCCATGCTGAAACACCCGGTCGTGTTCGGCATCGGGCCTGCCGGCACCGGCAAGACCTACCTCGCCATGGCCGCGGCCGTCTCCGCCTTGCTGAAAAACGAGGTGCAGCGCATCATTCTCACGCGCCCCGCCGTCGAGGCCGGCGAGGCGCTCGGTTTCCTGCCCGGCGATCTGCGGGAAAAAATCCTCCCCTACCTCCGCCCGCTCTACGACGCGTTGCACGACATGCTCGACCCGGAGGATGTCGCCCGCCTCACCGAGAAAGGCATCATCGAGATTGCCCCGCTCGCCTATATGCGCGGCCGCACCCTCGCCAACGCCTTCATCATCCTCGACGAGGCCCAGAACACCACACCGGAGCAGATGATGATGTTTCTCACCCGGCTCGGCGAGGAGTCGCGGATGGTGGTCACCGGCGACATCACCCAGATCGACCTGCCCCGCTCCAAGCAGAGCGGCCTTCTGGAAGTCCGCCACATTCTCGGCCAGGTGCCCGGCATTGATTTCCACGCCTTCAGCGGCGCGGATGTCGTCCGCCATCCCCTCGTGGCCAAGATTATCGCCGCCTACGAGCGCCACCAAAACCCGATGGGCAGCGCCACGGCGGCCAACGGCAAAACCTGACCCTGTTCCCGGCATGGCGTTCCTTCAGCGGCTCCTCTCGTTTCTCTCGCGCCCCCGCATCCGGCGCGGCGCCGAGCCGTCGGCCCTGCTGGATTTCATCGAGCGCAGCCGGATCGTCACCGCGTTCATCTTCATCACCACGGTGGCGGCCATCGTGTTCGTGAGCTCCGCCGGGATCACCACCGACCATCTGCCGGTTCTGCCCAACCAGATCGCGACCACCCGCATCGTCGCCCAGGCATCTTTCAGCTACGAAAGCGCGGAGAAAACCCGGCTGGCCCGCGCCCAGATCGCCGAACGTCTCCCGCCCATCTATCGCCTTGATCTCGAGCCGCTGCACCGCTTCCGCGCCGCCCTGGAGGAACTCGCCGACGCCCTCGCCGCACCGAAATCCAACCAGTCCGCGACGCTGGAATCCCTGGCCGACGACTTCAACGCCCGCGGCCCCTACCGCGTAAACGCCGATGACCTGCGGATCCTGCGCGACAGCCTGTCGCCTAAAGTCCGGGCCGATGTCTTCGCCGCCGGGCTGGACATCATGGATGAGGTTTACCGCGAAGGCATCCACGACAACGGCTACAGCGGCCTGGAGGCCGGGGCCGTCTCCCGCATCCTGCGCGCCGACGGTGCGGTGGCCTCCCGCCCGGTGCAGTCCCTGGAGGACGCGCTCACCTATCTCCGGGTAAACCTCGCCGCGGAAAACATCTCACGGGAGCTTTCGCTGGCCGTTTTCCGCGTGCTGCGCCACGGCCTCCGGCCCAACCTGGTTTTCGACCGCGAAGCCACCCAGGCCAGCGTCGCCCGGGTCACCCAGACGGTGCCCCCGGTGGTGGTGAACGTGCTCCGCGGTCAACCCATCATCGAACCCGGCACCCGCGTGACCGCCGAGCAGTTCGAGTTGCTCACGGCCCACCGGCGGTTTCTGCGCGAGGATGCCGGCGGCCGGCAAGGCGAGGACCTCCAGCTCTTCGGCCGCATCCTGCTCGTCTTGGCCATGGTGCTCGCCAGCGTCTTTTACGTGCGGCTGGAGGACAGGGAGACTTTCCAGAGCAACAGCCGGCTGGGCCTGCTCGCGCTCGTGGTTATCCTCAACCTCGCGCTGGTCCGCGCGGTTTACTCCCTCGGGGCCACGGATTTCTTCGTCCACGATTCCACCTGGGCCTCCGTGCTGCCCTACGTGGCGCCTTCCGCCCTCGCCCCGCTGATCGTCGCCATCCTCATCGACGCCGGCTCCGGCATCTTCATGGCGCTCCTGATCTCCATCTTCACCGGTGTCATCTACGGCAACCGGCTCGACGTGATCGTGATTACCTTCCTCGCCTCGCTGGTCGCGATCTTCGCCGGGCGCGATGTGCGCCAACGCAGCCGGGTCGTGCGGGCCGCCGGTTACGGGGGCCTCACGGTCGCGGTGTTTGCCCTGCTCGTTGGCCTCGCCGACCAGGCGCCCGCCGCCATTCTCCTGCGCCAGATGGGCGCCGGCATCATCTCCGGCATTGTCACCGGCGTCGTGGTTGTCGGCCTCCTGCCCGTGCTCGAGGCGCTGTTCAAGCGCACGACCGACATCACGCTGCTCGAGCTCACGGATTACAACCACCCGCTCCTGCGCCGCATGCAGTTGGTCGCGCCCGGCACCTACCACCACTCGCTCATCGTCGCGCAGCTTTCCGAAAACGCCTGCAACGCCATCGGCGCCAATCCCCTGCTCGCCCGCGTCTGCGCGCTGTTTCACGATATCGGCAAAACCCACAAGCCCGGGTATTTCATCGAGAATCAGCGCGACGGCATCAATCCGCACGACGCCAGCAATCCCTCGCTCTCCGCCCTCGTCCTCAAAAGCCACGTGAAGGACGGCGTGGACCTCGCCCGCCAGCACCAACTGCCCCGCGCCGTGATCGATGTCATCCAGCAGCACCACGGCACCTCGCTGATCAGCTACTTCTATCATCGCGCCCGCAAATCGGCGCCGGACCCCGCCACCCCTGCCGTCGAGGAGACGACCTACCGCTACGACGGACCGCGGCCGCAGTTTCGCGAGAGCGCCGTGATCTCGCTGGCCGACGGCATCGAGGCCGCCTCGCGCACGCTCCGCAAAATCACCCCCCATCACCTCGACGAGCTCATCGCCGGCATCATCCGCGACCGCATCGCCGACGGCCAGCTCGACGAAGCACCGTTGACGATGGGCGAGATCGCCACGCTCAAGCGCAGCTTCGCCCACACCCTGATCAACATGCTTCATTCGCGCGTGGATTATCCGGCCGCCGCAGAGCCCAAGCCCAAGGCCGGACCATGAGCCGCCCCCGCTCCTTGGTCATCGCCAACCGCCACCCCCGGCTCCGGTTCGACCGCGCCGCCGTGACGAAAGCCATCCGGCTCCTTGACGCGCAGTTTGAGCTGCTCCCGCATGATCTCGACCACCTCAGTCTTCCCTCCGACCGCCTGGCGGTTCTGCGGTCGAAAATCAAAAACCAGAAATCGAAAATCCTCGGCATCGGCCCGCCGGGGGAATTGTCGCTCGTGTTTCTCACCGACGCCGCCCAAGCCGGCCTGCACGCGGAGTTCCTCGCGGACCCCACCACCACCGATGTGATCACCTTCGAGGGCGATCCGGCCTTGGGCGTGGCGGGCGAGATCTGCGTGTCCGCCGATACTGCCGCCGCCTACGCCCGGCGGCATCGCACCGACTTCAGCCGGGAGCTGCTGCTCTACGTCGTGCACGGCTGGCTGCATCTCGCGGGTTACGATGATCTCCGGCCCGCGAAGAAACGCCGGATGCGCGCGGCCGAGGCCCGCGCTTTCCGCCTCCTCGACCGCGCCGGCCTCGCCCCGGCCTTCACGCTGCGCAAATAGCTTGGCGTCGGCCCATCCGCCCGCGTGAATCGGCCACCGCACCATGGCCGAAAATCCGGACTCCCGCCTCGTCACCTTCCGCAACGCCTTCCTCACGGGCTTGCTGCTGCTGGCGCCTTTGGTGGTCACCCTCTGGGCGCTCGCCAGCATCATCGAAATCGTCGGCGGCACCTTCCGCCCCATTTTCCTGTTTTATCTGCCCGAATGGCTGCGCGAGCGGGCGTTTCTCAACCTGCTGTGGGACATCATCGCCACCCTAATCGTCATCCTGCTGGTCACCGGCCTCGGCTATGTCTCCCGCTACGTCTTCGGCAAATACCTGCTCAGCATTTCCGAACGGGCGATGCAGAGCATCCCCGGCGTCAACGCCCTCTACGGCACCGTCAAACAGATCGTGCAGACCTTCAGTTCCCAGCGCCGCGATCTCTTCAGCAAGGTCGTCCTCGTGGAGTTTCCGCGCAAGGGCATCTGGGCTATCGCCTTTCTCACCAACCAGCGCCAAGGCGAACCACAAAGCCGCACCGGGTCGGACGTGTGGACGGTCTTCGTGCCCACCTCGCCCAATCCCACCAGCGGATTTCTCGTGATGATCCCGCGCAGCGACATCGTGGAGCTGGAGATGTCCGTGGGCGAAGGCATGAAAATGGTAATCTCCGGCGGCGCCGTCATCCCGCCCTGGCCCGCCGTGAATGCCGGCAGCCCGGCGCCCACGCCGTAGCCAACTCCCCGCGTGCCCGGCCTCACGCTCCAGACCGAAGCCCAGGTGCTCCTGAAACGCCCGCCCGGCGAAGCGTTTCAGGCGCTGGTCGTATTTTCCCCGGAGCACGGCAGCCTGCACATCCTCCAGCGCCTGCCGGGCAAGAAGACCGCCGCCGGCCGCACCCAGTTGGATCTCTTCGACGAGGCCGCGCTCATCCTTGAATCCTCCAACCAGGGCCAGACTTGGTTCATCAAGGAAGCCCGGCTCATCCACCGGCCCACGGGCATCGGCCGCAGTTATGAAACGCTCCGCCTCGCGTCGGACTTCGCCGCCCTGATCGCCCGCAACCGCGTGCCGGAGGAAGGCCGCGCCAAGGTCGGCGCCCTGCTGGCCAAAGTCTTCGCCGCTTTCGCCGGCTCCACCCGGCCGGACCTGGTGCACTTCAAAGCCCTCTACAGCTTCGCGCGCGACGAGGGCTACCCGGTCGGCCAACAATGGCTGCCGACGTTGCCATCCACCCTGCGCCGGCTCGCCGACGACATCCTGCACCGGCCGCTGCCCGAGCTGGAAGCCGATGGCATTGATGAGGCGCAGACCGGGCTGCTGCATCGCCGGCTGGAGGAATATCTCCGCGGCCACACCGAAGTCCTCCTCGATTGAGCGCATGGAATTCGATCTCGATCAACGCAGCGCACGCCTGAGCGTCGGGGATTTCGCCGCGTTCACGCTCGGGCCGCGCGCCGCCGGCGGCGGCTCCGGCGGCATCTGGCGCGCCCAGCTCGGCACCCATTGGCACAACGAACTCCGCGCGCAGGCCCTCGCCGAGAATCCCGCCGCCCGTTTCGAAATCCCCATCACCGGCCGCCTCATCCACCGCGGCTGGACACTCGCCCTCACCGGCCGCATCGACCAGATCCTCCCCGCCGCGCCCGTTTCACCGGCACCAACCGACCGGCGGGCTGCACCCGCGGCCCCGGAGGTCATGCGCGAGATCAAGACCGTCACCCGGCCGCTGCCCGCGGCCGAGGGTGATCTCCGCGCGGACTACCCGGAATATTTCATCCAGCTCTCCACCTACCTCGTCCTCAGCCGGCTCGCCGCAACGGCGACGCGCACCCGGGCCGAACTCGTTTTCGTCGAGGCGGGCAGCGGCCTCGCGCAGACGGTCGCCCTCACCACGGCGGATGAAGCACTTTGCACCAACCAGTTGGCCGAGGTGGTGCAATTTCTGGAGCAGCGGTCCCAGTCCCGCGCACGCCTGCGCCGGCTGCATTTCCGGCCCGCCTTCACCGAACTTCGTCCCGGGCAGGAGCAGACCCGGGAGCAGCTCACCCGGGCCTTTGAGCAAAACCCCGCCGTCCTGTTCGAGGCCCCGACCGGTTTCGGCAAGACCGGCGTGCTGCTTGAGTTCGCGCTCGGGCAGTTGCGCGCCGGCCACTTCGAACGCGTGCTCTACCTCACGAGCAAGTCCACCGGCCAGTTGCAGGTCGTCCGAACGCTCACCGCCATGACCTCCCCGGACCAAAGTAACCCAATAGGTTACTTTGAAGGCAGCGCGTCTCCCGCAAACACCTCTGCTAGCGGTGATGATGCTGTGGGCAGAAGTAACCTAATAGGTTACAATACTACTGGCGCAGCGGAACCCCAAGGGGTGGCTTTTTGGCACGTGCGCAACAAGCAGGAGCACTGCGTCAACCACACCTTCCACTGCGTGCGCGACCAATGCCGCTACCTCGACGGCATCGAGACCCGCTGGGCGCAAAGCGGACTCGCCCGCTTCTACCGCCTCGACCACCACGCGCGCGACGTGGAGACTCTGCGCACCGCCGGCCGCGCCGCGCACATCTGCCCCTACGAGATCACGCGCGCCGCCCTCGCGTTCAACGAGGTCTGGATCGGCGACTACAACTACGTGTTCTCGCACGCCAACCACGGGCTCTTTTATCTCCAGCCCGGCTTCGATCCCGCCCGCACCCTGCTGCTCGTGGACGAAGCCCACAACCTTCCCTCGCGGGTCGCCGACGCCCATTCGCACGTCCTGCGCGCCGACGAAGCCAGGGCCTTGCTGGCCGAACTGGATCACCTCGAAGCCCCCCGACCGCTGCTTCGCGCCTGGGAAAGTCTCACGCGGTTGCTCGGCGCACTGCCTGCCGCGGATTCGCTCGACCCAGCGCTTGAGGCGGACATCGCGGACACCCTCGCCACCGCCGCCAAGGAACTCGCCGGCTATCCGATCGACTACGCCGCCCTGGGCGTAACCTTCAGCGATCAACTCTGGCGAATCCCCACCTTGGTGGAATGGTTGAATCATCCGCAACTCACCAAACTGCTGTGGTGCCCGCGGGCCGCCGAGCTCGCCTTTACCTGCATCGACGCCGCCCCCGCAATCGGCGCCATCCTCGGCGACTACGGCGGCGTGGTGCTCGCCTCGGCCACGCTCAGTCCGGTGACCGAGTATGTCGAAACCATCGGTCTGGCCGATTTCGGTTTGCGAATGCCGGAAACCGCAAACGCATCTGAAGGTAGGGCGCGACCGCCGGGCGCGCCGCAACCCGCCAACGACGCCACCACCGCCAGCGGCGGGCCCAGCGGTCCCGCCCTACCCTTGGGAACACCTGCCGGGCAATCCGCAGTCCGCACTCCGCAATCCAAAATCGCCTTGCTCACCGCCACCACTCCTTGGCGCGACCAAGCTTATAGCATGGCCGTGGATGCGCGGGTGGACACGACCTTCCAGCAACGCTCCCGGCACTTCGGCACGACCGCGCAAACCATTCTCGCCCTGCATCACGCCGCCCGCGGACCGGTCGCGGTGTTTTTCCCCAGCTACACCTACGCCGAGTCCATCCAGCGCACGCTGGCCGACACCGGCAACCTGCTCCGCGTCGCTCTCCAGCCGCGCCTGCACGATCTCGCCGCGCAAACCGCGTGGGTCGAGGAATCGCTCGCGTTCACCGACGCGCTCTTCCTCGTGCTCGGCAGCAGCTTCGCGGAAAGCATCGACCTGCTCGGCGGCCGCATCAGCCACGCGATGGTCGTCGGGCCCGCCTTGCCGGAGGTCAACGCCGTGCAGCGCGCCCGTCTCGCCGAGTTCAGCCCGCTCGGCCGCGAAGCCGCCTTCCGCCGCGTTTACCAGATCCCCGGCATGCAGAAGGTAAACCAAGCCCTCGGTCGCCTCGTCCGCGCCCCCGGCCAGAAAACCAAGGTCCTCCTCCACTGCCGCCGCTTCGCCGAGATCTCCTACGCCAGCCTGCTCGCCCCGGGATACCAGTTCGGCCCCCATCTGGCCACCGAAGCAGAATTGGCAGCATGGCTGGACGCTTGAGTGAATGGCCTCCGGGACGGGGCTATTTAAGCCCACACCGGATTTCCGCTTTACGGTATCCCGCAGCATCGTCACAACGGACCCCCGTGGCGACGCCCAAGACCATCGGCTCAAACCAAATCCAGGCTGCCATTGCCCGGATCGCCGAAGCCATTTCCGCCCGCCACGACCAGCCCGGGCCGCTCATTCTCCTCGGCATTGCCAACGGCGGCATCACCCTCGCCCAACGCCTCGCCGGCCACCTGCGGCTCAAGCGCACGGGCACCCTCGACATCTCCTTCCACCGCGACGACATCGGCCGCCATCCCATCCCGAAGGAATTCGCCCCTACCGTGCTGCCCGCCGATGTCACCGGCGCCACCGTCATCCTCGTGGACGACGTCCTTTTCACCGGCCGCACCGTCAAGGCCGCCCTCGACGAGCTCTTCGACCACGGCCGGCCCGCCAAAGTCGAGCTCGCCGTCCTCGTGGACCGCGGCGGCCGCCTGATGCCCGTCGCCGCCGACTACACCGGCCTGACCCTCAGCCCTGCCGCAGGGGAAAAAGTCGTCGTGACCCTCGACGAAAAGCACCCGGACCGCGAGCGCATCGAAATCTCGGTCGCCAAATCGAAAATAGAGAATCCAAAACTTGCCTGCCGTAGCCTTGGCATAGGCGGGTCAAAAATCTTCTGATGCCCTGGAACCGACGCCACCTGCTAACCTTGGAAGACCTTTCCCTCGCCGAGATCGACCAGATCCACGCGACTGCCGCCGCCTTCAAAAAAATCCTCGGCCGCAGCGTGAAGAAAGTCCCCGCCCTCCGCGGCAAGACCATCGTCAACCTCTTCCTCGAGCCCAGCACGCGCACCCGCATCTCCTTCGAGATGGCCGCCAAGCGTCTCAGCGCCGACGTGATCTCGTTCGACGCCGCCAGCTCCAGCACAACCAAGGGTGAAACCCTCCGCGACACCGCGCAGAACATCCAGGCACTCAATGCCGACCTGATCGTGCTGCGCCACTCCGCCAGCGGCTCGCCGCTCTACCTCAGCCGCGTGCTCGATATCCCGGTCGTCAACGCCGGCGACGGCGCGCATGAGCACCCCACCCAAGGCCTGCTCGACACTTTCACCATGCGCGAGCACCTCGGCTCCCTCAAAGGCCGCAAGGTCGTCATCCTCGGCGACATCCTTTTCAGCCGCGTCGCCCGCTCCAACATCCACGCCCTCGTCAAGCTCGGCGCCGCCGTCACCTTGGTCGGCCCGTCCACGCTCGTGCCGGACTGGTTCACCGCCCTCGGCGCGAAAGTCTCGCACGACTTGAAATCGGCCCTCGCCGACGCCGAGGTCGTGATGCTCCTGCGCATCCAGCACGAGCGCCAGTCGAGCAGCCACTTCCCTTCGCTCGGCGAATACACCGGCATGTTCGGTCTCAACCAAACCCGGGCAGGCTGGCTCAACCCCAAGGCCATCATCATGCACCCGGGTCCCATCAACCGCGGCGTCGAGATCGACAGCGACCTCGCCGACGGCCCCCGCAGCGTCATCCTCGAGCAGGTCACCAACGGCATCGCCGTCCGCATGGCCGTCCTCTACCTCTGCTCCGGCGGCCAACCCGAAGCGGTCACGACGAACGCGACCTGAAGTCCCAAAGGCCAACCACCAAATCACAAAGAAATCTCACTATCAAAATGACCGTTTTGTCTCTTTCAGCTTTTGGATTTTTCCGCGCTTCTTTGGCCTTTGGAGTTTGGCCTTTGGAGTTTTTTGCCCAATGAGCCCGCTGATCATCAAGGGCGGAAGAGTCATTGATCCCGCCGCCAAGCGCGACGCCAAGGGCGACGTGTTTATCAAGGACGGCAAATTCGTCGCCTCGCTCTCCGCCGCGGACAAAAAGCGTGCGAAGAAAATCGACGCCACCGGGCTCGTCGCCTGTCCCGGCCTCGTGGATATCCACGTCCATTTCCGCGAACCCGGCCAGACCCACAAGGAGACCATCGCCACGGGCTCGCACTGCGCCGCCGCCGGCGGGTTCACCACCGTGGTGTGCATGCCCAACACCTCGCCCGTCGCGGACAGCGCCGGCACCATCCAGTTTATCAACGACGCCATCCGCCGCGACGCCGTCGTGAAGGTCCTGCCCACCGGCTGCATCACCGTCGGCATGAAAGGCCAAGCCCTCGCGCCCATCGGCTCGCTCAAACGCATGGGCGTTGTCGCCATCACCGACGACGGTGACTGCGTGCAGAGCAACGAGCTGATGCGTCGCGCCTGCGAATACGCCAAGATGTTCGGCCTGCCGATCATGGACCACTGTCAGGACCACTCCATGACCCAGGGCGCCGTGATGAACGAGGGCGTCATGTCCACCCGCCTCGGCCTGCGCGGCTGGCCCAACGCCGCCGAGGACCTCATCGTCTCGCGGAACATCATCCTCTCCAGCTACACCGGCGCGCATATCCACATGCAGCACATCTCGTCGAAGCTCTCGGTCGAGATCATCCGCCGCGCCAAGGCCCGCGGCATCCGCGTCACCGCCGAGGCCACCCCGCACCACATCGCGCTCACCGACGAAGCGCTCGCCGGCTACGACACGAACTTCAAGATGAACCCACCCCTGCGCACCGAGGCCGACCGGCAGGAGATCATTGCCGGCCTGCGCGACGGCACGCTCGACTGCATCGGCACCGACCACGCGCCGCACACCGACTACGAGAAGGACAAGGAATTCGACTACGCCCCCAACGGCATCCTCGGCCTTGAGACCGCCCTCGCCGTCACGCTCGGTGTCCTGGTCCGCGAAAACAAATTCAAGCTCCCGCAGGTCATCGACCTAATGACGCGCAAGCCTGCCGCCCTCCTCGGCCTCCCCGCCGGCACGCTCGCCCCGGGTGCCGCCGCCGATCTCTGCCTCTTCGACCCCGCCGAGAAGTGGCGCTACGACGCCAAAGCCGGTTTCAGCAAATCCCGCAACTCTCCCTGGCACGGCCAGACCCTGACCGGCCGCGTCAAGACCACCATCGTGAACGGCAAGGTAGTCTTCGACGGCAAGAAGATCACGGCCTGAAAGCCAGACAACCGCGCCACCTTGGCGTTGCGCTGCGCGCGGTTTTCCGACGCACTCGGGCCGCATGTCCGCCATCTTCACGCCGTCGGTTCTGGCCCTTGAGCTCATCCTCGTTTTCGCGGGTTGCGTTTTGCTCTGGCGGCACGGACTGAGTGCGACGGCCCGGCAGCAACCCGCGGCCCTGGCCCATTGGGAAATCAGCCCCGGCAATTTCCTGCTTTTTCTCTGGCTGGTCATCACGGTGGGGCTCATGGCCCAGTTTACCGCCGTGCCGGCGCTGCGCCGCGCGGACTGGGGCGAGACGGCCACGGTGGTGCTGGCCGGCGGGGTCTTCCACCTCGGGATGCTCCTGGGCGCGCTGCTGTTTTTGCTGATCATCGGCCGGGCCGAGCAGTCAGCCGGTCCGGGCGCCGCCAAACCCGCACTCATCCCGGCGGCGGGCGCCACGTTCCTGATTTTGATCCCTCTCATCACGGCGACCAGCCTCGGCTGGCAATTTGTGCTGGCCCGGCTGGGCCTGGAGGCTGCGCCCCAAGATTTGGTCGGCATGTTTTTGTCGGTAGACTCACCCCTGCTCCTCGCCGCCATGATTCTCCTCGCCACGGTGGTTGCGCCGATTTCCGAGGAGTTGGTTTTTCGGGCCGGCCTCTTCCGCTATCTCCGCGGCCGCGCGCCGCGCTGGGTCGCGCTCGTGCTGCCCGCGATGCTCTTCGCGGCGATGCACGCCAACCTCGCGAGCTTTGTGCCGCTCACCGTGCTCGGCATGCTGTTCGCGCTGGCCTACGAACGCACCGGACGCATAGCCGTGCCGATCGTCGCCCACGGCCTGTTCAACCTGAGAACCATCATGCTCCTTTTCGCGGGGGTGAGCCCGTAACATGCATCCCTTCACCCGGCATCACTCCGCATCGGTTTCCGCTCTCGGCGAGGAGGCGCTCATCGGCCGCATCCGCCGGTGGCTCGGGCCGGTCTCTCCCCGGGCGCCCTTCGGCATCGGCGACGACTGCGCCGTGCTTCCCTCTGTCCGCGGCCGCCAGCTCATCACGGTGGATCCCGTGATCTACGGTCGGCATTTTGACGACACCGTGCCGGCCCGGGCCGCCGGCGCAAAGCTGCTCAAACGCAACCTCAGCGACCTCGCCGCCATGGGCGGACAGCCGGTCGCCGCCGTCCTCGCACTCACCCTCGATGCCCGCGTGAGCCTGCGCTGGGTCGAAGGTTTTTACCGCGGGCTCGCCGCCTGCGCCCGTCGTTATGCCGTGCCGATCGTCGGCGGCGATCTCACCCAGGCCGATGGCATCATCGCGGCCAGCCTGACGTTGCTGGGCCGGCCGGCCGGCCCCCGCATCCTGACCCGCACCGGCGCCCGCACCGGCGACCTCATTTTCGTGACCGGCCGCTTGGGCGGCAGCCGACCCGGCGGCCATCATCATCGGTTTTCTGCCCGCCTCGCCGAGGGCGCCTGGCTGGCGCAACGGCGTGAAGTCCGCGCGATGATGGACCTCAGCGACGGACTGGCGAAAGACCTCCACGCGCTCACCCCGCGCGGCGCCGTCGCCGCACTTGAGCCCGCCGCCCTGCCCCGCCGCCGCGGTTGCGCCCTGCGCGCCGCCCTGACCGACGGCGAAGACTACGAGCTGCTGTTTACCCTCGCCCGCGGCGCGGATGTCGCCGCTTTCCGCCGCGCGTGGCGGAAAAAATTTCCCCGCGTGCTGCTCACGCCCATCGGTCGTTTCGCCCGCACCCTTCCGGCCGGCGCACCCAACCTAGCGGACTACCATGGCTACGAACATCTGCGCTGATCTCTGGGCCGGTGTCGTCACCGCCTCGGCGGCCGGGACGCAGGCCCTCGCCGCCGCCCTCGCCGCCGCCGTGCCGCCCGACACCGTGCTCGCGCTGCACGGCGATCTCGGCGTCGGCAAGACCACCTTTGTGCAGGGGCTCGCCCGCGGCTTCGGCATCACGGAGCAAGTCACCAGCCCGACCTTCGGCATCTACTCGGTGTATCGCGGGACGCGCCAGCTTGTGCACCTCGACGCCTACCGCATCGAATCCCCGCGCGAACTCGACGACCTGCTCATCGAGGATTTTCTCACCAGCCCGTGGTGCCTCGCCGTGGAGTGGCCGGAAAAAGTCGCCGCCTGGCTCCCTGCGGACGCATGGCATCTCGACCTCGGCATCGAGTCCGGCGACCGCCACACGCTGCGGTTACGCTGAATCCGCCGCCCCCGGCTCCAGCAACACCGCGACGTATTCGCCGTCAAAGCGCGCGACCGTCGCATCCTTGAGCTTCAGCACGGCCGTCAGTTCGGTGCGGGCGCGGCGGTGGCGGCGCAAGGTTTCGAGAAATTTGTCCCAACCCGCCGCCGGCATCCCGGCGCACTCCGCCGTGAAATCGCCGGAGATGGGCGCATCATATTCCATGGAGTTGCGCTGGATGACCACCCGGCAATGCCGGCCGGCATCGCGCAGGGCAAAATGCAGCCAAGTCCATCCGGCGAGAATCGCCACGGCGGAGGCGCTGCCGCCAAAGACCGTGGAGCGGTGGTTGATGTTCGCGGCCAGCGGCGCGGCCAACACAACCCCGGCGCGATCACATCGCCGGACCGTCGCACCGAGATGCGCGGAGACGGGGATGTGCCGGTGCAGGTAGGCGGTGATCTCCGCGGGGGCGCGCCGGTCGGTCATGCGGCGGGGCGTTGCCGGATGCTCAATCCGTGTGCGGCGGCGTTTCCGGCTCCGGCGCAACCTCGGCAGCAGTTGCGGCGGCCGGCTTGGACGCCGGCGCTTCGGCCGCTGGAGCCTCGGGGAAGTTCTCCGGGTCGTGCTCCTCGTTCTCGACCTCTTTCTTGCGCGCCTCGACCATCGGCGGCGGCGCAAAGAGCCGGCCGTCGATGAACTCGGTCACGTAGCCTTCGGTTACGAGCCAACGCAGGTCGCCCTGCATGCGGGCCAGCTTTTCCCGGGATTCCACGGGCAGCTCGGGCGCAGCCGCACCCTCGACGGGCGGCGGCAGCTCAAGGCCAAGGAACTTGGTGCCCAGCTCGCTCGCGCGGACCATCGGGTGCGCCTCGATGAAGCCGATCAACGCACCGATGCTGTCGGCGAAGGTCTGGCCCGGCGTGCGGAACTTGCGCTTGACCGCGCACACGTAGGAGACGCCCTTCGAGCCTTTCTTAAAGATCGTGAAATGCTCGCGGCGCAGGCGGCCGCGCAGCGCGTTGGCGGTATCGAGCGGGAACCGGCGCTGGCGATCCAGCGCCCCCTCGATGGCGCGGCGGATTTCGCCGGGCGGGATGTCCACGCAAATCCGGCCGTGAAAACGCACCGTCTCATAGCTGCGCACCACGCGGTCGCGGGCTTGGGTGAGCAAGTAGGCGCGGGCCTCCTCGGGCGAATCAAAACCGGGCGCGGCAGTTTCGGCCGCAGGAGCGGACTCGGCGATCTCGGCGGCGTCCGCCGGGGCGCTGTCGACGGCCGGCACCGAGGGCTTGGCCGCCGCGGGCTGCTTCCAGGTGTAGCGCGTGACCTTCTTCATCTTTTCCAACCACTGGTTCACGACCTCGGGATCGCGCACGGTCTCGATGCGGCCCTGGAAGGCCTCGAGCGACATGCCCTTGATGCGCGCGGCATGGTGCTGCTGCACCAGTTGGTTGTAGCGGTGGTAATTCGGCGGCCCCAGCAGTTCGCCGGTCACAGTGCATTTGTTGATGACCTGGTAGTTGCCCTTCGGCGCCTCGACCTCGACTTCCGATGTGTCAAAAAACGTGCCGAGGTGCCGGCTGATCACATGGGCAATCGCGGCGTCTTCGCTTTCGAAAGGAATGCCGTCCGGCACGGAAACATACAGCGGGCTCTTGTCCGCGCTGCCGTCGGCCGCCGGTTTGCGCGCGAGCACCGCCACGAAGCGGTCCTCCTTGGCAATGACCGTGCGGGCGATCTCGAACAGCTCGATCGTCCGGCAGGAGCCGCGGATGGTCTTCGCGAGGGCATTGAAGCTCGTATCCTCGGGATAAAAGGTGACGGCAAAATGCGGGCTGTCGTAGGGACCGCGGTTGAAATCACCGCGCAGGCTCTGCTGGCGGAAGTTGCGCTCGCCGCCCTCGTCGCGCCGCGGGCCGCCCTGCGGGTGCTCCCGGCGGGGCCGGCGGTCAACGGTTGCGGGCGCCTCGGCGCCGCCAGTCGGGCCGTCACCCGGCGCACCGGCCGGCTTGCGGAAGGCGCGGCGGTCGGGCCGGGGATTCGCTCCGGGACCGGGCCGGCGGTTTTCGCGCCGGGGTGGACGGTCGCCGCGCTCCCGCCGCTCCGGGGCGGCGTCGGTCTGTTTGTCCTGGGTCCACTGGGTGCCAAAGCTGAAGCTCTGGAGCTGGGACAGGTCTAACTTGTTGAAATCCGTCGACGGATTTTCCTTAGCGGCTTGGTCGTCCATGTAGTCAAAAAGCGGGTCGGTAAGCCCGCGCAGGTGGTCTTGCTTGGTAGTTCGGTGCGATTACGGTCGCCCGGCAGTCTCCACGCACCGGGCGGTGAAGCAAGCGCTTTTCGGCCCGCCGCCGGCCGTGCAAAATCAGGCCGCCGACTTCTGCGGCAGCGCGATTTCCGGCCGGTAGGCCGGATCCTGTTTCTGCTTTTGCAGCACCGTCGCAATCTCGCGCCACGCGCCGATGAGGCCGGGGCAGCGCGGCAGGTCGTGTTTGATCGCCCGGTGCAGCCGGGGCAGGTTGTAGCACGGCACCGCCGCATACATGTGATGCTCGGTGTGGTAGTTCATCTGCCAGTAAAGGAACCGCACGATGTTAGGCGGCATGATGGTGCGGCAGCAGAGCCGGAAGTCCGGCACATTGTCCACGCGCCCGGTGTGCTGCGCGTTGTTGCACAGGAAAAAGAGCCAGCCGCCGATGAAGACCGGCAGCGAGACAATGATCGGGATAATCCACTGCCCAAAATAAAACGCGACGGCCGCGATGAACAGGTGGCCGCCCAGCACCACCCGCGCCCAGAGGATCGGCGTGCGCCGCATCGCCAGCTGGTCCGGCGGGAAACATACCGCCTCCCAGCCGCCCTCGCTGCCGATCTTCCCGCGCGCGATTCGCCAGGTATATTTCATCGTCCACCAGAATCCGCGGACGTTGACCACCGCCGACTCGATGAAATTCAACAGCGTGAGCTTCACCGGCAGCACCACTTCCTGGTCGTCCGGGGGATGCAGCGTGTAACGGTGGTGCCGCTGGTGGCTCGCGTTGAACATATCCGGGTGCAGCCACGCGCAAAAGGAGAGCACGCGCACGAAGAACGAGTTCAAAGCCTTGGTCTTGAAGACCGTGTTGTGACCCAGCTCGTGCATGCCGTTGATGTGAAACTGTGAGACCGTGCCGTGCAGAAAAAGGCACAGCAGCGTCCACAGCCATGCCCAGTGCGCCCACGACCACCACGTCAGGAAGCCCGTCGCGGCCACGATGGCGAGATAACCGCCGGTCTGGCCGAAGGCGCGCCAGTCGCTGCGCTCATGCAGGCGCTTGAACTCGGCGGCGGGAATCGGGGTGCGATACCAGTCGATGACGGCTACCGGCTTGGCAGGGGTGTCCATGGGTCCTGCACGTAAGAAGCCTGCGCCGGCAAATCAAGCCCGATGGCAATGAATGCTCAGATCCGCTCTTCGCCAAGACTACGCAAGGCATGCTACGTGCCTTCTCCAGCGCAATCCAACATCAAGTTTAAGCATGGCCGCGCCATGCGAAGCTCCAAGGGAGCGAAGCATGGTGCTCAGGACAGGACTCGAACCTGCACGCCTTACGGCACACGCCCCTCAAACGTGTGTGTCTACCAATTCCACCACCTGAGCAGTGATCTACAGGAAGGCGGAATAAGTGAAATCCCGCCTGGCTTGTAAAGCCCCGAAATGCGCACCGCGTAAAATGCCACCAATCCGCTCATTTAGCGCCGCTGCCGGTCGGAGAGCGCCCATGCGAGGCGGCCGGCGAAAAACGGGCCGCGGTAGATCAAGCCGCTGTAAAGCTGCACAAGGCTGGCGCCCGCATCGAGCTTCTCGGCCGCGCTCGCGAAATCCGTGATCCCGCCCACGCCGATAATCGGCAGCCGGCCCGCCGTGGCCCGCGCGATGTAGTTGATGATCTCGCTCGAGCGCCGGCGCAGCGGCCGCCCGCTCAAGCCGCCCACCTCGCCCGCCGCAGCCAGTTGGCCCGGCCGGGCCAGCGTCGTGTTGGTCGCGATGATGCCGTCGAGCCCGAACTCCGCGACTACGGCCAGCACCCGGTCGATCTGGCGGAAATTCAAATCCGGCGCGATTTTCAGCAGCAGCGGCTTGCGGGCTTTCCCGACGGCCGCGGCGCGGTCGCGGTTGGCCGCCGCCACGGCGCCGAGCAATTCGCGCAAACGGTCCTCGTCCTGCAGCCGCCGCAGATCCGGGGTGTTGGGACTGCTCACGTTGAGCACGAGGTAGTCGGCCTGATCCGCCAGCAGCTCAAAACTGCCGAGGTAATCGGCGACGGCCTGGTCAATCGGCGCGACCTTGGACTTGCCGAGGTTGATGCCGAGCGGGATGCGGCGTTGCCCGGGGCCGGGTCGCCTAACGAGCCGCGCGGCCACGGCCGCGGCGCCGTCATTGTTGAAACCCATGCGGTTGATCACCGCCTCCTCCGCCGGGTAGCGGAAGAGCCGCGGCCGGTCGTTGCCCGGCTGCCGCAGGAGCGTGACCGTGCCGATCTCGACATGCCCGAAACCCAATGCCGCCGCCGCCGGCCAAGCCCGGGCATTCTTGTCGAAGCCGGCCGCCAGCCCCACCGCATTCGGAAAACGCAGCCCAAAGCACTCGACCGGCCGGCGGGCCGCGGCCGGCAGACGGTTGCACGCCTCCATGATCCGGCAAACCGGCCCCAACCGCCCCAAAGCCGCCAGCGCATCCACGCCCAGCTCATGCGCGTGCTCGGAGTCGAGCCGGAAGAGCAGCGGACGCAGGATGGATTCGTAAAAATGCCCCATGGCGCGACAGTGAAACCGCCCGACAAAAAATCAAGTGCCGCGACACCTAAATCCTTGGACCGGCCCCGTTTTCAGCATCCGCAGCCCCCTCCGAAAATCGGTGCGTTTTCTGCTTGTTTTTTGAAACTCGCCTAGCACGCTGCGCGGCAATTTACCGCTTCATGGCCAAAGCTACTTCCACTCTCGATTGGTGCGTTATCCGACTCGGCGAAGACCACAACTGGTGGGTGCATGAGACGAGCGATCCCGTGCGCTGGGATGTGGACGGTCTCAGCATCGTCGATCCCCGCCAAGTCAGCCACCTCATCGAACTCGTGGACGCCCTGCGCGACTACGGCTTCGACCAAGATGTCTTCGAGTCCGCCTTCATCCCTTTCCGCATCGAGAAGGATCTCGGCAACGGCAAGGTCCGCCTCAAGCGCGTGAAAGATTCGCTCTTCGAGTCCGACGACAAGCTCTTCGCCCTCGCCGACACGCTCGATGAGGAGAACGGCCCCTATGCCGACCTGCTCGACCACCTCACCCGCTGCCGCGTGAAAATGCTCAACGATCTCTTCGAGTTCGAGTCCAAGCTCACCGTGGACGAGGTCGAGGACGAGATCCGCGAGGAACAGAACGCCAGCTTCATCGAGGGCAAAGCCATCCACACCTTCGAGGAACTCTCCGCCATCCTTGATTTCATGCCCGCCGGGTATGAGTCCGACGACGAGGCCCCGGCCAAGGAAATCGACGAGGATGAAGATCTTCCCGAGATCGACGCCGAGGAAGAAGAAAAACTCAAAAACGACGGCTCCCTCAAGTGGGACGAAGACGACGAGGATGCCGACGACGAGGACGGCAAGGACGGCGACAAAGAAAAAGACGAGGATGAGGACGACGACGAAGATGACGCCGACGAGGACGAGCGTCCCGCCAAGCGTTCGCGCAAGCGCTAAGCCCGCGCCCGCAGCGGACGGGGTTGCGTTTTGCCCGCGATTGGCCCGCCACCCACGCAGCATGGCCTCCCTTCTCCGCTCCCGGATTTCCGTCATCCTCCTGTCCGCCCCCCTGCTCCTGCTGCCGGCTGTCAGTCCGATGCCGTGACCGGCAAATCCCGCGCATCCCCGCGACGACTTTCTCCGCGCAGTTGCGCCCCGGTGACTCGCTCACCATCGCCCTGCAAGGCATCCCCGATCCGAGCGCGCACGCCGTGCAGATCGACGAGCAGGGCCTGGTCAGCCTGACCTACATCGGCACCATCACCGCCGCCAACTCCACCACCGGGGAACTCGCCCCGCGCATCCGCGAGACCAACATCGCCCGCAATTTCTACACCGCGATGGATGTCTCCGTCTCCGTGACCGAGCGCTACATCTACGTCGGCGGCAAGGTCACGCGCCCCAGCCGCATCATCTGGACACCCGACCTCACGCTCGCCAAGGCCATCCAATCCGCCGGCGGCTTCACCCCTCTACGCCCGCGAGACCCGTGTCTCGCTCGTGCGCGACCAGCAGGCCTACGATCTGAACGTGAAGCTCGCCCAGCGCAACCCGGCGCAGGATCCGCTGATGATGCCCGGCGATTCGGTTCAGGTCCCGCGCTCGCCGTTCTGATTGCAGGGCGGGGTCTCCGCACCCCGCCTCAAGTCTTTGGATAAGCGAAGGCGGGATTCGGCGATTCCGCCCTACAACTCATCACTCCAACAGTTTCGCCATGTCCTTGGCGAAATACGTGAGGATCAAATCGGCGCCGGCACGCTTGATCGCGAGCAGCGACTCCTCCCGGCACCGCGCGAGGTCGAGCCAGCCGAGCTTCGCGGCGGCATGGATCTGCGCGTATTCGCCCGAGATCTGGTAGGCCGCCACCGGCCGGCGCGTCGCATTGCGCACCTCGCGGATGATGTCGAGGTAGAGGCCGGCGGGCTTCACCATCACGATGTCGGCGCCCTCGGCCACATCGAGCTTCACCTCCTCGACCGCCTCGCGGCGGTTGGCGGGGTTCATCTGGTAGGTCGCCTTGCTCAGCAGCTTCGTGCCCGCCGCCTGCGCGCTGCCCACCGCGTCGCGGAAAGGTCCGTAGTAGGCGGAATTGTATTTCGCCGAGTAGGCCAGGACGCCGGTATCGGTGTGGCCTGCCGCGTCCAATGCCTGCCGGATCGCCTTCACGCGGCCGTCCATCATGTCGCTCGGCGCCACGAAATCCACGCCCGCCTCCGCCTGCAGCACCGCCATCTCGCGCAGGATCGCCACCGTGCGGTCGTTGTCCACGTCGTCCTTCGCCGCATTCAGCACGCCGTCGTGTCCGTGGCTCGTGTAGGGATCAAGCGCGACATCCGTGATCACGGTCAGCTCCGGCACCGCGGCCTTCACCGCCCGCACCGCCCGCAGCACGAGCGTGTCAGGGTTCAGCGCCTGCGTGCCTTCCGCGTCCTTCAGCTTCGCGTCGAGCTTGGGAAAGAGCGCCACGCCGCGCACGCCCAACCGGTGCAGTTCACGACACTCCTTCACCAAATCCCGGATGCTCAGCCGGAAGACTCCCGGCATCGAGGCGATCGGCTCCGGCCGGGTCCGGCCCTCGACCACGAACAGCGGCGCAATGAAATCCTCCGGCCGCAACACGGTCTCGGCCACGAGGGCGCGCCGGCTGGCAGTGCGGCGCAGGCGCCGGGGACGGAGGGGCAAATCGAGCTTGAAGTCGCGGGACATAGGCGGTGAGGTTCAAAAAATCTAAACCGCCATGCTGCTGGCCGCCACACGTTTTTGCAACCCCGCTCGCCGGACGACGTCCGCGCGAACTACGGGCCGCTGTTGCTGAATCCGCAACAGCCCCGGCCGGCCCGCCCGACTTGGCGACCGGCCCCGTCTTGTAAAAACACCTTTCCGCTTAGGCGGAAAACCTGTTAGCCCTCCCCTTCTGTTTTCATGGCCATCCAGCTTTACGATTCCCTCACCCGCTCCCTGAAGCCGCTTCAGCCGTCGCAGCCCGACGGTGTCTTCCGCTTCTACAACTGCGGCCCCACGGTTTACGCGCCCGCCCACATCGGCAATTTCCGCACCTTCGTCGTCAACGACGTCCTCCGCCGGCTGCTCGAACTGGAGTTCGGCCCGGACAAGGTGAAGCACGTCCGCAACCTCACCGACGTGGACGACCGCACCATCGGCCAGACCCAGAAGGAAAAACGCCCGCTCGCCGAAATCACCCAGAAGTGGACCGACAAGTTCCATGCCGACTGCGATGCGCTCAACTGCCTGCGTCCGCACGTGGAGCCCACCGCCACCGGCCACATCAAAGAGCAGGTGAGCATGATCGAGTGTCTGATGGAGAAAGGTAACGCCTACCGCGCCGCCGACGGCTCTGTGTATTTCAAGATCGATTCCTTCCCCGGCTACGGCGGCCTCTCGCGCATCAAGGAGCGCGAGCTCAAGATCACCAACGCCGTGGCCGACGCCGACCACAAGGATTCCGTCTCCGACTTCGCCCTCTGGAAGGCCTACAAGCCCGCCGAAGACGGCGACTTGAAATGGCCCGGCCCGCGCGGTGCCTCCGAAGGCCGTCCCGGCTGGCATATCGAGTGCAGCGCGATGATCAAAAAGCACCTCGGCGAAACCATCGACCTGCACACCGGCGGCGTGGACCTGCTTTTCCCGCACCACGAAAACGAGATCGCCCAGAGCGAATGCTGCAACGGCACCACCTTCGCCCGCCACTGGTATCACAGCGAGCACCTGCTCGTGGACGGCACCACGATGAGCAAAAGCAAGGGCAACTACTACACCCTCTCCGACCTCACCGACAAAGGCTACTCGCCGATGGCCGTCCGCTACGCGCTGCTCGCCGGTTCACAACCACGTCAGCAAATGAATTTCACGCTGGAGAGACTGCATGAGGGCAAAATCAGAATCGAATATATAAAGAATATTGTTCGAGAACTGGGAGAAGATGGCAACGTCCTGTTCGTTCCAAAGGAACTCAGAGCAGCTTTTGATAACGAAGACCGAACAGATTGGGCCTCTTTTAAGCCTGCCTGGGACGCATTATGCGATAATCTCAATGTTCCCGCCGCACTAGGAGAAGCTTTCAAAGCTTGCCGAGCTTTTGATGAGCCTCAGTGGAGTCCTGCACCTGCTGAAGCAAAACGCGAATTCCTAGCAGCCGTTCGTTTTTTCCAGACCGCGCTTGGCTTTATTCTTGATCTGGAAACCGTATCGGCGAAAGCAGCACCAGTATTACCTCACGAGATTCGTTTACTCGCCGAAAAGCGCTGGGCCGCCAAGCAGGCCAAGGATTTCGCCGCCGCCGACGCCCTGCGCAAGGAACTCACCGCCGCCGGCTGGTCCATGCTCGACCGCAAGGACGGCTACTCCCTCGAACCCCTGAAGAAATAACCGCGGCCGACAATCGATATCTTAAATCCAAAATCGAAAATTCCATGAGCATGTCCCCGCTCGAAGAACTCCGCCACTCCGGCTCGCACATCCTGGCGACCGCCATCCTGCGTCTCTTTCCCGACGCCAAGCTCGACATCGGCCCGCCGACGGACACCGGCTTTTACTACGACATCGATCTCGACCACAAGCTGACCGCCGAGGACCTCGTAAAAATCGAGGCCGAGATGAAGAAGATCGCCGACGAGAATCAGCCCTTCCTCCGCAAGGAAGTCTCCCGCGAGGAGGCCGCCGCCATCATCAAGGAACGCGGCCAGGAGCGCTACAAGCTCGGCCGCCTCGCCGACATCCCCGAGGGCGAGAAAATCTCCTTCTACCAGAACGGCGAGTTCATGGACCTCTGCGCCGGCACGCACGTGCGCTACACCTCGAAGCTCAAGGCCTTCAAGCTCCTCTCCATCGCCGGCGCCTACCACCGCGGCGACGAGAAGAACAAGCAGCTCCAGCGCATCTACGGCACCGCCTTTCCCACGAAGGATGAACTCGCCCAATACCTCGAGCGCCAGGAGCAGGCCAAGGCCCGCGACCACCGCAAGCTCGGCAAGGAGCTGAAGCTTTTCCACATCGAAGAGGACGTCGGTCAGGGCCTCATTCTCTGGACGCCCAACGGCGCAATCATCCGCCAGGAGCTGCAGGACTTCATCGGCGGCGAGCTGCGCAAGCAGGGTTACTCGCAGGTCTTCACGCCGCACATCGGCAAGCTCGAGCTCTACAAGACCTCCGGCCACTTTCCCTACTACAAGGAGTCGCAGTTCTCCCCGGTCTTCGAAAACGAGTCGCTCGCCCGGGTCATCACCGAAGGCTGCCCCTGCGGCGAGGCCTTCGCCCGCCTCGAGGCCGTCTCCGCCCAACTCGCGGCGCAGATCAACAGCCGCACCGGCAAGGAAACCATCACGCCAGACCGCGTGAAGCCCGACGACCAACTGCTCAACGGATTCATGCTGAAGCCGATGAACTGCCCGCACCACATCAAGATCTTCGACTCGCAGCCGCACTCCTACCGCGACCTGCCCGTGCGCCTCGCGGAGTTTGGCACCGTTTACCGCTGGGAACAATCCGGCGAACTGAACGGCATGACCCGCGTCCGCGGCTTCACCCAGGACGACGCCCACCTCTTCTGCACCGAGGAGCAGGTCGCCGCCGAGGTCCTCGGCTGTCTCTCGCTCGTGAAGACCGTGCTCACCACGCTCGGCATGTCCGACTACCGCGTGCGCGTCGGCCTCCGCGATCCCGATGGGAAGAAATTTGCCGGCGATCCCGCCAAGTGGGACGTCGCCGAGGCCGCCTGCCGCGAGGCCGCCAAAACCCTCGGCGTGCCTTTCACCGAGGAACCCGGCGAGGCCGCGTTCTACGGTCCGAAGATCGATTTCGTCATCAAGGACGTGATCGGCCGCGAATGGCAGCTCGGCACCGTGCAGGTGGACTACGTCCTGCCCGTGCGCTTCGGCCTGAGCTACATCGGCGCCGACAACGAAAAGCACATCCCCGTCATGATCCACCGTGCGCCCTTCGGCTCGATGGAGCGCTTCTGCGGCGTGCTCATCGAGCACTTCGCCGGCGATTTCCCCGCGTGGCTCGCCCCCGAGCAGGTCCGCCTCGTCCCAATCTCCGACAAGGTCGCCGATTACAGCCGCGCCCTCCTCGCCCAATTCAAGGCCGAGAGCATCCGCGTCACGCTCGACGAACATTCCGACAAGCTCGGCGCCAAAATCCGCCGCGCCGAGCTCGACAAGGTGCCCTACACCCTCGTCATCGGCCAGAAGGAGGCCGAGGCCAACAGCGTGTCCGTCCGCAGCCGCGCCCGCGGCGACGAAGGCGTAATGACCGCCGACGCCTACGTCGCTAAGCTGAAGCAAGAAATTGCCTCCCGGGCGTTGCCGGTGAAAAACGCGAAACCTGAAGGCCCTAAGCACTAAGCGGTAAGCTTTAAGTCCCGACTTCCATGCCGCCACGGTTCAGAGCTTATCGCTTAAAGCTTAACGCTTACCGCTTCCAGCGATGAGCGCCTGGCGCGAAGAGCTGGACGCCATCACCGGCGCCCGCCACGGCGGGCAGATCGCCCACGTGCTCGACCTGCTCAAGCAGCTCGATGCGCGCTTCCCCAATGTCGCCGAGATCAACTACCAGCTCGCGTGGACCTGCGATGTGCTTGGCCGCGAGCGCGAAGCGCTGCCATTCTACGAAAAGGCCGTCGCGCTCGGCCTGCCGCCCAACGAACTCTCCGGCGCCCTGCTCGGCCTCGGCTCCACTTTGCGCACACTCGGCCAACTTGAGCGTTCCGCCGAAGTCCTCCGCTCCGGCCGGGCCCAGTTTCCCGACAACCGCGAGTTCGACGTCTTCCTCGCGCTGACGCTGCACGATCTCGGCCAACACACCGAGGCCGCCAAACTCCTGCTCGAGGTCATCGCCGATACAAGCGACGACCCCGGCCTCACCGCCTACCAGCGCGCGATCCGCCACTACGCCGGCAAGCTGAATTAGAGCGGCCGCAAAAAAACCGGCCCCGCGGAAACGTGGCCGGTTTGATTGGTAGGTTTGGTGTCAGGTCCAGACGGCTCAGACGGCGGCGTCGCCGCGCTCGTCGGTGCGGATGCGCACCGCCTCGTCAATCGGGGTGACGAAGACCTTGCCGTCGCCGATCTTGCCGGTCTTGGCCGCCTTGACGATGGCGTCCACGGTCTTGCCCACGATCTCGTCGGCCACGACGATCTCGAGCTTCACCTTGGGCAGGAAGTCCACGGTGTATTCGCTGCCACGGTAGATTTCGGTGTGACCCTTCTGGCGACCGAAGCCCTTGACCTCGGTGACGGTCATGCCCTCGACGCCGATCTCCGCGAGGCCTTGTTTAACTTCCTCCAGCTTGAACGGCTTGATGATTGCGATGATGAGTTTCATGCGATGGGTGGTGATTGAGGGTTCTGCGATGGATTTAGGTTGGGGGCCGACCCGGCGCAAGCGCCGAGTCGGCCGGTGGGATTATTTATGGGCGGTGCCGAAGTCCGGATAGGCCTCGTTGCCGTGCTCACCGATGTCGAGACCCTCGGTTTCCTCCTCGGCGCTCACCCGGATACCCAAGGTGGCCTTAACCGCGGCGAAGAGGATAAACGAGACGACGAAGGCGAAGGCCGAGATGGCCAAGGTGCCGATCAACTGGGTGACGAAGGTGATCTCCTCATTGGCGGAGAAAAGACCCACCGCCACCGTGCCCCAGATGCCGCACACACCGTGCACCGAGATGGCGCCGACAGGGTCGTCGATCTTGATCTTGTCGAACCAGAGCACCGCAAACACCACGATGACACCGGCGATCGCCCCGATGAGGGCGGCGGACCAGACGCTCACGGAGTCGGCGCCGGCCGTGATGCCGACGAGGCCGGCCAGAATGCCGTTGAGCGCCATGGAGAGATCGGGCTTTTTGATGAGCACCGAGGAGGTGAGCATCGCGGCCAAGCCGCCGGCGCAGGCCGCGATGGCCGTGGTGACGAAGACCAGCGAAACGGCTTCGGGGTTGGCGCTGAGCACCGAACCGCCGTTGAAGCCGAACCAGCCGAGGAAGAGCAGGAACACGCCGATGGTCGCCAGCGGCATCGAGTGGCCGAGGATCGGCTTGACCTTGCCGGCGACGTATTTGCCGGCGCGGGGGCCGAGCACAATCACACCGGCCAGCGCGGCGAAGCCACCGAAGGCGTGCACGAGGGAGGAGCCGGCGAAGTCATAGAAACCCATGCCATCGAGCCAGCCACCGCCCCACTTCCAGCTGCCCGTGATGGGGTAAGCGACGGCCACAAGGAGGGTCGCGATGAGCATGAAAGAGGAAAGCTTGATGCGCTCGGCGACCGCGCCCGAGACGATCGTCGCGGCGGTGGCGGCGAACATCGCCTGAAAGATAAAGTCCGTGTAGGCGGTCATCGCCAGCGCGGTGCCACCATAGGCGAAGGTCACATCGTCACCCGAATAGCCGCTGATCGGGCTGCCCAGCGCAAACCAGCCGTTGAAATCGCCGGGATACATCGCGTTGAAGCCCCACAGCGCATAGGTGAGCACACCCATGCAGATGATGAAGACATTTTTGTAGAGGATGTTCACCGTGTTCTTGCTCTGGCACAGGCCCGACTCGAGCGTGGCGAAACCGAGGTGCATGATAAACACCAGGCCCGCGGCGATCAGGATCCAGAGATTGGAGATGGTGAAGAAATCGAAGGCCGGGCCGTGGGTGGCCATGAGCGCGGCGAGATCTTCGTCAATTTCAGGCGCGACGGCGGCTTCGGCGGGGGCCTCTTCGGCCGCGGCTTCCTCGGCGAACACCGGCACGGTGGCGGTCAGGACACCGAAGACACAGAGGAGCTTCAGCGAACCTGACAGGAGTTTTAACCAGTTCTTCATGGGTGGTTGGATTGCTTGGGTTGACAGGCGTGGATGGGAACCGGCCCATAGTCGGACCGTGCCTGTGTTTAGCACGGGCTGTGCCAACCCCCGCAGACATGAAAAAAGCCGGGACCTTGCGGTCCCGGCCGGGTAAAAACCACGCCTTCAGCCTTGCTCGGTCGGCGGCATAACCGTCTGGATGTGCAGCTCTTTAAGCTGCTTCTTCGTGACCGGCGTCGGGCTCTGCGTCATAAGGCACTGGCCCTTCTGGGTCTTGGGGAAAGCAATCACGTCGCGGATGCTAGTGGTGCCGCAGAGCAGCGCCGCCATGCGGTCGAGACCGAAGGCGATGCCGCCGTGCGGGGGCGCGCCGTAGCTGAAGGCCTTCAGCATGTAGCCGAAGCGGCTCTCGACCACGTCGGCCGGGATCTTGAGCACATCCTCAAAGACTTTCTTCTGCAGCGCCGGCTGGTGGATCCGGATCGAACCGCCGCCGAGCTCCATGCCGTTCAACACGACGTCGTAGTGCTGGCCGCGCACGGCCTTGGGATCGGTGTCGAGCAGCGCCGCATCCTCCGGCACCGGCGCGGTAAACGGATGGTGCGTGGCCGCGTAGCCGCCGCGCTCCTCGTCGTAGCTCATCAACGGGAAATCCACGACCCACAGGAACCGCCAGTCGTCGGGCCGCAGCGCGAGCTTGCCGCGCTTCACGAGCAGTTGCGCGGCCTCCAGCCGGATGCGGCCGAGGATGGCGCAGGCCTGCTCCCAGGGCGCGGCGGCGAAGAAAATCATGTCGCCTTCGCCGAGGCCGAGCCGGGCCGTCAGCTCGGCCTTCTCCGCCTCGCTGAAGAATTTCACGATGGGCGACTTCCACTCGCCGCCTTCGACCTTGATGAAGGCGAGCCCCTTCGCACCGAGGGATTTCGCAATCTCCTCGAGGGCCTTGATCTCGCCCTGCGTGAGGTCGGCGAGGCCCTTGGCGTTAAGCGCCTTCACCGCGCCGCCGCCGGTGGCGGTGGCCGCAAAGACCTTGAACGCGGAAGTTTTGAAGAGGTCGCTGAAGTCCTGCAGCTCCAGCCCGAAACGCACGTCGGGCTTGTCCACGCCGTAGCGGTTCATGGCGTCCTTGTAGGCCATCCGCGGAAACGGCGTCGGCAGGTCGTGGTCGAGCACATCCTTCCACACCTTCTTTAGCATGCCCTCGAACAGCGCGTAGATGCCTTCGCGGTCAATGAACGACGCCTCGACGTCCACCTGCGTGAACTCCATCTGGCGGTCGGCGCGCAGGTCCTCGTCGCGGAAACAGCGCGCGATCTGGAAATACTTCTCCACGCCCGCCACCATCAGGATCTGCTTGAACTGCTGCGGCGACTGCGAGAGCGCGTAAAACTGCCCGGCATGGATGCGCGACGGCACGAGATACTCGCGCGCGCCTTCCGGCGTGCTCTTGAAGAGCGCGGGCGTCTCCACCTCGATGAATTCCTGGGCGTCGAAATAGTCGCGGATGGACTTCGCCACGCGGTGACGCACCTGGAGATTCTTGCGCATCTTCGGGCGGCGCAGGTCGAGGTAGCGGTAGGTCAGGCGCAGGTCCTCGTTGACCTTGTCGCCGCCGGCATCGTCGAGCGGAAACGGCGGGGTGTCGGCCACGTTGTGGACCACGAGGCCGTTCGCGTTGACCTCCACCTCGCCCGTCGGGAGCGAGGCGTTGACCGTGCCGGCCGGACGCGCGACCACCTTGCCGGCGATCTCGATCACCGACTCGGGCTTCAGGTGCGCGGCCTGCGCGCCCAGATTCGCGTCATCCTGCGGATCGAACTTCACCTGTGTGACCCCTTTGCGGTCGCGCAGGTCGATGAAGATGATGCCGCCGTGGTCGCGGACGGAATCCACCCAACCGAGCAGCGAGACGGAAGCCCCGAGGTCGGCGGAGGTGAGTTGGGCACAATGATGGGTGCGCTTCATGGTAAAATACAGTCGGACAGCAGAACGCGCGCGCCGGGCCGGGCGCAATGTCTTTCTCCGTCATTCGCCATCCCCTTGGCCGCACGGGAATAGCGCCGGATTGAACCTTGACCCGCCCTCCGATAGAACGCGTATTGCAGTTCCGATGCATTGTCGCCGCGATATTGTCTTCCGTGTGCTGGGGCTCGGACTGCTGGCCTTTGCGCTGTCTTCCCTGTGCATGCAGGCCCAGACCACTTTCTCCGGGAGCATTACCGACAACAGCGTCCCCGTGACGCCCGGTGATTACGATCCTTACACGGCCACCGGCAATCTCGTCATCGGCGCGACCGGCCCGGGTGCCCTCGCGCTCGACAACTCAGCCCTCTACGCCTACGGCCGCACCCTCACCTTCGGCACTTCGGCCACCAACACCGGCGACCTGACCGGGACCGGTTGGTTGCAGTTGGAAGGCGCCAGCACCACCGCCTTCGGCCAGCACGGCAATCCCGGCGGCTCGCTCAACTTCGCCCACGGCACGCTCAACCTCACCGCTGGCGCAATCGACCTCCGCGGCAGCGGCGGCGTCCTCAACGGCAACCTCTACGCCCAGGGCGGCGACGGCGGTTCCTTGAACAATAGCATGGCCATTACCCATGGCGGCGGCAGGGGCGGCTCCGTTTCGGTCAGCGATGGCTCGCTCACTATCGGCGGCGTCGTGCGCCTCTTTGGCGGCGCGGCTGGAGAGGCCAACGGCAACAATACTCCCATCGCCCCGGGCGGCTTCAGTGGCACTCTCACCGTCGCCAACAGCGATCCGACCGTTGTCAGTCTCGAAATTTACGGCGGCAATGGGGCGGATGGCGCACCTCCACCAATCCCGGCGGACTCGGCCGCGCCGGCGGCGTGATCACGCTCCATGGCGGTGTCTTCAATGGTTCTTCGGAGCAGATCAATCTCCGTGACGGGGACAGCACTCCTTACTATTTCGGCTCTCAAGGCTACCAACGGGGACCGCAGAGCGGCAACGGCGGCAACATCGCCGTGTCGGGCGGTGAATTCAATCTGCAGGGAGCCCTGTTCGGCGGCGGCGGTAACGGGGCTTCGTCCCTGAGGGAGACGCTTACCTCCGGCTATTCGATAGCCGGTCACGGCGGTCATGGCGGCCAGATTACGCTCACCGGCGGACTATTCACACTCGCTGCGCCCGGAGCCAGCATCAGCCTGACCGGAGGTAACGGCGGATACATCGGAGGTTCGTTCAGCGGCTACGGCGGTGACGGGGGCAACGGGGGCAACATCAATCTCAACGGCGGCACGTTCCTCTTTTCCCAAGGCTCGATCAACCTGTCCGCCGGCAACGGTGGCAGCGGCAACGCGCAATATGGCGCCAACGGCACCCACGGCACTTTCAGCGTCGCGGGCGGCACGCTCGTCACCACCACCCCGGGTTTCCTCAACTCCAACCTCGCCGGCAACTTCGCCCTGAACTCCGGCACCGTCCGCTTTACCGGCACCGGCATCACCCTGGGCAACAGCGGCAAGCTCGCCACCGCTCTCGGCGGCGGTCTCGGCGCAGATCTCACGGTCAACAGCGGCGGCAGACTCTTGTTTCACGACGACGCCACCGTGGCCGCCGAAACGGTGCTCACGCTCAACTCCGGCGCCATCCTCGGTTTCTACTTGGGGCAAACCGCCTCCTCCACCCTCTTCATCGCCGATGGCGCCACCTTCGTCGGCCCGGCCGCCGGAACGGTCACTTTCGATTTCCATGACCTCGGCGATTTTGCCGCCGGCACCTACGATCTCATCGACGCCTCATCCGCGGGCGCCATCCGAAACAACTGGCTCGCGTCGAATTTCGCCGTCGGCACCGGCATCGCGGGCTATACTTACAGCTTCGCCATCAACGGCGATGTCCTCCAGGTCACCGCGACCGCCGTCCCCGAGCCCGCCACCTATGCGGCGCTCGCCGGCGCCCTCGCCCTCGGCATCGCCCTGTGGCGACGCCGGCGGCGCGCCGCCTGATCAGCCAAGAATCAAACTCTCGCCGGTCATTTCGGCCGGCTTGGGCAGGCCCATCAAGTGGAGCACGGTCGGCGCGATGTCGGCCAGGCGGCCGCCGCTGCGCATCTTCGTCTTGCCGGCGGCGAGCCCCTCCCCCACCGCAAAAACCTCGACGAGGTTCAGCGTGTGCGCGGTGTGCGGACCGTTGACGGTCGGATCCCACATCTGCTCCGCGTTGCCGTGGTCTGCGCAGACGACGGCCTTGCCGCTTTTCGTCGCGAGCGCGGCGAGCAGCTCGCCCACGCCGGCATCCGTGGCCTCGACGGCCTTGATGGTCGCCGGCAGCGAGCCGGTGTGGCCGACCATGTCGGGATTGGCGTAGTTCACCACGACGAGGCCGTATTTGCCGGAGAGAATCGCTTTCTTCGCGGCCTTCGTCACCTCGCCGGCGGACATCTCGGGCTGCAGGTCGTAGGTCGGCACTTTCGGGCTGGCCGGACAGGCGCGGTCCTCGCCGGGAAACGGGTCCCTGCGGTAATTGTTGAAGAAAAAGGTCACGTGCGGGTTCTTTTCCGTCTCGGCGCAGCGGAACTGCGCGATGCCGGCCTTGGCGACGACCTCGCCGAGGATGTTCTTCAGTTTTTCGGGCTTCGGCGACACGACGTGCACGGGTAGGCCGGACTCGTATTCGGTCATCGTCGCGTAATAGAGATCGAGCTTGGCCCCGCGGTCGAAGCCGGTGAAGTCATCCATGACGAAGGCCTTGGTGATCTCACGCGGACGGTCGCCGCGGTAATTGTAGAACAGCACGGCATCGCCGTTGGCGATCGTGGCCACCGGTTTGCCGTCGGCGCCGACAATCCAGGTCGCGGGCACAAACTCATCGCCGACCTGCGTCGGGCTCATCGGTTTCTCGTAGTAGGACTGCACGGCGGCCGCGGCGCTGGTCGCCTTGGCGGCGGCTTTGCCGACCAACATTTCGTAGGCCTGCTGCACGCGCTCCCAGCGGTTGTCGCGATCCATGGCCCAGAAACGGCCGCAGACCGTCGCGATCTTGCCGACGCCGATGGCCTGCATCTGGGCCTCGACCTGCTTGATGTAGCCGAGGCCGCTCGACGGCGGCGTGTCGCGGCCATCGGTAAACGCGTGGAGATAAACCTGTGTCACACCGTCGGCCTTCGTCTGGCGGAGGATGCCGTAAAGATGGTCGAGCATGCCGTGCACGCCGGCGTCGGACACGATGCCGAAGAGGTGCAGCTTGGCACCCGGCGTTGTCTTCACCCGGGAGACGACGCTTTTCCACACCGCGTTTGTCGCGAGGCGTTTTTCCGAAAACAGCTTGTTCAGGCGCACAAGCTCCTGATCCACGATGCGGCCGGCGCCGATGTTCTCGTGCCCGACCTCGCTGTTGCCCATCACGCCGTCGGGCAGGCCGACGTCGAGACCGGAGGCCTTCACCAGCGCGTGCGGGTATTTCGCATGCAGGGCATCGTCGCAGGCCTTCTTGGCCTGCGCAACGGCGTTGGTCTTATCCTGGGCAGGATCGGGATTCTTGCCCCAGCCATCACGGATGACCAGGAGAACGGGAGGACGGACGTTGGACATGGGCAAAGGAACGCCAACTAAGCAGGCCCGCAGGGCGTTTGACAACCCTGCGCATGTTTCGCCCTATTTATTGTATGCCCAAACGCGCCGTCCTTCTCGTCAACCTCGGCTCGCCCGACTCCACCGCAGTGCCCGATGTGCGCCGCTACCTGCGCGAGTTTCTGGGCGACGAACGCGTGCTCGACGTGCCGGCGGCGCTGCGCTGGGCCCTGCTGGAAGGCATCATCCTGCGCACCCGGCCGAAAAAGTCGGCGCACGCCTACGCGGAAATCTGGACCGAGGCCGGTTCGCCGCTGATCGTGACCTCGCGCAGCGCCCATCAGAAACTGGCCGCCGCGCTGGGGCCGGACACCCCGGTTTATCTCGCGATGCGCTACGGCCAACCCTCGGTGGCCTCCGTGGTCGCACAAATCGCGGCGGACGGCATCGATGAGCTGCTCCTTTTCCCGCAGTATCCGCATTACGCGATGTCCTCGTGGGAGACCGTGGTCGTCCGCGTGATGGAGGAAACCGCCCGGCAGGCCCCGCGGCTGCGCGTGACCACGGTGCAGCCGTTCTACGCCGATGCGGATTACATCGACGCGCTGCACGCCGTCTCGGCCCCCTTTCTCACCGCGCCGCACGATCACGTGCTTTTCAGCTACCACGGCATCCCCGAGCGGCACCTGCGGAAGGCCGACTCCTCCCGGGCCCACTGCACGGTGGTGGCCGACTGCTGCGCCACCTGCTCGCCGGCCCATGCAACCTGTTACAAGGCCCAGTGTCTTGCCACCACTCGCGCGCTGGTCGCGAAGGCAGGCATCCCCGCGGAAAAATTTTCGGTCTCCTTCCAGTCGCGCTTGGCCGGCGAACCCTGGCTCAGCCCCTTCACCGACCACGAGCTCGTGCGCCTGCCGAAGGCCGGCGTCAAAAACCTGCTCATCCTCTGCCCGGCCTTCACCACCGATTGCCTCGAAACCTTGGAAGAAATCCAGGGCGAGGGCCGGGAGACCTTCCTCGCCGCCGGCGGGGAAAGTTTTCAGCAGATCCCCTGTCTCAACGACCATCCCGCCTTCATTGATTTTCTGGCCGCCCGCACCCGGCGCTGGCTGCGCCAAGCCCCCGCTTGAAACCGCCCGCTCCAGCCGCCTACGCCCCAGATGCCACCCCGCCCCCGGTGGCGGTGTTCGTGCTGGATGCAGACGGCTCCGTCGTGGCGGCCAACGCTGCCGCCCACGCCTTCTGGGGCGTTGGCCCGGGATTGCTCAACGGCGAGGCTTTTGTGCGGCTGTTCGTTTTTGACATTGTTTCGGATGAATCCGACTGGCTGGAAACCCAGTGGGCGTCCGTCCTCGCCACCGCACAGGACCGGCCCGCGCCTTTCGTCGCCCGCGATCATGCAGGCCGCACGCACAACGTCGTCTTGCGCATCGAGCAACCGCCCGGTCTGACCGACCGCCACCTGGCGACAGTCGCGCCCCCGCCCGACCCCGCCCGCCGCCTGCCCGTGGACAACACGCTCGTCCCTCAACTCGCCGAACACGGGCCAATCGGTTTCTTCGATCTCAACCCCGCCTCGGGCGAAGCTTGGTATTCGCCGGCGTGGAAAAAAATGCTCGGCTACGTCCACAGCGAGCTGCCCGACACGCACGCCAGTTGGCTGGAGCTGCTGCACCCGGAGGACACAACCGCCGCGCCTTTTCTGCCCGGCAAAGGCAAAGCGGCCGGTCCCCGGCCCTTTGATGTCGAGTTTCGCCTGCGCCACCGCCGCGGCCACTACGTGTGGATCCACTGCGTGGGCGTGCAGGTGATCGACGAGGCCGGACAGCTCAACCGCGTGTATGGATTTCACCTCGACATCACCGAACGCAAGGAGACGGAAGAAGCCAGCCTCGCCGGCGACCAGCGGCTCCGCACTCTCAGCGAGACGGGGCCACTCGGCGCTTTCGAACTGGATTTCACCGGCGGCCGGTCCTGGTTTTCCGCGGCGTGTTGGCGGCTGCTGGGCCACGAATCCCAGGAAGCCGATCATGCCACGACCGCGCCGTTGCTGGCCGCCCTGCCCCGCGGCGCGGCGGAGGCCGGGCTCGACCAATGGCTGCTCGCGCTGGAACCGGGCCGGGCCTCTTTTCTCGTCCCCGTGCGGCTGCAACTCAAGGACGGCGCCACCGCTTCTTTCCTGCTCGGCGCCCACCGCACACTAAACCGGAAACGCCAACTCCTGCGCCTTACCGGTTTCCTGTGCGCGATGCCCGGCGCCGGGGCAGAGACCGCACCGGCCGCGCTGACCCGGGAAGCGCTGGCGGCCCTCGCCGAGGGTGTCGTCCTCACCGATCCCCGCGGCGTGGTGCTGGCCGCCAATCCCGCGGCCGCGCGGCTGCTGCGCCGCCCGGCGGAGCAACTCACCGGCCAGCCCTGCGAGGATGTGTTCCCGCTGATCCATCGCGAAAGCGGCCGCGCCGCCGACAGTCCCGTGGCTCTCGCCCTCGCCGCGGAGGCGCCGCTGCCCCTTTCCAGCCTGCACGCCCTCGCCCAAGAAGGCGGACCGCCCGTGCCGCTCGTGTGGACCGCGCGGCCGGTCTTCGAGCCCGGCGGCCGCGCGCGGGGCGTCGTGATCATTTTCCGCAATCCCGAGGAATTGAGCCTGACGCCGGATGAGTTGGTGAAATCCAACCGCTTCGAGACGCTCGGCCTGCTTGCCGGCGGCATCGCGCACGATTTCAACAACCTTCTCACCACCATCCTCGGCGGCATCTCCCTCGCCAAGGACAACCGCGACTACTCCGCGCTCGCCGACGCCGAGCAGGCCTGCCTCACCGCCAAGGGCCTGACGAAACAGTTGCTCACCGTCGCCAAGGGCGGCACCGGCTCCCTCGTCGTGACCGCCGTGCCCGACCTGCTGCGCGATGCGGTGAAGATCGCCGCCGCCGGCAGCAACGCCCCCGTTGCGATGGAAGCAGCCGACACCGTCGCGCCCGTCGCGGTGGACCGCTCGCAAATTCTCCAAGTCTTCCAAAACCTCATTGTCAACGCCCTGCAGGCCATGCCCCCGCCGCCGCACGAGCCGCAGGTGCAGATCCGCGCCACCAATATCGCGGTGACGGAAAACCAGATCGCCGGGCTGGATGCCGGCGATTACGTCGAGATCGAGGTGCGCGACAACGGCGGCGGCATCCCGCCCGAGCATCTGGGAAAAATCTTCGATCCCTTCTTTACCACCAAGAAACACGGCACCGGCCTCGGCCTCGCCACGGTGCTCTCCCTCGTGCGCAAGCACGGCGGCCAGATCGCCGTGGATTCGACCGTCGGCACCGGCACCGTCTTCACGGTCTTCCTGCCCCAAGCGCGGCAGGCCGCCGAGGTCCAAGCCCGCAAGGCCCCGTCCCTGCGCTTCGGCACCGGCCGCGTGCTGTTCATGGATGACGACGAGAAAATCTGCACGCTGACGGCCAACATGCTGCAAAGCCTCGACTACAAATACGACATCGCACGCCACGGCGAAGAGGCCATCCAGCTCTACAAGCGCTACCTCAATATCGGCCGGCCCTACGATGTCGTTATCATGGACCTCACCATCATCGGCGGCATGGGCGGCGAGGAATGCTTCCGCATCCTCCACGACCTCGATCCCGAGGTGCGCGCCATCGTCTCCAGCGGCTACGACAACGACGACATGGCCAAGCGCTTCCTCGACCTCGGCTTCTGCGGCTACCTCACGAAACCCTACCGCGTGACCGACCTCGGCAAGGTCATCAAGTCCGTGCTGGGCTGAACCATCACCCATGCTTCGCCAACCGGTCCCGAATTGGATTCTGCTCGGCGGTTTCCTGCTCGCCGCCATCGCCGGCTGCGTCAACGCCGTCGGCTACCTCGGCGTTCATCATCAGGCGCTGTCGCACATGTCCGGCACGGTGGCGATCCTCAGCACCGACCTCGGGCGCGGCCATTTCGGCGCGGCGCTGCATGCGGCGGGCGTGTTGCTCTGTTTCTTTCTCGGCTGTGTCGTCAGCGGCCTCGTTATCCGGCAGAGCACCTTGAAACTTGGCCGGCGCTACGGGGCGGCGCTCGCCATTGAGTCGGGTCTGCTTTTTGCCGCCGTGTATTTCTACCATGGCGGCAGCAATTACGGCGACTACCTTGCCGCGATGGCCTGCGGCCTGCAGAATGCCCTCGCCACAACCTACAGCGGCGCCGTCATCCGCACGACGCATGTCACCGGCATCGTGACCGATCTCGGCATCGCCGCGGGCAACTTCATCCGGAGCGAACCGGTGGAAACCCGCCGCCTCGGCTTGATGCTGGTGCTGCTCGCCGGTTTTCTCGCCGGCGGCATCCTCGGCGGCTTCGGCTACATGCGCTGGGGCTTCGACACGCTCCTCCTGCCCGCCGTGCTCACCGGCTTGACCGGTCTCGGCTACGTGGCCTACCGCCACCTGCGGCACGTGCCGGTCACTCCCGCCAGGTAAACGCGTGGCAGAGCGCCACGCCCGCGGCGTCGGCCTCGTCGCTCGCCAGCATCCGGCCGTGGCCGAGCAGTGCCATCACGGTGCGGGCCATCTGCTCCTTGCTCGCGCGACCCGCGCCCACCACTGCCATTTTCACCCGCAGCGGCGCATACTCAAAGACCGGCAGGTCGCGCAGCGCCGCCGCGGCGATCGCCGCCCCGCGCGCGGCGCCCAGGATCTGTGCCGTCTGGAAATTCTGCACGAAGATCGTCTGCTCCAACGCCACGTGCTTCACGGGAGAACCGCCCAGAAAATCCGTCACCGCCCGGTGAATCTCCCCCAGCGCGTGCGCCATGCTCAGTTTCGGCGCCACCTTCACCGTGCGGCAGCGCAGCAGCAGCGGTTGCCGTCCGGGCACAAACTCGACCAAGGCCAGTCCCGTCCCGCGCAGCGAAGGATCGATGCCCAGCACCTGCCCCGCGAAGGGTTGGCGGACCGCGCTGGGCGGCGTCAGGGTGGCCGACGGCACGCCTTTGCCCGCCAGCTTGGCCGCCCACATCTGCCTGACATTCATCCGTGGCATGCGCGCATGTCACCGCGGGCGCGGCGCGGAATCCAGCCAATCTTTGCGGACCGGTTCAAAACAGCAGCTTCAGCCCGGCGGCCCCCGCCAGCCCGAGCGCGATGTTTTCGAAAAGCCGCTGGTCGATTTTCCGCAGGATCACCTTCCCCAGCAGCGCCCCCGCCAGCACCGCCGGCGCCAGCCAGAGGTTAAACGTGAAACTCGCCGCGTTCACCAACCCGAGGTCCATCATGAAAGGCACCTTGAACAGGTTCATCACCATAAAATACACCGCACCCGTGCCCATGTATTCCATCTTCGGCAGCCGCATCGCGAGCAGGTAGATCGCCATCAACGGCCCCGCCGCATTCGCCACCAACGTGGTGTAGCCCACGAGGATGCCGATCACCGGCGCAAACCACGCCCCGTGCTCCGCCAGATCCCCGCCCTTGCGCCGCCGCCACAGGTGCAGGCCGAGCAGCGCGAGCACGATGAATCCGATCATGAGCGAGGCCTGCCGGTCGTCGATCCGCCCCATCGCCAGGTAGCCGGCGACCACCCCCGCCGCCGTCCACGGAAAAAGTTTCCACAACAACCTCCACTGGGCGTGCCGCCGGTAAGCCAGCACCGCCACCACATCGGCAAAAACCAGCATCGGCAGCACGACGCCGCTCGCGGCCTTCGCCGGCATGAGGTTCGCAAAAATCACCACCGCCAGCATGCCGAGACCGCCGATGCCGGTCTTGGCCAGGCCGATCGCGAGCGCCCCGACCACGGCCAAGGCCCATTGCCATGCTTCGAAGGTCATGCAACCGCCTCCGGCGTGAACGCTCCGCCCGCGACCCGGAAGATTTGCCACGCGCCCAGTTCCGCTTCGGGCGGCGTGGTGCCCGTCGCGAGGATTTGCATCTCCGGGTCGAGCGCGGCCCAGAAACGCTGCCGCCGCGCCGGATCGAGCTCGCCCAGCACGTCATCCGCCAGCAGCACCGGCCGCACCCCGCCGCGGGCGTAAAACCAGGCCGCCTGCGCCAGCCGCAACGCCAGCACGAGCGAGCGCTGCTGCCCTTCCGAGGCATACTCCCGCGCCGCCCTCCCGCCCGCGCTGAACTCGAAATCATCGCGGTGCGGTCCCGCCAGCGTCGTGCGAAACTGCAGATCGCGCGCCCGGCCGCTCTCCCATTTCGCGCGCAATGCCGCGGCCGTCGGTTCGCCTGCGTTCGGACGATAGGCCAGCGCTGCCGGTTCCGCGCCGTCTGCCATGCGCGCATAAAACTCCGTCGCCCGTTGGCCCAGCTCGGCCAGGCCGGTGATCCGGCGCGCGATCAACTCCGCCCCGGCCGGTGCCAGCGCATGCTCAAACGCCGCCAGCTCGTCACCCTTCGCGCCGACCTTCAGCAGGCTGTTTCGCTCCGCCAGCGCCCGATGGTAGATCTGCAACGCCCGCAGGTATTCCCCGTCCATCGCGGCAAGGGTCAGGTCCACCCAGCGGCGGCGGGCTGCCGGCGCGCCACGCACCAGCAGCAGATCCTGCGAGGTGAAAACCACGGTCGGAAACTTGCCGAGGTAATCGCCCACGCGGGAGATTTTTTCGCCGTCGCACCACAGCTCGCGCCCGTCGCGCCGCAGCCTGACGGTCAGCCGCGTCTCTCCGCGCTGCTCGTGCTCGACCACGCAGGAGATCGCCGCCTCCGCCTGTCCCTGCGCCGGGAGCACCTTCGGATCGGTGGTCCGGAAAGAGCGCAGCGCCGTGATAAACCCCGCCGCCTCCAGCAGGTTCGTCTTTCCCTGCCCGTTGGCCCCGAGAAAAAACTGCTGCCGGCCCGACAACACCAGCTCCGCCCATGGGATGTTGCGGAAGTGCTGGAGGGTGAGCGAACGCAGGCGCATGGTAGGCAAAAAGTAGCGGGCAGCGGGCAGTGGGTAGCGAGTAGAAAATGCCTTTGCCCGCCCTGCAAAATGCTCGCTACCCGATGCCCGCTGCGCACTACTGTCACCCCATGACTTTCGAAGCTTCCCTCGGCGAATCGGTCCGCACCCTGCAGGCTTTATCCACCATTCGTCCGGCCATCGATGCCGCGGGCCGGCTGATCCTCGACACGCTGCGGCACGACCGGAAGCTGCTCATCTGCGGCAACGGCGGCAGCGCCGCCGAGGCGGGCCATTTCTCCACCGAGCTGGTCGGCCGTTACCAAAAGAACCGCGCCGCATTGCCCGCGCTCGCGCTCTCCGCCGACGGTTCGCTGCTCACCTGCATTGGCAACGATTACGGCTACGAGCACGTCTTTTCCCGCCAGATCGCCGGCCTCGCCCACCCGGGCGACCTCGTGGTCGGGCTCACCTCCAGCGGCAATTCCGCCAACATTCTCTCGGCCCTGCACGAAGCCAAAAACCAAGGCTTGAAGAGCATCGCCTTCCTCGGCCGCGGCGGCGGCAAGGCCAAGGGCCTCGCGACCGTGGACCTCATCATCCCCAGCGAGAGCGGCGCCGCCTGCCAGGAGGCCCACCTCTTCCTCATCCACCACTTCTGCGAACTGATCGACGCGGAATTCGCGTGAGGCGATCCCCGCCTTTTGGTTCTTGCGGCAGCCTGCCTTCTGCCTTGCCTTGCTCCCTCCATGAGCAACACCACTGCCGAAAACGCCGTCCTCAAGACTTCCTACGGTGACATCACCATCGCCTTCTGGTCCGATGTCGCCCCGAAGACCGTCGAGAATTTCAAGAAGCTCGCCCGTGAGGGGTTCTACAACGGCACCGCCTTCCATCGCATCATCAAGGGCTTCATGATCCAGGGCGGCTGCCCCAACACCAAGGCCGGCGAGAGCGGCATGCCCGGCACCGGCGGCCCCGGCTACAAGGTCAAGGCCGAGTTCAACGCCAAGTCGCATGTGCGCGGCGTCATCTCGATGGCCCGCTCCGCGCATCCCGACAGCGCCGGCTCGCAGTTCTTCATCTGCCACGGCGACGCCAAGTTCCTCGACCGCCAATACACCGCCTTCGGCGAACTCGTCGCCGGTGACGACGTCCTCGAGCGCATCGCCACGGTCCCGACCCAGCACGGCGGCGGCGGTGAAAAGAGCACGCCCATCGACCGCGTCGAGCTGACCAGCGTGACGATCGTGCCCGCGGCCTGAGCCCCAACGTCTGTTTAAAAACAAAGGCCTGATCCGCGGATCAGGCCTTTTTAATTTCACCGGCCTGCGTCTCAGCTGTAGCCCAGCGCCTTCGCCACCGCGTCGTAGGTGATTTTGCCATCGCGGGTGTTTACGCCTTTCGCGAGGCCTTTGTGTTCCGCCAGCGCGCGCTCGATGCCTTTCTGCACCAGCAAAGTGACAAAGGGCTCGGTCGCCTGCGTGAGGCCCATCGTCGAGGTGCGGCCGACGAGCGCCGGCATGTTCGGCACGGCGTAGTGAATCACACCGTGCTCCTGGTAGGTCGGCTTCTCGTGCGAGGTTGGCCGGATCGTTTCAACGCAGCCGCCTTGGTCGATCGCGATGTCCACGATCACGCTGCCGGGCCGCATGCGTTGCACCATGGTGCGCGACACGACAATCGGCGCCTTCGCCGCGGGAATGAGCACCGCGCCGATCAGCAGGTCGGCGTCGGCCACCTCGGCCTCGATGTTGGCGGGATTCGACATGAGCGTGACCACGCGGCCGCGGTATTCGGCATCGAGCGCCTCCAGCTTGCGTGTATCAAGATCGAGCACGGTCACCCGCGCGCCCATGCCCACCGCCATCTGCACCGCGTGCGCGCCGGAATTGCCCGCACCGATCACGACCACATGCCCGGGCATTGTGCCGGGAATGCCGCCGAGCAGCACGCCCGAGCCGCCGAGCTGCGACTGCAACCGATACGCGCCGATCTGGATCGAGAGCCGGCCCGCGATTTGCGACATCGGCTTGAGCAGGGGAAACGACCCGTCGGCCGCCTCCACGGTCTCGTAGGAAATGCCGAGCACGCGCTTTTTGAGCAGCACCTTCGCCAGCTCCGGACCGGCCGCAAGATGCAGGTAGGTGAAGAGCGTCTGCCCATCCCGCATGAGGCTGTATTCGGCGGGCAGCGGCTCCTTAACCTTCAGGATGAGGTCGGCCGTCGCCCAGACTTTATTCGCCGTCGGCGCGATCGTGGCGCCGGCCGCGCGGTATTCCGCATCCGTGAAACCGGCGCTCTGACCGGCGGTTTTTTCAATCAACACCTTCGCGCCGAGCGACACGCAGCGGCGGCAGAGGCTGGGCGTCATGGAGACGCGCGTTTCACCGATTTTGATTTCTTTGGGGACTCCGATAAGCATGCGGTTATGACACAACGGCCAAGGCTCCCGACGCAACGCTGGAGAAGCCGGACCCACTAATTGACATGCTTTCGTTGATTCTGGCAGGCCGTGGTTGACCATGCCGGCCAGCCGGAAACCATCCCTGCCCCATGGCCAAGCCCCTCACCCTCGTCGTCGCGTGCAGCGAAAACCGCGTCATCGGTCGCGACGGCCGGCTGCCTTGGCGCATCCCGGAGGACTCGCAGTTTTTTCTCGATGTCACCCGCGGCCAAACCGTCGTGCTCGGCCGCATCTGCTACGAGACTTGGCCGCAGGTGAACCAAGACGGCCGGCAACCGGTCGTCATCACCCGCAACACCGCCCTCGCCCGCCCCAATGTTCATATCACGAACAATGTCCCCGAGGCGCTCGCCATCGCGCAAACCCTCCCCGGCGAGATCATGATCTGCGGCGGCCAGCGCATCTACGAGGAAACCCTCCCGCTGGCCTCCCGGCTCCTCCTCACGCTCGTCCACGCCGAGGTGCCCGGCGACACGTATTTCCCCGAATGGCGGCACCGCCCTTGGCGCGAGACCCACCGGCGCGAAAGCCGCGACGCCAACTTCCGCTACACCTTCCTCACCTTGGAACGATAGTCAGCCCACCACAGCCAGCCCCGTCAGCAACACGATCGGGTTAAAGCCTCCCGCCCAAAACCAAACGACGAACCGCCAGCGCCGACCGCCCAACAACAAAAAGCGAGCCGCCACCAACGCGCACCCAACGCCCAAAAAGGCGGGCCTGCCCGCCCTAGCTTCAGCGAAGGCGGGTTGACCGGCAACCTCGGCCGCGTATTGCTGTCGCCTCTTCCTGATGGCCGATTCACCGAACGTCTCCCCCCTCATTGACTCCAAGCGTTGCGAACGCGCCTTCCTCGTGGGCGTGCAGACCGCCGACATGGCCGCGGGCGAAGCCGCCGAGCTGCTCACCGAACTGCACGAACTCGTTGAGAACCTCCGCATCGGCATCGTCGGCCTCGAACTCGTCAACCTGCGCAAGCCCACCCCGGCCACGCTCATCGGCAGCGGCAAGACCGAGGAAATCATCGCGCAGGCCAAGGCACTGGAGGCCGACCTGATCGTGTTCGACGAATCGCTGACGCCCGCCCAGCAGCGCAACTGGGAAAAACTCTCCGAGATCGCCGTCATCGACCGCGAAGAGGTCATCCTCGATATCTTTGCCGATCGCGCCCAGACCCGCGAAGCCGTCCTGCAGGTCGCGCTGGCCCGCATGGAGTATTCGCTGCCGCGGCTCACCCGCGCGTGGACCCACCTCTCCCGGCAGCGCGGCAAGGGCAAGATGGGCGGCGAAGGCGAGACGCAGCTCGAGCAGGACCGCCGGCAGGTCAACGACCGCATCACTCGCCTCAAACGCGAACTCGTCGAGGTGCAGAAGCAGCGCGGCGTGCAGCGCCACAAGCGCCAGCGCGTCCCCGTGCCCACCGCCTCCATCGTCGGTTACACCAACGCCGGCAAATCCTCCCTGCTCAACAAGCTCACCGGCGCGCACGTCCTTGCCGAGGACAAGCTCTTCGCCACGCTCGATCCCACCACGCGCCAGCTCCTCCTGCGCGGCAACCAGAAGCTCCTCGTCACCGACACCGTGGGCTTCATCCGCCGCCTGCCCCACCGGCTTGTCGAGGCCTTCAAGGCCACGCTGGAGGAAACCATCGTCGCGGACTTTCTCATCCACGTGCTCGACGTCACCAACGCCAGCGTCGAGCAACATCACGCCACCACCCTCAGCGTGCTGGCAGAACTCGGCGCGGCCGAGAAAACCATCGTCACCGTTTTCAACAAAATCGACGCCGCCACGCCCGGCGATCTCCAGCGCGCGCGGCACCTCGCTCCCGATGCTCTCTACGTCAGCGCCCACACCGGCGCCGGCCTCAAGGAACTGGAAACCCGGCTGGTCGCGTTGATTGCCGACGCCTTCAGCAGCTCCGACCTGCTCGTGCCGCACGACCGCTACGATGTCGTCGCCCGCCTGCATACCCTCGGTGATATTCAGGAACAGGAACACCGCGACGAAGGCATCTTCATCCGCGGCCGTTTCCCGCCCGCGCAGTCCGGCTACTTCGCGCCTTTCAAGCTCGCCCCGACCGGGAAAAAATAAGCCGGCCGATTGTCTTCGGCCCGGCTCCGTGCCGCCGCGCCGATCCCGCCGTCCCTCACTCCGCGTCGTAAATCTGCACGCGCGCCCAGAGCGGTTTGCCCGTGTTCACGAACGCGACGTGCAGCGGGTGCACCTGATAGGCATTGTGGCCGTCGAGGTTTTCGAACGCACAGGTGATGCCGTAGTCGAAGGTCTTGTCCACCACCGGCCGGTCGGTCACAGCCGCGGGCCGGCCGAGGTGAAACACCTTCACACTCGGCACATCCTTGAGCGCCTTGAGCGCCGCGAGAAATTCCGCGCGCTGGGCGTCGGTCAGTTCGGGTTTCAGCCAGAAATAAACGGAGTGGATGAGCATGGTGTCCCACGCTCGGTTGCTCCGTTCACGGGCGCAAGCCTCCGTCGCTGGTGAGAAATGTTGCCCGGAGGGGCGGCTTACCGGTGGCGCGTAATCTCTTCCGGTGTGGCCAGTTCGTAGGTGATCTTGCCTTCGGCAACTTCGCGCAAGGCGGTGTCTTCGGGCGAGAGCTTCTCCAGCGATTCCACCAACGGACGGCTGCCCCGGCGCAGTTGCTTCACGCGCCGCGAGACGACGTTGATCAGGATGTTGGGGTCGTCGATGACTTTGCGGGCGCTGGCGATGTAATCGTCTCTCATGGTTCGTTGGCTTGGCGAATGGGCGGTGCGGGAAAATTAGAGCCAATATTATTGGCTGGTCGGCCAACTTAAAACCACGCTCCCGCCAACGCGATGCCTATCTCGCTGCAGCGCGAGCTGACCCGGCAAGCCAGTCGCAGGCCAAGCATTTGAAACGATTATAGTTCTAGTTTAGTGACTGAGATCGTCACTGGTTGAAGCCGTTCAGTTTCAAGGGACAACTTGCTTTTCAAACTGGCTGCGCGCCGTGGGAAGCTCCCGAACTTTCTGGAGCGAATCGGCGTGCTTTCCGAGAGATTTCCCTCGGGGTTGCCCGGCTTGGTCAAATCCTTGGAGCGAATGCACCCGGCCACCAGCGATTTTGGCGCAGCGGATTCGCTCCATTCGCTTCAAAAATCTTCACCCTAGCGCAAAACGGTCCTCTCCCTAACGCGTGGACAGATACCTTACGCCGTGGCACCCGAGTGTCTCCCGCCATCCTGCCCATGAAGGGCATCATTCATCCGGGTGCAGAACACCTTGATGGGCTCCACATCATTGCCAAACCCCAGCATCATGGCCTTTTGATATACTGGGAAATGCGCCCCCCGTTCATCGTGGCAGATCAGCAGGGAATGGCCGTAGATCAGGATACCGGGTGACCGGCCTCAAGTTTTCGAGCCACCCGGAGGGTTAGTCTAGGCGCTTGTTATGGGTTGATGTGGTGGGTTGGGTTTGCGCTGTCCCGACGGAGGGAGGCCGAAGGCCGACCGGAGTCGG
>Ga0169931_10000248_pt1 | contig 86973 bp, 58 predicted proteins | sample Kivu_15m_20L_FD_129675 | JGI IMG/M metagenome (GOLD analysis project Ga0169931, IMG submission 129675) | Freshwater microbial communities from Lake Kivu, Western Province, Rwanda to study Microbial Dark Matter (Phase II) - Kivu_15m_20L... | ecosystem: Environmental > Aquatic > Freshwater > Lake... | reverse complement strand
TGGGCATGCATTCACACTGAAGGTCCAATGCGTTCGAGCCCATGATTATCTGAAGGAAAAGCATCCGGAGCGATTGAAAAAAATTAGCTTGATCAAGATCGACACTGAGGGACACGATCTATCCGTTATCGAGTCGCTACAGGACTTGATCCGCGCAAATCGCCCCTATATTCATGCCGAAATGTTTCGTCATTTGACAGAGGTTCAGCGACAGGCACTTATTGAAACGCTCAAATCACTGCAGTACAACGTCCATTACGCAGACGGTCATTACAGCTGGGAGCCGGGCAAAGTATTGGATATCGACAATACCATGTTCGAGCGTCACTACGATATAGTCGCCATACCTCTGGAAAAGGTGGATAAGTCTCGTCGATCAGCCGCCTGATATTTTGCCGCTAACTAACTGAGTGAACGCAAGATTCGCGAAGCGGCCTCCGCTCCCTCTTTCGGAAGCAGAGCCGTTTTCGCGATGCCCGATACGACTTTTGTGATGTTGTGGTCAACCTTGGATGGAACAGCCCAATAGGTTCCCGGCGCACTGGTGATGTAAATCGATAGCGTTCGATGGCCGCTTCCCGGCCGCTCGCCCACCACATGCAATACCTGAAATTGCCCTTCTCGATTGCCAAATAAGGCCTCTCCAATACGATATCCGGCTCGAACTCTGCCTGCTCGAACAACGAGAAGTTCTGGGAAAACGCTTCGGCCTTGGCTTGCCAAATTTCTGCGCAATAACGCGAGCAGTTCCGCTGCTTGCTTGTCCGTCGTATTGGCCAGAGCATTCAAACCGTCCGACAGCACCAATACTGTATCGAACTGCTGGCCATGTTTCGCTCTCATTTCCTTCACACGTTGCACTGATGCGGCACTCAGTTCCTCACCGCTTGATGGATGAAGTATATAGTCATTTCGATCTTTGGATCGGGTAACAATCGGTAAAGCGATCTCAAACGAGGACTCAAAATCTGCCGGGAGTTCAGCCCAAATACACTGCTTGGCGTCATCATAGATTTCACGAATTTCCTTATCTAGGTTCACTTGTAATTCATACACTTTTGTTGCGTACCCTTCCGCAACAAAGACACCTCTCTGGCGAACTTGAGCGATCTGAGCCTTAGCTTCTTGTCGCAGGACATCATCCGACCGCTGGTCACCTTTGCGTCGACAATATTGAACATAAACCCACGCAGGATCTCCAAAACGCTCCGTCGGCTTGCCTTCCTTATCAACAACCCCTAATTGCTGAAAAAATGCCCACATCCCATCACTTACCCGGTAACCGAATTGCTCACGAATTCGAACATGGTCATGATACCCTGTTGTCAGATATCCCAACATCGGATCGATACGTGTCGGTAAAGCCATCAGGTAGGCGGGATTAGCAGGCATGATCTGCTCGATACACCAACCGAGATCATCCAGACTGACGTCCATATGCAGCGTTGTGCAAATATCGAGACCGATGGTCAGGCCATGCAATTTTCCCATGACGATATCTTCCAAACAGCATCGAACTAATTGCTCACGCGTTCGAAAAACTTCTGGACCGATGAAACCCGCCACGTCATTCAGATGAACCCAGGCTTCTGAGTTTTCTCCCCGCTGCCGTTTAGCTTGCGATAAGGTTTGGGTCAACAATCTTGCTAAGCCATACTTGCGAGATTCATGGACGAGCATATCGGTCCCCGCTCCATGACCGTTGGTGAAGTCAGCTCCTTGGCCTGTTTCAAAATACAAACCAAAGCGGCCTTTTTTGCTCGTTGCATGTTGCAGCATCTTGTCGAGCGTCACATCGAATGTCGCATTGGCCGCATCCGATCCGGCGATACTTTGAAACCAAAGTGCAGTAGATCCCGGACTTCGACTTTCTAAGTCCGCTTGAATATCGATATGAGATAGAACGCAGTGGGGAAGAATCGAACTTATTTCAAAGGTATCCAAAATATCCTTCAACGTCGATTCAACAGCAGCAACCGATTCCAATTCGCTCGATACTGGATTGGTGCCGATGAGCACATCCCCAACAGCATAAGCAAACGCGTCGAAAACTTGCCAGCGGATATCGTCTGGGTGATCCGTTGGCGAGTTGGGCTGTATTCGCGCGCCCATGTAGCCTTTCGCACCGATTTGAGAGCCGGGCAATCTGTGAAAAATCTTTTTGCTGACGGAAATCAATTCTGGATTCGACAGCAGCTTTACCACACAAGCGATACAATCGCTCGACAACCCCGGCAAGATGCGTCGAATCTCGTCCTCGCCCTGCTCCAGTAAAAACCGCTTCAATTGACCGATGGTCCAGTGGCTTGTCTCCGTACTCAACTTAGCTTCTTGAGCCTGCTGAATTCGATCGTACATCTTATCCGTAAACGGGGGATGAGAATCGATTTGAGCCAGAGTCGTTTCGTTGATTAATTGTCGGGCTAAATCGCGATCTGCTTGGTTGGCAGCCACAACTCCGACGATCGCGTCCCCTTCCTTCCATTCATTAGCAGCACCGACCAATTTTCGGTACAAGTCATCATCCCAGGCTCCCCGAACACGGTTCACATAGGAGATTAAATCTTCGCCCAGCATGGCTATGGCGAACTCAGATATGGCCGCCATCGCCGTATTATCCGTCCTAAGTCCCGCAGCCGTCATCGACAAAAAATGAATACCACCGCAGGCAGCTCCCGCCTGAAGAATTCGACGACGTGTAATGGTCATAATCAGTACTCACCTGAGTTATTTTACTGGTGCCGGAATGCCTAAACCGCGGAAGCTCTCATCGAGAACGAGACTGCACTATCATACACGCTATGAGCCGAATCGTGCATACAATCCGGCAGACAATGGTATTGAAGAGTCACAATGATCCCAACTGGCTGGCGACTCGGTTGTGATGACCATGGTATAAGGTTCGATGCTCGGCAAACTCGCCTCTTGATTCTGAGACGCCCAATACTGAATAATAGACGTAGATTCACCTTCGCTGCAACGTGACTTACGCAAAACCGAAGCATACTGCAACCGCTGCTAACTTTGGAGAGAGGATGTAGATCAATATGGCGAAGATCACATTCTCGAGATTCGGTAATTGCGTTCTACTTCTACTATCAGTAGTCATAATCGTTCCGGTCGGACAACAGTGGCTGGAACATCCGAGAGTCGTTGCGGAAAGATTCGTTGCAGAATGCTCTGAGGGGAGAATACGGGAAGCATCGTCGCTACTGCTCGATGAAAAAGCTTTTGAATTTAATACCGATGGTAGCATCACTCTTCGAGGAAAGGATGGTTCATCGGAAACATTGAATCCAAACGATCTCCCCTTGATCGCGTTAGAAAATCCACCTCCGCAATCCCAAGCTAAGGCTTACTGGTCGAGACGTTATCATTTTTCGCTCGCCTCAGCAATTCCCGCGACGCCTGATGCCAGTTGGCGGTTGACCCAAATCCATTGCCGGGCAGTAGGTGGCGCAATTTCGATCGAACAGATCGTTCGCTAAAAATAATTACACAATTCGATCAAGCATTATTGTTGGCTACGGTTTCCCAGAGGCCATGCTCTTGATCTGGTCTGGCAACAGTTCACCTCGATAAATTTGGACTTCTGCCAAGCTACCTCGAAAGAAATCTTGGGCCCCGAAACCAATTTGAAGAGGCTGATTTACGGTTAAATCGTAATCGCTTTTTTCAAACTCGAGGGACTCTGCCACAAGTTTACCATCAACATACAGCCTTAGAACATTCTCGCCTCGGATCGCCGCGATATGATGCCACCCCGGTTCCAGTGGCCGGTCATACGTTACATTTTTCCCCGCTTCGAGCGATAGCACTCGTCCAGAGGGCAAGGTCCCGACAAACAGCCTTCCCTGGTACGTAGCCATCGACCAAGCGCGTCGATATTTGACATTCGGCGTTGAATCCACGCTGCCAAGCCGTTTCCAATTTTCATCACCGTCATAGCGATAAATCTCAGCCAGAGGCAATGTGCCGCCATACATTTTTCCGTTGTAAATAAGCAAGGGCATTGCTTCCAGTTCCTCTCCTAATTTGCCGGTATCGATCCAATCGAAATCTTTTCGGTAACGAAAGACATGCGCATTTGGCCATTCGCTCACATAAAGTTCACCGCGATAGATTCCAAAACCATACGTTTGTGTCGCCCCAGGAATAATGCCGACTGTCTTCCAACGCTGACCGTCGTAACGAAACACGGCTCCTTCATCGTAGCATGTGGCATAGAGTGCATCATTAAAAACTGTCAGAGCCTCAGTTCGCTTTCCATCCGGTGTTTCGCAGGCCGTCCATTGCTTACCCCCTTCATAACGAAAGAAACCTGCAGGACGATAGAGAGAACTGGCGTAGAGCTTACCGCGGAAAACAACCAGTGACGCGATTGCTTCGGTCTCGGCTGAAACTCTACCGCAATCTTCCCAAATATCACCCTCACCTAAACGGTAAACACTTCCTCCAAAGTTTGGATTTTCTGACTCAGCTAGACTGGATCCGGCGAGCCGATATTTTGCGGAAGCTGCATATAATTGTCCATTGTAAACCGCGAGAGCTGACATGGCGTTGGCCTGTGATGGACTCCCCAAATCCTTCCATCCTGCGGCTGTATCCCACCGAAATATTCGCCCGGTCTGCTCTGCACCAGCATGGCAAGTTGAAGCGTAGAGTTTTCCATCATGAACACACAGAGAGAAAACGTAGACCGCATCACCGAGCTGCCCATGATCCTTAAAATCCTTTTCCACTCGTCCTTGGTCGATTCCAAAATGAACTTGCCTCAGATTGGGCTGGCTATTGGTGACTCCACCATGATTATAGATGCCGAGATGAAAGCCGCGGCGTTCTTGCGGGTCATAGCCACTGACCAAGTCACCAACTGTATCTCCGATATCCTCATCGAGATACGCCCACATTGCGATGCTAAATGGCCGGGTTCCCAGCGCGAGTCGATTTCCATCCGCAACCTCCACAAACGAAGAGTGTCCGTCAAAACTTGCCCCCTTGGAATTTTGGCCGGTCGCCGCCCCAGCGTTAAACTTTAGAGCTCGAGCGGTAGATTTCAGTCGCATCACCGAGGAATCTTCTGCATCGCCTTTAAATGCCCAATGCCCAATCAATTCAACTTGTCTATCTTTCGAATCTTCCTTTTTTGCGCCTCGAATTGGCTCCTCGGCTGGGCTTATTAACCTCAAAACGCCCAAAATAAACCAGGCAGCCAAAAGAGGAGTAAGCGATCGCATCGACTTTCGATTGAGAAATATCTCTTTTGCAAAGAAACAGATGCCGGACCAATGGTCGCTGGTTTTGTCGTAAAGCCGAATACAAAGTTTAGATATGTATGACATCGCTGGCTTGCTCCTTATCTGCGACCGGTTTATTCTCTCGCATCGATACTGCTTTACAAGTCGAGCCATACATGGAACAGGCTAGAAACCCCTAAAATAATCAGCCAAAATCAACAGTTGTTCAAAGAAGCCATCGAAAACGTTGTGGTTTCCATACACGACTTTGTATCAGTACTCGCGAAGATTAAAGAGATGGATCTCGTAATCGTGCAACCCGATCGTTTCTGACAACAAACTTAGTTATATTCTACGTGCTGCGAAGAACGAATTCAGCGTCAACCTCCAGCTACCTAGAGGGAACTCCAACTCTTTATGAAAATCACGCGTATCGAAACTCTCGTTTGTCATGCTCGTATGCGAAACTGGATCTTCGTCAAAGTTCTGACCGATCAACCAGGCTTGTTTGGCTGGGGCGAAGCCACTTTAGAATGGCACACCCGCGGTGTCATCGGCGCGATCGAAGATTTATCCCAACTTCTCATCGGTGAGGATCCACGGCGGATAGAATATCTTTGGCAAATGATGTGGCGACAGCATTTCTGGCACGGAAGCGGCATTATCCGGTCGACTGCGATCGCAGGAATCGATCTTGCGCTGTGGGATATTCTAGGTAAGAGCCTTGGAGTACCTTGCCACAAGTTATGGGGTGGACCGGTTCGAGATACCATCCGACTTTATTGCCATTTGGGCGGTGGCGATATGAAAAGTTTTTATGAGACTCCTGTCGATAATGCCAAACGATTTGGAGAATTGGCCTGCCAAGCTGTTGCAGAAGGTTTTACCGCGTTTAAGTCGATGGCAGTTCCTCCCACCATGCCCGTGGAGGGACTGAGGCCTATTAAGTCTGCCGTGGCTTGTGTCGAAGCCATGCGGGAAGCTGTTGGCGAAACAATTGACATTATGGTCGACTGCCATGCTCGTCCATCTCCGGCGATGGGAATGCAGTTCGCTAAAGCTCTGGAACCATACGGCTTGTACTTTTTAGAAGAACCATGCTGGCCGGAAAGTATCGAAGGCTTAGCAGCCATCAACGCGGCTGTCTCTACGCCCATTGCCACCGGTGAGCGAGTCACACACTTGGCTGCGTTTCGGGATTTATTCGCCGCTCGCGGATGTGAAATTTGCCAATTGGATATTACACATTGCGGCGGTTTTACCGAAGCTCGCCGAGTTGCCGCATTAGCGGATGCCTATCGTATTGCACTGGCACCCCATAATCCTCAGGGTCCTGTAAGTACTGCCGCCTCGATTGAGTTCGGTTTCTCTCAGCCGAGCTATATCATTTGCGAATCGGTGCACAGCGATGTACCTTGGCGGAACGATGTTGTCCAAGAAGGTTTTCATTTGGATAAATCCTCGCGCTCTGTCACCCCAAACGGCCTGCCTGGCCTCGGTGTGACGATCGATGAAGACGAGGTTCGCAAACATCCTTTCGAGCAGGAAGTTCTACAGCGTATCTTTTATTCCGATGGTGGAATCGGTGATTGGTAGTCAGATCGTCGCTCGAACGATTGACTATCCTCGTTTTACGGATGACTGCGATTACGAAAATCCATCAACACGAAACTAAAGCACGTACGATTGGCTCAACCAGCGCAACTATCTCGGAGTCCTCGCAATAATGGCAACATCGCAATTACTACAGGGCGTTTTGCCCGTCTTGCATACACCTTTTCATGAGGATGGAGCTATTGATGTTCCCACGCTGGAAAGCGAAACGGATTGGGCTTTTGAAACGGGAGCCGATGGTGTCGTAGTCGCAATGGTAAGCGAAGTCCTGCGACTTGGTTATCATGCCCGAAAAGAATTGGCGGGCCATGTGTGCCAAACCGTGCAAGGCCGAGGCTCCACCGTCATTAGCGTTGGCGCAGAAAGTGTTCGCGAAGCGTTGGACTTTGCACATCACGCACAGAACCTGGGCGCTTCTGCGGTGATGGCGATTCCTCCGGTTACTATCTCCCTCAGCGGTAGCCGAACGGCAGATTATTTTGCGGCAATCGCACGAGCCATAGATATTCCTCTCATCGTACAGGATGCGTCCAGCTACGTTGGTGCGGCGATTGATCTAGGTGTCTATCTGCGTTTGCTGGACGAATTTGGAGCTGAGCGAATCTATTTCAAACCCGAAGCTAGTCCATTAGGCCCTAACTTATCCAAATTACGAGATGCAACGCAGGGACGCGCACGAATTTTCGAAGGCTCGGGCGGGATCAATCTGGTTGATTGTTTTCGCAGAGGTATTGTCGGAACAATTCCAGGCACCGATTTACTCGATGGAATCGTAGCATTGTGGAGGGCATTGAAGGCTGGTGATGAGGAACGAATTTATGAACTATCTCTTCTTATCTCCGCATTGACTGCCCTGCAATTGCAAGCAGGCTTGGATGGTTTTCTAGCCATTGAAAAATATCTCTTGAAGAAACGGGGTATCTTTAAAAATACGCTGAGAGTCGAACCCTACGGATGGGAAATTGATCACGAAACGTCCGCCGAAGTCGATCGACTCTTTTTGTTGCTACGGCGAGCCTTAGAGCGCGATCACAGGACACAATAATGGTGGCTCAATCCATCGATGAGATCGAAGTTGGAAACGCACGTTATCAAGTGCTATTTCTACTTTGCGCAGCCGCCGCGATTGCCTACATTCAGAGAGCCGCATTAAGCGTACCAGCGGAGGAGATCGCCAAAGATTTGAGGTTTCTCGATCTCGCAAAGGATATGGGAACCATTCAATCCGCGTGGTATTTCGCCTATGCCGCCATGCAGATACCGGGCGGCTGGTTGGCTGACCGTTGGGGCAGCCGTCAAGCGTTGATATTGTTTTCCATCGCGTGGTCCTTGGCAACGTTGCTGAGCGCTTTTGCTACGGACTTCTATATGTTGTTGCTTATGTGGGGCTTGATGGGTGCCGCTCAAGCAGGTGCTTTTCCCTGTGCCGCAAAAGCCTTAGGTCGAATTTTTCCAGAAACGCAGCGAGCCCGCGCTTCGGGTTTGCTGGCAGTTGGCATGACGGTCGGTGGCGCGGTGGCTCCCATCTTGGCCGCTTATTGCCTCAAATATCTTACATCTTGGGAGTCGATGACAGGTGTTGCTCGCTGGCGTCTTTTACTTGCTGCGTACGCGCTGCCTGGACTGCTTTGGACTCTGATATTTCTCTTGATAATCTCTGAGAGAAAAATCCCAAAGCAGGATCATAGTCGACTGCGATCAACATCGATTCGGTGGTCTCACTTATTCAGCAGCTTGCCGATGGTTTTGCTATGCGCACAGCAATTCTTCAGGGCAGCCGGAATGGTTTTCTTCATGACCTGGTTCCCTACGTTTTTGCAGAAAACGAGAAATGTCTCCCTGCTCGATTCGGGAATCCTTACCACGGTCGCGGGAGTTGGAGGTGTTCTGGGCAGCTTATCCGGCGGCTTTTTCTCGGATTGGCTTTTGAAGAAAACTGGAAATTCAAGATTGAGTCGCCAAGGTATTGCCGTGTTCGGTATGTCTGCCTGTTCGGTTCTGATCGTTCTGTCCTATTTCGCGCAGACAGTGACTCAAAGTATCGCATGTATTACCTTGGGAGCATTTTGCGCAACCTTTGGTGGTGTTAGTGGCTATACAGTCGCCATCAGTTATGGTGGTCGTCATGTTGCCACTGTTTTTAGTACCATGAACACTTTCGGCAATATTGGTGCCGCCTTGTTTCCATTAACTGCAGGTTGGCTGGTAGCCACCACCGGCAATTGGAACTTGATTCTTTTTCTTTTTGCGTCTGTGATGGCAATCGATGCTCTCTGCTGGGCCTTACTGAATCCTCAAGGGACGCTCTTTGGAGATCAACATGAGTAAAAACAATGAAGTGTCTCTGGTAGTTCAAACACCTCAAGCAACCTGTCGAGGGGCAATGGTATGCAAAGATATCACTCCCCCGATTGGAATTTATCATCGTATGTGGGGAGCCGCGTTACACGATCGCGCAACGGGTATACACCGGCCGCTCGAAGCGCGACTGTTGTGGCTAGAACCTAGAGATTCGGAACCGTATGATTCGGAATCCAACATTTCGGAACCTAATTTTTCACGGACACGCGAAGCGCGAATTTTGCTGAGCTTAGATCATTGCATTCTCGATGCACAAGAAATTGAGAGTATTCGCGAGTCTATTCATCAATCAACAGCCATTCCCAAACAAAACATTCTGGTCACCCTGACTCACACCCATGGAGCAGGTTGGATGTCTCGGAGTCGAAGTTCCCTGCCTGGCGGCGAACTGCTCGGCCCCTATCTGGATGGTCTGGCCCTGCAAATGGGACAACTCGCCCTGGAAGCGAAGAAGCATATTGAACCTTTATCGATCGTATACGGTAAGGGACGCTGTGAGCTCGCCGCGCAGCGTGACTACTTCGATATCGAGCGTCAGCGATTCGTCTGCGGATTCAACCCATTGGGTGAAGCGGACGATACACTGCTAATCGCAAGAATCACCAATGCCAATGGCAAGATCATCGGGAACATTATCAATTATGCTTGCCATCCCACCACATTGGCCTGGGATAATACGCTTATCAGCCCTGATTGGGTTGGGGCGATGCGAGAAACCATCGATAAAGAATTGGGAGGTCTATCGCTATTTCTGCAGGTTGCCTCCGGCGATCTCGGTCCGAGGGAAGGATTTGTCGGGGATACTGCCATCGCAGACCGAAATGGCAAACAGGTCGGCCATTCAGCTCTTTCAACACTCGCAACCCTGCCATACCCCAACACCGAGTACCGCTACAGCGGCCCAGTTATCTCGGGAACCGCAATCGGCACATGGCAACACCGGCCAATTTCCCCAGAACGAGAGACAAGTCTCAACCGTTGGCACTGGGAGTCTCTCGTGGTGGAACTTCCTTATCGAATCGACCTACCCTCAATCGAACAGACTCTTGCCGAGCGAGATCATTGGTTAAATGAAGAACAGAAAGCACGTCAAAACCAGGATGAGCTTCGAGTTCGCGATTGCCGCGCTCAAGTGGAACAGCGAACCCGACAGCTAACTCGCTTAAACCATCTAGTGCCTGGCAAATCGTATCCCATCACTGTGCATATCGGTTTGGTCGGCGATGCGATTTGGATTTTTCTGCCTGGCGAACTGTACCAAATTTTCCAGACCACATTGCGTCGACGCTTTGCGCCCAACCCTATCGTGATAACGACACTTACCAACGATTGGCAGCCCGGTTATATCCCCCCCGCGAGCACCTATGGCTATGAAATTTATCAAGAGGTTATCGCAGCAACGGCCCCAGGATGCTTAGAATTGATGGTCGAATCTATTTCAAGACGACTTACCGATTTGATTTCTCAAATAGGATCAAGCGAAAATGCTTACCGTTAATCGTCGCCGTACATGGCATGGAGTGAACACCTCACTTGCTACCATACTCACTTTGATCTTTTTTCATTTATATTGCTGCATGCAGCCATGCTTTGGGCAGGAACCAAAGAACGGTACCGCCAACCTGAAGCCGCCACAATTTCACTTTTTGGTTGTCGGAAAAGGAAAGGTTACCGATCCACCCGCACAACAGCAACGCGGAATCGATGCCGTGGAAAAAGTACTTCAAGCGGCAAAGATCGCAAAGCCCGACGCAATATTCGATTCGCTGGCCGAGAATGTAATGACGGTTGCCCAATATCGATCTGCACAGCGTTCTGAAAAGGTGACCGGTGCTATATTTCGCGCTCGCTTAAGCCGATTTGATTCTCGAGATTCCAGCTAAAAACGTTATCGTCCTAACGATGTCATGCTTCTCTGGCGGATTTGCTGAACAACTCAACTCGCCAAGTTACGTTGATCGTTGGCGTAAGCGAAACGAAAAAGAAAAGCGAAATTTCGTTGTCTTAACTTCTCAAAATGAAACGTTGACATCGGAACCCATAGTAAAAAATCGCGAATTGGTAAATCCTTTTACATTAGCTGTGGCTTCTGCCTTGCGTGGCGATGCAGATGGCTTTCGAAGCGACAACGCAAAGAAAACTCGACCGGAAAACAAAGATAATAAGATCAGTGTTGGCGAATGGATCGATTACATTTTGTATACGACGTAGCATACCGTATCGGAAGCCCCTCGTCGTTCTAACTCTGCCAAGCCCCAAATAGTCGGTAGCTTTGGACGTGAAGAAATTCTATTCCAATATGAATCGAGCCCACAAAAATAAACCATTCTCACCTTTTCTTGTTACGCCTTGTAAACCAGAGAATGGCAGAAATAATTGCGACCACCGTACTTATTCCGCCTATCGCTTTAGATAAAAACTGCGTGGTCGAAATCTGCTGATTGCTATCGATTACTTTGACACCGTCAAGGTTTCTACTGGCTGCTGATGCATTTGCAGCAGATTTCCCTGCTTGCCGCACCTGTTCCCGAAGGGCGTCAATTTTTTCTTTAACTGGATCATTGACTGCCGTGGTATCTATGAATTGAGATGCCACGTCCGCCATTTTTGAATCCGTTGCAAGTCCCATCGATTTATAGATTTTCCCTGGCACAACGGTAACGGTTTGATAAAGAGACAAACCATCATCTTTCTTTGCTACCATTGCCCAAAGCGATTTATGGCCGAATTTTTTTGTTGGCAAACGTTCGACAACACCGCCAATCTCTTCGGCCAAGCCCGATTCTACCGAGTTCTGAGACAAGGGGGTACCATTCGCGTAAGCGATTGACATCACACCCAGTTTGCACGACTCCGTTTGATTAACCCAGAGTACGATGAAAGGTTGGGGCGGATTCTCAACTTGACGAAATTCGGTGCCATCAGGAATCTCAACGGACAAATAACCATCGGCTGAGGTCCACTTTTCCGCGGCTACAATCGAGCCTTGGATCGACAAGGCAATTCCCAGAACAATCATCACTTGGAAATAGATCAAAAAACGCATCGACGGAAATCCTCTCTTCTCTCAAAGGCAATGGGTCATGCAATAGAGCCTAACTCTCTATTTATTATGGTAATGAATTTTGGACTTATGGAGGAGAGTACATTGGAAGTGCAACGCATGATCGGTTACACTCCACTCAGCGTGATCCTTATCTCCTTAAAAAGCAGAATCAAGATGTTTCGTGACGCAATTTCTTTTGGTGCCTTTCTGATGGCGACTCTGCTGATGATGGCGATCCTGCTGGACGACCCATTGATTGCACAGACAGTGCAATTAGATACCGCCTCAGGGGATGCGGCATTGAGTTGGGCGGATCGCGATTTCTGGCAAACATCCGATGGAAAACCTGTATCTGACGGCTGGTCCTTCAAGGATGGTGAGATCAGTTTGGTGATACCCGGCAAGGGAGGAAATATCGTAACCCAGCCCTTGCCATCCAATTTTGAACTCTCTTGGAATTGGAAAATTGAGAAACGAGTGAATGGTGGACTGAAGTATCGAGTCCGGCGTTTTGGGAAGGAATTATTTGAAAATAATTACCTCGGTCTGGAATATCAAATTATCGATGGCCAAGAGAATAGTGTTTCCAACACATCCACAGCTTCGCTTTACGATTTAGTTGGTCCCAAAAAAGATAAAAAACTTAATCCGCCGGGTGAATGGAATAGTTCGAAGATTATCGCACTGGGCGACAAGATCGAGCATTACCTCAATGGGGAATTAGTTACCTCAGCGGCAACAGTTGGTCCAACTTGGGACACGCTGATTGCATTCAGTAAATTTTACGGTGGTCGTGATTTCGGCCGACCTAAAGATGAAGATCGATTTATGCTCACCGATCATGGTGGTAAAATGACTTACAAGGATTTCAAGTTTTTGCCATTGCAAGCTCCGGAGCCGATCAAGATTTCCGAAAGCGGTCCCTTCCTTGCCAATGCAACACGCAACAGCTGGGCGGACCAGAACAGTATCGTAATTTGGACTCGTACAACGCAACTTCCCGAAATGCGGGTCGATGGAAAACCATTCAAGCAATTGAATTCCCAAGAGGCGGCTGAGCTTTCCAAATCGCAAGACACCCAAAAATTGATCGAGAGTCAATTGCCTGCTGGTTCTACTCTCGAGGAAATGGCAGGAGCATGCCCAGGTCAAGCGGGAAAGGTTCGACTCTCCTATTTTCCTGAGGAGCAACGCAAGCAGGTAAAGTCATTGAATTGGATCACCACAAAGGCGGAAACCGACTTTACGGCTCAGTGGAAGCTAGAAGGCTTACAACCTGGCACAAAGTACATCACGATCATAGAAGCCCAGAGCTTGGACGGCCAACCATCGGCAGCGATCCGAGGATCTTTTCAAACCGCTCCTAGTTTAACGGATTCGCGGTCACTGAAATTCTGCGTCACAACTTGCCACGATTTTATTCGCCGCGATGATGGTATTCGTGGACATAAGATTTATCCGGCGATGCTGGCATTGCAGCCCAATTTCATCGTGCACGCTGGCGATATTGAATACTACGACAAGCCAGATCCATGGGCGTTAACGAAATCGTTGATGCGATTCAAATGGGGGCGCATCTTTGCACTTCCCAATAATCGTGAGTTTTACAATCAGACGACTTCCTATTTCATGAAGGATGATCATGACACCTTGGCCAACGATTCATGGCCCGGTAAATCCTATGGTGCAGTGACTTTCGAGGAAGGAGTCCAGCTTTTTAATGAAGAGCAGTTTCCCAGCAGAGCTGAGCGATACCAGACGGTTCGCTGGGGGGCCGATATGCAGATTTGGATTTTAGAAGGAAGAGATTATCGAAGTCCAAACAATCTTCCGGATGGCCCGCAGAAAACGATACTTGGAATGAAACAAAAAGAATGGTTGTTCGCAACTCTACTCCAGTCGCAAGCGCGCTATAAACTTATTTTTTGCCCCACCCCCATCGTTGGCCCCGATCGCCAAAACAAAAAAGATAATCATTCCAATCACTCCTTTTCATTCGAAGGAAATGAAATACGCAACAAGCTAGCCTCAGTTCCAGGAGCAATCGTTTTCTGTGGCGATCGGCATTGGCAATATGCGTCCGTCGATGCCGAATCGACACTATGGGAGTTTGGCTGTGGCCCCGGCAGCGAAAAACATGAATTGGGCTGGCAACCGGATGATGTTCGCCCCGAACATCGTTTCCTAAGAGTTCAAGGTGGTTTTTTGTCAGGCGAATTAACCTACTTTAACTCACCTCCTCGGCTCACCATCCGTCACCATGATGTTTTGGGAAAAACGGTAAGCCAATTTGAGTTCCCCGCTTCCTTTGCCGCCGAGTCGAGCGAAAAGTAATTGAATGCGAGACTCTTTTTGCAGAAAGTTTGCCGCAACTAAAAAACTTTTTGTATTTCGATCGTTGCGCAAGTGAATGTGAGTTAGCGCGATGAACCAAAAAGGAGCCTTACCGAATACCGCTAACCATCTTGGCAGTAGCCGCAGTTTTTCGGATAAGTTCTTAGCCTTTGACGGTCATGATCGGTGCAAGTTCCGCTACTGGTCGAGCCATTCCCGAATCCACGATCGTTTCAATCACAGGCCCAATTCCTTTTTGCGTAAAACCATGTTACCGCAAAACTGGACAGGACGCCGGGAGAAAGGTTCACGATTTATGTGAAACAATTCGATCAAGATTGCGAAGGGCGGAATCAATCGAGCGGTTGAATTCGCCCCATGCGAACCTCGCGGTACATTCGAAACCAAGCCGTTCTATCAACGACGGAGTATTAAATAACATATGCTGAATTACCATAATTTTTAATGCTCTTAACCCGCTGCAATACGCATGCATCTTGATCGCAGTTCTTCTGCTTGTGCTCGCACTTCCGCCATCCCCGGGGCTCGACACAGCACGGTGCTCCCACTGTTGAGTCCTATTTGAACGATACAAGGTTTACGTCGTGTCCTATTCTCAAAAAAATGCCGAGGACGTTTTGAAACTTTCCCAAACTGCGATCGGGCAGGAATTGGCGAGCGTCATCGATAAGCAACTTGCCAAACGCGATTAAGACTGGGAATATGAAATCGACTTTTCTGTAAAAACCAATGACTTTGAGCCATTACGAAAACCATTAGCCGACGTCGTTAACCGCGGTTTTCATAAAAGGAGTGTGGTGTCAATCCGATTAGCCATGAACGGTCTTGGCGTTGGTCGGAGTTTTCGGATCGCCCCTTAGCTGAACACTTGCTGGCAACAGAGCAGATATCTCTCGAAAATGTAACCAATATGGGTGGCTGGAAAATTTTTGAGTCGCCTACTCGCATGTCGGTTTTCAATATTGAGATGAACGGTATACGACCGTTATTGCCAAACAAGAAATAGATTTTTTGCCGTTGAAATGTTAAATGTATTATTAGCTCTGCAAATTAGCCCTATTTACGAACCTTATCATCTGGGATAGACTGATGCAGCTTAACGATGCGCACTCCAGTTTGGTATTTTGTTGACTGTGATTCAAGCTGGACTGCCATCCGTAAACACTTTGCTTTTCGGACGATCTTATCCATTGCGGCTCAAATTGACATACCGTTGTACTTTTGCGGCAAGTGGAATGGTCGGTGAATCGCATTGTTTTTAAATTTTATTAGATGTCGTCGCTGTAGATTCTGTCACTGACTCTTCCTTGAAATCGAGCAAGAGCCTTACGTGAATATTTGGACTGAACACGCCTCTTGAATTTCTTTCCCTAGGCGAGCGTTTCGTTATGGACCGCAAGAGCAGTTATTTGTGGCAAATTTTCCGGCGCGGGAAGCTGTTTTTGCCTGTGATTCACCCAGTTTCACAGGAAGTTGCCTTGAAGAGTATCGAGACGGCCGTTTCAGCGGACGCGGATGGTATTTTTCTTATCAACCAAGGGATGAGTGCTGAAGAAGTCTTGCAGTTCGTACCAGAGGTTCATCGGCGTTTCAAGGATTTGTGGATTGGGGTTAATCTTCTCGGAATGCAGCCTTCAGAGGTTGTCGCTCGGGTGTCGCAACTTCCTGTCGGGGGTATATGGTCCGATAATGCGATGATTGACGAAAACTCCGAAGCTCAAACCGCTGCAGAACTGTTTCGTCGGGCCCGAGCTCACAATGGCTGGACGGGACTTTATTTTGGTGGAGTGGCATTCAAGTACCAGCGGGAAGTTTCCGACCTACTGTTGCCCAGTGCTGCGAGAGCCGCATCACCTTGGATGGACGTTATTACGTCCAGTGGGCCGGGAACTGGAATTCCGGCATCGATCGAAAAAGTCAAGGCTCTTCGGGTGGGGGCGGGCAAACACCCCATTGCCTTGGCTAGCGGCATAAGCCCCGAGAATGTGGACCAGTACCTACCTCTGGTAGATGCATTCTTGGTCGCTTCCGAGTTGGAAACCGATCGCTACTCGGGTGTGCTTGTTCCAGAGCGAACCAAACTCCTGGCCGATCGAATCCATGGCTGGCAAGAAAATCCCATCGCGGAATAACAATTCCGTAATATTCTCAAAATTCTACGGGATGATCTGATTTTGATGTCCTGTCCCTGGATCTTGCGGGCATCTCTTAACGTTCCACGAAAACTGCTCGAGCAAAATTCTCTGAAATTCTTCGGAGAATTCAAAATCTCTCGCATTTTGGAATTATTCCGTATTCTCAGTTACCGCAATCCGTCAGTCACGGCATTCGGCTGTGATGAAATTCCCATCTCCAGTCTTTTTCCTATCTCCGATCTTTTTTTCCTATCTCCGATCTTTATTGAACACTGAATCATCCATGAAACGCCCCAGTCGAAAAAGAACTCGCTCTCTCAGGATTGAATCTTTGGAGTCGCGGGCCGTATGCTCCGCGGACGGTATCGGTTTTTACCAACCTGGAAGCTCGATGTTCCATCTCAAGGAATCATTTTCCCCTGGTAATTCGGACGTCTACTTCAATTTTGGTCCCACGGACAACTACAGTTGGCAACCGCTTGCGGGCGACTGGAATGGAGATGGAGCCGACAGCGTTGGCTTTTATGATCCGTGGCAATCCTTATTTCATCTCAAGAATCAGTTTAATCCAGGAGCATCGGACTATTATTTTCAATTCGGACCGGCTGGAAACGCAGGCTGGGAACCGCTGGTTGGCGACTGGGACGGCGACGGAGTGGATTCGATCGGTTTCTATCAACCCGACTTGTCTCTTTTTCATCTCAAAAATTCGTTCCAACCAGGCAGCTCGGACATTTATTTTCAATTTGGGCCCTCCGGCAACGCAGGTTGGCAACCTTTGGTAGGCGACTGGAACGGCGATGGGTTGGATACCATTGGCTTTTACCAGCCGGATCTATCACTTTTTCACTTGAAAAACTCTTTTTCTCCAGGTGCCTCCGACCAATATTTTCAATTCGGACCTCGTGGAAATGCCGGTTGGCAAGCCCTTATTGGCGACTGGAACAGCGATGGCTTGGATACCATCGGTCTTTACCAACCGGATAACTCCCTGTTTCATCTCAAAAACAGCTTCTCGCCCGGATCCTCAGACGTTTACTTTCAATTTGGTCCAGTTGGCTATGCAGGCTGGAAACCTTTGACGGGCGACTGGGATACTGCAGTTCCCCCCGTAGACACAACTCCTCCAGAAGTTTCGATCACCAGTTCGGCTTCTCGCTTAGGCCGCGGTGAAACAGCGCAGATCCGATTCAGTTTCAATGAACCGGTCCCTGGCTTTTCGCCGGCCGCCGTTCAGGTAACGGGTGGAGAGTTTGTCCAATTCAGCGGGAGCGGAACGAGCTTTACGGCAACCTTAGTCCCGTGGAGCTCATCGACTGCACCGGCCATTGTCTCGCTCCCCAGCGGTGCGTTTGCTGACGCTGCTGGCAACTACAACACAGTTACCGCTTCGATCTCATTGGATGTAAACACGCTGCCACCGGATCAAGGTGGAATCGACCAAGTCGATATTCCCGCGTTTTCCAGTAACCCTGGAGCACCCAATACCATTTATCTCGACTTCAATGGTTTCTTGGGAGCTTTTCGCTACGAGGAACTGGTAAAGCTTATCTTTTATACGACGGTTGAACGAAGCGTTACCGCTTCCTTTACGACGTTCGATATGGACGGTTCTGGATTGACATTGTCAGCGCAAGAGCGCCAAGCAATTGAACGTATATGGGCCATCGTCGCTGAGGATTACTCTCCATTCGACGTTAATGTGACGACCGTCCCACCTGATAACTCAACCTCCAATCTGCAGGTAGTAATAGGAACTATTGGAAACTCAAATCCATGGTTTCAAAATTCGCTAGGTTTCGGTGGGCTTAATTCGTTCAATAATGACTTTCCCAACATGGTATTTGTGGCTGCGGATCGTATTTTGTCTGGCAATGGCAACGTGGATTTCATTGGCCTTTCAGCCTCGCATGAAGCGGGTCATGCTTTCGGCTTAAGACATTCAAGCGTCGTAGCAAAGAACGCCGATGGAACCTGTTCGGTTATTCAAGAATACAATCCAGGCAATTCTGAAATTTCACCCATCATGGGCAATGGTTCCGGCCGCAGAACACTGTGGGCGAACGATGACTCTTGGCGTCCTCAACTCGGTGGAACCAAGCAATTTTATGAAAGTAAAAACGATATTTATAAACTGCGATACGTGCTCGGCGAGCGACAAACGGAACCAGAAGACCTGTCGCAACAAGGAAATACCGTCACGGGAAACGGTGTGATCTCTTACACTGAACAACATGACTATTGGTGGTTTGAAACTTGTGCCGGCGATGTCAGTTTCGATGTCACGGTGCCCGAAGGAATCAATAATCTGGACGTGAAAGTTAAAATCACTGATCAATGGGGAAATGTCAAAATCGACTGGGTCGCTCCATCGGATTCCTTCAATGCAACCATCCGCGGTCGCCTCAACGCGGGCTACTATCGATTGGTCATCAAGGGTAATGGTCTGTATGGCGATGTCGGCCAATACAAAGTTCAAGGCACTGTTCAAACGGACGCTTACATCGGACTTCGTCTAACCAATGCAAACCTGAAAGACGCTTCAGGTGCTGTCGATAGGTCCACGCAAGTTTCCTACATTGTTTATGGCTCCGATCGCTCCACCGTACTCGGATCGACTCAGTTAACAGGTCAGTGGCAGTTCACCAACGCCACACCTGACGGTTCGAGCGGTTCGACCTATGTACGCCTTAAAGTAAATCTCAATCAGACCAATATTTTCTATGTGGCCGCGTTCCATAATGGTGTTGCCTGCACAGATTTCGATGGTAACTCGCTTCAAGAGGTACGCATTTTCGTGGATCGTTTAGGTAAATTTGTCTGGCAACAACCGGGGGTTCTGACAGCAATCTACCCATCTCGATCCTCGCCTAACGGTTGGTATCGCGTGATGAGAACCAGCGTTTACGACGACTATCGGAGCCGAGATCAGTTTTAATGCCTAGGTGAGACGACAGAAGTAGGATGCGTCCATTCGCGGCATGCATACCGCTCGTTTCCTGCTCATGTTACTATGGGCAGACTCGAGCGGTTTTTTCATTCGCTTTCAACTCGATATTCAAAGGTATGCCGTGAATCGACTTTTTGCGGGCACCATTTTCGATGCTCCTCCACCTTGCGAAATTTGTAATCAACCCATCGCAGACTGCCACTGTTCCTGGCAGGCAAAGCAAGATTGGGAGAACAAAAAGAAACTCGAAAGCAAGCGACTTCCGCCCGAGAAACAAAGCTGTCGAGTTGTTTTGCAGAAGCGAAAAGGTGGTCGCGTTGCAACCGTGATTGAAGGCTTAACCCATGAAGAAACCGACCTCAATTTACTGTTCAAAAAACTTCAAGCGGCTTGTGGTACGGGCGGAACGGTCAAGTCCGAGGAAAACTTGTTGGAAATCCAAGGGGATCATGTCGCGCGGGTACAAAAGTTACTAATCGACATAGGATACAAAGTCAAAAAATAATAGAACGTCTACAAGCAACAAGCATGCTCTACCAGCAGAGTTATGTGCTGCCAGTCCTTCTAGCATACTCAGAGGGTGCCCACCCCATCATCCGCTTGAAGGTTGAGGAAAAGACGAAGGGATTTTGATAGCCGACGGCATTTGCGATCGATTGGATTTTTCGATTACCCTCGATCAATAATTCCGCGGCTTTGCGCATCCGTAGCCACATGAGCTGTTGTTGGGGCGATCGCCCTAGCTCCATTTGACACAATCGCTGAAAGTGTTTTTCGCTCAGACAGGTTTCTTGAGCTAGCTCTGAGATTTTCCAAGGGTAATCGAGTTGTTGGGATACCTTCTCCCAAGTCCTCCACAATCGAACATCCACTCTAATCGGAGCGGCGAATCGCTGGACATAACTGTGGATGATCCGTATCCAATGATCTTGATAGGGAGCGAGGCTGAAAATTTGTGCCTCAAGAAATAGCCCGCGCAGCGCATGTTCTAAAGGCCGACCATCGAAGCGGGCAAGAACCGGCGAATTCGCGCTGGCCATGGGCACTTGTCCTTCTGCCTCTTGATAGCGCACCCAGCAAAAATTCCAAGTTTTCCCTGGTGGTGTGTAAAACGCATGCAACGTTTTCGGAGGGAGCAAAAAGGCATGTCCGGGCTTCGATTGAACCCATTTCCCATCGACAAGGACACGCCCCTCCCCTGCTAGGGATGCCAAAAAGTAACTCCCTCCCAAATGAGTTCGCACAATGCGAAAGGGTGCAGGCATCCAGGCGGTTCCTGCGTGCAAAATCCGATATTGCGACAGATATTCGCAAATGGGCGCAGCGGCCAGCCAGGGGCGCCGATCACGATCATCTCCCCTCACCGCCCAGGTTTGGCAAGCCTCGCCTCGCACATCGGTTTCTCGCAGTTCTTTTCGATCTTTCCCTGGCATGCAACAGTTGTCCATCAAGAAAAGGTACCTGTACCAAGATACCTGTACCAAGATACCTGTACCAAGATAATTGTACCAAGATAATTGCACGGATGTCGTTTTTGGATAGGGTCTTGTCGTGTGGGACGATGGCTTTTTGGCAAAAACCTGTCAGAATGAGAGAAGGCAGTTGCCTGTTTCGCACGGTCCGAAACAAGGCCCAGCCAGCAGAAAAGCCAGCAGACAATTAAGCAGGCAGACAGATGAAAGCTTGCTCCCACCTCGATTTCTATGCTATGAGCCCAATCATCGATTTTTTGCAAGAAGGTGCTCGACTGAGCCGCACCGTTATCACGAGAGAATTCATGAAGAGTATCTGCGTACCAGCGTTAGCCAAGTTTGCACCTATCTTTTTTATCTTGGGTTTGCCCCAAACTCAACTTTTTTCTCAAGACGGCAAAACGGTTCATTTTTCTCGTGAGGTCCAGCCCCTTTTAGCCAAACGTTGCTTTGCATGTCACGGGCCTGATAAAGCCGAAGGCGGCCTGCGGATGACGTCAGCCGAAGGCTTCTCGACAACGCTTGATTCGGGCTCTAAAGGCCTTGTGCCGGGCAAGCCCCTAGAAAGCGAAATGATCAAACGTATCACTTCGACCGACCAGGACCTGCGGATGCCGCCGGAAGGAAAACCGCTTACTGCCGCGGAACAAGATTTACTCAGTCGCTGGATTTTAGAAGGGGGAAAGTATGAAAGCCATTGGGCCTTCCAACCGGTTGTCCGCCCAGAAATCCCCTCGGCAATCCAACAAGCCGCAAACGCCAGCGCTGTGAAATCCGACCAACCGATCGATCGCTTTATCGATGCCAAACTCAGCCAAGTCGGACTTTCGCGATCCGAGCCTGCAGATGCCCTCCATTTGCTACGGCGATTATACTACGATCTGATTGGTCTTCCTCCATCTCCTCAAGCAATGGAGCAATACCTTAAAGAATATCAGCTTGATCCCGATGCCGCTTACGAAAAGCAAGTCGATCAATTACTTGCATCCAATCATTATGGAGAAAAATGGGCTCGTCACTGGCTTGACATCGTCCGTTATGCGGAAACCAATAGTTTCGAACGCGATGGTCGCAAACCTCATGTGTGGCGGTATCGAGATTATGTGATTCGGTCGCTTAACGAAGGTAAGCCATACGACCAATTTTTGATGGAACAATTAGCGGGAGATGAGTTGCCGCAAATCACCAAAGAATCCCTGGTTGCAACCGGTTTTTATCGACTGGGAGTCTGGGATGATGAACCCGCCGACCGCGAACTAGCGATCTATGATGGCATGGATGACATCATCACAACCGTCGGGCAAGGCTTGTTGGGTCTGACAATTAATTGCAGTCGTTGTCATGATCATAAGATTGATCCGATCTCAACAGCCGAGTACTACGGCATGGTTGCCTTCTTTCGCAATGTGACTCCAAACGGCAATGGCCCACATGTAGAACGTCCCTTAATCGCTTCAGCCGAGGATCAAAAGAGATTTCAAGCCGCGATGGAATCGAGTAAAGAAAAGATGGACGCAATCCAGGCGCAATTGAGCGATCTGGAAAAACGCATCAAGGATCAGGTTCAAAGTGCCCAGTCGGATCAAGCCCCAACGTACGACCTCGATGATTTGGAATATCGCTTTTATCGAGATGATTTTAAACAGCTTCCCAACTTCGATGAATTAAAGCCCGAGACAGTCGCTAAGCTTCAACCCCCATTAATCGACATTCGCCCAGCAACTCGTCCAGATCATTTTGGTTTCGTCTTCGCCGGTACCTTGATTGTTCCCGAAGATGGCGAATATACCTTTGTGCTCGACTCGGATGACGGTTCGCGATTAACACTCAATGGCAAAGTGGTTATTGACCATGACGGAATTCATGGTGAAGGGCGTGCCAAAAGAACCGTTCTCCGCCTCACGAAAGGGCGTATCCCTCTAAGGCTTGATTATTTTCAGGGGTTATTTGGTAAAGGTTTGAATCTGCACTGGAGTGGTCCAGGCTTTCAGCGTCGCTCGCTGACATTTTCCGAGAAAATCTCTACGCTCGATATCAACCGATTGGTCGAAGCTCCTGAAGCTCACGGCATCGATAAAGAACTTGCGACCGAGTATCGCAAAATACATCGTCAGTTAGAGGATGCTAAACGAGTCAAGCCGTGGGATGAGTATGGTATGTGTGTCAGCGAGACAGGAACCTCTGCACCAGAAACCTTCATCCTCATGCGTGGCAGCCCGCAAGCGAAAGGCGACAAAGTAGAACCGATGTTTTTGTCGATTTTGGGAGAAGCTCAACCCCAAATCTTGGCAAATAACGATCGCAACACAACGGGCCGTCGGTTGGCGTTCGCCAAATGGGTCACTTCGCCCGAGAATCGGCTAACCAGTCGCGTGATCGTCAATCGCATCTGGCAACATATTTTTGGACGCGGCATCGTTCGCTCTCCAAACAACTTTGGACAACTCGGTGATATACCGACGCACCCAGAATTACTGGATTGGCTAGCCAGTGAGTTGGTGGCGAATGATTGGAAACTTAAACCGCTCACCAAAATGATGGTGATGTCACAAACCTACCGACAAAGTGTTGTGCCTTCGCCTCAAGCCCAACAGAAAGATCCGGTCAATGATTGGTTCAGTCATGCAAACATGAGGCGTCTTAGCGCCGAGGAGATCCGCGATTCTATTTTGGCTGCTACCGGAAAATTGAATTTGGAAATGTTTGGTCCAAGCATTTTTCCGGAGATATCTCGAGAAGTATTGGCCGGGCAAAGCGTGCCAGGTTCTGGCTGGGATAAAAGCTCTCCCGAACAGCAATACCGAAGAAGCGTCTACATTCACATCAAACGCTCTCTCGTTGTTCCGATGCTCTCCACGTTTGACTTTCCCGATACCGATACCAGTTGTGGAGCCCGTTTTATCACAGTCCAACCTGGTCAAGCTCTCAATATGCTCAACGGGGACTTTATCCATGAACAAGCGACTGCTTTCGCCAAACGCATTCGCGAAGAGGCGGGTTCCGATTTCGGTAATCAAGTTCAACTTGCGATTCAATGGGTACTGTCGCGACCAGCTACCGAAAAAGAAATGGAACATGCTAGAGATTTTATAAATAAACTGAAAGCAAAACATTCGCTCAGTGAGGAACAAGGCCTGAATACTTATTGCTTGTTCCTCTTCAATTTGAACGAGTTTATTTACCTCGATTAGCAATTCGTGAGCATTCCGTGCGGCTTGGATGTCCGTTAGTCCGAAAATGTCACTTTTGGATAGGTAGGGTTTGATATGGCAAATAACTTCTGTGGACGAACTCGCCGTGAGTTCTTGTGGCAAACGGGTGCTGGCTTCGGTGGTGTCGCTTTAGCAGGTCTTTTGTCACAAGATGGATTTTTCAGTTCGGCTGCTGAAGCTTCTGATTCTGTCGCAGGAACCAAACAGCCGCACTTTCCTCCGAAGGCTAAAAGTGTCATTTTTTTGTTTATGTATGGCGGACCAAGCCACATCGACACATTTGATTACAAGCCGCAGATGAAGGGTCGGGATAATCAAACGGTACAGGTCAAGACATTCGGTCGCGGCGGTCATCGCAATACGGGCCGCATCGTCGAACCTCGCTGGAACTTTAGTCAGTACGGTGAATGCGGAAAATGGGTCAGCGACCTGTTTCCTCATTTGGCAACCTGTGTCGATGATATTGCCTTCATTCACTCGATGACCGCCGACTCACCCATCCATGGCTCCGCCATGCTGATGATGAATTCAGGTCGAGTTCAAAGCGGGCATCCCAGTTTGGGCTCGTGGGTAAATTACGGACTGGGAAGCGTTAATGAAAATCTCCCTGGCTATGTTGTCATGCTGGACCCAACCGGCGGCCCCATTTCTGGTGCAAAAAACTGGTCGAGCGGTTATATGCCGGCAAGTTACCAAGGAACCATTTTTCGAACCAAGGGGGCACCGATTCTCGACCTGAAAGCTCGCGATGGAGTCACTCGTGAACTGCAACGGGATATACTGGATGCTCTCAAGGCCCAAAATCAAGAACATCTCGCTTCGCGAAATAATAACAGCGAACTTGCGTCTCGAATCGCAAGTTACGAATTAGCCTACAAAATGCAGGAGAGCGCACCCGAAGCAGTCCATATTGAGGACGAAACCGCAGACACACAAAAGCTCTATGGTCTCGATCAAGACCGCACCCGCGACTTTGGCGTCAAATGCCTGCTGGCTCGTCGTTTGGTCGAACGAGGCGTGCGATTCATTCAAATCTATTCGGGTGGTTCCCACAACGATGATAATTGGGATGCCCACAGCGATTTAAAGAAAAACCACGACTATCATGCCGGAAACACCGACCTACCAATCGCCGGATTGCTTAAGGATCTCAAGCAACGAGATATGCTTAAGGATACGCTCGTTGTCTGGGGTGGTGAGTTCGGTAGGCAACCCACCGCGGAATACGCAGAAGGAACCGGCCGCGACCACAATTCCTATGGCTTCACGATGTGGATGGCCGGCGGTGGAATCAAGGGTGGAACAAGCGTCGGCACTACCGATGAACTTGGTGCCGCTGCCGTCGATGATCCATTCCATGTAAAACGGTTGCACGCAACCGTCTTGAATCAACTTGGCATCGATCCCAATCGTTTGAGTTATTTCCATTCGGGCCTGGATCAAAAATTGGTCGGCGTCGAACATGTCGAACCGATCCATCAAGTTATTTCCTGATAGTTTGCATCGCGACCACGATCGCTCGTTCGACAAGCGTGAGTTCCCGTTGTGCGAAAGTCATTTGTTGCTCAAATCGATACCGTTTAAATCGATATGAGGAGAACTCACTACGCAATCTCTTTCATCGAAGAGATTGATGTAGACGACCTTAGCCTGCGCGGGAACCTGGCAAGCGACCGTTCGCGTGACGAGATCGATGGGAACATCCATCGATTTCCATTCCCTTTGTTGCCAAGCTCCACTCTGCTCCGTATATGCAAGCTCTGCTTTTTTAATGCCGACCTCTGCTTCATATTCAACTATTATTTTGTCACCCATCAGTTGACTGGACTTGATCTTTGGCAGCGGCTTGCCCCGATTCAAAATCGCATCGGCGAAGACGCGAATTTCCTCCGGATTCTCGCCAGCTGGACCATGACCATGAGGCATTCGGATGCGGAGACAGAGAGTTGTGGGGGCTGAAGCAGCAAGGCGATATGATTTCTGCCAGGAATCCATAGGATAAGCGAAATCATTGGTCCCGTTGACCCACAGGATCGGGATAGTTGCTTGGGGCAGATAATTCGCTGGATCCCACTGGCTCAGCCATAATTTCGCTTTTTCAGGACCAAGCTTTTCAAATCGAGGTAACCACACAGAATTATCTCCGAGATATCCACAACCATAGACGGGGGATGCGAACCGGAAGCGATCATCGACACCAGCGACGATCGATGTCAGATATCCTCCCCAACTGATTCCTGTGACTCCGATGCGATCTGCATCCACTTCCGGAAAAGATCGAATCAATGAATGAGCGAGGATAGCATTGCTGATCGCATGATAGGTCCATTGATCCGTTGGATTCTCGTCGAGTTGATCGAAGGAAGCGTCCCAGCCAGGAGGTCCTCCTGGCTCATCTCGCTTCCAATTTCCATAACTTCCTACAGGTATACAGCCACAAAGGTCCATGGCAATGGCCGCATAACCTCTGTCATTCCAAACTTTCACCCATCTTGCGAAAGCTGTTCCTCCACCACCATGGATCAGCACCATAGCAGGTAGCTTCTCTCGCGATTGCTGCGGGCGCGTTGGCTCGCCATAGTAGGCGAATACTCGGGTCGGCTTGCCGTGATACGTGGGGCCTTCAAAAAAGATCGACTTCACTCCCTGTTCCGCTGCAAGCTCGGTCTGCTCCCATTTCGGTGGAGCCAGCAGTTCTTTCCGATTCCAGGGATTCAGAGTTGCTTGCGCCGTGCTCGGTGATTGTGGGACCTGTTCAGCGGTTGCTGCCAGTTCCTTGAAAAATGCAACCGTCAATTCGCCAGCGAAACTGGGATACTCATGCGCTCCGTCATGCACAACTTCAATCCATGGAAGCTGATCTTTCGTGGAATACTTTTTGCCGAATTTCTGCCAATCAACGGGCTCCCCAGCCACGCCCATCGTACGTCGAATCACCGCCATATTCCGCTCCTGCCATGCGAAGCGGACCAGTGGATCTTGGGTGCCAGCAATGTGCATTGCGCTTCTGGGCTTTAACTGCGCTGCGTCCCGCAGCATCGCTGCACAAGGTGCAAAACCGGATAAAACTTCGGCCCTTTTCAGCCACAGCAAATAGGTGAATCCGCCGCCATTGGAATGCCCCATCGCATAAAGACATTTATCGTTGAGCGAATATTTCGATCGCAACTCTTTCAGCAATGCATCAAAAAACTTCAAATCGCGATCGCCTTGCTCACCCGCGGAATGTTGCCAACCATTTTTGCGTCCTTCACGATCCGTAAGCCGACCCGGAGTCGGCAGCCCCTGCATGTATACTACGATCGCCTCAGGCCAAAATTCGTGAATCCGGAAACTGCGAGAAGCCTGTCGCATGTTGCCACCATGGCCGTGAAAACAAAACACGACCGGCAGCGGCTGATCCACTTTCTCTGGGACATAGACCAAAGCCTCGCGGTTGACAGAGTCGACTTGAATCGTCGTAACGGTGGAAGTCGAACCAAGCGCAGCCGCCAAAAGCATCGTAGCAAACCACATCGAATTTCCTCCCAAAGAATCTTTCAATCGCTCATACGCCGACATTCTGGTCATTGCGCAGTACTCGACTCAAGTAGGACAATAGAAAACTTTCGCAAGCGAGCCGATTATTTTTTATTGGATAGCCTGAGCGCTATTTAGAAATCCAACGAAACAGACTTATAGGAGTGAGGCTGCTAGCAGCCATTGTCATTTCGACGCAGCGCATTTCGACGCAGCGACAGAGCAAAAGACTTTGGTGCGAGTAGAAGCATTCGCCAATGCCTTGGCAATGCAAGAAGAGATGAATGAATTGAGTTATGGCTTGGGTAACGAAAAGAAGTCGTTAGGTGTTTCGAGCTTTTTCTCTTCCGGTACCGACCACCAATTGAAAAGTCCCCAGCTTGAAGTACTGGTATCGGCAGATCCTCGAGATGAATAACCACCATTGAAGCCAGACTCCACTGACGATTTGGAACCGCTGGGTGTGGAAGCAAATGGATTAAGCATTTTCGAGGTATTCTTCCACCATCTTCGGGTACTTCGATTCCAGTTGCTCATCGTGGAGGAATTGGAGGATCGGGAGGATGTTTTTTCAGAAGATTTCATCCAACTTGGCCAAGAGAGCGTGGGCCAAGACATGGATGGAGCTTGCCATTGAGGTTTGGGGACTTTCGGCCACTGCCATGCGGATGATTTGGACTCTTCCATTTTGGGCATGGATGTATTCGGACCGGGAGTGACGGGCCTTCCGGAGAAATCGCTATACTTTTCGGCTGATGCCTCTCCGCTATCTCCGGTACCAATACCGAAGGGATTCCACCAACTGCGCGTCGCACTTTCCTGGGCCACTGCGAAGTGCACTGGAGTGACCAGAAAACCTACCAGGATGATCAGCGTTGTTTTCATTGGATATTTTTGTGCGCACATTGCAGCAAACTCCATCACAATTTCGACCACATCGTTGGGGTTATGTCAAATCGATTCACTGCTGTCCAGATCGTTTTTCATGTACCGATCCCGCATACGATTGGTCTTCTAGTTTTGGTACGCGGATGCTATCTTGCACAAGGTTCATCCGTCGATATTTTTCCCTCCGCCGTCAATCGCTGCAGATTTGATAGCAAAATATCTCGCATCAGAGCAAGGAAGCGTGCCAATGATTCCCTCGCGAGTTCTCGTTTGTCGCTTGAGCGCTATTGGCGATTGTATTGAGACATGGCCGATGGTGACCACTCTGAAACGATTTGCTCCTGAGTGCGAAATTCATTGGGTTGTCGATTGTGGGGTCGACAGTTTATTGCGTGAGCACGCTTGCATCGACCATGTGATTCGCTTGCCCAAGGGATGGTTAAAACGCCCAAGTTTGCTTTGGCAAGTAAGAACGCAGTTGCGGGATTACTCGATTGACGTCGCCATCGATCCGCAAGGCCTGACCAAGAGTGCCATTATTTCTTGGTTGAGTGGGGCGAGCCAACGTATCGGTTTTGCGCCGCCGGTTTCCAAAGAAATCGCTCCTTGGCTTTACACAGAAACTATTGCACCTCAGCGCACGCACTTGGTGGACCGACAACTCGAACTGCTTACGCCACTAGGTATTCGGGGCGAGAGCGTCGATTTCGGCTTCTCTCCGGACGACTCCGCACGCAAATGGTGGCAGCAAGCCAGCACGGCTCTTGGACTGAAACAATCCTATGTGGTGATCAATGCGGGGGCTGGTTGGGAAAGCCGCATATGGGACCTACAGCGCTACGGAGAGGTGGCTAAATACTTGCACGCCCAGGGAGTAACGCCACTGATCCTATGGGGTGGAAACAGTGAGTTGAAAATGGCCCATGAGATTATCAAAGCCAGTGGGCAAGTCGCCGTGCTGGCACCAGAAACCAATCTATCCCAATTGGCTGCGGTTCTTGCCGAGAGCCGCTTCTATGTGGGCTCTGAATCAGGTCCGCTGCATTTAGCTGCTGCGTTGGGGACTTTATGTGTTTCGCTCCATGGTCCTACATTGGCTGAACGCAGCGGCCCATATGGCAAGGGGCATTTAATGATCCAGCGGCAATATGATCCCATAGCAAGAAAAACCGCTGGCAACGAAGCTTTGCTAAAGATCAGCGTGGGCGATGTCATCGATCGCTGCGAAATTGCTCTGTCGCGCACCCAATCCGATCGCTCCCGCGCCGCTTAGAGCTTTATCCGAAAACCGTTGCCCGCATGAGCTTTGGACGTAGTTTTCGCGACGCGTGCGACCGACGACAGGTTGAATTTTGGATGCACGACGCACACGCGTCTAACGCCAGCGGCTAATGACTGCCGCAGACGCCAACGGTTGATGATTGCGCTTGCTGCTTGAGGTTTATTAAGCGACGGGAATACTTACTCCAAGATCATCTCATCGACAGACATTCCCGATGGGATCATGGGAAGCACATGCTCTTGGTAAGGCACTTCGACATCGAGTACGAAGGGGCCTGGGTAGGCGAGCATTTCTTCCAAAGCTCCCACCAAATCGGCCTTATGTCGGACTGTTGCTCCGCCGCAGCCAAAACCTTTCGCGATTTGAACAAAGTCGGGATAACGCGACTGCACGTACGAATGTCGTACGCTGCAACCGGTGCCACTTGCTTCTTCGTGATCGATAGGACCTAGGTACGTATGAGCACGATTGCTTCCCATGAAGCGATCTTCCCATTGAACGACCATACCGAGATGCTGGTTGTTCAATAGCAACACCTTCACAGGCAATTTTTCACAGTGACAGGTTGCCAATTCTTGGATGTTCATTTGGAAACTGCCGTCACCATCGATATCGATCACCACCGCGTTAGGATGTGCGGCCTGCACTCCCATGGCAGCAGGGAGTCCGAAACCCATCGTCCCTAAGCCAGAACTGGAATGCCAAGTCCTTGGCTTGCGGAACTTGAAAAACTGGGCAGCCCACATCTGATGCTGACCGACGCCAACCGTGACGAAGGTTTCTCGATCAGCGGTCAAATCCGAGAGAGCCTGAATCGCATGCTGCTGAACGATTCCCTCAAAATTCTGATCGTAATGGAACGGATATTTTTCTTTCAGTTCTTTGCAGTGCTTGACCCAAGCCGTTATATCTTCCGGCGCTTCCACAATGGCGTTCAGTCGCTGCAGCGCATATTTTACATCGCTGCAGATAGGAATGTGGGCAGTTTTATTTTTGTTGATTTCCGAAGCATCGATATCGATGTGCACAATCTTCGCATGCTTCGCGAACGATTCGACACGCCCCGTGACTCGGTCGTCGAAACGAACACCGAGAGCAATGAGCAAATCGCAGTCGCGAACGGCATAGTTGGCATAAGCACTGCCGTGCATCCCCAACATATCCAGTGACAGTTCTGCATCACCTGGATAAATTCCCAAACCCATCACCGTCATTGTGATTGGAATACCGGTGAGTCGAACTAGTTCTCTCAACTCTTCCGACGCTTCGCTGGAAATGATGCCACCCCCGGCGTAAAGCACCGGCCGTTTGGCATGCTTGATGGCGGCCGCGACTTGTCGAATCTGTTCATCGCGAGCGAGCGGACGGGTAACGCGATACCCAGGCAGATTCATCGGGACCTCCCAATCCACTTCGCAGCGATCGAGTTGGACATCCTTGGGCATATCGATGATGACAGGCCCTGGGCGTCCGGTTGTCGCGATATGGAACGCCTCTTTCATGATGCGAGGCAAATCATCCACTCGGGTCACCAAATAGTGGTGCTTGGTGATACCGCGGCACACTTCGATGATCGGTGTTTCTTGAAAGGCATCCGTACCTATAGCTCGCGTTGGAACTTGACCTGTGATCGCGATCAGGGGAACACTATCGAGTTTAGCATCAGCGATGGCGGTGACCAAATTCGTAGCGCCAGGTCCGCTGGTCGCCATGACCACTCCAGGCTTGCCCGTCGACCGTGCATATCCTTGGGCCGCAAAAGCTCCACCCTGCTCGTGGCGAGGTAAAATCGTCCGCAAATATTTGGAGTAACGTGTCAGCGATTGATGCATCGGCATGCTACAACCACCGGGATAGGCAAACAACACTTCCACGCCGTGATCCACCAAGGACTGAACCAGAATATCTGCCCCGGTCATGACCTTCGTAGTACGACTTATTTGACTGCTCGCCATTTCTTAAAATACCTCCTAATGAATTCTGTCTGATCTCTGCGGTCTTAGAGCCTATCAGAAAACCCCTACAACCGCGGCTAACGCCAAGTCGGCTAATGGCTTTCTTATGGTCACTAATCTCTGCGGACTTATTGGCACGGTTTATCCGGCCTTTGATCGCGTAACGAAACTCTCATCCGAAAACTCTGCACCCACCCTACTCTGCACCCACCCTACTCTGCACCCACCCTCCTCTGCACCCACCCTACTTTACCCACCACCCTTATCTGCACTCCAGTGGTGTGCGATCGGCACTCCATCACCGCAGGGTCCTATATTTTCGCTGGTTTTCGAGGATGCTCAAGTCAAAAACGTCTGGCAAACTGCTCGGAGAGCTAAAAAAACAACTTATTCACATAATTTTCCGGAGTTTACCGCCCTTGTCCCCCGCTATTAACTCAACTCCGCTGTAGCGAGTCGGGTTATTGGCGTTAAACAGACCTTTTACTGCACAAAAAATAAGAAACTATATGTCCATGTTCTAATTACGTGATTCCTGATCGACTTGGCCTCTGTTTCCGCACAGAAGCCGCGCGCTGATGTGGTTGTCGGATTTTTCGACCCATCAGTGCAAGGATTAGGACTTTGGCCGCTGCAACTGGTTCAGTCATTACCATTGCGCTAGCGATCTGTCCCGGGGATCGACATTCGCCAGCTGCGCCGACTTAATTGCGGTGACATAATCCGCATAGCCCCTACGTCTTTCACAATTTATGAGCTAAGTTCGATTGTCTCCAAGCTTCTTCCCCGCACAGTTTTCAGGATCGAAAGGTTAGGCCAATTCGGTAGCGTTTTGCTGAGCGTTGTCCCAGACATGCAAGAGTCCATATTTAACTGGGTTAATTCCATTTCGTATCAACTTCCAAATGATGCGGTGGTATGTTTGCATGACTTTCAGGATCAACCCCAAGCGTGAAGGAGAAGGATTCGGCCTATTATGCTCATGCGTCACCCCCATCCCCAGCTACAATTTTCGTATCAGCTTCCCTACGGAGCGGTCGTGAATGAGCGGGGCGTACAATTTGTTGTGTTTAGTCGTTCTGCAACTGCCATGCGTTTGTTGCTGTACGATCGCGTAGAAGATCGTGAACCGACCGAAGTTATCGAATTCAATCGAGATACGGATCGATGGGGTGATATCTGGAGCGTGTTCGTTCCAGGTGCTGCTTCAGGCCAATTGTATCATTTTCAAGCGAACGGCCCATACGATCCTGAATCGGGCCAATGGTTTGATGGCAATGCGCGTTTGATTGATCCGTTTGCGAAAGCTCTTGCGGGCTGCTTTCAGCGCAGCACCGATGGAGTGATTCGTCCACCCAAATGCGTCGTAGTTGATGACTATTTTGATTGGGAAGGTGACCGGCATTTGCGCCGTCCACTCTCCGACACCATCATTTATGAAATGCATGTTCGCGGCTTTACGAAAAGCAAAACGGCTCGCATTAAAAATCCTGGCACTTACCTCGGCGTTATCGAAAAGATTCCTTACCTAAAGAGTTTAGGTATCACTGCGGTCGAATGGATGCCGGTTCATGAATTTCCCATATTTGATATTCACGGCAACAAGCCCGAGAGGCCAAATTATTGGGGCTATGATCCCATGGCCTTCTTCGCTCCTCATCGCGGTTATGCGACAAGCCATGAGCCAGGCGCACAGGTTCGCGAATTTAAACAAATGGTCAAAGCGCTTCATCAGGAGGGAATTGAAGTCATCCTGGATGTGGTTTTCAACCATACCTGCGAAGGGAACGAACATGGTCCTGTGCTCTCTTTCAAGGGATTAGAGAATCAGGTCTATTACATTCTCAACAGCGGAGGTAGTCACTACAGCAATTACAGCGGTTGTGGAAATACGTTCAACGGAAATCATCCGATTGGCCGCGAATTAATTTTTCACTGCCTGCGGCATTGGGTTCACAATTATCACGTCGATGGCTTCCGCTTTGACCTTGCTTCCATTCTCAGTCGCGACCGGCATGGTAACTTGATGCCTAATCCACCGCTGGTGGAGATGATCGCCGAAGATCCGATGTTAGCCGATACCAAGATTATCGCTGAAGCGTGGGACGCCGCCGGCGCCTATCAAGTGGGTTCGTTTGGCGATTTGCGCTGGGCGGAATGGAATGGTCGATACCGCGATGATGTTCGTCGCTATTGGCGTGGCGATTATGGGCTCACCGGAGCGTTTGCCACGCGTCTGGCAGGCTCCTCCGATTTATATGAGCATGCCGGCCGCGCACCGTTCTGTAGCATCAATTTTATAACCTCGCACGATGGCTTCACGCTCAACGATTTAGTGAGCTACAAAGACAAACATAACGAGGCGAATGGCGAGGGGAATCGAGATGGTGATAACCATAATTGCAGCGATAACTATGGTGTGGAAGGTCCTTCACGCAAGAAGTCGGTCGAGCAATTAAGGTTGCGTCAAATCAAGAATATGATTACCACCCTGATGCTCAGTCAAGGTGTACCGATGCTTGTCATGGGGGATGAAGTTCGACGCACACAGCGAGGAAATAATAACGCCTACTGCCAAGATAACGAAATCTCTTGGTTCAACTGGGGGTTGGTCAAACGCAATGAGGATCTGCTCCATTTCGTGAAGGGTGCAATCAAGATTCGGCGTGATCAACCGAGCCTGAGACGGACTCGATTTCTGGCAGGCAATCCAAGAGACCACCGCGGCGTACCAGATGTCGCTTGGTACAATATCCACGGATATCCTTTAAACTGGGATCACACCGATGGATCGCTCATGGTCTGGTTGACAGCACCACCTCTGCATGAGGATCCGAAGGGACTCGGTCGGGATTTCTTGATGCTCTTCAACTCATCCGCTGATACGAAGACCTTTACAATTCCAGATCATTTGCGAGGCAATCGACTGCAACTGGTGATCGACACCAGCGCTGACTCGCCCAATGATATTTTCCCTGATTTTGAAGGCCCATCTTTGATCTCGCGAAATGTCGATTTGGTCTACAAGAGCCTTAAGGTTTTTGTCTCCGATAAGGCTTAATTCAACCGATGGGGTGTTCGTACGTGCGAACGCCCCATTTTTTGTTTTCTTGGACTTTCTCATCGAATTTATCGTAATTCTTGACAGATTCGCTGACGACGCTCATCTAGGCTTGTTTTCCCTAAGCTAAAATATTCTCGCTGCGCTTCACCACGATTTTGGCGAGGAACCCATGGGAACAACAAGCTTTGGACGCTCGTCCCTCTTTCTTTTGTTGCTGATCTGGTCGAGTTCCGCGAGCGCTCAAGACGAGCGAATACCTGAGTCTTTGAAGGCTTGGAAGGATTGGGTTTTGTGGGATGGACCCCCGCAAGATGTCCCTCGCTCTTACAACGATACCAATACATCGCTTCCCATCTGGCCTTCCACTCTCTCGATCCAGGTTCAAGGCAACAGTGCAACCTGGACGCTCTCGGTGCAAGTTTTTCGCAAATCTTCGATGCAACTTCCCGGTGATCAAGATTCCTGGCCACGCAATGTCCGGGCCAGCACAAAAATTCCCAGCCCAAGTTCATCCGATTCCAACGGTAACCCAACCGATAAAGAGAAATCGCCACCGACGCTGATCGACGTACCGTTGGTCGTCTTGCCTAAGGATGGCGTCCCTGTCGTGGAACTCGACCCGGGTAGCTATTCGCTCGCGGGCGAATTTCAATGGGCCAATGCGGCTGCCAAAGTCTCCATTCCACGCACGATCGGTATCGTCGAATTGAAACTCGATGGCAACGACGTTCCCTTCCCCAATTGGGACTCAAGCGGCTTCCTTTGGCTGAGTCGTTCGCAGACCGAAACCGCAGAGCAAAATCGAATCTCCGTAAAAGTTTATCGCTACCTTGAAGATGGTATTCCCACGTGGCTCCATACACAGGTCGAACTGAGCGTATCAGGCAAGAATCGAGAAGAGGATCTCGGTCATCTGTTACCAGAAGGCTGGACGTTAGCTCAGCTTGAAAGTTCCATTCCCGTCGCGATCGACGAACAGGGACGCACAAAAGTACAAGTAAGGCCAGGTAATTGGACGGTTACTTTGCATGCTTTCCGCGTAGCGCCGCTGAGCGAATTTCGTTTCGCGCCTGGTACGACACCGGCGGTTGACATCGAACTGATCGGTCTCAAAACGGCGCCCGAGTTTCGAATGATTGAATTTCAAGGTCTTCAATCGATCGACGTGCAGCAGACAACATATCCGGAGAATTGGCGGAATCTTCCTGTGTTTCAATGGAGCGTTGCGACTCCTTTCACCATCGTTGAGAAAATGCGCGGCATGGGTGATCTTAAGCCAGCCGGCCTCAGTATCACCCGTCAGTTCTGGCTCGACGATGATGGTCGCGGCCTCACCTATCGAGACGCTCTTGGAGGGCGCTTGCAACAATCGTGGCGTTTAGATGCAGCCCCCGATCATGAATTGGGCGCTGTTCGAATCAACAATGAACGTCAACTCATCACCGCAAATCCGCTCGACGGGACGCCCGGCGTTGAGGTAAGAAGTCGAAATCCAAACATCGTGGCTCTTGGACGAATCGAAAAAGCGACCGATATACCTGCTACGGGCTGGAAAGCTGATGTCGATCGACTCGATATGCAGATCTCACTTCCTCCTGGATGGCGAGTGTGGGCCATTTTGGGCGTTGATAATGTCGAAGGGGATTGGATAACTGCGTGGACCCTCATGGATCTCTTTCTGTTGCTGATTTTCTCTCTAGCAATCTATCGACTTTACGGAATACCCGCAGGCCTATTGGCACTGTTCGCAATGGGACTCAGTTACCATGAACCGGATTCTCCTCGTTGGACGTGGCTGATGCTACTAATACCTCTGGCCCTCTTAAAAGTATTGCCAGCAGGAACTGGCCAGAAGATTGTGCAAACCTTAAAGGGCTTGGCGATCGCAGTGCTTCTGCTATTTCTTGTCCCCTTCATTGCCAAACAAATTGAATTCGCCATTTATCCACAACTCGAAGCATCCCAAAGTCGATATGGCGATCGATCGACTTGGTTCTGGGCGGGTAGAACCTATGAAACCATTTCCTATGAACAACAGACCGCGAATGCTCCGGCAGACCTTTACGCACCCGGTTCCGAATGGGCCGCCAATTCGGCCCCATTAAGCGAACCAATGCTCCAGGAAGCTAAACCTCAGCAACTGCAACCTCAAATCGCTCAACCACCTTCAGCATTCTCCAAACAAGCCAGCAACTTGAAGATCGATCCTGCCGCTCGGACTCAAACCGGCCCAGCTCGCCCTGACTGGCAAGCCAATACGGTGCACTGCTATTGGGATGGTCCCGTATCGCCGGAGCAACGTGTGCAACCGATTTATCTCTCGCGCAACGTGAATCGCTGGCTGGCTGTTCTCAGAAGTCTTTTGCTGATCCTGCTGCTCGCTACGGTAACCAGCGAGCGCAAGTTATTTGGTCGACTTTTGGAAAATCTAAAAAGCAAAAAGAACTCCGTTTCCCCAAAGCTCGCAGTATGGCTAATCGCTTGTTCGACTCTGTTTACCTGCAGCAGCGCGACCTACGCCCAGTTTCCAGATTCAACATTGCTTGAGCAACTTAGAGAACGCCTATCTAAACCGTCCTCTGATCTACCGCAAAAGGCAGATATTGCTGATTTAAACATTAAGATTCAAGACAATCGTATTACTATGCAATTGGAGATCCACGCTGCAGAAAGGGTCGCCGTACCACTCCCTGGCAAGTTTCCGGCATGGGCTCCGCGCACGCTGGCGTGGGCCAACAATCCGAACTCCAATGCAACGGATGCCTTCAGCCCTCAAGTTTCTCGAACTGAAGATGGAATCTTATGGTTACTCGTGGAACCAGGTGTTAAGACGGTTGTTCTGGAAGGCTTATTGCCTGACAACAATGAGTGGGTTCTCGGCTTCTCGCTCAACCCGCGCTCTATCTCGATCGATGCGCCTCAGTGGCAGATTGTCGGATTGCAGGGAAATAAAGCGCCGGGTAATCAACTTTTCTTCACCCGCGTGGAAAAAGGAAACGAACAGGCCGCTAAGTTCGATCAACGCATTTTCAAACCCGTGGTCCAAGTGGAACGCCGCGTCGAATTGGGCTTGATCTGGAAAGTTTACACCACCGTCAAGCGTCTCTCGGCAACCGGCAAAGCGATATCGCTCAATGTTCCTCTATTGAACGAGGAACGCGTTGTCACTTCGAGCATCGATACTTCCAACCTTCAGATTGAAGTCAATTTAGAACCGGACCAATCTTCCTACGAATGGGAAAGTGAATTGCCCATCACCGATCTTCTTGAATGGGAAGCCAAAGCCAATGATCTCTACGTGGAGCGATGGATTTTGGAAAGCTCTCCGGTATGGAATGTGGAAATGACCGGTACTTCGCCCGTGTATGAAGCCAGCAACTTCAATCTTTTGCCAGTATGGCAGGTTTGGCCAGGCGAAAAAGTTTCCTTGAAGGTCAAACGCCCGACTGCAATTTCTGGGGATACACTGACCGTTCAAAAACTGACCCGCTCACTCGAACTTGGTTCCCGTCAACGGGTTACCCGACTTGATCTTAATGTCGAATCGAGTTTGGGAGGAGACTTTCGAATTGCCTTATCTCCAGATGAGGAAATCAATGAGTTAAAGGTCAACCAGAGAGTTCAACCTGCGCGGCGCGATGGCAATGATCTGATTATCTCGCTGGAACCAGGTGTTCAAAAAATCCAACTGTCGCTGGAATCTAAGCAGATTCTGGGCTTTAAAGCTCAAAGTGCTTCTATGACACTTCCAGTCAAGTCAGCCAATATTGAAACGTCGATCGAAATCCCGAACAATCGCTGGATTCTATGGGCTCAAGGCCCGCTTCGCGGTCCCGCGGTCAGGCTCTGGATATTCTTGGCATCTGCCATCGTACTGGCAGGAGTCTTGTATTTGAGAGGCAATTCACCGCTAAAGTCCTATGAATGGCTGCTCTTAGCGATCGGTCTAACACAGTTGCACGCAATATTTGGACTCATCGTCGTCGCTTGGCTTTACCTCTTGCATTGGCGGCAAACACACACCATGCAGACACTGAATGCTTGGTCCTTTAATCTCCTGCAAATTCTCATTGTCGCTTTGACAGTCGTGGCCTTGACGATCCTGATCGGAGTCGTCGGGAAGGGACTGTTGGGAGAACCCGAAATGTTTATCCGCGGCAATGGTTCCTATGCTAACCATTTGGTTTGGTTCGAACCTCAATCGGAACCTTCGCTATCTCAACCATTTGTGCTCACCATTTCGCTCTGGTACTACCGCTTGTTTATGTTGCTCTGGGCACTATGGCTCGCCTCGGCGCTGCTTCGCTGGCTTATTGCAGGTTGGAAATCCTTTAGTCACGGCGGTCGCTGGCATTTGGGAAAGAAAAAGCCCGTGGTCGCTACAATCGTCGATACCGAAAGCGATCCCGCCTAATCACACAACCGTCGCATCCAATACTCGACACCATGCCAACCCTTGCGATCCATCCAACGCAAAAACAGGTAGCACAACAAGACGAATACGAATACTAAAGGGAATGAATACTGAAGCGTCATCGCTTTACCCCAGTAGTAGGTTGGCTCTTGTCCCATCCAGATGCCATAAATCCATAATGGCCAAAGGTGAACGACATGATGCAAAATGTAGATAGTAAGCGAATGACGGCTCATCGTTTCAGTGAACGTGAAGATTCCATTGGTCTTATTCATTCTTTCGTTATGATCGAGCCAACGATGCAAAGTCGCCAAGCAGACTAGCGTCATCCCAATCGTACCGGATAGGTAGGCTAATGACGGAGGAAACATTCGCCAAGCGTCGGCGGGATCAAAGATCAATGCACTGGGCATGTAAGAGTGCAGCGCGACCAGCAAAATACTGATGGCGATCAAGCCCATACCAATCAGAGCGACTTTCGTCGTTTCGACTTTTCGGAGCTGTTTGCTGTCCAGCATGTAGTTGCCGATTGTAAAACCAATGATGGGTAATGCCAGCCATGGCACCAGCGGAAAATAGCCCGTAAATAGATAACCGATCGCTAAGTCGATCCAAGTCAAGTCAACTTGAAAGTAGCCATCCGTCCAATATTCCTCGTATCCAACCGCTTTTTGAAAGATCGGTGACAAGATACATAAAAAACCAGCGATGATTAAAGCGATCGGCGGGGGTGCAATTCGAATCCAATTCAAAACCAGAATCGCGCTTCCGATATACGTGAGAACATCCCAATTGAATAACTCCTCGGGAAGCCATACGAAGAAATTTAAAATAAAACCGATGCCAATTAAAAAGAGGCCTCGACGTATGGTGATTTTGGAAATCTCTTCTTGAGAGCGTTTTTTATTGTCTTTACCTCGAAGCCAAAGGGAATAGCTCACCCCGGAAAGAAAGGCGAAAAATGGAGCCCCAAATCCCGTGGGGGACCAATTTGAAACCCCCGACAGATTCTCCATAAAATGCACCATCACCATCAAAACAATAGCGATAGTTCTCAAGATATCAATCGACAAATAACGCATCGAATCATGTTCCCGTCGTGGTGCTAGGAAGATAATCGATGATCGTTAGGATCGTCTGCACTGCTAACAATAGAATGATAATCCATTCCAAAATATTGCCCGATCGAGTCAACATGTAGTCGCTCGAACGTTGCCCACACATTTCATAAACACGTTGAAAGATATCGAGTTGTCGCTCAAGAACATCCAAGCGATCCTCTTGTCGCAATCTTTCTTTGAGCCGCTCATGTAACTGGCTTTCAAGCGTCGGCGGATATTGCGCGGGCTGCACAATCAGCGGTATCAGTCGAGAGAGTTTCGCTTGAAGACCAATCGCTTTTTGAAATCTAATTGCCAAGTCAGCGCGGTCGCGAACGTTGGCCTCGCGAAACGTGAAAGCTGTCGGGACATCACCTTCCAGCGTGTCCCAACTGTTATTCACACATCGCTCCAGCCCAACCAACTCCCGCTCAGCAAATGCGAATTCTAGCGCTGCCCGGCGCACCGAGTCCAGGCGATCGTGCGGGGCTCGTATGGCAACCCGTCCATTGCCCCAACAAATGTCGATCCCGTGTAATGAAATCAATGTTGCACGAATCGTCGGCCTGGACAGACCAGAGTCACACCAGTTTTTAGCGAAACCAAACCACGGATCCTCATCTATCTTTCCGTTAGGCTCGGCGATCAACATTTCTAGGTCGATCGCCAATTCCTGACGATCATCCCCCGCAGTTACTCCGTCGGCACGAATCGGAGGCTCCACGATACATGCGCACCAAGCTTCATTTCCGACCAAGCGATGAAGAACCTTCCGGTCCTTGCCATCTCCTTGGACGAACTGAATCCATTCAATTCGATGTACGGACGAACTCTCTGCTGTCATGAAATCACCGTTTGTAATGCATACTTTGCTTGATTCGTTTCGCTATCAATAACACTCTTCACGCAGTTCCGTATCCCCAAAGAACTCGCGTTATTGTTTTGCGGTTGCATCAAATTCGCCGTGATCCAACCGGCGACGTATTCGGCGGAATCCAAGACGCCATTCAATGTCGAATCGAACAGATAGTCACCCACAAAAAAGAGATTGGCATGCTCAATCGGCTCGGGACAATGTCGAATAGAAAGTGCTGGAGCTCGCTGGCCGCCTGGGAGAGCGTTGACCGCTTTCACCCAGCGTTTTACGATTCCCTCTTTGAGCAAATTTTTTCCGATGGCGAGTTCATGGGGCAAAGATTGAAGGGCCATCTCAATCAATACCTCATCCGATAGCAAGCTCATTTGTTCGGCAGCATCTCCACCGATCAACCAGCCAAGAATACCCATTTCAATACCTGGCTGTCGCACACTTTCGTCATACAGGCAGCAACCTCCGAACTGGTCCAGCATGCAAAAGGATTCCTTGAGCCAATGCCTCCAGAACGGTCGCTCAAAGAGCAGTGTCATTCGTAAATAATGTGCTGGATGATTGTAGTATTCAAAATGTTGACGCACCGCGGGTTGCAATAGATTTCCGGAATACGAAACCGAATTGAGATGATTATGAGGTAGCGCGACAACCACATAATCGAATTCTTCTAAATCGCGTTGATCCTGACAAACCGATTCGATTGCAAGAGTACCGTTTTTGGTTTTGAAAATTGCTTCTGCACTGCTGTTGAGTCGGATATCTACATCGATACGCCGAATCAACTCATGAATCAATCGCTCATTTCCTCCTTCGATGCAGTACAGCTCCATGTACTTTGAGTCATTCATGAGATAGTTTTGCAAGCCGTAGGTCGTGCTCGTCAACCGCGGCTCCGTAGCTAGATCGCTATGAATCAAGGTTTGGATGTAACGCTGCACCACCGGCGATGCGAACAATTCCAAAAACGGCATGAAACCAGTTGTCGCCAACAGCGATGGCAATCCATCAGGATGATCGGCGGCATAAAATTCTTGTGGTAATATGTAATCCTGCGCGCGCCGATGAAATTCGAGCAGATTCTTGTATTCCTGTTCGCCATAGACCTCACGAAAATCGGTTGTGTTTCCAATCCATCTTCCATCGATGATAACTCCAACACCTTGCATCGACTGTGTGGGTAATCCCAACTCTTCGACCAATTCACGCAACGAATCGCTACCATTGATCGAATAATCGTATAGTTCGGCAGCACCTAATTCGTACGTGATATCCGCCGTCTTGAATTTCTCTGTCTGCACCTTTCCACCCAAACGATTGGATGCTTCCAATAAGGTAATGGAGATCGGGCAATTTGCATATTTTTGGAGGAAGTAAGCGGCCATCAGTCCCCCTGGCCCGCCACCCACAATTCCGATTCGACATCGTCGCATAAATCACTCAAGTTTAAATCCGCGAACAGTTTCGCATTACGACACGATTCTTCGTGCCAAAAAACCGAGGCTGGAGCCAGCGGTTGATCGCGTTTATCCGTTCCCTTGAGAAGCTTACTGGCCATCTCTTAAGCGGAGATTAAGAGCCTATCCGAAAACCCTGAATTCCGCGATCAAAGCCAAGGCGACCAACGCTCCATGGCTTCTCCTTAGTGGAGTATAGAACGCCCTGGAGTGAAAAAACCCGAAGAATGGAATTCGGTAGCGATGCTTAAGATCGATTCATCGGAATTTCTTTGAAATTGCGATATTTATGACACCAAAAGCGGGTCAGCCACCCCAGAAACAAAATTGCGATCCCCAATCCCCAGACTCTAGGTTCTATAAAAAAAGTAAGGAAAATATTCAAAACAAACCCAAACCAATGAACCATGTTACTGAACATGCGATCCTCTGGCGACATACGCATTGCGCATAGATGGGTAACTCCGTAGTACAACAGAATAGTCCATGCGCTAAATTGCCAAGCCGTGTGAAAGTCACTGGCAAGAATGGTGACTCCTACGGCTGTTACTACCAAGCCTAAGGCCCTCTGCGGAGAGGATGACCCCGGGTCCAGTTTCGCCAACCCACCAGGTAAATCACCGCGTCGTCCCATTGCTAGGATCACTCTGGACAGCCCCAACAACAAGTTATTTTTGACTGCCAACATCGCAGCCAATGCGCCCAGAATGATCCAGGTTCTCGCGTTTGCGGGGAGCATATTCTCGGTCAACAAAACGAGACCGATATCTGACTTTTGCTTTAACGCCTGATGAGGCATCGCCTCAATCGATCTTAAAACAGCGATCGACACGATCCAATAGATCGCAACGGTTAGCAATAGCGTGATAACCACTGCCTTGGGAATGGTCTTGCGCGGTTCAAGTACCTCTTCTCCTAAGGTCGCAATGCGGCCATAACCGGTAAATGCCACAAACATCAAAGCGGCCGCTTGTAAACTTTCCTGCCAGGACAAACGCCAAACTATGTTTTGCTTTGCCAGCGTAGTTTGATTGTAGTGAAATGTCTCCGCTACAAAACAAGCTAAAGCGGAAATCGCCAAAACCACCAAAATCGCATTGAGCCAATTGGCGTAGCGTATGCCAGATATCGCAATCAAACCGATCACAATGAGCAGCGTTACGGCAATCCATTCTGCGGGTACGACCAAGGCTGATGGCAGCAAGAGTCGTAAGTACTGGGCGCTTCCATAAGCGGCCGCCACAGCCGAAGCCAACTTCGCACAGAGAAAGAGCCAACCTGTAAGAAAACCGAGCGTCGGATTCACCAAGCGACAAGCATATTCATAGGTTCCTCCACTGACTGGAATGGCAGCAGCTAATTGCCCTGACGTCAGTCCATTCAAGGTTGCCAGGATAGCAGCGATCCCAATACCGATCACCACATTAAAACCATAGCTGGCAGATGCAGTGGCGAGCGTTACGAAAACACCTGTACCTAGGATCGCTCCCAAGCCCAGCGTTATCGCTCCCATTAGACCAAGTTGCCGGCGAAGCGATGTTTGATTTTCAGATGGAGTCTTAAGCAATAGTTAAATCAGTACCGCCTCAATATTAAAACCGACGACTCACTTATTTCAAGAATGGAATTACCAATGGGTATTTCCACAGTTCACCATTGTTCGCTTTGATCCCACCAATAATGGGGAAAACAATCCCAACAATGGATAATGCGATGAGGAGAAATATCCCAATGACCACAAACACCAATACGCAGGAGCCAATGAAATAAATGATCATCGAAATAAGAAAATTGATCACCATCTTCCCATGCGCATCGAGTTCTGGCATCTCCGACTTTTTAATTTGCCAGATCAAAATGGGAGCCAACAAGCCTAGGACGGGAACGAAGTAACCCGCAAATACCGACAAATGAAGCAACATCGCCCAGGTCCGCGTATTTTGGTCCATTTGTCTTACTCCACAGTGAGATTTGTATGGTCAGCGATGCCAAGTCTGAATCCTCGACAGCGTTCTATCTTCTCCAATTCCCCTGCACGCAGTCAATGAAACATGGCTGGAATTTTAGAACTTATACATAAGAAGCAAAGCGTAGTTGATATCGTTAGGCTTCGCTCCATTGGGCGTACTATCGTAACGATCCAGTGCCGACAGCTTGATACTCAAATTGCCTGCCTCGTCAAACAGATACTCCCATGACGCATCCATGACGATACGATAGTTCTCAAAATCGCTCCATTCGGGATAGTAATCGAACTTTATACCCACTTTGTTTCGCTTATTGATTTGATGTTCATGGTCAAAACCGAACAGCAATTCGGGGACCCACCTATCATCTGGCCCGCCAAACTCTCGGCTTGTACCCACCCCAAAACGAACTCCTGTCGTGATGGCCTTTGTACGAATCAACTTGTACGCCAAACCGCTGTTGACAAATAGGCGAAGATCAAATGCGCGAAACTCATCATATTCCAATCCGCTTTTGACGAACAACGACCAGGGGCTATCACCCAAGTTTAATTCGTAATCATAGTAAAGTAAGGTGTTGTTCTGTGTCTCTTGACCGTTCGTATTCGTTCTCTGAGAAGTCAATCGAAAGTCATTCAAATCGCGATCTGTTTTGCGCTTTAACTTCAACCCAGCCACGAGGCTCATCGTCTGACTATTTCCCTCCGTGCCGTTGATACCGAGTTCCGCTCCCTTACTCCACTCTCCGGTAGTGAAAAATTCACTGGGATAGTACCAATAGCTTCTACTTGCCAGCGGTTCTTGTTCGATCTCCGGTAGTTGATTCCCCGTTGCTATTTCAGTTTCACTCAGCACTGGAGGCGAGGGTACTAATTGTAATGGGTCATCCAAAATGACAGGTTCGGTTTGCAACGCTACAGCGGGCACGACGGCATTGTCCACATTTCCCGAAACTGAACCCGGCGATGTAGACGTAGACTTCTGGCTTGATGGAATCGCATTCGCTCCGGCGGTGGTCAGCCATGGTGGTAAACTGGATGGTAGCGGTGGCGGAGGCAACTTAAGTGGCGGAGCGGACTCTTTGGCTTTGGTATTGTTTTCCGTCGGCTGGTATTTTGGCCAAACTCGCAACCAAGGTGGATATCCACTGGGCTTATCCTCCCCGCACAATCCACCCGCGATTCCAAGGATTAAGGCAAGCGAAATGCCATAAGCTTTATTCACCCTTGAAATCATGAGTCTCACTCTTACCCTGTGCTCAACCAGTTTTTTGCGCGACCTTTTGCGCCGCTTTGAGTCCTGCTGACCATGTGCCCCGGTCGCAGAGGTGCTGCGGCACTATTGCTCCAGGAAGGGGGAATAGCAGAGTGAAAAGAGGGCGACAACTCCAAAAGTGCTAAAATGGTGAGAGTTCGACTTGAAAAAAGGAGCCGGTTTGGAAAGGATGTGGGTGAGTGAGCTTCGCGCATTTCCATCGTAAAGAAATTTTTTATGTCACCAGCGGCTGATATCAATTCCCCGACGGCCATTGCAGAAGAGAAAATACTTCGAATCCCTCAGCCGCTTTGGATCGGGAGCGTGAAGATCGATCCCCCTATTTTTCAGGCTCCAATGGCGGGTTACACCAATTATGCTTTCCGGCAAATTGTCCGCGAATATGGGGGCGTAGGTTTGCAAGCGACCGAGATGGTCAATGCCCGTGGCTTTGTGTGGCTCGATGAACATGAATGCGAACATCCGGAGCGATTATGGGGAGTGCGCGACGAGGACCGTCCTTTGGCGGTGCAGATTTGGGATAACGATCCGGAAACCATGGCTAAGGTTGGCAAGCGTTTAGTGGAGGAATATAGGGTTAGTGTTGTCGATATCAATTTTGGTTGCCCCGTCAAGCAAGTAACCGAAAAGGCCCATAGTGGCTCCTACCTCTTGCGGCATCCGGATCGCATGGCGGCCATTATTACGCGGTTGGTTGAGGTCTGCAGTCCGACGCCTGTAACGGCCAAGATTCGCTTAGGTTGTGCGCCGGATTGCATCAACGCCAACAGTATTGCCCGCGTCGTGGAAGACTCAGGCGCTGCAGCTTTAACCGTACATGGTCGCGTCGCCTCTCAGTTTTTTAAAGGTGAAGCGGACTGGGAACGCATCAGCGAAATCAAATCGTACCTGAAAAAAATTCCCCTCATCGGCAACGGAGATTTAGATTCTGCGGACAAGGTTGTCCGGGCCTTCAATCAATATCATGTCGATGGCTTGATGATTGCGCGGGCATCCCTGGGGCGTCCGTGGCTCTTTGCCCAAGCGGCTGCTGCTTTGCGTGGCGAAACGATTCCGCCGGATCCATCGCTCGAGGAACAACGCGACTGCATGCTGCGACATTATGATTTGGTAATCGAGCGGTTTGGTGAGCACAAAGGAACGATGCTCATGCGAAAGTTCGCAGCCTGCTATGCGCAAGGAAAATACGGCGCTCGACTATTTCGAACCCATGTGCAAAAAGTGGAATCGAGAGACGAATTTCTGCAAGTTGTTCACGATCATTTTCCGATTCGGGAAAACGTCAGCCGCCCAGCGGAAAGCGAGCCAGTTTCGGATTGATGCACAAGCAGAACTGTAACGACTCAGCGGCCGCGTGACCCAATTCGCGTTCACGTACAATTGTACGTGATCGGTTTTTTACGCGATCAGGTTTGATGGACGCGATAAATTTCACTACTAGAAAGTTCTTGCGGGGAGAAAAACAAGAAGAAAAAAGAGGTCAGCCGGTAAGCCGGGTTCTGTAACTTCGTAAACGAAGCGACGATCATTAATCTGGGACGACCATTGCTGGACCGCCTCAAGCGATCAACCCGAAGTTGATAACGGTTCGAGCCGAACCGCGCACGGTCGGTGCAAGCACCTAACGTCCTCACCTCTGTTCGATCTTGCTCCGGGTGGGGTTTACCTGGCCGCGAAGTCACCTCCAGCGCCGGTGAGCTCTTACCTCGCCATTTCACCCTTACCACGCAAGTGTAAGTAAACTTGTGTCTACCTACACAATCGTTCGGCGGTTTAATTTCTGTGGCACTTTCCCTAGCCTTTCGACCGGTCGGCGTTACCGACCACCCTGCCCTGCGGAGCCCGGACTTTCCTCCACAATTCCACGTCGATCCGATCATAAAACCAAATCAACATAGGAATGCAGCGATCGTCTAGCTAACCTCCAGCTTGATTCTAGCGGAGCGCAAGCCAAAACACACTCGCAAATCCCCGGGAATAATCGTTTGTGGCGCAATTACCCGCGCTCGGCTCGATGTGCGAAAATCGCACGACTCTGAGCCATTACGACCCAATCCGAAAAGCGAGTCGACCTCTCTCGAGCTTGGCTGTGTTGGCTTTTGGCTGTGTTGGCTCTTGGAATGCGAATGAAGATTGCGTCAAAACGCCTAGGACCCGGCATAGCCCCTCAGCTCGATAATCCGCTATGATGTAGCCTGCGAAAAAATCGACCGCAGTGAGCCTTAAAATGTTACAGATAAATGCCTATTGGCACGAATCTTGCTCAACGCGGAAGATCGCCCTGCAGGCATCCTTTTGCCAAAACTACTTGTGCCAAAACTACTTGTGCCAAACCAACCATGGCGGTCGTTGGGCTGACGTTTGCAGCGATTCAGCTGCGGCCGTGAGGTAGCAGAACATTAGGACGCTTAACTGCTGTGCCTTGAGGTACGAGCAAATCGCGATAGTCGAGAAACAGTTGAAATCGAGTGGAGAAAGAATGGATACGGCAGTTGTGGCACTGGCCTCAGCGGATAGCAAATCAGGTGAGGCAGACGGTGCAGTGGTAATGGAATCGTATTCGTATGATGACAAAATTGTACGAATGTTTACATTTGCGACCGTTGTTTGGGGATTGGTGGCTTTTCTAGCCGGTATCTTCATTGCGATTCAGCTCGTTCTACCCCAGCTGAATTTTGGACAACCTTTTTTAAGCTTCGGGCGATTGCGGCCACTGCACACCAACGCGGCCATTTTTGCTTTTGCGGGCAACGCCCTGTTTGCAGCGATCTATTACTCCACACAGCGACTATGCAAAGCAAGAATGTGGAGCGACTTGCTAAGCCATGCCCATTTTTGGGGCTGGCAGATCGTGATTCTGTGCGCGGCAGTGACACTCCCCTTGGGTTTGACGCAGAGCAAAGAATACGCGGAGCTGGAATGGCCCATCGATCTATTAATTGCGGTCGTGTGGGTAGGCTTTTTCGGGGTGAATTTTTTTATGACCCTGTGCACGCGTCGCGAACGACACATGTACGTGGCGCTGTGGTTTTACATCGCCACGATTGTGACCGTGGCCATTCTCCATGTGTTTAACAATCTTGTCGTACCACTCAGCTTAGCTTCGGGCGAGATCAAGAGTTATTCGATCTACGCTGGGGTTCAAGATGCTTTCATGCAATGGTGGTATGGTCATAATGCGGTTGCCTTTTTTCTTACGACTCCGTTTCTCGGCTTGATGTATTATTTCTTGCCAAAAGCTGCAGATCGGCCCGTTTTCTCCTACAAGTTATCGATCATTCACTTTTGGTCGCTGGTTTTTATTTACATCTGGGCTGGTCCTCACCATCTCCACTACACGGCTCTTCCCGAATGGGCGTCTACCCTCGGCATGCTCTTTTCCGTGATGCTTTGGATGCCATCTTGGGGTGGCATGATCAACGGACTGCTAACGCTGCGAGGTGCTTGGCACAAAGTATCAACCGACCCGGTGCTGAAATTTTTTGTGGTCGCTATTACGTTCTATGGCATGGCCACCTTTGAAGGTCCATTGTTGAGCGTGAAAAGTGTCAATGCATTATCGCACTACACCGACTGGACGATCGCTCATGTGCATTCCGGCGCCCTGGGCTGGAATGGCTTTATGACTTTCGGAATGGTTTATTGGCTTGCCCCGCGGTTATTCCAAACCAAACTCTGGAGCACAAAGCTCGCTGAGTGGCATTTTTGGTTGGGTACGATCGGGATCCTAGGTTACATCATGCCTATTTATGTGGCTGGACTCACTCAAGGTTTAATGTGGCGAGCGATCGATGAAAACGGTGCGTTGGCCTACCCTGATTTTATTGAAACGACCGCACGTCTTATCCCGCTCTATTGGATACGAGTTGCGGGTGGTTCCTTGTTTGTCCTGGGAGCCGTCTTGATGGTTATCAATTTTGTGATGACCTGGGCATCTCGACCGGCGACCTATGAGGTGCCCGTGTATACCGCGCCCAAGCTAAGCAGCACTTACGTTGATGCTCCGGCGCCTCCGTCAAGATTGGTGACGGTGACCGAAAGCGCTCGCTGGATCGATCAATGGAGTCAAGCTTACTGGCATCGTCGTTGGGAAAGGCTTCCAGTCACTTTTACCTTGTGGGTCATTGTGGCTGTGGCCGTCGCTTCGCTCTTCGAAATAATTCCCACCTTTCTGATTCGTTCCAATGTCCCTACGATCGCTTCGGTTCAGCCCTACACTCCTTTGGAATTAGCCGGCCGTGACTTGTATGTTGCCGAAGGTTGCTACAACTGCCATTCGCAAATGATCCGACCGATTTTGTCGGAAACCAAACGCTATGGCGACTATTCCCTTCCCGGCGAATTCGTTTATGACCATCCATTCCAATGGGGCTCGCGTCGAATCGGTCCCGATCTTGCGCGCGAAGGTGGTAAACAATCGAACTTCTGGCATCTGCAGCACTTGGAAAATCCCCAGAGCCTTTCCAAGAAATCTCTGATGCCCGAATACTCTCATCTCCTCCACACAAAGCTCAATTTCAAAACAATTTATGAACGCGTCCAAGCTGCCAAATATCTCGGGGCACCTTACACGACAGAATTAGAGTTCACTGAGGAGGAGCAAACGAATCCAGACGGTACCACTAGGACGGTTAGTATTTCAAATGCGGAAAAGCTAGCCATCAAGCAAGCCCAGCAAATTGCGGCGGATATCGCCATTCAAGGCGGTCCACTCGATATGGAAGATAAAAAGATCGTCGCCCTGATCGCCTACCTGCAACGCCTAGGCACCGATCGGTATAAGCCGGCGCCCGCAACTCCACCCACAGATTCCGAGGTACCTGCGGCCCCTCCGGCCAAAGTCGCTGAGACATCGTCAGAATCTAACGTTGCTGCGAATGTGGAGGACCATCCATGATCAAAGATGTTGTCTCCTACCTCGATTACTCCATTTGCGCCAACATCTCACTGGTGCTCTTTATGATTGTTTTTGTCGCAGTCACCCTTCGAACCCTGTTGTTTCGCAAGGAATCGATGAATCGTCAAGCTGCAATCGTTCTAGAAGAGGGAAATAAGGTTAACGAAGCATGAGTCATTCAGGAGATCCGCAGACACTTCACAGTTATGATGGTATTCAGGAATACGATAATCCGTTGCCCGGATGGTGGAAGTGGTTGTTCCTCGCCACTTTTATATTCAGTATCTTCTACTGGATGTACTTTCACACCGGCGCACAAACGCAAAGATCTGTCTACACCGCCTACGACGACGCGATGGCCGCAAGCTTAAGAAAGCAATTTGCCGAAATAGGTGAACTCACTCCAGACAACGCAACATTGATGAAATTCTCCCAAGACCAGCGGTGGCTCAAGGTTGGCGAAAGCGTGTTCAAACAACACTGTGTCAGTTGCCACGGTCCGGATGGCGGTGGGTTGGTAGGCCCGAACCTCTGCGATGATTACTGGAAGAATGTAAAGACTATTGATGAAATTGCGAAAATTTTGGAAGTGGGCGCAGGACGAGGCTCAATGCCCGCATGGAAAGAACGTCTGCTTCCAAATGAATTGGTGCTTGTCGCCTGCTACGTTGCGTCCCTGCGTGGAAGCAAGCCGGCCAACCCTCGTGCGCCGGAAGGCAATGAAGCACCACCCTGGACATTAACCAGCGTAGCCGCTGAGCCAACACCTACCTCAGAGGCCGCCAAGTGATCGAAAATAGGGAGAGTTTTTGGCTCTCTGCCGTGTAAATGCCCTTTCGAAAGGAACTGCTTCGCAGTCAGTGTCGGGAACTATGAGTTCCGTACAAGAACAGATTGAAGATCCAAACCATTCAGGCAAATCGCACTCCACGAAGACAAGCGTTTTCCTTCAACCTGAAGAACACGTTCTCTCCACATTGGAACATGATGGATCCCGACGCTGGCTCTATCCCAAACTAGCCACTGGCAACCTCTGGAAAGCACGTCGTAATGTGGCTTGGGTGCTCATCGCCATCTTCACTCTTATCCCGCATTTCCGATATGCGGATAAGCCTCTAGTTTTGCTAGACATTCCTCATCGTCGCTTTACCATTCTGGGCTTCACTTTTCTGCCTACCGATACGCTGCTACTCGCTTTGGCGATGGTAAGTTTGTTTGTCGCCATATTTCTAATCACAGCACTCTCGGGTCGAGTTTGGTGTGGTTGGGCCTGCCCTCAGACCGTCTACATGGAGTTTCTATTTCGCCCAGTCGATCGATGGTTCGATGGAACTACGGGCAAGGGTGGTCGCCCTCAAAAATCACTCTCGGGTTTGCGCTATTGGGGAAGATTCTTCGTATATCTACTTCTCTGCATGGTCTTAACACACACTTTTTTGTCGTACTTTGTGGGAACGGATGCACTAGCACAATGGATTCGCCAATCGCCATTCAAGCATCCTATTCCATTTCTGGTCATGGCAATGACCACAGGCTTGATGATGTTCGATTTCCTTTTCTTTCGCGAACAATTGTGCTTGATCGCCTGCCCCTACGGCCGCTTTCAATCGGTGATGCTCGATCGCCGATCGCTCATCGTTAACTATGATAAAACCCGAGGCGAGCCTCGGAACAAAGGAAAAAGAACCAGTGATACCAGATCTTCAAATGGGGATTGCATCGATTGCAACAGATGCGTGCATGTCTGCCCGACAGGAATCGATATTCGCAATGGCCTTCAAATGGAGTGTATCAACTGCGCCCAGTGTATCGACGCTTGCAATGATGTAATGGATAAAATTGGTTCGCCTCGAGGTTTAGTACGTTACAGCAGCCAAGAGGAACTGGAAAGTTCTCGCAAGAAAATTTTTCGTCCTCGATTGGTCATCTATCCAATCGTGCTACTTGTCGCATTGACTCTTTTTGGATTGGTCTTGGCATCCAAACATGCCTTTGATGCTACGCTGCTACGTGGCCTGGGAAATACATTCTCGATCGCGAAGGATGGTAAAATACAGAATGTTATGCGTCTCAAGCTGGTCAACAGAACGGAGAAAGAGACCGAGTTTACAATCCAATTACTCGACGTCGAAAATGCTCAATTAACCTTGCAAAATGGTGAGCCCATTTCGCTAAAACCTGAGGAAACCAAAACCTTTAGCTTCTTGGTAACGTTTCCTCCTAGCGAAGCGGTCACTGGCAGTAGAGACATTCAGTTAGCAATAAAAAGTTCACAGAATGCGACCCGGAAATTACCGTTCACTCTCTTGGCACCTCGAAGTTATGCCGGAGATTAAGGAGAACGCCAGAAACTATGTTCGCACGACCTAATACTAAGACGTTCGTCTCTGCCGATGTTGCCGAAACCCAAGCTCGCCGCTTTTGGCTCACCCTCATTTGTGTGATTTTGGGGAGCAACATCGGCATGGGCTTTTTCGCAATCTACCTCGCCACCAGCGATCCTTCTCAAGCGGTGATTCCCCATTATTATCGCAAAGGCTTGGAGTGGGACAAAACGAAACAACTCTTTGCAAACAGTGCAAATTTGGGATGGACAATTCATGTCGCAATATCCCCCGATTCTGCCAATGCCCCGCATCGGACCGTTCGCCTGACTGTCCTGGATCGCCAGGGCAAAACAGTCGAGAAAGCTAGTGGTAAACTTATACTTTTCCACCACGCACATGCCACGCAGATTCAAGAACTTGTATTAACAGAGATTTACTCCGGCGTGTATGAGTGTCACGCACAGATGGCCGCTAGCGGAAATTGGGAGATGACTTTGGAACTCACTCAAGGAGCTTCCGAGTTTCGCTGGCAGCAGGTTCGTTTCTTACAATGGAAATCGCCCACGTCGGAAGGAATGAATTTGTGATTCCACTTTTATTGGCGGTACTCGTTGCGAGTTTCTTGGGAAGCCTGCACTGTGTTGGCATGTGCGGCCCGTTGGCACTAGTGGCTACTAGCAGCGATAACAATAAGTCTCCTTTGCTCGGACCTCTAATTGCCTATCATCTGTCGAGGGTCTTGGGATATGCAACACTTGGTATCATAGCTGGAATTTTTGGCGCCGCGATCCAAACGACAGGCAATCTGCTCGGACTCCAGCAAGCCGCGGCGCGAATCGCTGGGGGCACCATGACTCTACTGGGTATTCTCATGGTATTGCGGCTGGCTGCCGGCAATAGTCTACACTTTACTCTCCCCCAGTCGCTTCAGCAGATATTCGGCAAGCTGCATCAGTTCGCCCGCACACGATCCCGGCTGACCAAAGCTGCATCTATTGGAGCCTTAACGATCTTTTTACCCTGCGGCTGGCTTTATGCGTTTTTGATAACGGCCGCCGCCACCGCAAGTCCTTGGTATGGATCCGCGGTGATGATCATGTTCTGGATCGGTACTGTTCCGAGCTTGACCGTTATGCTTTTCAGTGTTCACTTGATGACTCAGCGCATGCGAACTTTCCTTCCATGGGTCTCCGCATTTTTATTGGTGGGTGTCGGATTTTACACGATGTCGCATCGAGCTCATGCAAGTTACGCTGGCCTTCGCCAGAGTGAAGGCACATCCATTCGCCAGCAACTCGATTTACTCGATGAAAATACGTCAAAAAAAACGACTTGTTGTGAACCCTAGAGGGTTGTCTATTTTAATCCTGGCAGCCAAGCCGCTTCCACGAGCATATTGCGCCTATCTTAATGTCCTCCATTCCGATTTTTAAGCATGGACAATCTTGTATCCATTGTTGAAGATAAAAAAGCTGGTGCTCGCCAGCAGTGCTCTCGATGCGCACATTGCCAAGCTGAAACCAGCGGGTCGAATCCTATCGTTCATGATGGGAAACCGTTTTGTTGCCATGGCTGCTGTGCGGCCTATCAGTGGCTCTCAGCCGAGGGGCTGGAACAATATTATGAGTTGAAAGAACGCTTCAATGCGACTACGGGTAATCGAGGCGCCGAAGTTACCCTGGATGAAATGAGCGAATTTGACTCTGCTTGGTATGCGCAGCGCCATATTCGGCCTGTCTCAGCCACATGCCTTACAAGCAAGATCTATCTGGAGGGCATCCACTGTGCAGCTTGCGTTTGGCTTCTTGAAAAAATGCCGAAACTTATTCCAGGTGTTTTGTCCACGCAAGTCAGTTTGGCCCGTTCGACCATCGAGATTATTTGGGAACCTGCAAAGGTTTCATTGAGCCGTATCGCGGTCGAAATTGCAAAGCTCGGTTATCGTCCACATCCGTTGCGCGGCGACGAAAAATTTGAACAGCGAAATCGCGATCTGAGGCATCAACTCGCCCAAGTGGGCATCGCTTTTGCTTGCTCCGGCAACTCGATGTTGCTGGCCGCCGCTTTGTATTTGGGCGAACTTTACGGGATGTCTTATCAACATATTCAATTTTTACGCAGCGCCAGCACCATTGTTGGTCTCGTCGCTTTGCTTGGGCCCGGCTGGATCTTTCTTAAAGGCGCTCTCTCCGCAATAAAAACACGTACGCCGCACATCGACATTCCAGTCGCGATCGCCCTCAGCGTAGGTGCCTTGAGTGGAATCTGGAATACCTTGCGGGGAACAGGCGAGCTCTATTTCGACTCCCTTTCGATGCTGGTCTTCTTGCTGCTAGCAGGAAGATATTTACAGGCGCGGCAGCAGCAGTCTGCTTACGATTCATTCGATATCTTGTTGCAGCTAACACCCAGGAAAGCGAGAAGAGTACGAGATGGCGCCACAGAGCTCGTCTCAAGCGAGTCTTTGCTTGTGGGTGATACCATCGAAGTTCGTGAAGGGGAAAGCTTTGCGGCGGACGGTTTCTTGATCCAAGGACGAACCGAAGTTGATCAGGCTTTGCTCACTGGCGAGACGCTTCCTGTCACTGTCGAGGCCGGAGAGCCAGTTTTTGCTGGAACGATCAATCGCGGTTCAGCGATCCGCTTTCGTGTTACCCAAGCCGGTGAGGATAGTCGCGTTGGTAAACTTGCAAGTTCGATCGAGAAAGCGGCCGTTCAGCGAACTCCTCTGGTTCAATTGGCAGATCGACTCGCGGGACAATTCGTTCTGCTTATTCTGCTGGTTGCCGCAGCGACCGCTTGCTATTGCTACTTCTATCGACCTGATTCAATGATCGATCGAGTCGTCTCATTGCTAATCGTTGCCTGTCCCTGTGCCCTGGGACTTGCAACACCTTTGGCAATTTCTTTAGCTCTTGGCGAGGCGGCTCGCCGTGGAATTTTGATTCGTGGCGGAGATGCCTTACAGCGGTTGGCAAAGGGCGGAATCCTACTGCTGGATAAAACGGGTACTGTGACGACAGGTGAAATCGTTGTCCGTTTCAATGATTTAGCCGATGAGTTCTGGCCCTACGTCGCAGCTTTAGAAGGCAAAAGCAATCATCCGATCGCGCGCGCGTTGACTCGCTATCAATCGCATTCCAACTCACTTGTCCACATGAGCATTCCGGAATCGATCGTAAATTTAGAGTATCGCCTTGGCGGTGGTATAAAAGGCATCATTGATGGAAATACATGGTTTGTAGGCAATCAGCCATTTATGGAAGCGGAAGGTATCCTGCTCGGTGAGATCATTGTGCAAAGACAGAATCAGTACCTAGCCGCAGGTGCCACTCCCGTTTTTATTGCTCGAAATAACCAACTTGTTGGTACTGTGGGCGTCGGTGATCATCTTCGTACGGATGTTGCAGCGGTGATTGAATCGCTGCAACGCACCGGTTGGCGGGTAGGCCTACTATCGGGCGACCATACACATATTGTCAATGCCATAGGCAATGAACTTGGCTTAGATCCTGCATTGGTATTCGGTAGCAAGTCACCTGAGGAAAAACAGCGAGTCGTCGAGCAACTTCAGCAAAAACAAACGTCGGTGGTGATGGTAGGGGATGGCGTCAACGATGCCGTGGCCTTAGCTCAAGCTGACGTTGGAGTGGCAGTGAAGGGTGGCGCAGAGATCAGTCTGCAAGCAGCCTCGATTTATTTGAAGAATGCAGAACTCAGCTCGCTTCTTGATTTATCACAAGCAGGTAAAAACACAATTTCGGCAGTGAGACGAAACTTTGCTGCTTCCGTGCTCTACAACATTTTCTCAGTGGGCCTGGCTGTTGCCGGTGTGATCCATCCACTGGTGGCCGCTGGCCTGATGCCCATCAGTTCGATTACCGTCATAGGCATTACTTTGGCAAGCCAAGTTTTTCCAAAAACCTCGGTTCGTAAACAGGCCTAATGGATCCTTCGCATTATGAGTGTTATCTATATAGCTTTGCCGATTGCACTGATTGTAGCGGGTTGTGCGGTAATCGCTTTTACAATGTCGGCCCTTCGCGGGCAATTCGACGATCTAACAACCCCTCCATGGCGCATACTGCTGGATGACGAGCGACTTCCGGAAAAAGGTAATAATGAAGAAAACCCTTCCTAGTTGCCGCGACATGTCTTCTTCAGAATCCTCACTTGTTGAGATCGGTTCGCGTGAGTTTAGGCAGAAAGCTTCGAGTATTATGTTGCAGTACATCGATGGAAGGAGGGGGAAGCGAGCGGCAGATGGCTCTGCTCCTCCGACATCTTGATCGTGCGCGCTTTGCTCCTGAACTTTATCTATTACGACGCAAGGGTCCCCATCTTCAGTCGATTCCTAAAGATATACCCGTCTACAGTTTTGAAGATCGGCCCCAAAAAAACCGCTTGAATTGGCCAGGCCGCATTCGCCGGCAGCAAATCCAACATCTCCGTGGGCTTATTCAACAACATGACTACGATTTGGTTTTCGATCGTGCGCTTCATATGACGCAGATTACGGGCCCAGCCACCGCTGGCTTAAACGTCACCCGTATATCTACCGTGGTCGCATCTCCTGCCGAAGACTTCAACTTTTATGAACAACGCTTTCGCTGGATTAAAAAGAGGTTACTCGCAAAAGCTTACCGCCAAGCGGATTGCATTCTAACAGTTAGCCAGGCCATCGCCGAAGAGATGCGGCAGTATTACCAGGTTCCTCAAGAAAAAATTCGAGTGCTGTATAGTTCGATCGATCAGAACGAAATACTTGCCCTCGCTACCCAATCGATCCCAAGCGCTGTCGACATTGACAATGTAGAATTGCGAGTATTGAGCGTTGGTCGCCTTACCGAGGTCAAAAGACCGCAAGATATTTACGAAGCGGCCAAGTATCTGATTCAGAACCACCATAGGCGTATTCAAGTGGACTTCGTGGGTGAAGGCCCCCTGGAAGCGATTTTAAAATCTCAGGTAGTACAAGATGGCCTAAGCCAAAACATTCGCTTTCATGGATTTCAAGCGAATCCCTTTCCTTATTATCAGCGAGCCGACCTGCTCTGCTTGGCCTCGACCTGCGAAGGTTTACCGAATGTCATCATGGAAGCGATGTTTCTAGGAGTACCGGTGCTCGCTGCGGATTGCTCCTCCGGGCCTCGCGAATTATTGGGAAACCAAAGCTACGGTACGCTGGTTTCCGTTCGAAATCCTCAGGCTCTTGCTGACGCCATGCTCGATCGCATCACCCATCCCGATCGATGGTTGGAGAAAGCTCGATTGGCTAAAGATATTGCCCGACAGAGACACCAGCTCTCCGCATGGCAACAAAAGATTGAGGAGCTTTTCGAGAATATCATTGAGCAAAGGAAATCTCGATGAATTCTCGCACTTGGTCTTCCATCCAATCCTCTTTGGTTGCCATAACCATCTGTGCCATCGTTCAAGTTATTGCGCAGGTCCTATTCCAAGTCGCTCTCGCTAAAAACTTTGGAGCAACTCGGGAGGTTGATTCATTTAGTGCAGCCTTAGCGATCCCGACAGTTCTCATCTCGATTCTGACAAGTTCCATCGGGTACATCATGGTTCCATTGCTGGTACCACTGAACTCCGATAATAAAAAATCTTCCCAGTCCAACGAAGAGGAATTTCGACAAGTTGCCTTGGCTGTCGGCCTATGGTCCATCGGCTTGTGCGCGTTAGCCAGCCTTATTCTCTGGATATATGCTTCGCCCATCGTAAATTTGCTTTATGTGAAATTTAGTACGATCGAACGACAACTGACCACAGGCATGTTGCAGATACTTGCTCCCATCGTGGTGCTCAGCGCTATACAAGGTTGGCTGCAAGGAATCGACCACAGTCGGCAGAATTTCCTCAGGCCTGCACTAGCCAACGCTATCGGCCCCTCCGTGGTTACGATGTTATTATTTATACCAATCGCTTGGGAACGTCCGATTTACTGGATCGCGAGTTGCTTGCTTCTCGGCACACTAGCAGCTATCGTTCTGTTGCTACCAGCAATTCGCTTTGGCATTCCAGCTCGCTGGAAAACGCCTCCAGCAACCTTGATTGCGATACGACGCAGCATTCCACTTCTTGCTTTTAATTCGTACACCAAGTTAGACCCCATTGTCGATCGGGTTCTTTTGGCTGGATTGACGGTGGGAGCTATTTCGCATCTCAATTACGCGCAGCGTTTTGTGACCGCTTTGATACTTATTGCTTCGAGTGGTGTATCAACCATGGCATTCTCAGATTTAGCAGGCGCTAAAACGGGAGATTTTGCACACTTCTGCTCCCGCCTTTACGAGAATTTACGCCGCATGATCTTAGTGGTCATGCCAGTAACGATTGGTCTATTCTTTTTTTCATCCCCGTCGATTAAGACATTGCTAGAGCGAGGACAATTCACGTCACAGGATACGACCCAAGTTGCTATCCTTTTGATAGGGCTTATTGGATTTTTCATCGCTTCCGCAGTGGGAGACCTCATCGCAAAGGCCTATTATGCGTTCGGCGATACCAAGACCCCCTCCATTATTGGCGCACTTGCATTTACCTGCGGTATGGGTTTCAAAGTTCTTGGAGTAAATTATTGGGGCGTTTGGGGGCTGGCAATCTCGACCTCCGTGTATACTTTTTTGAGCGTCTGCGTCATGCTTTTCATCTTGGGTCGACGCCTCAAAATGCGGAATTTTTTCCAGGAGCTTTTTCCAACTACGCTTCGGTCCATGGCCGCCTCGATATTGGGTAGCCTAATAGCTTCTGTCATTTTGTGGAGCTCATTGCCGTCCGCTTGGTGGATCGCTGTTTTCTTGGGAGCGATCACCTACGCTATTTTTTTGCTGGCCCTAAAAGATTCAACCTGGAGGAAAATGGTCCTGCGAAACCGTCGCCATGAATCGGGACTGCCTTGAAAAAAATTAAAAACCAGATTTCCTGTGCCGTTTTCTGAACCATCCTTTACCGTTATTTCCATGCCAATATTAAATTAACAACAGTAGATCATCACACTCTTTGGCGTTGATCGAGAGTGGCGTAGAGCCCCGAGGAAATCGCTTTTCACAGATAGATCTAACCAAACGGATAACACCTGACAAAAAGGTTACCCAATTGTCTCCCGATACAACTGAGCTGAAACTCGACGTTACTGGTATGTCGGCCAGATCCATCAATGAAAAATTGAAGGGGATTTTTGAAGCTGAGCAGGTTCCGGAGAGGATCCGTATCTGGGGTGTAGAAAAGAAACACAATCTTTTGACTGCGGCCCCGCCCCTAGCCATCACGGTGGAGGGAAACGTTGGCGACTACTGCGCTGCGGCGATGAAAGATGCCGATGTCGAGATTTTGGGAAGTGCCGGAAATGGCTTTGGACATACGTTGCAATCGGGAGTCATCTCAGTACGCGACGATGTCGGAATCGCAGCGGGCGCTATGGCTGCCGGAGGCTTGATCATCGTCCAAGGCAATGCAGGAGCGCGCTGCGGAGCTGGGCTGCAAGGGGCCGATATCGTTGTGAATGGCTCTGTCGGTGACTACGCTGGTGTTCATATGCAAGGAGGAACTTTGGTTATCCTGGGTAACGTCGGGGCAAAGGCTGGCTATGGAGCGACCTCTGGAACATGGTTTGTTTTAAGTGAAATTAAAGGTTCGTCGCGAAGTTTAGTCGAATCTCGGATGAAAGAACCAGATAAACTGCGTCTGGGTTTACTGCTACTCAATAGCGGTTTGGATGCCAATGCGAAGGACTTTCGAAAGTACGTGATCGATTCGGTAAATCCCCAGGGCTAGAAACCGAGGTAGACTTCAACATCTCAATCCTATGAACTTCGCTATGCAAAGCCTGCAACAACTCCGATGGAAAATTCCCGCACTCAGTCTGCTTGCCGATTCGCCAATCGGTGTTGCTCCATGCCTTGAATGTCGCCTGACTCCACCTACAGGTCGCCCCGTCCTTTTAAAGATCCCCATGCTTTTTCGCCAAATTCCCTGGCAAGAGATTTCCAAGGAAAATGCCTTTGCCCTATGTGCGGCGGTCCGGCAAATGGGAGGCGCTATTTCCGTTCCCCTGTCATTAATGGAGCAATTGCCAGCTGCCTCGATACCCTTGCGATTGACTCAGATTTGGACGGATCGATCTCCCAGCCTTACGGTGCTCGAAATGTCGGACATAATCGAGTTCAATTTTTGCAGCGAGAAGACCGCTTCGGCAGAGCTTCAGAGGCAATTGCCAAGTTTAGATCAAACCTTGTCCTGGCCAATCGATGTACAGGATGCCCATGGGCTGCAGCATCGTATCGCCATGCTGCGAGAGATAACCGAGCATAAAATTCCTATCGGTTTCGCGATGTCTGCGGGGAATGTGCAAGAGGATATTGCGTTAGCCTATCAGTGCGATGTCGATTTTGTAACGCTTACCTGGAGTCCAAATTTTTTCGATGATCGAGGGCGTCTTTTCTCGACCATTACACTCGCCGATGCTCTTTCGGAAGTTCGTTCTGCCCGTAAGTACCATCCATCGAACCGGCTTACCGACGAACTAAAGATTTTTATCGACACTCCGTTAGAGGCGGTCGATGACTTTGCCAAACTTTTCGCCTTGGGCGCCGACGCTTGGTGCGCTCAGTCGATAATCGATTCAATCCTTCGACAACCGCAAGCTCCTCAGCCAAATCTTGGCTATAGCAGTATGCGGACCCATCCAGCTTCCCACAGTCAAAGGCCATCGATTCAATCGCAGTTGACAGAGCGATTGCAGAAGTATTTGAGTTGCTTGGAGTACGTCATATCGCGACTGGGAAAACTCAACGCCAATGAACTCAGCGAGATAGACTTGCAGGAAACCAATCGCTAACTTACCCAGCGACTTTTGCCATTACCCGCAACGGCTTCGCCGATAACCCAGCTCTGGTTACCAGCCTCTTTCGCCATATCCATAACGGCCTGAGCATAATAGGGGCTTACAATAAACGTGAGCCCCACGCCCATATTGAAAACGCGAAACATCTCGTCCTGCGGAACTTCACCCAATTGCTGCATCCATTGAAAGACAGAGGGTACTTCCCAGGACTGCTTGAAAACCAAATCGACATCCGAAGGCAAAATTCGCTCTGTATTATCCAGCAGCCCGCCTCCCGTGATGTGTCCGATACCATGGATGACGTTTTTGACGCGATAATGATTGAGTATATTTCTCACTAGCGAAGCATATATTTTGGTGGGTCTTAGCAGTTCTTCGCCGACTGTGGTTCCAAGATCTGCGACATAGGAATCGACCTTCAGCTTGGCTTTTTCAAAAACAATTTTTCGAGCTAAGCTGTAACCGTTGGAATGCACACCGGAAGAAGAGACCCCTACGATCAAATCGCCTGGCCGAATTTGTTTGCCTGTGATGGTATCGGCTTTGTCCACGACTCCGACACAGAAACCCGCAAGGTCGTAATCTTCGCCACGATAAACATCTGGCATGATAGCCGTTTCGCCACCCAATAAAGCGCAGCCAGCCTCGACACATCCATCGCTGATGCCCCGCACGATCGATTCGAGCAGTGGGGGGTTATCGCGCGACATAGCCACATAGTCGAGGAAGAAAAGTGGTTCAGCACCGCAGCACAAGATATCGTTGACGCACATCGCAACCAAATCGAGACCTATGGTTCCATGTTGGCCGACAAGTTGAGCAACTTTCAGTTTGGTCCCTACACCATCCGTGCCCGAGACAAGAACTGGCTCTTGGTACTTTCTGGAGAAAAGATTGCCCTTGAAATCGAGACTGAAGAGTCCTGCAAAGCCACCGTCATTTCTCAGCACTCTGGGACAATACGTGCGATGCATCCAGCGTGGCAGGCGTTCCATCGCCTGCTCATACAGTTCCAAGTCCACGCCGCTATCTTTGTAGGTTGTCTGCCCCATGGAATCTCGCCGTCAGCCAATTGGATGAGACCGAATGTTTCGTAATTCAAAGATTAACGCTTGTTGCCCAAATTGACCACAGGTCGGGTCCAACGGAAGACTTTGTATTGGCCGAAATCCGCCAACCGAAACGAGAAATCCATCACTCATTCGAAGCAGCGCATCTCAAATAACTAAACATATGATCAAACTTTAGGATTGAAAACCGTAGCGACGATTGAATACGACTCGTTGTTTCCCATATCTACTCGTTGTTCCCCATGATCATATTGCCTAAACCTCCCAAAACGGAACCTTCGTCGCGCGGACCACCTCGCCCTCCTGCCGCAGCCACAATTCGTCCCGACAATCGAGAAATAGGCAAACTTTGCAACCAGACTCGCCCCGGTCCGGTTAGAGTTACCAGGAATAAGCCTTCACCACCGAACAGCGTATTCTTGACCCCGCCTACCATCTGAATGTCGTAGCTGACCGTGGGAGCGAGCGCAACGAGGCAACCTGTATCGAGCAGCAATCGCTCACCGGGGCCAAGATCGCGATGCACCAGCATCCCACCAGCGTGAATCAGTGCGATCCCATCGCCATTAAGTCTTTGCATGATGAATCCTTCACCGCCGAATAAGCCAACACCAAACTTTTTCTGGAAGGCGATATTGATCTTGATACCTTTGGCACCGCACAAGAAGGAATCCTTTTGACAGATGATCTCTCCACCAAGTTGATCCAAATGCAATGGAATTATTCGGCCAGGATAGGGTGCTGCAAAAGAAACAACTTCGCGGGCAGACGGATTGCGATTGGTGAATGTGGTCATAAACAGCGACTCACCCGTGATCATTCGTTTGCCGGCGCTGACCACTTTGCCCCAGAATCCTCCGCTGCTATCGGATGGATCGCCAAAGACGGTTTCCATTTTGATGCCCGAGGTCATGTACATCATACCCCCCGCTTCCGCAATCACCGTCTCGCCTGGATCGAGCGTTACTTCGGCGAACTGAATATCTTCTCCAAAAATTTCGTAATCGATTTCATCCGCAGTGCGTTTTTTCGAGATGTTCGAAGGCTGCAATGTTTCAACGACTGTCTCAGATGCATGCTGTCCCGCCACAAAAACCTGGTCACATCCTTTGCAGCGAAATGACTTACCGGAGTGCTCCATTGCAATACGGTATTCTTTAGCACAGTTGGGACAATGAATTGTGAGCAATTTCAATCTCCTTAAGTCACAGCAAAAGAAAATAAAAAGGTCGGAGCTACTGGCATAGTTCCGACCGAATTGAGGCGCAAAATCGCTCAAAAACTGGACCAAATCGGCTAGTGCTTGGTCATTTTACCATCTTTCAAATCACTCCAATATTGATCGAGAGCGCGTTTGATCACTCCGCTCATCAAGAAAACACCGATGAGGTTGGGTACCGCCATCGATAAGATCAACATATCACTAAATTCGAGAATGTTCTGGGGAGAGACGATCGAGCCAAGAAAGGTAAACGTCAAAAAAAGACATTTATAGAACAAAGAAGACTTTGGTCCAAAGAGATACACAAAGCAGCGTTCCCCGTAATAAGACCAAGAGATACATGTGGAATAGGCAAACATCACCACTGCGACATACAGCACGTACTTGAACCAGGCCAAACTCGGATTCTGGGTCACTACCAGCAGTGTGATTTGTGCCCCTTTACCCGTATCTGCCAAGCTCTTGACCGTCGGATCGTTGTACATTCCGCTAACAACAATCATCAAAGCTGTGATGGTACAGACAACGACCGTGTCGATAAAAGGCTCTAGCAGAGCGACAAACCCTTCCGACATCGGGCGGTCGGTCTTAGCCGCAGAATGTGCAATGGCTGCCGATCCAGCACCAGCTTCGTTGGAAAACACCGCACGTTTGACTCCTTGCACCATCACACCCAAGAAACCACCTGTTACACCTTCGGGAGTGAAAGCCCCTTGAATAATTGCGCCGATCGCTGCTGGGATATTCGCATAATTCGCACCGATGATTACCAGAGCCATACTCACATAGGCAACGCACATAAAGGGAACAATTTTTTCAGCCGTTTGACCAATGGACTTGATTCCGCCAAGAATAACGACTCCGACAGCGATAACCATCAGCAGTCCATAGATCCACGGGTTCTCCTTGAGAAATCCTAAATTTGGATCCGAGCTAATGGCATTGAGCGATTGCACGATTTGATAGGAATTGCCACCGCCGAAAGAACCACCAACACATAAAATGGCAAACACAACCGAAAGTATAGCACCGAGTTTGCCGAGCCCCATTTGGCCCAGCCCTTCTTTCAAATAGACCATCGGTCCACCGAGCACCGTTCCGTCCTTACCCACGCGTCGATACATGACCGCCAAAGAGCATTCCGCAAACTTGCTCGTCATTCCAAGCAATCCGCAAAGGATCATCCAAAAGGTTGCACCCGGTCCCCCCACACCAATCGCAACCGCCACGCCAGCAATATTTCCTAGCCCGACGGTACCTGACAGTGCAGAAGCTAAAGCTTGGAAATGCGATACCTCCCCCGGTTTACTCTTGTCATCGTATTTTCCTCGAACAAGATCTAAGCCGTGCTTGAAGCCTCGTACATTGATGAAGCCCATTTTGAGCGTCAGAAAAACACCACCGCATAAAAGCCAAATCACCACAAATGGTACGCTCGCTCCCAAATAATTTTTGGTCCCAAAGTCGAAGAACAGAACGGAAGACATGGGCCCGACCACGTATTTTCCTGCCGCGGCATCGACAAGTTCAATCCAACTTTTTTCCGCGACAGTCGCTGTTTGTTTGGTTTGCTCTGTGGACTTTCCAGTGCTGCTCTGCGAGCTCTCCGCAGCGACCGTCTCGGCCGCCGGTGGCTGGGCATTGCCTGCAGTTTGCTCTTGTGAATCGGTTGCTGTCGATTCGCCGGTGGCTGCCGCTTCAGCTGCCCCGGAAGCGACGGTTGCCGCACCGGAATCCTGGCCGAAGTTTGAAGCCGCAGAGCTGCAAAAGACGCTCAGCAGCAAGGCTGCAAGCATGATTTGCCGCGAAATAAAAGAGTAAACCACAGCAGAATAAAACGTTTGCATGAAGGCAATCCTCGACAATTTCACGGACGCAACTCATTTCAGAAAATCGGGCGCGCGTGCAATCGTTGGACAAAAAAGAGTAACGAAATGGAACGTACCCAAAGTTCAAGTCAGTTAGCCGTTCGTATTGGAATACGGATTATGAACCAAATCAATTCCCAAGTGGCAAGAAAGTCGTTTGCCGAACGCACTCCTTCCCAATCTATTTCTTCCGCAAAACCCATATAACTTCGCTAACATGCGAAAGTCCACTCGCTTCCACTTCCAGCGGTGCGATCATTGGCGGGAATTGATCGATTTCCACCGCGTTATTACCCTGCTCGTGCTTACGGAAGAGAAAGAGATAGGTTTCATTTTGCGGCCGGTAATGATGGAAGAACAAATCGTTCTTGCGATGTAACAAGCGGCGCAGTTTCTCTGTCTGTGCCTGGAGACCGGGAGCTTGCCCGGTTATTCCACTTGCCCATTGGCTCGATGCCCCATTGGCAACTTCGGTACCAGCGATCTCCAGAACGTACTCACCTTCTGGTAGTGCGGGGACCACGATTCTGGTGGCCAGGTTTGGCCCCATGTCCACAGGCATCAATTCGCCGCTGGCCCGCAAAGGCAAAGGGAGACCCGGTGCGACTTCCTTCCAGCGATATTCTCCTGCAGTGGAGGATTCAATCGGTTGCAAATTCCAATTTTCTCCCAATGCAATCGTCTTTTGTTTTTCGGGCCCTTCAACTTTCAACTCGATCGTAGCGCTGCGTTCCCACTCCAAGCGATGCTCCGCCGCGACTAAGACATCCGCGAGTTGGCGACTATATTCCGAGTAGCCAGCCGCATTGAGATGAATGCCATTGGAGGTCCACTCATTTTTAATCGCTGGCATTGCGATCCATCTCAATTTCCGCTGCTCCCCCAACTCTTTCAAGACTGCCAGTACACTTGGGTATCGCTCTTTATAGGCGGCAAACCGGCTATCGTTTACCGCAGCCTCCAAAGCGGGAGGCAATAACAGCGTTACTCTATAATTCGCCGTTGCCAAATCATTGAGCAAACGTACCATTTGTTGCTTGAATGTATCGAGCGACAAATTTTTATCGAAAGCTTCATTCATGCCATACGCAACCAGGACGTGCGTCGGTTTTGCCGCCGCGAGATCTTTCAATCTTCGCTGATACCCTTCCTCATAACCTCCAAATACGGCGCGAGCGCGTCCGCTGGCATCATCGCCGCTCCAAGCAACATTGCGAAACGTAACACCTAATGGCGAGGTCCGCGCGACCAAAATCGTTTCAAGCTCATCCTGCATTTGCATTCGTTCGAACAACGTCGCTCCCAAAAATGCGACACGATCTCCTTGTTGGAATATGTTTTCCACCGCAGTCGGTTTTGCTTCCTGCTCTGCTCGAACCGTTTCGCTGCTAGCGACACCTTGGTACCGAACATACGCGAAATAAAATCCTTGCTGTTCTCCTGAAGTCGACTCGCGTTTGAACGCAGTCTGCAACATCGCAGGCCCAGAATCCAATTTCATTTCCAAAACGACTTCCTCCGCATTAGGCTCGATGCTCCCTTCGACAACAGAGCTTTGGCATCGAACAACGGCCTGGGTACCTTGCAGCGGATAGGAGACACCATCGGGCCTCATTCGCAAACGAAACTGATAAACGCCAGCCTTCTGGATATCTACCGCCCAACTTCCATTGACGTCTTCTTTTCGATCCAAGCTATTCTGACCAGCGACAATACTTTCGCTGTGCCAATCATGGGCCGTCAGAAACACTGCTTGATCCGCTGCGGAACCTAAGTGAATTCGCTGATACTGATCAACGTTCTTGGCAACATCATTCCAAAAGGCTTCGTAAAAATCACTCAAGCCTTTAGCAACATCGGGATATTGCGATCGAACATCCTTCGATTGGCCTGGATCGCTATCCATGTCGTACAACTCATCACCCACCAAACGCCAGCGTTGATTGGCAACTACAAATTTGCGTCTTTTTTCTGGATGATCGATGCGCTGTGACTGAACGACGATCGTGCGATTCGTGTTCCACTGCGGCTGGCTGCCACCCAGCAAGCCGACCAAACTCAATCCATCACTCTTCCAATTTTCGGGAGTGCTCAGTCCGCATAATTCAACCAGTGTGGGGAGTAAATCAAAGTGTGCGGTTAGCTGCGCGACATCTCGATTGGTGGCAAATTGTTTTGGATAGCGGATGAAGCAGGGGACACGATGCCCACCTTCATACACGGTACCTTTCATTCCCCGCATGCCAGCATTAAAGCCATTCCACTTGCTCTTTTGAGACCTGTCCTTAAAGCCTGCAGCTGTGCCATTATCCGTCATGTAGATCACAATCGTATTCTCGAGCACACCATTAGATTGCAGTTGTTCTAGCAAGCGTCCCACATTGCTGTCGATGCAGTCGATCATTCCGTAGAAAGCGGACATAGGTTTTTCCACACCCTTGTTGAGATACTTCTGTTCGAAGGACTCAGGAACGTTGTATGGAGCGTGTGGTGCATTAAAAGCGAGGTAGCAGAAAAATGGTTTCTCCTTGCTATCCGCCATGAACTTCCCGGCCGCTTGGGCAAAAACATTCGTGCAATACCCCATCGCTTTCTCTTTGGTACCATTGTGTAGGTACGTATCATCGAAGTAATCGTTCCCCCAATGATCTGGAACCTGGCTGATACCACCGCCACCATGGATCAAGGATTCATCAAAGCCTCGCTCCCAAGGTCTGAAAGGTGCGTTGTCACCGAGATGCCATTTGCCAAAGATTCCCGTCTTGTAACCGGCCGATTTAAAAGCTTGCGGCATCGTCCAACTTTTGGCATTCAGAAAACTTCTTCCCATGACAGTATGCCAAACACCGCCCCGCATCGCGTACTGTCCCGACATCAAAGCAGCACGAGTTTCGGAGCAGGTTGGATCGACATGGAAATTAGTCAATCGCACACTCTCCTTGGCGAGACGATCGAGGTGAGGCGTTTCGATCATCGTGTTGCCATGAAAGCCGATATCTCCGTAACCTTGATCGTCAGCAATGATCAATAGCACATTCGGCTGTTGGCGTTTGGGGACACTTTCCGTTTTGGAAGAAGTGACGGCCATTGCCGTCGATGTCATCGCCGCAATTATTCCAAAACAGAGACTGCTTACAGCCATTAAGCGAGTCCAGAGTGGGGAAGCCATGTTTTTCATTAGGTTCTATCCTGATTTTTTCCTGATCAAACCGAACCATATAATACCCAACCCTGCTCTTTGCTGCTTGTATTGTCCCCCGGACTTGAACAAAATTTTTAGGGAAGGTTGTGCCAGTCCGGTCGGGCCTCGGCCTGCTTGCCTCATTTTGCCAAGATATTATCTGAAAAGAGAAGGAATTTTCTGTGGATCGCCGAAATTGGTTGCAACTTTGTTCAGCGGTTGGTGTCGGTTCGATCGCCTTTCAGCGTTCACTTGCCGCTCAGGCGACCGCTGCGGGAAAGGTGACCAAGGAAATGGTCGCGAATGCCGCTTGGATCGCACAACTGGAGTTGACCGACCAGCAACAGGAAGAGTTGGCTCGATCGCTTCAGGAACTCACCGATGGTCAACAGTCGGTTCGTCAAGTTGCTTTGGATCCGGACACTCCTCCCGCTCTTGTTTTTTCACCCCATAACTTGTTCGAGCCGACAGCAAAAGAGCGAGAAACTTCAGAAGTGGCTTATCAAGTTACGCCGACAAATCCTGCCGCCGATTTTCCTGCCGATGCGGATCGCATTGCTTTCGCATCGGTTGCCGATCAGGCGAGATGGTTGCGGAGTGGAAAAATCAACAGTGTTGAACTCACTCGAATTTATTTGCAACGAATCTCGCGGTATGACACGATCCTTCAAGCGGTCGTAGAACGTTTGGACGAGTCCGCATTGCAAGCAGCATCCGTAGCGGATCAAGAATTAGCCCGCGGTCAAGATCGTGGATTGTTGCACGGAATCCCTTACGGCGCTAAAGATCTAGTCGCTATTCCCCCGTGGCCTACCGCATGGGGCGCTCCCGCTTATCGCGATCAGGTTCGACCGGTTACTGCAGCGGTTGCTAAGAAATTGCGTGACGCTGGAGCGGTGCTCATTGCCAAACTCTCCCTGGGCGCTTTGGCTATGGGTGATCAGTGGTATGCAGGTACAACCCGCAATCCTTGGAATACAACTCAGGGAAGCAGTGGTTCGTCGGCGGGATCTGCATCAGCCGTTGCGGCAGGTCTCTGTTCGTTTGCTATCGGTAGCGAAACATTAGGTAGTATTATCTCGCCCTGTCGTCGATGCCATGTCACCGGCTTACGCCCGACCTTCGGTCGCGTCTCGCGAGCAGGCTGCATGACACTCTCGTGGAGCATGGATAAGCTTGGTCCTATCGCGCGAACAGCGGAAGATTGTGCAATAGTGCTCTCAAAAATCTCGGGGCAAGATGCAGCGGATCCCGCCACCCGAGATCACTCGTTTTTGTATCCATGGAATTCCAGTGTCCAACAATGGAAGATCGGCTATGTCAAAGATTCGCTCTCCGCGGGCGAGCAGCAATGCTTAGATACATTGAAAAACGCGGGAGCTAACGTTCTCGAAATCCAATTACCCAATCGTTTTCCCCTATCTGCGATGCTCACAACACTCAATGTGGAAGCGGCAACGAGTTTCGATGACCTTTTGCGAAATGGCCCACTTCGGGGACTTGGTGCATGGCCATCGATTTTTCGAGAAGGTCAGTTTGTGCCAGCAGTTCATTACGTAAGGTGCAATCGATTGCGAACCGAACTTGTTCGCGAAGCGGAAGCGGTATACCAAACCGTCGATGTGGTCATTGGAAGCGATGACCTTCTTTTGACGAACCTCAGCGGTCATCCGAGTATGATTGTCACCACGGGTACCACAGAACGGAAAAATAATCTTCGCCCCTGGCCAGTCAAATTAACCAGCCGTTTGTGGGGCGAAGATCGGCTATTAACCATCGCTGCTTGGCTCCAGAAAGAGATCCCACCCCTACCTTACGCACCGACCGAATTTGGTTGGGTCCAAGAGGAATGACGTCGCACGCCTCGAACTGGACTCGACATTGCGGTACAATGCCTGCGTTATTGGTAATATTCCTTTGGTGGATTGGATGGATTAAATGCGTTTGATCGGAACGCTCGATGGTCGAAAAAGGGCGGAAGTTTTCGTCGCTTTTTTGATCTCCCAAAAAGTTCGCACGATTGTAGAGCCTCAGGCGGGAGCAACTGATGTCTACGAGATTTGGATTTGCGATGAAGACCAAGTTAGCAGCGCAAAAACGGAACTCGAGCAATTTCGTGTCTCGACCGATCTGAGCAAGTACGAAGAGTCGCGGCGAAAAGCTGAAGAAATACTGAAAGAAGAACAAAAACGCAAAGCGGCCGCAGCGAAGAATCTACAAAAGGTCACCTACAATACGGGGCCAACGAGCAGTTTCTGGCCGCCGCCCATCACGTTGACGTTGATTCTTATCGCTTCACTGGTTTCTCTTCTAACCGATTTCGGTAGTCCTGCACGCAACAACAGCCTGGGAACGACACTCTATACGGAATTGCTGTTTCTCAATCCGAGCTATTTCAACGAGCATCCAGATGAAGTGAATCAAGTTGCCGATCCAGCCAACTCGATCAAGAAGGGAGAAGTATGGCGGATTGTCACTCCCGTATTCTTGCATTTTCGTCCATTGCATTTGCTATTTAATCTTTTGACCGTTATTCCACTCGGTCGAATCGTAGAACGCAGCGAAGGGAACTGGCGTTATTCACTGTTTCTACTAGCAGCGGCGGCGTTCCCCAATCTGTTGCAAGGTATGCTGCCACCGCAATATTTTGGCAGCCCGATGTTTGGTGGCCTTTCCGGTATTGCCTTTGCACTTTTTGGATTTCTGTGGGTGAAAACCTCACTAAAACCCTCGATGGGTATCTATTTTCAAACCTCGACCGTGATATTGATGCTGCTATGGCTTGTCCTCGGCTTCACAGGTCAAGTTGGTCCCATCGCAAATATGGCCCACTTGGGAGGACTCATCGTCGGCCTTATCGGCGGCTGGCTGACTGTCCAGTTTCCGAAAAACTGAGTCGCGACAACCTAAAGTACGGTCAAAGGTCGATAGGGGAGGCAGATAAATGGCAAGATCAAGCAGGGCCAACCAATCGCGGTTTGCATCCAAGATAATTTAGCCGCGTCATTCCGCGTGGGCGGATGTCGCAACCCAGAGATAACGACCAGTATCAGCATTAAAACGAACAGCAACTGCTGCGAATAAATCATAAAGCCAATGGCCAAACCCAAGAAAATTCGCGCGACCCAGACACTGCTAGGACCAAGTAAACCAAAGGTGACATGCCCTCCATCCAATTGTCCCATAGGCACCATGTTTAAACCGGTGACCAGCAATCCGGTCCATCCGGCCATCAACCAGGGATTGATTTCATTGTTCAACGTGGGCAATGAACTTGCACCTCCATCGCGAAACAAATCCGCCAACCATTGAATCAGCAGTGGATGACCAACGACAAAACCTTTTTCGGCGACTACCGAAGGAGCTGTGGTTGTCATCACACCAATGATCAACACCGGAATAGCAACAATCAAGCCGGCCAGAGGGCCCGCAATTCCAATATCGAAAACTTCTTTGCGATCCGCTTGCCTACCATCCATTGCAATGACGGCCCCGAACGTCCCTAAGGGTGAAATAGGCATCGGCAAAAATAGTGGCGGTGTCGCCGATACTTTATAGCGGACTGTCATCAAATAATGCCCCATCTCATGGGCCATCAGTATCGAAAGTGTTGCTAAAGAATAAATCAATCCCTCTTGCCAATGCTCAAGGAAGATTTGCCTCACGGGCATCAAACTTCCATAAAAGGGAGAGGCTAGAATCGGAGCCACTGGCACCCAATGCGAAATACCTGCCCAAAACATCGTCATTGCCGTCAGTACCACCAAGACGATCGATGTCGTCCAGGTAATTCTTAACCTCGGTCCTCGCGGACGCGCAGCGGGCAAGGTGGTCGTCGCACTATCAAAAAACTCGGGCGGAAAATCACCCTTTCGAGTTTCCAATTGACTCATGTCCTTCAGTCGCTTTCTCTGCAAAATCGCCCAAATCACCCAGCCCGACCAGCGCCAACAATCTCAAAGCATTCGTGGTCGGTGTCGGTCCCTGTCGCATTTTATAATCGAAAACCATACGTCTACCTTCCGCCGAATCCCGAATATGCTCGCGGAAATGAACGACTTCGCAGCATGGCTGCAGCTGTGGGTGCGAAACCAAATCCAAATCGTGTGTCGAGACTGCCCCAAATGCTCCCTTGGTGAGCAAGGTATTCAGCACATGCCCCACCGCGATATGTCGTTCGCGACTATTGGTACCTTGCATGATTTCATCCAGAAGGAATAGGACTCGATATTTGTCCGATCTTTCATATTCTTCCGCAATATCCACCACACTCTTGAGTCGCCGCAACTCGGCCATGAAATACGAAATTCCTTGATCTAACGAGTCACGGACTCGAATGCTGGTTGCCAAAATCAGAGGTGGCATTTCCAACTCTTTCGCGCAAACGGGGGAGCCTGTTCGCGCTAACAAGATATTTATGCCTAAAGACCGCAAAAAGGTACTTTTGCCAGACATATTGGAACCGGTGATCAACCACAGAGGTTTGTTCGCTTCAATCGAAATATCGTTGGGCACTCTCTGCGAATCGCGCAGCAGCGGATGCCCAAGCTCGCGCGCCACCAACCGCTTGTCCCGACTTACAATCCATTTGGGCATACACCATTCGGGCTGCTCAAATCGTATAGCCGCCACAGCGCAAATCGTTTCAAATTGCGCTAGTCCGTCAAACCATCCTTGACAAAACTTGCCATAGAGTCGCTGCCAAGTCTCAAGTATTGATACCGACCTGAAGTCCCACGCCAACAATATTTGCAGTATCAAATAGGGAATAAAAAATAATGGACTGTGCCGAATATTCGCCAGACCAATCCGCCAATTTAAACTCCCGAAGGCCGTCAGCGCACCTCCACCCAAGTGCAATTGCTCGCGCAACCGCAATACCATCTCCGGAACCTGCGTCTTATCTCCTCCCACGGCCTCTTTCATAACGAGTCCGAGTAACTCTTGGTATTTTTCAACATCTTGGTGCCTCGATGATATTCTTTGAAACACTTCATGAAGGTGGCTTCCGTAGCCAACACTAAGCACCACATTCCAAAGAATACCTGACGCGATTAGGCCAAGTCCCCATTCGATCGGCACTCCAGCGGTTTTACCCAACAACGTCAGCATCGTGCCGATACCCAGTAGGGCAACACCACACCAACTGAACCAGTACAATAAGGGCCGATTACCGAGCCATGGTGGACTCGAAGACCACTCCACGAATCGCTCAGGGGAGGCCGTACTCGCAGCCACTTCGCTGCTGAGGCAATAAACTCTCTCCCGCAGATCGATGCGGTCGGAATAATAGCTGATGGCCTTTTGTCGCTTTTCGATCTCCCTAACATCGGGATCCGTAAAAATCCAATCGAGCAACAACTGCTGGGCAGGTTTTGTTTCAGCAAAACAGAGCCAATGCAACAATGACGCTCTGCCTTGAATATCTAGATCGTCCGCTAAGCCTTGATATTTTTCGCCTACGCGACTTCGGGTAACCGGCAGTTGATCCCATTGCCGTTCCATGCGTGCCAACAGGCGTTTATAAAGCCCTGCTCGCTTTTCGTTTTCCCATAAACGCAAGCGAATCGCTTCATGCCAGGTGATCACCCCCAAGAATATCAGCATCCCAACCCAACCGACGATCGTCCACGGTGCGCGTTGCGGAGAAATCGCATATCCTATGAATAACAATGATGCGGCGATTACGAACACTGCTACGCGAATGTAGCCGAATCGCATATCTTGTAACGCTAACGCATCGCTATGTCCCATTAACGACGCCAGTTTTTCTTGATAGTGGACTTTTGCGCCGCTCAATTTATTCTTTCTTCAAAGAAAGCATATATTCGATAATATCCACCAGACCTTGCTCATCAAAATTATGATGTAAATTCTCTGGCATGATCGACTTCTCTTGCTTCTTGAATTCCTCTACTTCATCGCGGGCAAACTTCCGCTCGATTCCCTGAGCGTCTTTAAGGACAATCTCCTCATCCGTTTGGCTCACCAGCAACCCGGTGGCAACATCTCCGCTATCGGTTTGCAGCGCATACGATTCGTAGTTGTGGCTCACACCGGCACTCGGTTCCAGAATAGCCACGAACATCGCTTCTCGCGTAAGCTTGCTGCCAATTTCGCTTAAATCGGGACCAACATTTTTTCCGAAACCTTTCACGATATGACAATTCGAGCAGGTAGCCACACCGCGAAAAAGTTTTTCGCCATTGCCTGAAGTGCCAGTTCGTTTTGCAAGTTCCTCGATCGCAGGAAGCGGCTTTTGGTCTTTTGACATCGGGAGCGGAAACAAATCCGCAGCCATTTTCGCAACTTCCTGATTGGAACTGTTCCTTAAACTTCCAGCCACCAAAGCTTTAACATCCCGTCTTAATTTCGAATCTTTGGCCTGTTCCACCAATATGCGTTGACCGGGAATCGTTCGCGCCATGCCCTGCCCCGCCGCTGCAGCGACCGCGGGCAAAACCTCTGCGTCCAGGACCAAAGGAAGAAGCAAGGAAACCAAATCCGGATGATTGGCCAGCGCAATCATGGCAATTGTTTCATGGGCGGTTTCGTTGTTCTTGTTCTCAGCCAGCCAGGCTGCAACGATCGAGTTGCCCTTTTGGTTCAGGCATAACTCCACCGCTTGAACCTTCGTCGATTCATTCGCTTTCGGGGATAAGGCAAAGTTCCATAGCAGTTCAGCGCTTCCTTCCGGTTGGCAATGCTGAACCACCTTGAGAAACATATTTCCATCGGTTGTCGATTTTAGAAATCGCTGAACCAACGCGTTCGTTTTTTCATCGCGTTTGACTTCTTGCTTAGGCAAACGCAATAAGGCCTCAATCAGAATTTTATCGCGACGCACTTGAAGTGGATTAACTGGCGGCTCTTGCGTGTATGCGACTAGGTGAGTAATCGCAGCCATGCAAATCCCCATGATCAACAATGGCAAATGAAAATTCCTCTTGCAAATCATTCCTATCACTATTCTCCTCCAGTACCTCCCAGCAACTCTTTCAAAGCAGCCTCACGTTTGGCAGCATCTTGATAGTCGAGAGCTCGCAAGTATCGAGCCGACTCATCCTCGGAAATGTTTTCTAAGGATAATAGATCTACCAATAGTTTGGCGCTCTCAGAACCGCGGCTGCGCCACACAATTTGCCGACCGGTATCGGTTTGCCACTGATCACCCATTAAACCTTTCCAGGCGTTCAAACATTCATCCCAACGTTTATCTGCACCAATTCCCAAGGCCTCCAGATACCAGCGATCGGTGCCATCATGTTTCTTGGCCAGCTGTGCCCAAAGAGCTGGCATTTCTGGCGACTTATCGCCACGAAGTGCAATCGCCAATTCCCGGCGTACTGCATTGCTCGAATCGTTGACCAGCGGTGAAACAAACTCATTGACCGGCATACCGAGTTGACGCGCTAAACGAATCGCCGTGATGCGTATGTTGGCATCTTTATCTGCGAGACCTAACTCCACATACTTCTTACCTAGCCCTGGAATCTTTCCGAGCAACCAGAGGGCTCTAGCACGAATGCGTGGATTGGAATCGCTCAACAGTCCTTGCAGTCCTGGTACAGCCGCTTCCCCTTTGGCATGAATGGCCTTCCAAGCAAGATAGCGCACCGAATTGTTTGGATTTTTAAGAGCTTCCAGGCAATCTTCCAACTTGTTGTAATCATAGCTAGGGATCACATATTTTGATCCCGGTGGTGCGGCGCGAAACAAACGACCTCGCTCGAGATCACCCATCGCATGTCCTCCGACCCCTGGATCGTACCAGTCTGAAATAAAGACCGATCCGTCTGGCGCGACACAGACGTCTGCGGGACGAAACCAGCGATCTCGTTCACCTACAACTAAGTTCTCAATCTTGGCAGAGTACCCGGCACCCGATTCTTTTGTGACGTAGGCTCGCACCACGTTCGGCCCTGCGTCGCAGTGCAAGGGTTGATCCCAAAACACTTCGGGGAGCAAGCGTCCTTCGTACACGGTAATTCCTGTGGGCGAGCCCGCTCCGGTGATTAACATCGTCGGCACAACACCTGGATCATTGAGATGCCAATGTCGATCGGGAATCTCTTTTTCCCAGCCCGTTCTTTCCGCTTGCCAACCGGCGCCAGTCAATTCATCGCGGTATCCGAAATTGCCGTATTCCATGACGTAATTGATGCGTGTGGCTCGATTGCCGTCATCGTCATTGTCCGACTGCCAAATGGTTCCGAACGAATCGACAGCCGCTTCGTAATTGTTGCGGAAATTGTGCCCCAATACTTCAAAATTGCTGCCATCTGCATCGCAGCGAAAAACCATCCCGCCGTAGTAAGGCTTGCCATTATCTACAACGGTATTACCGGCTTTGTCCACGATAGGCTTACCAGCAGCATCATGAACCGACTTGCCCGTATTGCCAAAATTCCAGTAGAGCTTGCCATCCGGTCCAAAGACGATCGAATGCGCGGAATGGTCATGCTGCGGCTGTCCGGTGTTGCTGAAAAGCAATTCCTTTTTATCTGCAACAGCATCTTCGTTTTCGTCGGTGAATATCCAAACATTAGGTGATGCGGAAACGATAACTTTATTGCCGAGTACGCAAATCCCCATGGCCGAGTCGATATCTCTCCCTTGATAGAAGACTGTTTTTTTGTCCGCCTTACCATCTTGGTCGGTATCTTCCAAAACCAGGATACGATCCCCTTCCGGACGCTTGCCGTTGTGACCTCGATAGTTGACCACTTCGCACACCCAGATACGACCGCGATGGTCGATGTCGAGATTGGTGAGACTCAACAATTCAGGTTCGGACGAAACCAAGGTCAATTCCACTCCTGGATGAACATCCAAGCCGGCAATCGCTTTCTCTGGTGCCCTTACTTCGGACTCCATACGCTTTTGTTCTGCATTCACATCGGGTGCCGCATCTGCATAGACGGCAAAACGCACCGTGGAACCGCAGCCTTGCCGTGTCCCACTTTCATCAAGTCCTGCAGAGAATTTGAGCGTTTCAAACTCATCGTTTAGTTGGAAATGAATCACGCTCGTGGCATGTGTGCCAATGCCATCGCTGAATTCTTTACCTTGAATTTTCAACGGCTGTCCACCGGCGTTCTTGCCAACTTGCACATTGCCCCAAGAACTATTGGCTTCTCGCCATTTCAATTCGGTCAGCTTCGTTGTTCCTTTAGGCCCAGTGAGCACCGGTTCAATCCAATCGGCCCAGTCGCAACTGAAGCCATCGCCACCATCGGTCACAACAAGAAACAAATCCTTCACACCCTTCACATTCGCTTCGCCGCTCACCCAATGATTCGGTGTAGAAACGGAGACCACATCGCTGCGATACAGTTGACGTGGCTTAGGTCCGTTGGCAACTTGTTTGTCAGGGGTGGGTGCTCCCGCCGCAATCTGAAATTCCTTGCGAACTTGTTCGGCGTTGAAATTCCCGGGGATCGGCTCATCTTGGCCATCCTTCAGTTGCTCAACACCCTCCGCTTTGACTGCAACTCCGTTTTCGGGAACTTCTATTTTGGCGGTCCAAGCAACTGCATTGCTCACCAGCTTTAAAATCTCTGGCCTACCCCAATTCCAATGAAAATGTCCGCCGGTGAAACCAAAGCTTCGGCCACCGTCGGGCCGCTCAAATGCCCAAGCAGTATGCTGAGGAATTCCTGCCGCAACTTCCTTGCGAACATGCGGATTGCCACTATGAGCACCATCGGGCCTTTGCATGGTGGACTCGGGGGCAGCAGCAGTTAAGATCGGAGTCACATTCTTCATTCCCTCAGGGAATCGCATGTGAAAGTACCATTCATCGTTCGCTTTGAATGGAGGCACTCCTCTGGTGATCGGATGGACGGGGAGCGACTTGTACTCTGCAACCCAATGCGGATTGACGGACCATTCCGTTTCGAAATAACCACCTAACCAATTCAAGAAGTTGTTGCCAGGTTCGCCTTTAGGGACTTCTACGCCATAATGAAGACAAACCAAGCCGACACCTTTGGCCATAAACTCCGCCATCTTCTTTTGATGTGGAATAACCGGATGCCCTCCTCCACCATCGGCATACATGATGATCGTATCAGCACCATCGAGCACCGATTCATCTTTCGGCCAACCGCCGCGATAGACCTCGCATTTGACCCCTTTGAGGTTCTCCTGCAACGTTGCAGCTAGGATGCGGCAGCCTGCATAATGTTCGTGCGAACCATAATTGTGCGAGGGATTGCCCGCGAGAAATACAATGCGTTTCTCCGCGGACCCTTGGAAGGCCTCCGCGCTGGATACCATGGCCAAAGTTACGGCAACCCAGGGCAACACCATGCAAAAGAGAAATGTGCTTAAGCGTTTCATCAGACCGGTTCCGTGAGAAGAAAATAGGGTGAGTCATATTCGGCAGGGGATAACTGTTTGGCTAAACGCAAGTCGGCGGTTCCATTTTACTGCCGTTATCCAGTATCATTGTCGTCGTAAGGTGGTCAGGATCGCAAGAGGTCCGGACCAATCTCCGCTGAAACAAGCAAATGTTCACCTGTATACACAAGATACACTGGAGTGAGCCTCATGAGACGTTCAACCGCATTACAAGTACCCCACAAAGGCAGTGGGGCCGTGCTGCATTCAATCGTTCGTTCCATCGCTCTGTTCAGCGTTTGTTTGCTGTACGGTTTGCTCACGACTTGTGTTTCGGCACAAGAGGCAAGTCAGCAAGAAGCGGGCAAGCAAGAAGCGGGCTCTACCAAGCGTTACAACGTGCTGTTTATCATGTCCGACGATTTGTGCAATCGTCTTGGAACGTATGGAGATCCGTTAGCCCAAACACCCAATATCGACTCGCTCGCCCAACGCGGTGTTCGCTTTGATCGAGCCTACTGCACGTTCCCCTTATGCGGTCCCAGTCGCAATTCAATGCTCACCGGACTTTATCCCAACAGCGATGGCATATTAACCAACGGCCAAATTTTCCGGCAAACCCTTCCCAAACATGTGAGTTTGCCACAAGCCTTTCGATTGGATGGCTATTTTACGGCGCGCGTCGGCAAACTGTATCACTACAATGTCCCGAATTCGGTCGGTACCGACGGACATGATGACCCAGCCTCATGGGAAGTTGAATGCAATCCGGCCGGAGTGGATCGCCTGAAAGAACATCCACGGATTCATTCGCTGGTACCGAATCAATTTGGAGGAACGTTAAGCTGGCTAGCCAGCGATGCCCCAGAGAGCCAACATACCGATGCTTTGTTGGCCGACGATGCTGTCTGGATACTGGAGCGTATGGCTCGCAATCGCGAGCGTCCCTTTTTCTTAAGCGTTGGCTTCTTTCGCCCCCACACGCCTTACGTCGCGCCACAAAATTATTTCGAGAAATTTGATCGGACTAAAATGCCCATCGTCGAAGGCATTGACGAAGATCGTCGCGACATCCCACCGCCTGGAATAGCGAGCAAAAAAAATGAGCAGGAATCGATGACGTCCGAAGTCAAACAAGAAGCGATCCAGGCCTATTACGCCAGCATGAGTTTTATGGATGCTCAGGTTGGAAAAGTGATCGGCGCCTTAGATCGCCTCGGCTTGGCAGACAGCACGATTATTGTCTTTACCAGTGATCATGGCTATCACTTGGGCGAGCATGGGCTGTGGCAGAAGATGAGTTTATTCGAGGAGAGTGCGCGAGTCCCTTTATTGATGGTCGTACCTGGAATGACAAAAACAAAAACGAATTTATCAACGCCAGTTTCGCACTTGGACTTGTACCCAACCTTAGCGGAGTTGGCCGGTATCAAGCGGCCGGCATCCTTGCAGGGCCAGAGTTTGGTAGCGATGCTGAAGGATCCCAATAACAAAGGCCGCGGGTGGGCTCTGACTCAGGTGACTCGCGGTGGGGCGAACGATCGACGCTTTTTTGGCTACTCCCTGCGAACCGATCGATTTCGATATACCGAGTGGGACGACGGTCAAAAAGGAAAGGAACTCTATGCTCATCCGCAAGATTTTCGCGAGCAAACCAACCTCGCCGATGATCCAGAATACGCTGCGGACGTGAAGCAACTTTCCGAATTGCTGCGTCAAGCGGTAGCTCAATCCTTTCCCGCCGACGGCGCGACTCCTTCGCTGAAACCTGGAATCTGGGCTCCCAACCTAACCGATAACGAAGAGTGAAAGTAGTTCGCAAGTTACTCATTTAATACGTACAATCGTACGCATGCTCAAGTACATTTGTACGTGACCTGCGGGATCCCAAACTAACGCATCGCGAATTTCGCATGGAGAGAACGGCAATATCAACCTGCCAATGGCGTGCGAGAAGTAATCATTTTCTAAGGGTAAACCTTTAGCGATTTTAAAATTGCACTTCTCGCAATCCTCAAAATTGGAAAGCGTATAATGACTAAGTGTAACGGACAAGTTCGCTCTAGCGGTAGAAAATTAGCTGCAAGCTTGATTCACTTGGAAATCACTCTCATTTGGTTCTGTGTGGCTAGCTTGGCTTCCGCCCAAATCCCTCTAGATTCCATGGAAGCATCGGATCAAGTTAGTCACTTCAATCTCCCTTTACCAACGTTGGGGGGAAAACAATTTTGGACCGATCAGCGCTGGCATCGCGGCTATCGACTACAGCACAACAGCACACTGAAACATTATCGCATTCTCGATGCACGCAATATTCGCCTTGCTTGGGGAGCGAAAGAAGCGATGATCGCACAGTTCGAAACCATCGTGGCGAACGAGCCCTTTCCGGACCCGCATCCGCACTTTATTGTTTTACTACATGGCTTGGGCCGTTCCGCCGATAGCATGGATCCGCTGGCCAGTTATCTTGAGAAACAAGCCGCGACCGCTCCAGAGCGGAAACTGTTACCTTTTAACATCTCCTATGCCAGTACTCGAGATTCCATTCAGCATCACTCACAAGCTCTATGCGACCTGATCGAGCATTTGCCCCCGAACGCAAAAATCAGTTTTGTTGCCCATAGTTTAGGCAACATCGTCATCCGACATGCGATAGGGCGTTGGCAAAGAAATGGCGATCCCCAAAAAGTCCTTCCTCGTCTGCAACGTTTCGTAATGCTGGGACCACCCAATCAAGGTTCCAAACTCGCTGAACGACTGAGCCGACTAAAGCTCTTCGAAGTTGTGACCGGAGCAGCGGGCCAGCAATTGGGGAAAGCCTGGGATGATCTCCAGAGCGAATTGGCCACCCCTCCCCTACCCTTTCTGATCGTGGTCGGAACTCGAGAAGATAAGGCAATCCAAAATCCACTGCTGAATGAAGCCAATGATGGGATTGTTACCAAGTCCGAAGCATTGCTTGCAGGAGCCACTGCGGTCGAGGAATATCCGCAACTTCACACCTTCTTGATGAATGATCCCGCGATCATGAAGTCGACGTGGAATTTTTTGATCAGTGACTGATCCCCCACTGGATCGCATTTTCAAGCAGTTTTATGAAACACTCCTGCTGAAATTCCTTTTGATGACCGAGTGACGTGTAGAAAGATAAACCACCATCGGCGCGTTGGAACGTCCAAGCGATCGGTTCGGCCGGTTGACCATCTATCGCAGCGTTGAGCAAAGCCTCGGCTTTGGAATTCAAAGGCGCAACTTTGTAGAGCGAACCACCGATTCGCAAAGTATCGATTCCGGTGTCGCTCAAAATGGGATGTTCCAGTTGCCTCTCTGCCAAGGTGACTAATTTCACCGGCAAGTCAGCGCCATAATGATTGGTGTAACTGCCACCGAATATGTCAGCATCCCAACTATCCCAGGTGATTTGCCCTTCTGCGGGCTGTCCATTCCGCAACGAAAAAGCATGATTGGCGGTTCGTATTCCTACAATCGGCTTCGCTGCTTTTACATAATCTCTCAGCACTTGCATATCACTGACGCTCATCGGGCGACGGCGAATGCTGAGCAAAAGCAAATTGGCTTCGCTTAATCGATGAAAACCTGGCAAGTCCCCTGCTCCTTCATCGCGACCATAAACCATGATGACTCGATAATCGCGCCACAGTCGCTTTCGTGCAAACTCGGTCAGGCCAATCTCCGTCTTGTATTCAGGTTCTGCCACAGCGACCAGCACGGTCGCGCGCAAATCTTTGGAAAAACGAAATTCATGCCCACCCAGAAGCTGATTGCTGCTGATCGTCGGACAGACATATTTTTCAATATGTTCGATGATCAGATCCGTTCCGGAAAAATGACTCACGTTGGGAGGCATATTGGGATTGTACATGGTGTCGGTCATATCGCGAACCAACACAACGTTCTTACCATATTGCGCAAGATTTCTTAATCCGAAGGGACGCCCGAGCACACACATATTGGTATGCACACCCATGATCATCACATTGCGGATTTGCTTTTGCTCGAGGATGCTCCAAACTTCTTCTCCTCGATCGCTCACATAATCTCCCGGTTTGATATCGAGTCCTGGATGCTCACTCTTCCATGGAGACATGGGCTTCAGACCTTGCGAAATCAACTCCTCTTGCCAGATCCGTTTTTGCTCGGGATCATCGTCATTTCCTCCGTCGCTTTGATCGAGTGGATACAGTCCTTGCTCTTCGGCCGGGATCCTGTAACACCACTTGCTGATCAGAGGGGGAAGATTATTGGCTTTAGGTGTTTGCAGCGCGAGCGACCTTCCGGGATGATCCTTATAATACTCCATGCAATCACTGGGCGAATGGATGATCGTAACCCCACGGTCGCGAAGCGCGTGCAGGAGTTCATTCATCCTCGGAACCAATTCCTCGACACGGAGAACCGCATTTTTGCAGCTGTGCGAATCCCACATATCGCACACGATGACCGCTGTTTGAGCCGGAGACCATTTTTCGTTGCGTTCCAGCTCAAAAAATCGACCTGTACCAGGCTGAACTTCGCGGCGGGTGCGTAAACTCAGCGATAATTCCTCGCCGGCACTTGAGGAACCTAGATTTCCGAGAGCAAACCCAACGATTGCAGTGAGCGAAAGATAACGAACGCAAAGCTTGAGAAACATAAATCAGTCCTTACGGAAAATTTCTTCCTGTGCCCTACGTGAATATTCTGTGCCGATTACCTAAGATGATAACTCATCGTCAGGTGAAGCGAAATCGGCCGTTCGTTTCCCAACGAGTTTACCTCTCCCATAGAATAGATTTCCTAAAGAAGAATTTGAAACCCATGTTGCTTCCTCGAATCTCCAGTTTGATGGCTTGTCGCAGTTGGCTTGTAATGGGCCTCGTTGTTTTGGCACTCCACCCAATCAGTTATGCTCAGCAGACCGGAACAGCGCGTCAGTTCTTCGCGGCCGACTATCAAAAAAAGATTGCCGCACTGGTTCTACCCGACAACAGCGTTGCTTGGTCGATTCCCATTCGCGATATTCATGATGCTCAGCCACTGCCAAATGGTCATTGGCTCTTGCAAACCAACTTTACCAACGTGATAGAACTCGATAAAGCTGGTAAAGAAGTCTGGCGATATGATGCGGGCAAAACGAGTGACGGAAAGCAAGTCGAGATCCATGCCTTTCGTCGTTTGAGCAATGGCCTAACGATGATCGCCGAAAGTGGTACCACGCGCATTCTGGAAGTGGCTCAAGATGGAACCATCCAACATTCCATTCCGCTCAAGGTGAGCAAACCCGATCCGCACCGCGATACTCGACTGGTTCGACCTACGCCGGATGGAAATTATTTGGTGAGCCATGAAGCGGAAAATTTGGTGCGAGAGTATCGACCAGACGGCTCTATTGCTTGGGAGCACAATGTCGGCTCAAAAGTCTATTCGGCAGTTAGACTCGCCAACGGAAATACACTTCTGGGCACGGGGGATGGACACAGTGTCCAGGAAATTTCGCCTGACCACAAAATCGTGTGGCAAATCACCGAAAAGGAAATTCCCAATGTGCGTTTAGCCTGGGTCACGATGGTCGATCGTCTACCGAATGGCAATACCTGGATTGTGAATTGCCACGGTGAGGAGCAACCGCAGATTCTCGAAGTGAGCCCCGACAAAAAAGTGGTTTGGAGCTTCCGCGACTTCGAACGCTTTGGCAACGCTCTACCTGTCGCCATCGCGCAATAGCTCTGACGCTGACCAATTCTTTTGACGGTACAATCTTGAGCGTTCGAGACTTTCACCGAGCGTTAGCACGACTTTAATGGCTGCTTCTTCCATCCCTGACTGCGACTTTAAAAAGGTGCAACTGCAAGAATCGCAGGTACGCTTTTACCGCTTGAACAAATCCAGAAATCGATTTTCGTAATCGCTGAAAACGTGGAGCCGATCCAATTCACTTTTCAATTCATATGCTTTAGCGCGATCCTGGTGAGCTTGTTCAAATAGCTCTTCGATGCGGGCCGCGTCTCGGGGCGATATTTTCGGTGGCTCAATCTCGGTTTCTTCTACTGCAAGGCTTTCATCCCCCGGCTCGCCTCTTCCCTCTTCGTTTTGGGCGATAAGGTTTCGAAGGTGTTCGTCAAATTCATCGACTTGTTTGCGAAGCTCGTGAAGTTTGAGGGGGATATCGGTCAGTTTCTCAAATGACTCCAAGATGGGGAGGGCCGATTTCGGATAAGCGATTTGCATAAACATATGAGGTAATTCGCCCAACAAACATATGCCTGGAATCTGTTTTTCAACGCCCGCTCCGAGTACCAGCCCATTGAGTCCGCCGATCTGTCCACCTTCCAGTGATGCAACTCCATGTTGTCTCAACTCGTCGAGAAGCTTTGCGTCCGTCGCGGCGCCCCACAGTCGCGGCTCGGCGTCAGGGGCCGCTTGAGTGACCAGCGCTGCGAAGGTGATGATGCGCTGAATATTCCAGCGTTTTGCAAAGCCCAAGAGTCGATGACAGAATTCCATTTTGTTGATGGCAGGTTGAGCGTCGCCAATAAACAGGATCAAGTCTGGTCCATTTTCGTTCGGATTATGCCAACCGAAGAAGCGGGATCGGGCGGCACGAGGGGGTTGAATAATACCATGTTGTACATCCACGCTTTCGAGATCAAACGAACCTTGCGTGGGGAGTTCAGACAATTCCTCCATCCCCAGTTTAGTCATCAAATAATAACCAGCCGTCACTGCCACATGTCCCATACCGGGCCACACTGCGACCAGCCAAGGATTACGAAACTTGGTTTTTTCTGCCATTCTTGTGTCTGATACCTGTCAGTTTGTCGTGAGCCCATTAAAAATTCGAAACATCTTTTCCGCCTGGAGTAAGCCGATTTGCCGTCAAGTTCGCGGGCAAACAGGCTCTATCGGCTGCGACCCTTTTTGGGGCCAATCGGCGATTCGCAAGTACTGCAAACGCTGTACCATTTCGGATAACCCGGAATTCCAAGCTCTGTTGAGTTCGGTCTCGGTCAACTTTCCCGTTTTGTTGCTTCCTTGGCCT